>Ga0070741_10020082_pt1 | contig 10589 bp, 5 predicted proteins | sample Coa_R1_4_FD_66440 | JGI IMG/M metagenome (GOLD analysis project Ga0070741, IMG submission 66440) | Surface soil microbial communities from Centralia Pennsylvania, which are recovering from an underground coalmine fire - Coalmine... | ecosystem: Environmental > Terrestrial > Soil > Unclassified ... | reverse complement strand
ACTTCACGGGGATGCGAAGTGGCCAAAGCAGCTGCTCAGGCGGTACTGGACGGTCTGTCGAATTCTTCTGCGACCCGCTGGGATGACGTGCGAAAGTTGGAAGAAGAACTCGACACTCTCGATCGCCTCATCAATGAGGAAGTGACTGCCGGCATCCACAAAGTGTCCGAATCGAAAACCAGGGAATGGCTCGCTTGCCTCAAATTCATCATTGAATTGGAGCGTATTGGAGACCTGTTGTTGAATGTTGCAAATCGGATGCAGACTGTGGGATCGCGATTGCAAAGCTCAGATGCGCAAGACCTCTCGCGCATGGCTGCACTTCTAACTGCGATGCTGGAAGATGTGGCGGCCGCCTTTGCCGATCGTGATGTGCGCCGCGCCATTGATGTACTGAAAACGGATGCAGAACTGGATCGCCTCCGCAACCTTATTTTTGTTCGTCACATTGAGAACCGTGAAAACGAGCCGCGCCAGGAGAGCTTTCACCTGGTATTTATCAGCCAGGCTCTGGAGCGCGCCGGCGATCATGCGAAGAATCTCGCCGAAGAAATCTGCCACTTGGTCAGCGGGCGTAGCGTCCGCCACATCATGCGCGAGTACGACCGTCCGGTAGAGCAGGTTTATTTCGAGAAAATGCGTCGCTCAAAGGCCGATAGAGGCTGAGCGTCTGATTGTGTACTGCAGCCTGCCAGCTCACTTGGCATCGTGGAAGATGATGCCGAGGGTAAATCGCAGGCCATGGCGAACCGCGCTCACTCCATGCCTCAGATTGGTTTTGTAAAACCCGCGGCTTCCCTTCACTGCACGGTGGCGGGTATGAAAGATCACGGCCTCCCCGCGCCGGGGAGTGATCACGGCGGCTCGAGACTGCATCCGCGGGCGCTGCTCCACCAGGACAAATTCCCCTCCTGAATAATCTTCTCCAGGCTGGCTAAGGAAAACCGTCATTTGGAATGGAAACGCGATCTCCCCATATAGATCCTGATGCAGGCAGTTGAAGTCTCCGGTCTGGTATCGCAGCAAAAGCGGTGTGGGCTTCTTCTGCCCGGCAGCATGACAATCTTTCAAAAACTCCGCATACGACTCCGGAAAAGAAGGCCCACTGATATGCGCCGCCCAGGTATTTGCGATCGAGGCAAGCTTCGGATAGGCGCCTTCCCGCAACTCGGACACGATCTTCGGCAGAGGGTTCTTGAAATATTTATATTCGCCGCGCCCAAATCCAAAACGCGACATCACGATACGGCTGCGAAAATGAGAGTCTTGGCTATAGAGAGAAATCAGCTCGGAGCATTCACTCGCCGTCAGCAATGCCGGCGTGACTGCGTATCCCTCGCTCGCCAGGCTGTTTTCTACCTCGCCCCAATCTAAGGCATGCAGTTTTTCTTTGATCGAGAAGTTCATGCTGTCCAAGAATAATCAAGCCGTCTTCAGGCTTGCTATCCGATTATTGCACCTGAACCGAAGCGGGATACTTGCGCAAAGCAAGATCCCCCGATGAAAATGAGTTGCTGCGGACCCGTATGAAAGTTCGTAGACTCCTGGGACAGTCATTTCTCACGCTGCGCCGGAACTCGATCCGGAGCATACTCACGATTCTCGGCATCGCCGTGGGCATCGCTGCATTCATTTGCGTCATCGCGATTGGGAATGCCGGTACCAGCAAGATCGAGGACCAACTTCAGAGTCTCGGCGACAATTTCGTTTGGATCGAAGCCGGGAGCAGGATGCGCAACGGCATGCGGGCAGGTTCGCGGGGTACGCGATCCTTGATATTGCAGGATGCTCGCGCCATCGTTGATCAAGTCCCTTTGATCAAGAGCATGAGTCCGAATGTGGATGGCCATGTCCAGGTTATCTACGGCGGCGAGAATTGGGCTACTCAGTTTCGCGGAGTCACGCCAGAGTACCTCGATATTCGGCGCTGGAGCTTGCGGGAAGGGACCTTTTTCACGCAAGCGGATGTGGAAAGTGATGCGCCGGTCTGCGTGCTCGCTCAAACCGTAGTTGACAATCTCTTCGGCGATGAAAACCCGGTCGGAAAGACTGTGCGCGTTCAGACCCTGCCCTGCAAAGTTGTGGGAGTGCTCCGCGCCAAAGGCTTTTCTTCCACCGGTCAGGACCAGGATGACTTCGTCGTCATGCCGTTCACCACCGCACAGAAGAGATTGACCGGAACATTCTGGCTGGATGACATCTTCTGCTCTGCCGTGTCGCGCGAAGCCATGCAGGAAGCGACCCGTCAGATTGTGGCTCTACTTCGGGAGCGCCATCACCTCAATGCCACCGAAGACGACGACTTCAATGTCCGCCGGCCCGAGGACATAGTTCAGGCACAACTTGAGACTAGCCAGATCATGACTGTACTGCTGGCCAGCGTTGCGTCGCTTTCGCTGCTGGTCGGCGGCATCGGGATCATGAACATCATGCTGGTATCGGTGACGCAACGAACCCGGGAAATCGGGCTGAGGCTCGCAGTGGGAGCAACGGAATGGGACGTACAGTTTCAATTTCTGGCTGAAGCCATCGTGCTCAGTTTGATCGGTGGGCTTGTGGGGCTGCTGCTCGGGTTCGGTTCGTCCTACGCAGTGGAGAGCCTCTTCGAATTTCCGACTAAGCTCACTGTGTTGGTGTTCGCGATCGGAGCCGTGTTCGCCGCCGGAATCGGAATTCTCTTTGGTTACTTTCCCGCAAAAAGGGCATCCGAACTCGATCCCATTCAAGGTCTGCGCTACGAGTAGCTACGGTCCGCTGGTTGACTGCGTGGGGCTTGGCGGATTGGTCAGCTTGGCTGACGGCAGGTTCGAGACGTTCCACCCTCCCCCGAGCGCCTGAATCAACTGCACGCTCGCAGTGAGTCTGCGGCGAAGGATGTCGATGGCGGCGCGCTCGTTGGTTAACGCTGTATTCTGCGCGGTGATGACTTCCAGGTAATTGACCACACCGCCCTTATAACGGTTGGTGGAAAGATCAAGCGAATGTTGTGCCGCCGTGACTGCCGCGTTCTGAGTCTGCGCTTCAGACTCCAGGATTCGTAGAGAGGAAAGATTGTCTTCGACTTCCTGAAACGACACCAGGATCGCTTCCCGATAATTGGCCACACTCTGGTTGTAAGCTGCCGTGGCCTGTTCGGAAATCGCGCGGCGACGACCCACATCGAATGCCGTGATCAAGGCCGACACCCCCGCACTGGCAAAACCCGAGGGACCCGAAAGCCAGTTGGTAATCGTGCTGCTCTCAAAGCCTCCGGTGGCGGAAAGCGTGATACTCGGAAAATAGTTGGCGCGGGCAATCCCGATCTGCGCGTTCTCAGCGGCCATGCGTCGTTCGGCGGCCGCAATATCAGGACGGCGCTCCAGCAGGTCCGACGGAAGTCCCGGAGGAATCGCCGGCGGCGGCACGTTCCGGGGAGCATAGGGCAACGAAAATGTCGATGCCGGCTCCCCTACCAGCACCGCAATGGCATGCTCAAATTGCGCGCGCGCTACCTGAACATCGATCGCTTGCGCGCGCGTGGTTTCCAACTCGGTCTGAGCCTGTGCCACGTCCACTCCGGAAGCGACTCCACCCTGGTAGCGGTTCTGCGTCAATTCCAGCGCCCGCTCGAACGCAACTACGCTGTCTTTGAGCAGCTGTTCCTCGGCGTCGAAGGTGCGGAGTTGGAAGTAATCGACAGCCAGATTCGCGTGCAACGCGAGGCTGAGATTCTCCAAGTCGCCAGCGCTGGCCTGTGCATTTGCTAGCGCAGATTCGACCGTGTGACGTACTCGGCCGAAAAAATCTGGTTCCCACGAAACGCTGACAGGCAACGTCAAATCGTTGTAGTTGACAGGCGAGAAAGAGCTGCTGATCGCGCGGTTCTGAGAAATCCGGCTGTAGGTGTCGGTGGTTCCAGCGGTCACCGTTGGGTAAAAGTCGGCCCGGTAGAAGCGAACCAATGCGCGCGCCTGATCGAATTGCGCAAGCGCAGATTTTAAGCTCTGATTCGATACATTGACCTTTTCTTCGAGCGCGTTCAGCTGCGGATCCTGGAAGACCTCCCACCATTTTCCCCGGACTATCTGATCGTTTGGCTGCGCCGACTTCCAGTTCTGCGGGGCTTCTTTGTAGCTCTGGGGCACGGTCGCGGGGGGCTTGGAATAACGCGGGCCCACCGCACAGCCGCTCAACAAGGCGGCCATACCCAGGGCTACCGCCAAAGTCAGTCCGCGATTACCAGTCACTTCGATCCTCCGCCTTGCTGCCCGGATTGGGGTGGCGGAGTGACAATTTTCACTTCCTGCCCGGAGATGATCGAATCTGGCGGATTCACAATTACCTGCTCGTTGCCGGTCAAACCAGAGACGACTTCCACTTCAGAACCGTAATCATGCCCGATGCTGATCGGCACCAATTCCGCTTGCTTTCTGCCGTTCTGGCCATCGCTTACCGTAGCTACGCGCAAGCCCTCGGAACGGAAAAGCAATGTATTCACCGGCACCACGAACGTAGAAGGCGCACCAGGAATTTTCAGGTGCAGTTCCGCGTAAGCTCCGCTCAGCAAAGTTCCCGTCGGGTTGTCGACGGAGAATTCCACCAGCAAAGTTCTCGTGGAGGGATCAATGGACTCCGCGGTTCGCACCAGCTTGCCTTCGAATCGCTTCCCCGGAAACTCCGTAAACGTGAGTTCGCCCATCAGCCCCGGTTTCGCGCCCTGCGAGTATGCCTGCGGAACGTTTACATAGACGCGAAGTTTTTCCGGTTGCGCAATTTGGAATAGACCGGACTGGTTGCCGGTCCCGGAGCTGATTAACGCGCCGATATCGGTGTTGCGCGCGGTGATGACTCCATTGAACGGCGCGTAGATTTTTTCAAACGATTGCAGCTGCTCTAACTGCCGCACGTTGGCCTGTTGCGCCTGCACGATCGCCTTGTTCGCGTTGTACTGGCCGACCGCATTATCGGTGTCCTGCTTCGCCACCGAATCAGTTTTCAGAAGGTCCTGATACCGATTCGCGGTAATTTCCGACAGCTTCAAATTCGCTTCTGCGGTTGCGAGGTTGGCCCGTGATTGTTGCAATTGCTGATCGACTTCGGGAGTTTCGATTTCCGCCAGCAACTGGCCTTGTCGTACCCTGGCCCCAATGTCCACATACCATTTCTTCAGATATCCATTCGTGCGAGCATAAATCGGAGAGCTGATATAGGGCTGCACATTCGCTGGCAACACCAGTTCCTCTGAACCGGCAGCTTTCTTTGGCTGCACCACCAGCACATTGGCAACCGCCATCTGCTGAGTTTCGCGCTTCAGCGTCTCGCGGGCTTTGACGCGCGGCAACACTCCCGACACGAAAACAATCGCCATCACGGCAACCGCGATGATCGCAATCAGCCAATGCCGCTTTGGGCGGTTGGGCTGCGGCGGAGCCATGTGCTCCGTCCCCCGATCGATCGGACTTGATGGCGCAACGACGTTTTCTTCTTCTACTCGCATGATGGCTCCAGAACCCAATCAACACTCTGATGAAAATTAATTATGAGCCGATTCAACTTTCCCCCGCTGCTCACGAATACCGTGCAGCACGCTGAAGAAGACCGGCACGAAAAATAAGGTAGCAACGGTTGCCAGCAGCAAGCCGCCAATTACGGCTCGTCCCAGCGGAGCGTTTTGCTCGGCGCCTTCACCCAACCCCAATGCCATCGGCACCATGCCGATGATCATGGCCAACGCTGTCATCAGCACCGGGCGAAAACGCGTGAAGCCCGCTTGCAGTGCCGCTGCCAGGGCATCCTTGCCTTCTTCCATCTGCTCCTTGGCGAAGCTGACCACTAGGATGCTGTTTGCGGTCGCTACTCCCATACACATGATCGACCCCGTTAACGCGGGAACACTGACCGTGGTATGTGTCACGAATAGGAACCACACAATACCGGCGAGCGCAGCCGGCAATGCCGAGATGATGATGAACGGATCAAGCCAGGACTGAAAATTCACGACGATCAGCAGATATACCAGGAGAATGGAGAATACCAGTCCTCCCAGCAGGCCCTCGTACGAAGACCGCATGGTCAGGATCTGGCCTCGCACGATCACCTGGGACCCGCGGGGTAGCTGGCTCTTCATACTGCTTACCACTTTGTCGATGTCCTTCGCCACTCCGCCGAGGTCCCGATCCTGTACCGAACCGTAGATATCGAGAACCGGTTGAATGTCGTAGTGCGATACCACGGCCATGCCGGATCCCCGATTGATCGTGGCCACATCGCTCAAAATTTCCATTTTTTGCGCGTTGGGATTGGCCAGGGGAATATTCTCCAGATCCTGCAGCGTGTCCAGACGATATTGCGGCGTCTGAGTTGCGATCGAGTAACTGACGCCGTTTTTCGGATCCAGCCAGTAGGTAGGCGAGGTCTGAAAACTTCCGCTTAGCGAAATGAGCAGGTCGTTCGCGACATCGTGCTCCGTGAATCCCACCTGCTGCGCCTTGGTGCGGTCGACCTTGATGTGCAAATAGGGCTGATCAAAGGGCTGTTGTACTCGCAAGTCGACCAATCCTGAAACTGTCCTCATGCGCTGTAGTAGCTGATCGATAAATTTCCGGTTCTCCCCAATGTTGTTGCCAACAACCTGCACGTCGATCGGCGCAGGCAATCCGAAATTCAGGATCTGGCTGACGATGTCTGCTGGGAGAAACGAAAAGCTAACCCCAGGAAATTCCTGCGCCAGGCGCATTCGTAAGTCGTGCTCATACTGCGCTGTCGGATGATGCTTTTCTGACAGACTCACCAGGATGTCGGCATCCGATGGACCCACCGGAGCAGATGTGCTGTAGGAAAGGTTAATGCTGCTATAAGGCAGTCCAATGTTGTCGATGATGCTCGAGATCTCGTCAGGAGGGATCTGATCCCGGATCGAACGCTCGACCAATTCGCTGAGCCGTGCCGTCTCCTCAATGCGGGTTCCCGCACGCGCTCTCAAATGCAACTTGATTTGCCCGCTGTCCACCTTGGGGAAGAAGTCTTGTCCAAGCCACGGGATGATGAGCGCCAGAGAACCCAGGCATACCACGAAAAAGACAACCAGAAACGCTCGGCGGTTATTGAGGCAAGTCTCCAGTACTCCTCGATATCGATCCCGGAATTTTTCAAAGCCCTCTTCGAATTTCACCTGCATCCGTACCAGTGGGTTCCGGCTTTGCGTGGCCAGATGCCCGGTTTCGGCCTCGTGGCCGCGCAGCAAGTACTTCGCCATGGTCGGAACCAGGGTTCGAGAAAGCAGGTACGACGCCAACATCGCGAAGACAACGGCTTCGGCCAGGGGCACAAACAGATATCGTGCGACGCCGCTCAGGAAGAACATGGGAACAAACACGATGCAGATGGCAAGCGTTGAAACAAACGCCGGCACCGCGATCTGTTGCGCGCCGTCCAGAATCGCCTGCTGCACTTCCTTGCCCTGAGCGATGTTTCGATTGATGTTCTCGATCTCCACCGTGGCGTCGTCAACCAGAATTCCCACGGCGAGAGCCAGTCCTCCCAAGGTCATGATGTTGATGGTTTCCCCCAGCGCGCTCATCACAATGATGGAGGTGAGAATGGACAGTGGAATCGATACCGCAATAATTACCGTGCTACGCCAGTTTCCCAGAAAGATGAGGATCATCAGACCGGTGAGGCAAGCCGCAATGATGGCTTCCTTCAACACTCCATTGATCGAGGCGCGGACAAACACCGATTGGTCTGCCAGCAGCTTAACGTCGAGCTCTGGAGGCACCGTCGTCTTGATCTGCGGCAGGAGGCTCTTGATGCCGGTAATAATGTCGAGCGTTGAGGCATTGCCATTCTTAAGCACGGTGAGCAGCGACGCTCGTTTACCGTCCACGTGCACAATGTTGGTCTGCGGAGGAAATCCGTCCCGCACATAGGCCACGTCACGAATGTAGATCGTGTTCGTGCCCACAGTACGAATCGGGAGATCGTTCAGTTCCTGCACCCGTTTCGGACTGCCGTTCAGGTCGACGTTGTATTCAAACTCCCCGATCTTCGAAGTTCCCGCAGGAAGAATCAGGTTTTGCGCGCTGATCGCGTTCACGACGTCCAAGGGGGACAAGCCCTTTGCCTGGAGTTCCTGCGTGTTCAAATCTACTTGTACCTGGCGTTGTTTCCCGCCGTAAGGCCACGGGATGGCGCAGCCGGGAATCGTGACCAAGCGGGTGCGAATGAAGTTCACGCCATAATCAAACAGCTGTTGCTCGGAAAGTTTTTGCCCGGAAAGCGCGAGTTGGAGGATGGGCACGCTCGACGCACTGTAAGTGATCACGAGCGGCGGCGTTGTTCCCTGCGGAAGTTGCCGTAATTGCGTCTGCGAGATCGCCGTAATTTGTGCGATCGCCTTCTCGATATTCGCGTGCGGTTGGAAGAAGACTTTCACCACCGCGATTCCATTGAGCGATTGCGACTCGCTGTGCTGAATATCGTCCACGGTCGTCGTCAACGAGCGCTCCGTTAGCGAAACAATACGGTCGCTCATCTCTTGAGGATTCAGCCCGGTGTAGTTCCACAGAATGCTGACGACCGGAATGTCAATGTTCGGAAAGATGTCGGTGGGCGTGCGGTAGATGACAATCGGCCCCAGGATCAATAAGAGCAGGGCCAAAACTACGAATGTATACGGACGACGTAACGCAAGTGCAACAATCCACATGAGATTCCCTTACAGATTCACCCCGGAACCGCCGGAAATGAGCGCCACCGCTCGTTGGAAAGCCTAAAAAACCTAATCCAGTAATAGCAACAGCCGTGCCATATCCCGACAGCTTTGACGTTCTCGCTTTAACCTATGTTATCAGCAATTTACACGTGCCTAGCGAAATCGGATACGCAGGACTCAAGCGGGCCCGTGTCGAATTATAGACAGCGGCTCGACTAGCCCGTCTTCCGTTCAATACCTAAGCGACGCATGCGATAAATCAACGTGGTTCGGGGGATGCCCAACCGAGCTGCTGCCCCATCTCGCCCCCCAAGTATCCAGTCCGATTCGCGCAGCATCTCCAAAACGTGCTCGCGCTCCACTTCCTTCAGTGTTTTCCCCTGAGAACTCGCATGGACTTTCGACCTTCCTGAGGACAATTCCGACAAAGACGGCTCCAGAGAAGTTGCCGGCGACAGAATGACCGCCCGTTCGATGAAGTTCTGCAACTCTCGTATGTTTCCCGGCCAGCTGTATTCCTGAAGCGCCTTCATGGTCTTTGCCGGAATCGTGGTGATCTTTTTATTCAACGTCTGCGCATACTTCGCGACGAAATACCTCACCAGCAGCGGAATATCCTCGGCCCGCTCCCGCAATGACGGTATCTTGATGGGAAAAACATTCAGGCGGTAATACAGGTCGGCGCGAAACTCACGCGACTCCACCATCTTTGGCAAATCACGATTGGTAGCGGCGATCAGTCGCACATCGCTCCGAATCGAGCGCGTGCTCCCGAGCCGCTCAAACTCCTTTTCCTGGAGCACTCGCAGGAGTTTGGGCTGCAGCTCCAGAGGAATATCGCCAATTTCATCAAGGAACAGTGTCCCTGTATTGGCGATTTCGAAACGCCCGATCTTGCGGGCAATCGCACCCGTAAACGCACCCTTTTCGTGTCCGAACAACTCGCTTTCCAACAGGCCCAGGGGAATCGCGGCACAGTTCAATTTCACGAAGGGATGATCCCTGCGCCCACTCAGATTGTGGATCGCCCGCGCGATGAGCTCTTTACCCGTCCCGGTCTCGCCATAGACAAAAACGCTGGTGTCGGTCGGAGCGACCGTTTCCACTTGCTTCAGAACCTTGGTCAGCCCCGGACTTTCTCCCAGGATTTCTTCGAAGTAGCGATCGCTTCGGATCTCGTTTCGCAGATAAGTTCGTTCTTCCGCCAGCCGCTCCCGCGATTCGCTAATTTCGCGGAATTCCAGCGCATTCTCCAGCGCGATCGCAACCTGAGTGGCGACGCGGCTTAGAAATTCGACATCCTGGTCGCTGAAAATATCGCGCCGCCGGTCCAGCAAGTGGAGCACCCCCAGCGCGCGATCATTACGAACCAAAGGAAGGAAACATCCGGACTGGAAGCCTTCCCCGGCGTTTATCTCCAACGCGAGCGGATCCAGCGAGGCCGGAGCACTGCCGAACATGACCGGAGCCTTCGTGCGATAGGCACTGCCAGGGCTCGATCCCACCACCGGAATCACCATCTCTTCCCGCATAAATCCCTTGTTGGAGGGGAAGTCGAGACCGAATATGGTCAACGCTTTGTTTTCGCGATCGGGAAGCGAAAGGCAAGCCGCGTCGCATTGCATGGCGGCGCGAACACTGGTCGGAATCGCGCGAAACAGTTCCGAAAGCGCCAGGTTCGACACCACCGCGTTGTTTACATCAAGCAGCAGCTTCAGACGGTCGCGCTCCCGAACCACCTGCTGCTGTGCGGTTTGCGCGTCCTGATAGTTCAGCGCATTTTCCACGGCAACCGCAACCTGGGCAGCCACAAATCGTGCCACACCAAGATCATCGAGCCGGTAGGAATGCGCTTCGTCGCTGCCGAGATTAAACGCGCCCAGCCTCCGCCGCGGAG
>Ga0070741_10020081_pt1 | contig 10590 bp, 7 predicted proteins | sample Coa_R1_4_FD_66440 | JGI IMG/M metagenome (GOLD analysis project Ga0070741, IMG submission 66440) | Surface soil microbial communities from Centralia Pennsylvania, which are recovering from an underground coalmine fire - Coalmine... | ecosystem: Environmental > Terrestrial > Soil > Unclassified ... | reverse complement strand
AGCGGTGGGATATCGCTCTGGGTTCATGCTGCACAATCTGGATTGGCACCACGATTTGGATATTCGCTACGATGCATCGACCTTTGACACGGACCCCTTCGAGCCGCAGCCTGACGCGGTGGGAACCGTGTTTCCCTTTTGGAAGGCCAGCGCGACGGGCGCCGGATACGTGGAATTGCCGTATACGCTGGCGCAAGACTCCACGGTTTTTCTCCTTTTTGGGGAAAAATCGCCGGCCTTGTGGATGGAAAAACTAGACTGGATTGCCTCCAAGGGGGCGATGGCGCTCGTCAATGTGCATCCCGACTACATTCGCCTGCCGGGTGAGCGGCCATCCAATCGGAAGTATCCCTTGGAGTATTACGAAGAGTTTCTCGCCTATGCCCGCGAGCGGTATGCAGGCAGCATGTGGAACGCTTTGCCTCGGGAAGTGGCGGATTATGTTGCGCCCTTGCGGTTGGCGCCGCCGCCGCCGCCGCCGCAGCGCCCGCGCCGGACGATTTGGATTGATTTAGACAACACGCCGCATGTGCCGCTTTTTGCGCCGGTCGTGCGGGAATTGACCCGCAAAGGGTATGACGTGAGCCTGACGGCTCGTGACGCGTTTCAGGTGTGCGAGTTGGCCGAGAAGAAGCGGTTGCGCTGCCTGAAAATTGGACGTCATCATGGCAAGAACAAGTTTCGCAAAGTGGCAGGCCTGTTCTTCCGCGCGGCGCAACTGGCGCCATTCGCCTTGACCTCCAAACCCGTCATCGGTCTTTCGCACGGATCGCGCTCGCAGATCCTGCTCTGCAATTTTTTGCGGATTCCCACGGTCTTGATGGCCGATTACGAATTTGCCAAGTATCCACCGATGATGCGGCCGATGTGGGAGATGGCGCCGGATGTCATTCCCGACGAGGCTCTGTCGTGCGCTTCACAGAATATTCGCAAGTATCCGGGCATCAAAGAGGACATTTACGTTCCGGATTTTTCGCCGGACCCGGCTTTCCGGAGCCAGATGGGCATTGGCCATGACGAGATTTTGGCTGTGGTCAGGCCGCCGGCCACGGAGGCGCATTATCATAATCCAGAGGCGGAAGGGTTGTTTGCGCGGTTCATGGACCGGGCTTGCCAAACCGAGAATGTCCGGGTGGTGCTGCTGCCGCGGAATAAGAGGCAGGCGGAGGCTTTGCGCGCGGAGCACCCGCGGTGGTTTTCGGATGATCGCACGATCATTCCGAAAGGGGCGGTGGATGGCCTGGACTTGATCTGGCACTCGGATTTGGTGGTCAGCGGGGGGGGGACAATGAATCGGGAGGCGGCGGCGTTGCATGTGCCGGTTTACAGTGTCTTTCGCGGCAAAATCGGGGCGGTGGATCATCAATTGCAGAAAGAGGGGCGGCTGACGCTCATTGAGAACGCTGCGCAAGTGGATGGCGTTCCGTTGACGCGCCGTCCGATGGCCGGGTCAAATGGAAAGCTCAACGCCCAGGCGTTGGAAAAAGTGGTCAACAATGTCATCAGCATTGTCGAGCATCACCTCGGTTCCGCTTCGGCGTAGACTGTTCCTTCTGTCATGAAAACTCCTTTGAAACTGTTGCTGGTCGCCGGCGCCCGGCCTAATTTCATGAAGCTGGCGCCGCTGGTGAAGGCCGTGCAGAGGCGATCGCCGGGGCAAGCGCCCGCCCTTTCGTTTCAGATCGTGCACACGGGGCAGCATTACGACGCCCAGATGTCGCAGGTGTTCTTCGACGAGTTGGGGATTCCTAAACCGGACTACAATCTGGAGGCCGGCTCCGGCTCGCACGCGGCGCAAACGGCGGAGATCATGAAGCGGTTCGAGCCGGTTTGCGTGGAGGCCAAGCCGGATTGGGTGGTAGTGGTTGGGGATGTCAATTCCACGATGGCCTGCACGCTGGTGGCGGTGAAAATGGGGGTGAAAGTGGCGCATGTGGAAGCTGGCTTAAGGAGTTTTGATCGGAGCATGCCGGAGGAAATCAACCGGCTCGTGACGGACGCGGTGGCGGATTTGCTATTGACGCCATCAGAAGACGGGAATGAAAATTTGCGGCGGGAAGGCGTGGCGGAATCGAGAATCCGCCTGGTGGGCAATGTCATGATTGACTCGTTGGTGGATCATCTGAAAACGGCCGCCCAAGCCTCGACGTTGGAAAAGCTTTCGCTGGCCAAGAGCGGTTTCATTTACGTCACCTTGCATCGGCCGTCAAACGTGGACAACAAGGAGAGCCTGACGGCGATCGTGCGCGAACTGTCTTTGGTGGGCGCGCAGTGGCCGGTGGTGTTTCCGATTCATCCGCGGACGCGCAAGCGGATGGAGGAGTTTGGCCTGGCGTTTGCGACGGGGGCAAAGATCAAGCTGCTCGATCCGGTGGGCTACAACGATTCGGTGGCGTTGACGCAGCACGCGCGGTGCGTCCTGACTGATTCCGGCGGGTTGCAGGAGGAAAGCACCTACTTCCGGACGCCATGTTTGACGCTACGGCCGAACACGGAACGTCCGGTGACGATAACGATTGGCAGCAATCGTTTGACGACAATTGGTTCGTTGCAACGCGACCTGTCCGAAACCCTAAGCGGCCCTTCGCGCCGGGGAGAGATTCCGCCGCTCTGGGATGGTCGGGCCGCGGAGCGCGTCGTCGAGGCGCTAGCCCAAGACTAAGCTCGCTCAAAGACAACATGTCGATTCGCGTCTTAGTTTGTGGGTTGCTGGTGGTTTACTTCAGCCTTTATGCCTGGCGCAATTACTTTGTGTCCCTATGCGCGGCTGTGGTGCTGATGGCTTTCATGCAGCATCCCGATGTCATCGACAATTTGAAGAACATCGGTGGGATCCAGGGACTCAATCCGTTTAACATTCTGATCGCCAATGTTTTCTTGGCGTGGCTGGCGAAACGCCGGGCCCAAGGTTTCATCTGGGACATGCCTCGGCGAACTCAAAACCTCCTCATCGGATATTTTATCGTTGTCAGCGTCAGTGTCTTTCGCTTGTTGATCGATCCCGCGCCGGGATGGCAGGAGTCAAAGGCTTGGATGATTAGCGAGTATTTTGTCAACTGCGTCAAATGGGTCTTGCCGTGCTTGATTGCATACGATGTTTGTCGCACGAGGCGGCGAGTTGTTATCATGCTGATCTGCATCATGAGCCTGTACTTGCTGCTGGCCCTTCAGGTCATAAAACATATGCCCCTCAGCTATGCGATGGCTGACAATTTCGAGCACACCGCCTACAAGATGGTCCAGGAATCCGTCGGTTACAACCGTGTGACTTTGTCGATGATGCTGGGAGGCGCTTCATGGGCGATGATTGCGATCTTGCCGATGGCCGCAACCAAGTGGCGGAAAATGGCCGTTCTGGCAGGAGCAGCGGCAATCTCCTTCGGGCAGGCCCTGACTGGGGGCCGAAGCGGCTATGCCGGATGGTTGGTGGTCGGCATCATTCTTTGTTTGGCTCGATGGCGTCGAATGTTGTTAGTGATTCCAGTCGTGGTCGTGGCCATCGGCGCTTTGCTGCCCGGGGTGCGGGAGCGTGCTTTTCAAGGGATTGCCTGGGGAAGCGACAATCCAACCGCCCAAAATAGCGCGTATGAAATGACTTCTGGCCGCAACATCGCCTGGCCGTACGTCATCGCCAAGATCAAGGACGGGCCTATTTTTGGTTTCGGACGCGAAGCCATGACGCGCACGGGCATCTATCAGCAAATTCTCATTGACACGGGCAATGACGAGGTTTTTCCACATCCCCATAATGCGTACCTGGAGATTTTGCTGGATTGCGGATTGGTTGGATTCCTAGTCGTGGTGCCTTTCTATGTGGGGACGCTGCGGAGCTGCTTCAGGCTCTTTCTCAGCCGAGACGACCCTTTCCGGGAGGCTGTGGGCGGCGTGGCTTGTGCGCTTATTTTGGCTCTTCTCGTTGCCGCTATGGGGGGTGAAACTTTCTATCCGCGGGAAGGCTCCGTTGGGATGTGGGCAAGCATTGGGATTGCGCTTAGGGTGTGGGCGGACTGGAGGAACGGCGCAGGAACTTCCCTGCAACAGCAGGAAACTGAAGGGAGATCGACTGAGGAATTGCTGCAGGAAGAAGAGCCAGTCGCGAATACCTTGGGCATGAGAACTGTTGCCGCATAAGAATGGCGCGCCTCGCTTACATACTCTCGGCCAGCCATTCCGGGTCGACGTTGCTGGCTATGCTTTTGGGGGCGCATCCCGACGCCTGCAGCGTCGGCGAATTGAAAGCCGATTACTTGGGAGACGTGGCTCGGTACCGTTGCGCATGCGGCCAATGGATGACACAATGCCAATTCTGGTCAGCAGTGCGCCAGGCGATGCATCGGCGCGGAATCGAAGACTACGAGTTGGGGCGTCCCGGAACCAATGTTGCCAGCTTGAATGCCCGTTATGCCAGGCGTTTGCTGGCTCCCTTGCCCCGGAATGCTTTCTGTGAATTGACCCGAGACACCGCCTTGTCTTTGTCGCCGCAATGGCGCGCCCATTTGCCCCGGGTGCAGAATCGCTTTGCGACTCTTGTTGACGTGGTGACAGAATTGACAGGATCGAGCATCGTCATTGACAGCTCGAAGTCTCCCTTGCAATTGAAATACCTTTTGCGCAACCCACGCCTCGACATCAAAGTGGTCCGCCTGGTCCGCGACGGCCGTGCGGTTGCGCTGACCTATACGGATGAGTGGGCCTACGCGGACGCCGCTGATCCGAGTTTGCGCGGCGGGGGCAACGGTCAAAAGCGTCCATCTGCTCGGGCAAACATCACCGATGCGGCCAGAGAATGGCGGCGCAGCAATGAGTCCGCCGATTGCGTCATCGCAAGACTGCCCAAGTCGCAGTGGACTCTTGTCAAATATGAAGATCTCTGCGCCAATCCTGCAGGCACGCTAGGCGCGCTGTGTGGTTTTCTTCAATTGGACCGGACCAAGGTGCGGCTTGATTTTCGCGCGCGTCCCCAGCATATTGTGGGCAACGGGATGCGCCTGGATTCCACTTCGGAAATCCGCCTGGATGATCGGTGGAGACGAGTCCTTTCAGCGGAGGACTTGCGCGCTTTTGAGCTCGAAGCGGGCCACTGCAATGCCAAGTACGGGTACTCACAGGAATCGTCGATGCCCAATCACGAACATCCTGCCCAGAATTAATCCGCTATGACTTCAAAAAAGGACACCCGATACTATTCGCTCGATTTCTGGCGCGGAGTGGCTTGTCTCATGGTGGCGGTGGATCATTCTGTTTTCTATGTCCAGGACAATCCATCCTATCATTTTGGGGATCCAGTCAGCCGGATGATTTTCCGGTTCTTGGATCATTGCTGGCTAGGCGTGCCGATGTTTTTCGTCATCAGCGGCTACTGTATCACCGCTGCCTGCGACTCTTGCCGCGGCAAGTCCAACCCCATGGGGCAGTATTTCTTCCGGCGCTTTCGGCGGATCTTCCCTCCCTATTGGGGGGCCTTGATTGTCGTCATCATAGCCTCTATCGGGCTCGTAGCCTTCGGCGTCCCGCAGTTGTTCTTTGACAATATCCACCCTTTTCATCCCCTCAAGTCCTTTTCACCGTGGCAATGGCTGGGAAACCTTACCTTGACGGAAGGGTGGCGATTCAACTTGATTGGCGGCAAGCGTTGGTTCTTGCTGGGTCCCACGTGGACGCTCTGCTATGAGGAGCAGTTTTATGCCATATGCGGGTTGTTGCTCATTCTGAGTCGACGTTGGTTTTTCAGAGGGGCGGCCTGGCTGACGGCGGCTGTGGCGGTGGTTGCGTTGATCCACTTGGTGATTAAGCCGCTGCCCATCGACGGTTTCTTTTTTGATGGACGCTGGCTCCTTTTTGCCGCTGGAATGCTTGTATACTACCGCATTCACCTAGCTGAACCGGCAAATGCACGCTGGGCCGAGGCCCTCTTGCTTGTTGGCTTTGTTTTGGCTCTGGGATGGAAGATCGTGGGAAAGGCTTCATCCATGGAGGAATATTATGTGGGTTTCCTTTTCGCGTTCCTGGCTATTGTTTTATATCGGCGGGACCTGGCGATAGCCAATTGCGTTGTGTTGCGGCCGGTGACGATGTGCGGGATTATGTGTTACAGCCTCTATCTTATACACTGGCCCGTAGTAAAGATTCTATCTCGCTGGTTTTATGGCCACGGAATCCGGGAAGCATGGCCAACACTTTTCCTGACGGTTCCGCTCTGCGCTTTAGCCGCAGCCAGCGCGGGCTGGGTGTTCCATTTGTTTGTCGAGAGGCGCTTCCTCAACAGCGCGCCGCAGGTCCCTTGGAAGAAAGTCCCCGCTGGACGAGCCGCTGCTTCGGTCACGCTACCGTCAAGTTTGCCGGCCAAACACGAGACATCTTCGTCAGTTTGAAGCTTTGATCACTCACTGCCGGCATGGAAGCGCCTGATCATCGTTTGGATGCGTCCGCGCCCACCCGCCACGGCGGGGAGGGCGCGGGTTTTTACGTTGATGTTTGCGAGCGGTTTGTTTCCGGCCCGCGCGGCCAGCGGGGAAAGGCTTTCAGCGAGTTACTCGGCCAACTGCGCGCCCTGGCGCAAAATGGCGAGTACGCCCGGGCGGCCGCGATCCTGGGACGGGTGATTAGCCCCGCCCTTGATTACACCAGCGCGCAGTCTCTTGCCCGCATGCGTGATGGATTGCGCGGCAAGAACACCGCGCGGCATCAACTCAAGATGGCCATCATCAGCAACTGCACGACCAAACAATTGGTTGCGCTCATCGACTTGTTCCTATTCGGCGCCGGCGTCGAAGCTGATATTTACGAGCCAGAATACGGTTTGTTGCGGCAGGAGATCATCGACGAGAACTCCGGGCTATACCAAGCCAACCCTAAAGTCGTATTTCTGGCTGCCAATCGACGTGATTTGGCCAACCGCCCGGAACCGTCGGCTGAGGGAAAGCAGGTTGACGAATTGGTCGCATTGGAATCAAAACAATGGAGCGAGCTTTGGAATGCCGCGCATGGCCGGCTCCATTGCCAAATCATTCAGAACAATTTCACGCTCCCGCCCTGGCGTTCCTTTGGGAACTACGAGAGACGACAGGCGGGGAGCATGGGCCGCTTCATTGCGCGCCTGAATGACTCGTTGGGCGACATAGCTCCTGCGTACGTCACCATCCATGATGTTGATCATCTTGCCTCAACCGCCGGGCGCTGGCGCTGGGATGACCCGCGTTTCTTCCATCAAGCCAAACTGCCCTGTGATCCCGAGTGTCTGGTGGATTACGCCCACAGCGTAGCTTCTTTGATTCTAGCGCAACTTGGACTCGCTAAGAAATGCCTGGTCTTGGACCTGGACAACACACTATGGGGCGGAGTTATTGGAGATGACGGTTTGGGCGGAATCCGGCTAGGCCAGGGAAATGCCGAAGGCGAGGCCTTTATTGAGTTCCAAACCTATTTGCAAGCTCTTCGCCGCAGAGGTGTGTTATTAGCCATTTGCTCCAAGAACGACGAACGCAACGCCCTTGAGGTTTTCGACAAACACACCGAAATGGTGTTGCGGCGAAACGACATCTCCAGTTTTGTCGTCAATTGGGACGACAAGGCGGGGAACATCCGCAATATTGCCCGTCAGCTAAACATCGGTCTCGATTCGCTAGTCTTCGTGGACGACAATCCAGCGGAGCGCGCCATTGTCCGCCAGGCGGTGCCGGAAGTCGCGGTGCCGGAGTTGCCCGAAGATGTCACTGGTTACATTCGGGCTCTGGAACAACATCGCTATTTTCAGACAATTGGCGTCGCGGCGGAGGATTTCCAACGGACCGAATACTACCAGGCGGACTCGATGCGTCGCAAGGCCCAGGCCTCGACCACCGACATGCCCGCTTTTCTCCGGTCGCTTGAGATGACGGCGCGAATCGGCCCGATAAGTTCCGCCACCCTTGAGCGCAGCGCCCAATTGCTCCAAAGATCCAACCAGTTCAATCTGACCACCCGCCGGCGCTCCGCGGCCGAATTGATGGCGTTGGTCGATTCTCCGGACTGGATCACGCGAACTGTCTCCTTGGCGGATCGATTTGGAGACAACGGACTCATCAGCGTCATCTTGGGTGTGGTTAAGGGGGATCGGTTGGAGATCGACACGTGGCTGATGAGTTGCCGGGTCCTGAAACGCGGAGTCGAACAATTTGCTTTGAATCATCTGGCGCAAGCGGCCTTGGATCGCGGTCTAAAAGCTCTCTATGGAGTTTATGTTCCAACGTCAAAAAACGCGTTAGTTCGGGACCACTACGCCACTCTCGGGTTTGAACGCGCCGGGCCAGAAAATAATGGAGAAACTCACTGGCAGCTTCTTTTGAAAGGATGGAAACCGACGCCAACTTTCATAGAAGCAGTGAAGGGTTAAGGTGGAGGCTACCATCAATAACGCCGCTAGGCTAAACTCCGACAAGAGAGTGACGTGCGCCCAACGCATTCTTGTCATTTTTCGCAACGATGATCCGTCCGCGCTTTCCAACTTGGCTCACGAACGCGAGATCTTCGGCATTTTCGAGCGGTTCGGAGCGCCGCAGACCCTTGCCGTCATCCCCAAAATCGCGCTCACCGACTTGCATGATCCCGCTGGGTGCGGAGAGAGATCGCTTTTGGATAACACCGAAATGCTGGCCTTCCTTAAAGACTATGTGTTGCGCAGCGGTTCGGAAGTCGCCCTTCACGGCTGCACGCACCGGACAAATCGCCATAGCATCCCAAGTCGAAGAGAATATTTTGAGTTCAGGCGCCTGTCTCTCACCGAACAGGAAGGGATGATTCGCGAGGGGACGCAAATTCTCGAAAGGGCGTTTGGATTTCGGCCGATCACTTTCGTTCCGCCGTGGAATCGGATGGATCACAACACGGTCGAGGCCTGTGCGCGCCAAGGGTACAAGATTGTTTCGGCGGGCCCGTTTATGGCGACCAAGCCCGGGCTTTTGTCTCTGGGCGTAAATACCGATTTGCACCGCTTCCGAGACGATTACCAAGCGGCAAAGAAAGGGAGGAGCCGAGTCATTCTGAACATCCTTTTGCATTCTTCGACATTGACGGAGAAACAAAAGGGTCTTTTGATCCAGGCTCTCGAATTAGTGTCAAACGATGATGAGTGCAAGGCAGTCACGATCGCGCGGGCGGCGGAGATTGCGCCCGAAACGGCCGGATTGGTGAACGACGCGGCGCGCAGCTTCGCGCCTTTGCACGAGGTGGTTGGCTCGTCGCGGGCGAAGGCATGGCCCTATGTGGCGGCGCTAAGGAGGATTTTTGGGCGCGACTTGGTGGGACCTTCTGAACGTGAAGCAGAAGAATTTTATCGCCGGGGGGAATATCTCTTATGCGCCGAGCGCAATCGGTTGGCGGATCGCGCATCTTATCTGATTGTTTTCAGCGGCCGCGTCGCTGCGATGCTGTTAGGTGTGCTGCTGGCCTTTTGCTCGACCCGGTTTTTGCGCCCGCAGACTTTTAGCGACGCTCTGTCCATGGCGGGGGCCGTGATTGGCTTGTGTGCCTTGGGGTTTTTGGCCAGCCGGGCCGCGACCGCGATCGACACGCGCCGCGAAATTATCGCTGGCGGATGCTTTTGCGCGTTGGGTTTTTTGGCCTGCGCGGTCGGAGTTTATTCATTAGGGCCAGCGCATTGACCCTCCGATGCTTTTGTCGTATTTTGGCGGCCATGAGTGAACTGGAAGCAAGGCTCCAAGAGGTGTTTCGTCAAGTCTTTGCCGATGATTCGATAGAATTGAAGAATGCGATGACCGCCGATGACGTGCCTGGCTGGGATTCGTTAGGTCATCTGAATCTGATCATCGCGATCGAAAAAAACTTCGGAGTCAAATTTGCCACGGCCGAGATTTCGCGCTTGAAAGAAGACGGGCAAAACATCGGCTCATTGGTCCAACTGTTGGCGCAAAAAACGAATCAGAGCTAAATGAACGTCTGCAGCATTGAATGGGTCGGGTGCCTGCTTCTGCTTTCGGCCTTGTTTTTTTGGCTGGAGAATCTCCGACTTCGTCAGGGGCTGCTCGCCGCCTGCAATGGGGCCTTTCTCGCCACCATCGTGCCGGATTTGCGCGGATGGATGGCCCTCGCGATGTTTCTCGCGCTTGGATATGGGGCCGCGCTGCTGATTCGACACTGGCCCAGGAAGGCTTTCCTCGCGGCCTATCTGACTGCGCTTGTCGGCCTTTTTCTGTTCCTAAAGCAGTACGCTTTCTTGAAGGCCATCCTGCCCGAGGCGCTTTTTCCTCGCGCGGTTGTCATTGTCGGCTTGAGCTACATGCTCTTCCGGCAGATTCAAGTCGTGGTCGATCTTTATCAAGGCCAGTTGGAAGGGCTGACGCTGTGGACCTATCTTAACTACCAATTGAACCTCTTTGGCATCGTTGCGGGGCCAATCCAGCGCTACCAGGATTTCCAACATTACTGGACCGAACTAAAGCCCATTTTAACCGACCGCCATTCGATCCTCCGGGCTTATCTAAGGGTGTTCGTCGGAGTGATAAAGGTGGCCTTGATCGCCGCCGTGTGTTTAAACGAGTTTGACAAATGGTCTTTGAGGATTGCAAGACCTGAGACCTATGGCGAAGATTCACA
>Ga0070741_10020080_pt1 | contig 10590 bp, 11 predicted proteins | sample Coa_R1_4_FD_66440 | JGI IMG/M metagenome (GOLD analysis project Ga0070741, IMG submission 66440) | Surface soil microbial communities from Centralia Pennsylvania, which are recovering from an underground coalmine fire - Coalmine... | ecosystem: Environmental > Terrestrial > Soil > Unclassified ... | reverse complement strand
GCCCCGGCCGCATCGCCAGCCTCGGCGGCGCCGGCAGCGATGCCGACGACGGGCCGCGTCACGACGGCCACAGACGGTGCCGCCGCCGCCCCGAGCGCCACGGCGATGGCCCTGACGTCGGCGGCGGCGGTGACGACGCACACGCGGACGCGTGTCTCCTGACGGGGGCGAGCATGGACCACGAGTTCTGGTACCTCTCGCGCGCGGCCGGCTTCACGGCGTACCTGCTGCTGTTCGCGTCAGCGATCGTCGGCATGGCCACCAGCTCGCGCCTGGCGGCCCGCTTCAAGCGGGGGAACATGGTGTTCGACCTGCACCGCTATCTCTCGGTGCTCGCACTCTCCTTCTCGCTGTTTCACGTCTATGTCCTGCTGGGCGATGGCTATTTCCGCTTCAGCGTCTGGCAGCTCTCCGTGCCGTTTGTGTCTCCGTACGAACCCCTGGCGAAGGCGCTTGGCGTCGCCTCGCTCTACTCGGTGGGGTTGATCATCGCCAGCTTCTATGTCCGGCGTTTCATTGGCTATCGGACGTGGCGGATGCTGCACTACGCGACGTTCGCGATGTACCTCGGCGTGACGTTGCATGGCATCACCGCCGGGACTGATACCGTCCAGCCGTGGGCGCGGCTCATCTACGCGGGCACGGCGGCCGCCCTCTGCGCGATGGCTGCCTACCGCATCCACGCGGCGAGCGCCCGTCCACAGGCGCGCGCGAGGCGCGGCCGCATCTCGCTCGACCGCGCCGTTTGATTCGCCGCGTCGCGCGCGCGTATCGGGGGAACCCCTACATACGGCGCGGGCGCGCACGAGCGACGCTGGGGGCAACGTCGCGATCACGCTGGATGCCGATGGCGCAGGACTTCTGGCTACTGTCGCGGGCTGCGGGCCTCGAGGCCTACGCCCTGCTGTTCGCCGCTGCCGTGGCCGGCATCGCGACGAGCACCCGCCTTGCCGCGCGGCTTCGCCGCGCGCACCTGGCGTTCGAGGTCCACCGTACGCTGGTGTGGATGGCGCTTGCGGCGACGGGGCTACATGTCGTTGCGCTCGCCGGCAACCGCTACGCCGGGTTGTCAGCCGTGCAGCTCGTCGTGCCGTTCCTCGCGCCTGGTCGTCCCGTCGCCGCGCCCCTCGGCATCCTGTCGCTGTACGCGTTGTTGGTGCTCGTTGCCAGCTTTTCCGTACGCCGGAGGATCGGCACCCGCACCTGGCGCGCGTTGCACCACACGACCTTCGCTCTGTTCGTCGCGGTCAGCGCGCACGGCCTCGTCGCTGGGCCGGACGCGGGCCGCATCGCCGTGCGGGGACTGTACGCCGTCGCGCTGGCGGCCGTCGCCCTCGGCGCTGGCTATCGCCTGCTTGCGCCGCCACTGCCGCCGCGGGCGCGGGCGCCCGCACGCGGGCCAGGACAGCCCGCCCCGGTGTCGTCGTTCTCCGCTGACGAGGCCGAGCGCAAGCGCGCCGCCTGAGCGCGCCTTCCGGCTACAATCGCTGCGATGCTCGCTGTCCGTCCCGCGACCACGCGATGAAGGTCCTCTTCACCCTGCACCAGGGGAACATGTTCTCGGGCGGTCAGGGCGTGTACACCGCGCACGTCACGCGCGAGCTGGCGCGCCTCGGCCACGATGTCCACCTGATCGTCGGCCCGCCGTGGCCGGACACCGACCCGGCCGTCACGGTGCATCGCGTGCCGTCGTACAGTGTCTACCGGCTGCTCGAGACCGGCCGCTTCTTCTTCTACGGGCGTCCGTGGCGGTCGTTCTTCCACCCGCTGAACTTCTACGAGCTCGCGACGAGCCGCATGGGGCAGTTTTCCGTCATGTCGGCCTTCAGCTGGCGCGCCTTCGAAACGTGGCGCGCGCTGCAGCCCCACGAGCGCTTCGACATCGTCCACGATGTCCAGGTGCTCGGGTACGGCACACTGATGATGCACGCCTCCGGCATGCCCGTCGTCGCCAACATCCACCACCCGCTCGCGATCGACCGCGCCAACCAGATGCGCCAGGCGACGCGCCTCGGCTGGATGCTGCGCGTCGCGATGTTCTACCCCTTCTGGATGCAGGAGGTCGTCGCCCGCCGGCTCGACCGTATCATCACCGGCTCGGAGAATTCGCGGCGCTCGGTGCAGCGCGCGTTCCGTCTGCGCGACGAGCAGATCACCGCCATCCATGACGGCGTCGATACGGGGGTCTTCCGCCCGCTCGAAGTGCCGAAGCGGCAGGGCATGATCCTCTTCGTCGGCAACAGCGAAGACCGCAACAAGGGCGCGAAGTTCCTTCTCGAGGCCGTGCGGATCCTCAAGGACCGCGGCATCGACTTCCACCTCGTGTTCAAGGACCGGCTCGACGCGGAGATGGCGCCTCGCCTCGCCGAGCAGCTCGGCGTGCGCGACCGCCTGACCTTCGTCGGCCGCCTGCCCGTCGACGAGCTTGCGCGTCTCTATAACGAGGCCGAGGTGCTCGTCTCGCCGTCCGTCTACGAGGGCTTCGGCCTGCCCGCCGCCGAGGCGAACGCCTGCGGTACGCCGGTCGTCGCCACGACGGCCGGCGCCTTCCCGGAGGTGATCGCGGACGGCGAGACCGGCATCCTCGTGCCGCCCGCCGACCCGCGCGCGCTCGCCGACGCGATCGCATCGCTGCTCGCCGACCCGGCGCGCCGCCGCGCGATGGGCGCTGCCGGCGCGCGGCGTGTGGCCGAGCGCTTCTCCTGGCGCGCCTGCGCCCAAGCGACCGCCGCGCTCTACGACGACGTCCTCTCCGCGCGGCGCACGAATCGCGACCATGGCGCACGCGCGGGGCTTGCTGCGATGGCATAACGGACGTCGACGCCTCGCGTTGCGGGCGCCGCGGCGACCACCCGCCGTCCTACCGCGCGTTGACGCGCTGATCCGCGCCTCCCTAGACTGGATCGGGCGCGCATCGATCCTCGCGCCCGCAGGAGCTCCCCGTGTCACTCGATACGCTGCTGACCACGCTTGCCAGCCCGGATGCGCCGCCGCGCACGACCGACCTCACGTCGCTCAGCGCGATCGGCGGCGCCGAGCGCGAGCGCTTCCTAGAAGTCTGGCGGACGCTGTCGATCCAGCGCCGGCGAGACCTCGTCGACCGCCTCACCGTGCTCGCCGAGGACAACGTCGAGCTCGACTTCAGCCCCGTGTTCCTCGTCGGCCTCTTCGACGACGATGTGCAGGTGCGCGCGCAGTCGGTGCGCGGGCTCTGGGAATACGAAGGGCTCGACCTCGTGCCGCTGCTTACCAGGCTGCTGCGGGACCCGGAGGCGATCGTCCGCGCCGAGGCGGTGCAGGGCCTCGGCCGTTTCCTGCTGGAGATGGAGCTCGAGGGCCGCGACGAGGACGCCGCCGAGCGCATCGCCGGCGAGCTCCGCGCCGTGTACCAGGACGAGTCGCAGCTCGCCGATGTCCGTGGCCGCGCCCTCGAGGCGCTCGGCGTCCATGGCGCAGCCTGGGTCGACGAGGCGATCGAAGAGGCGTACGCGAGCCCCGAACGCCGGCTCAGCGTCAGCGCCGTCGCCGCGATGGGGCGCAGCGCAGAGCCGAAGTGGTTGCCCCAGGTGCTGCGCGAGATGGCCAGCGACGACCCCGAGATGCGCTTCGAGGCGGCCACTGCCGCTGGCGCCATCGGCGACGAGGACGCCATCGACCACCTCGCTGTGCTGACCTCGGACGACGATGCGGAGGTGCAGGAGGCGGCCATCGCCGCGCTCGGCGAGATCGGCGGTCCGCGCGCGCGCAGCGTCCTCCAGTCCGTCGCGTCCGAATCGAAGGACGAGCGCGTGCTCGAAGCCGTCAGCGACGCCCTCGCCGCCGCCGATTTCCTCGAGGATCCGCTGGCGTTCAAGCTGTACCTCGACCGCAGCGTGGCCGAAGATGCGGATGAGGACGACGACGCATGACCACGCCCGATGTTGAGTTGCGCACCGAACAGGCCGTATCCGCCGGCGGCGTCGTCTACCGGCGCGGCCCGTATGGCATCGAAATCGTCCTCTGCGGGCGCTCATGGGAGAACCTCTGGGCGCTACCGAAGGGCACGCCAGAGCCGGGCGAGACGCTCGAACAGACGGCCTTGCGCGAAGTCGCCGAAGAGACCGGCCTCGGCGTCCGCATCGTCGCTGACCTTGGCACGATCGGCTACACCTTCGCGCGCCCGTCGCAGGGCGTGAAGTTCGACAAGACGGTGCACCACTTCCTGATGGAGCCCGACGGCACCGGCAGCGTCACTGCCCACGACGGCGAGTACGACCGCGTCGAGTGGTTCGCCGCCGAAGAGGCGCTGCGCGTCATGACCTACCGTAACGAGGCGCACGTCGTACGCCGCGCGCTCGACCTCATCGAGCTGCGCGAGGCGGGAGAGGTCGCATGACCACGACCGTCGAAGGCGAGGTCGCGCGGGGCGAGCACGTCGTGCTGCGCGAGAAGCGCCTCGGCGATGCGCCGCTCGATTACCGCTGGCGGACCGACCCGGAGCTCGCCCGCTACGACGCAGCCCGCCCGTTCGCCGCAACCTACCACGACTACCTGGCGCTTTACCGCGACGAGCTCCTCTACCCGAGCCCCTACCGCCGCAGCTTCGCGATTGAGGACGAGGACGGGCGGCACATCGGCAACGTCATGTACTACAACATCGATACCGTGCGCCGGGAGGCGGAGATCGGCATCACCATCGGCGACCGCGCGTACTGGGGTCGCGGCTATGGGCGCGACGCCGTGCGGACGCTCGTCCGCCACATCTTCCGCAGCGGCGGTATGCGCCGCGTCTACCTGAAGACGCTGGAGTGGAACGTCCGCGCGCAACGCTCGTTCGAGCGCGCGGGGTTCCGGATGTGCGGCCGCGCCCGCCGTGGCGCTAACGCGTTCGTCATCATGGAGTACCTGGCGTCCTGGCTCGACCTCGACGAGGATCGGCGCTAGCGGCGCGGCTTGCCGGGCCCCGAGGCCGCTGTTATAACGTCGCCGCCGACGACCACCGAGCGCAAGGAGCGAGCATGGGCGCCGAACGATCACACACCGCCGGCATGATCATCTGCGCGGTCAGCATCATCACCGGTCTCGTCTACCTGCTCGGCGTCATGCGCAAGTCCTATCTCGCGCTGGCCCTGCCAGTCACGGCGGGCTTCCTCGGCGCCCTGTACATCTCGTTCTGGATCGGCCGCGCCCTCATCACCACGCCCATCGAGCCTCCGGCCGACGACTGACCTGCGCCGCCGTGCCCGATATCACGAGAGCCGCCCCGAGGGCGGCTCCGCTGTCTGTCGGTCGGTGCCCGCTTGCGGCTACGCGGCCGGGTCCTCGATGCTCTCGAACTCGCCGTGCACGTCGAAGGCTGGCCGCTCGCGCCGGATCGGCGTCACATTTGGCGCGTTCGTGCTGTAGAGCCAGGCGATCGGCCCGGCGGCGACCAGCGAGAGGAAGCTGGCGACGCGGGCCGCCGTCCCTTCGGCAACCTGCGCGACCGGCGTCTGGCCCGTCGCGCCGAACGGCCGGAACCAGCGGCCCCACTCCTCCTGGAAGTACTTCGCCCAGAGGTCGGCGTTCGCGGTGGTCGGCTCGTGCGTCTCCATCTGATGCTGCTCCGAATCTGCTGCTTGCCCAGCCGTCGGCATCCTACCGGCGCCAGAAGAAGGCGCGGTTAACGGGCCGTTACGGCGATATGAACGAATGTCGTGCGGAGAGCGGGCCGATGGTCGCACCGGATTCATCATCGGCGCGAAGCCCGCGTCCCGAAGAGGATAGCAGCGCATTCTGTCACGCGCCAATCCTGACGCATGCCGTGGCCGGCTGCGAATCGGGGAAGCGCCGCGTTCCGGCGGCTGCGGCGCCGCTATCGTTGGACGGCGCTGATAATGCCGCCGCCCAACACCTCGTCGCCGTCATAGAAGACGGCGGCCTGGCCGGGGGTCAGGGCCCGCTGCGGCTCGGCGAACGCGATGGCCGCCTCCCCCGCGCCCACGGTCCGCACCGTGGCGCTTGCCGCGGGCGTGCGGTACCGCACCTTGACGGCGCACTCCACGGGCGTGGCCGGGGCATCGGCGACCCAGTGCAGCCGCTCGACGGTGCAGCCCTTGGCATAGAGCTCGTCTTCGCCGCCCACGGTGACGATGCCACGCGAAGCATCGATTGACGTAACGAACACGGGCGTGCCGGCCGCTATCCCGAGCCCGCGCCGCTGGCCGACGGTGAACCCTTCGACGCCCTCGTGCCGCCCGAGCACGCGGCCGTCGCTGCCCCGGATCTCCCCCGGAGACGGCGCGGTCCGCTGGCGCACGAACGCGCGATAGTCGCCGTCCGGGACGAAGCAGATGTCGGCGCTGTCGCGCTTTTCGGCGAGGCCGAGGCCCAGCTCGCGGGCGATTGCGCGGATCGCCGGCTTGTCGTAGCCGCCGACGGGGAACAGCGTGCGCGAGAGCTCCGCCTGGCCGAGCGGGTAGAGCACGTACGACTGGTCCTTGGCCGCGTCGACCGCACGCAGGAGCCGGTAGCGCCCGTCCGGGGCCCGCTCGATGCGCGCGTAGTGCCCCGTGGCCAAGTAATCAGCCTCGAGCGCGATGGCGCGGTCGAGGAGGGCCCGGAACTTGACGTGCTCGTTGCAGGCGAGACAGGGGTTCGGCGTGCGCCCGCGCGCGTACTCGGCGACGAACTCGTCGACCACGCGTTCGCGGAACGCGCGTTCCATGTTCAGGACATAGTGCGGGATGCCGATCGCGTCGGCCGCCTGCCGGGCATCGTCCGTGTCCTCGACCGAGCAGCAGCGCCGCTTGCCGACGGGCGCGCCGGGGTCATCGAGCGACCAGAGCCGCATCGTGATGCCGACGACGTCATAGCCCTCGCGCGCGAGGATCGCCGCCGCCACGGCGGAGTCCACGCCGCCGCTCATCGCGACGACGACGCGCCCGCGCTTGGCACCCTTCACCATGACGTCACGATAGCGCACCCGGCGTTCACGTTTGCCCGCCGCGCAGTGCCGATGCCCCGAGGACACGCAACGGCGGCGAAACCTTCGGTGGCACCACCCCCGCGCGAGTCCCAGCCTCCAGCTTTCCACCTCCGCCCGTTACCCTTCACCCATGCCCCATCTCGCCGTCCGCGGCGGTGCGCCGCTCCGTACGAAGCCCTGGCCCGACTGGCCGCAGTTCGACGAGCGCGAACAGCGCAACCTGCGCCGGGTGCTCGAGAGCCGCAACTGGGGCGGCTTCCCCTCCCCGAACGTGATGGCCGGCGAGTTCGCCGAGCGCTTCGCCGCCTACCACGGCGCGAAGTACGGCATCTGCACCACCGGCGGCACGACCGCGCTCGAGGTGTCGCTGCGCGCTGCCGGCCTGCGGCGCGGCGACGAGGTGCTCGTGCCCGCGCTCACCTTCTACGCGACGGCGTTCGCCGCGCTCGTCCAGGGCTTCAAGCCCGTGTTCGTCGACATCGACGCCGACACCTGGTGCATCGATGTCCGCCAGCTCGAGCGCCACATCACGCCCGACACGCGCGCGCTCCTGCCGGTGCATCTCGGCTCGCGCATGGCCGACATGGATGCGATCACGGAGGTGGCCCGCAAGCATGACCTCGTCGTCGTCGAGGACTGCGCGCACATGCATGGCGGCTTCTGGCGCGGGCGGGGCGCGGGCTCGATCGGCGACCTCGGCTGCTTCAGCTTTCAGTCATCGAAGCTGATGACCTGCGGCGAGGGCGGCATCATCCTCACCAGCGATGAGCGGCTCGAAGAGCGCTGCCACGCGTACGTGAACTCCGGCCGCGTGAAGACGACCGACCGCCAGGCGTCCGAAGGCACGATGCTGGGCTGGAATTACCGCATCACCGAGTTCCAGGCGGCCGTCCTGCTCGCGCAGCTCGAGCGGCTGCCACAGCAGGTCGAGCGCCGCAACGCGAACATCGCCCACCTCGAGCGGCGCATCGCCGAGATCGAGGGCGTCAGCACGCTCGCCCACGACGACCGCATGACGACGCGCTCGGGCTACGGCGTCATCCTGCGCTACGACGAACGCGCCTGGCGCGGCGTCTCGCGCGACCGCTTCGTCTGGGCGCTGCACAACGAGGGGATGAAGCTCTACGCGGCGTTTTACACGCCCGTCTACAGGACCAACCTCTTCGCCTGGAAGGACGCGCCGATCGAGGTCGACTACAGCCAGACGTCGTGCCCCCTTGCCGAGAAGGCGGCGGACAGGGAGATGATCTGGTTGCCGCACGAAATCTTCCTCGGCGATACATCAGACGTTGACGACCTCTGCGACGCCATCCTGAAGGTGCGGGAGCACCTGGATGAGTTGACCGGTGCGACGAAATAGGGCACGAGTGTGCTCTGGAGGAGACGCGCAATGGCCGACGTTGACCGAGACGGCGTGACGATCCGCTACATCGACGAGGGTACCGGCCCGCCCGTCGTGCTCGTCCATGGCTTCGCCGCGAGCTACCACTACAACTGGCGCGTCCCCGGCGTGATCGATGCGCTCATCGCTGCCGGACACCGCGTCGTCGCGCTCGACTGCCGCGGCCATGGCACGAGCGACAAGCCGCACGACCCGGCCGCCTACAACGGAAGCGCGATGGCAGACGACGTCCTCGCCGTCATGGACGCTGCCGGCGTCGACCGGGCTGACCTTGTCGGGTACTCGATGGGCGGGTTCATCGCCGCGGCGCTGCTCGTCGCGCATCCGCAGCGCTTCCGGCGCGTGATCCTCGCCGGCGTCGGCGATGCGCTGGTCGCCGGCGATCTCCCCCGCGAGCGCGCGTCGGCGATCGCCGCCGCGATGGAGGGCCGGGGGACGGCGGACGAGACCGCGCGCAACTTCCGCCGCTTCGCCGAGGCCACGGGCAACGACCTGGCAGCCCTGGCCGCGATGCAGCGCGCGGAACGCACCCGCTCCGACCCTGCGCTGCTGCGGCAGGTGGCGCTGCCGGTGATGGTGCTCGTGGGCCAAGACGACGTGCTCGTCGGCTCCGGCGCCGCGCTTGCCGCGGCCATCCCGGGAGCGAAGCACGTGCGCGTGCCGGGCGACCATCTGAGCGCGGTCGGCAAGCCCGAGTTCCGGAGCGCGATCGTCGACTTCCTTGCGGACTAGGGATCGGTCGTGAGGCCGACGCGCGCCGGACGCCGGGCTAGCGGGCGGGGACTTCCATGAGCGGGATGACGCTGTCGTCGGCGTGGCCGACGGGCGTGTAGACGCCGGACTCCATCTCGGCGATCACCTTCTCTCCCTCCTCGATGAGGGCCGAGAGGAACTCCGGCTCGTCGACGGTCCGCACCACCTGGCCCTGGCGGAAGATGACCCCCCGGCCTTTGCCGCCGGCGATGCCGATGTCCGCCATCTTCGCTTCGCCGGGGCCGTTGACGACGCACCCCATCACCGCGACGGTGATCTCCTTGCCGCGCTTGGCGAAGTATTCCTCGACCTTGTTGGCGAGCGGGATCAGCTCGATCTCGATACGGCCGCAGGTCGGGCAGGCGACGAGCGTCGCGCCGCGCTTGCGCAAGTTCAGCGTGTTGAGGATGTCCCAGCACACCGGCACTTCTTCGACCGGGTCGGCCGCGAGCGAGACGCGGATCGTGTCGCCGATGCCCTCGGCGAGCAGGATGCCGATGCCGATCGCCGAGCGCACGGAGCCGGCGCGCGGCGTGCCCGCCTCGGTGACGCCGAGGTGCAGCGGGTACGGCACGAGGCGCGCGAGGCGGCGATATGCCTCGACCATCGTCGGCACATCGAACGCCTTCATCGAGATCTTGATGTCGTCGAAGTCTGCGTCGTTGAGGACCTTGATCTCCCAGAGCGCCGCCTCGACCATCCGGTCCGGCAGCGAGGGCGGCAGCTCGCCGTCGGCGAGCGCGCGGATCGGCGGCAGCGAGCCGGCGTTGACGCCGATGCGGATCGGCATGCCGCGCTCCTTCGCCTTCTTCGCCACGAGCTTCACCTTGTCGGCGTCGCGGATGTTGCCGGGGTTGAGGCGCAGCGCATCGAAGCCCGCGTCGATCGCCGCCAGCGCCCAGCGATAGTCGAAGTGGATGTCCGCGATGATCGGCAGCGGCTTGCGGCGCACGATCTCGGGCAACGCCTCGGCCGCCGCGCGGTCCGGTACGGCGATGCGCACGACATCGCAGCCGGCGTCCTTGAGCTGTTCGAGCTGGCGGACGGTCGCCTCGACGTCCTCGGTGACGGTCGAGCACATCGACTGGACGGCGATCGGGGCATCGCCGCCGATCTGGACGTCGCCGACGAACACGGGCTTGGACTTGCGTCGCGGCGCTGGGATCATCGCAGCAGACTGCCTCCGTTGACGATGCGGGCGATGTCGAAGTACGTAATGACGACGGCGAGCAAAATCATTGCCACGAACCCCGCGAAGTGTACCAACGCCTCTTTCTGCGGGGCGATCCGCCGGCCGCCGCGCAGGAACTCGATGAAGATGAACATCAGCCGGCCGCCGTCGACCATCGGTAGCGGCAGCAGGTTGAACACGCCGAGGTTCATACTCAGCAGCGCCGCGAAGTTGATGAGCGCCAGCCAGCCCTCCGACTTGACGACCTCGCCCGTCGCCTGCGCAATGCCGACGGGCCCGGCCACCTGCGGGCTCACG
>Ga0070741_10020079_pt1 | contig 10590 bp, 7 predicted proteins | sample Coa_R1_4_FD_66440 | JGI IMG/M metagenome (GOLD analysis project Ga0070741, IMG submission 66440) | Surface soil microbial communities from Centralia Pennsylvania, which are recovering from an underground coalmine fire - Coalmine... | ecosystem: Environmental > Terrestrial > Soil > Unclassified ... | reverse complement strand
TCGACACCTGCCTCTCGGTGGTGCGCCGCTTCCTCCGCGGGCAGCCGATCTTCGGCTCCGACCGCCGCCATATCCATCACCGCCTGCTCGATCTCGGATTCACGCCCCGTGGAGTCGCGCTCCTGATGTACGGCGCGGCCAGCATCGCCGCTGCCTGCTCGCTGTTGGTGAGCGTCTCCGATTCGCGCTCTGGCGGGATCGTGATTCTCCTGTTCTGCGCGGCCGCCTGGATCGGCATCCAACACCTCGGCTACAGCGAGTTCTCCGTAGCCCGCCGCGTCCTTTTTGGCGGTGTGATCGGCCGCGTCATCAATTCGCGGGTCTCGCTCGAGCAGATGGATTCGCAACTCACGGCCGCCGCCGGTCCCGACGAGTGCTGGAATATCTTGACCGCCGCCAGCAAGAAACTGGGATTCAACGGCGCCGAACTCGTGTTGGACGGCCGCGTTTGGAATGCGCAGTTCGGCTCGACACCCTCCTCCGCATGCTGGCATATCCATATTCCCCTCATCGGCTCCGGAGAGGCCCGCTTCTCCGTTCCGTTCGAGACCGGCTTGCACCCGGCCACGCTGGCGCCCTTCGCCGGCATCGTCCACGACCGGCTGACGCACCCATGTGGCGCAGACAGTCGTTCCTACATCGTTCCGACTCATCGCGACGCGGTGAAGAACATGCAACTTTCTTTGAAAGAGACCCACCAGTGACTCCATTCCGTCTTTTGATTGCCGTGAGCCTGGCGCTCCTTCCCGCGTGCGCCCAAATGCCATCCGATGGCGTGGAGCTTGTGCAACAGTGCGCCGGCCCGCTCGGCGCCCTGGTCCCCGAATGCCAGACCGCGCGTTCGGCCCTCGAATCCGGCGCGCCGGTCAAACGTCTTCCCGCGGGCATCTCGCTTCCCGAAAACCTCAAATCGGTGGCGCCGAAGACCGCGGCCGGAGGTCCCGACAAATCTGAGCCTCCGGCGCCGGCACCGCCGCAGCCGCCCACGGAATTCCAGCGCTTCGCGGCGTCCTCGGTGGGCCGCGTGCTCCCGATTTTCGGCGCCGGCCTCTTCGAACATGTACCCACCACGTTCGCGCCCGTGGATCGCGTCCCGGTAACCGCGGACTACGTGGTTGGGCCGGGCGACGAAGTGCTGGTGCGCGCCTGGGGACAGGTGAACCTCGACCTCGACCTGACGGTAGACCGCGCCGGCGCTGTCTTCATCCCCCAGGCCGGCAACGTAGCGCTGGCGGGCCTTCAGTTTCAGCAACTCCCCGGCTACCTCCGGTCGCAACTCGGCCGCGTGTTCCGCAATTTTGATCTCAACGTCAACCTGGGCCAGCTCCGCTCGGTGGAGATCTTCGTCGTCGGGCAAGTGCGCCGCCCGGGCACGTACACCGTGAGTTCATTGAGCACTCTGGTCAATGCCCTGTTTGCATCCGGCGGCCCTTCCGCCCAGGGCTCGATGCGCCACATCCAGCTCAAGCGCCAGGGCCAGGTGGTCACCGAATTCGATTTGTACGACCTGCTGCTGAAGGGGGACAAATCCAAAGACGCGCGCCTGCTGCCGGGCGACGTGGTCTACGTGCCGCCCGCCGGCCCGCAGGTGGCCGTATCGGGCAGCCTGAAAAACCCCGGGATTTACGAGCTCAACGGCGAGAAAACTGCAGCCGACCTGCTGCAACTCGCCGGAGGCCTTTCCCCGGTGGCCGACGCGCGCCGCGCGGTGCTGGAGCGCATCAAGAATCGCGCGTCGCTCGAAACCATGGACCTGCCGCTCGACGGCGCCGGCATGGCCACCCCGATCTCCGACGGTGACATCCTCCAGATCCTGACCATCACTCCGCGTTTCGGCAATGCAGTCACGCTCCGGGGCAATGTCGCGAATCCGGGCCGGTTCCCGTGGCACGCCGGCATGCGGCTGCGCGACGTCATCCCGGATAAGCAATCGCTCATCACCCGCGAATACTGGACCAAGCGCAACGCGCTCGGCTTCGCGCCGGAAGAGGAGAGCGTCCCGGCTACCCCTGGCGCCGAAACCACGCGCAAGCTGCCGTTTACCCGGATCGAAGCGTTGGTGCCGGAAATCAATTGGTCGTACGCGCTGGTGGAACGGCAGAATCCGGGCAATTTGCGCACGGAACTGATCCCGTTCAATCTCGGCAAGCTGGTGCTTCAGAACGAAGAGGCCGAGAACCTGGAGCTTCGCCCCAGCGACATAGTGACGATTTTTTCGCAGGCCGATATTCGGGTGGCGCTGGCGCAGCAGAACCGTTTCGTGCGCTTGGAGGGCGAATTCAACTCGGCCGGGGTATATGCGGTACGGCCGGGCGAGACACTGGGGCAGTTAATCCAGCGGGCGGGCGGCCTGACGCCGCAGGCGTACTTGTACGGGTCCGAGCTGGTGCGGGAAACGACGCGGGTGGACCAGCAGCGCCGGCTGGACGAGTTCACGCGTGACCTGGAAGCAGAGGTGGAACAGACGGCCACGTTGCATCTGGCCGGCGCGACGAGCCAGGAAGAGAGTTCCGTGCTGGCGACGCAAATGGACAGGCAGCGCCGGCTGGTGGAGCGTTTGCGCCAGGTGAAAGCGACGGGCCGGATCGTACTAAATCTCGAGCCGGGCGACACCGACGCCAGCAAGCTCATGGGTGTGGCGTTGGAGGACGGCGACAGATTCGTAGTCCCGGCGCGGCCGTCGACGGTGAACGTGCTCGGGGCGGTGTACAACCAGAATTCGTTCCTCCATCAGCCCGACGAGCGCATCTCAGATTACCTGCGCAGCGCGGGCGGTCCGACGCGCAATGCGGATACGAGCCACACGTTTGTTATTCGCGCAGATGGTCGGGTAGTGCCGAAGCAAGGCTCTGGGAAGTTCGAGTCGGCGCGGCTGAACGCGGGCGATTCGGTCGTGGTGCCGGAGCAGGTGTTCAAGGGGTCGTTTATGCGCGGGTTGCGGGATTGGACGCAGGTGTTTTCGCAGCTGGCACTGGGCTCGGCGGTAATCAACGTTTTAAAGTGAGTAAATTCTCGTGTCCAACTCAATAAACTACAAGACGTCAAGCGCACCTGGTACCGCCGTGCTATGGCGCGAAGGCGAAGTTGAGATCAGTATATCGGCTCTGATAACGCTTCTGAAGGTACGCCGGCGGATACTCTTCGGCACGACCTTTGCCGGAGGAGCCATAGCCGCGGTAATCGGCCTTCTTCTTCCAAATACATACACGGCCAATGTCCTAATCGTACCCCCACAAAAAGAGCAATCCACCGCGTCTGCGTTTCTCGGTCAACTCGGTCCCCTTGCTGCCGTTGCTGGAGCGGAGATGGGGCTCAGGAACCCTTCGGACCTGTACATCGGCCTGTTGGGAAGCAGGAGCATAGCCGATCATTTGATCGAGAAGTTCGAGCTTCGAACAGTTTATCGCACGAAAACAGCAACTGACACCAGGGCAGCACTCAAAAGCCATTCTCATTTCAGCACAGGGAAAGATTCGCTGATAAAAGTGGAGGTGGTAGATAACATGCCAACCCGGGCTAGTGCATTGGCAAACGCATACAGTGCTGAACTAGACGTACTCGTCAAGAGCTTAGCCGTTAGCAGCGCCGGCCAGCGTCGCCTCGTCATGGAGTCGCGGTTGGAGCAGGAGAAGACCGCAGTTTCCAAAGCGGAAAGCCTGATGAAGAACATGCAGCAGCAGACAGGTGTGCTCCAACTCGATCAACAATCAACGCTCGCAATTGGAACTCTGGCGCAATTAAAGGCACAAATCACCTCCATGGAGGTTGCTCTTGAAAGGTTGAAGACCGGTGCGACTGCCGAAAACCCCGAGGTCCTCAGATTGACGGCCGAACTAAACGCGTTGCGAACGCAACTCCGTGCCAAAGAAACCAGTTCCCCGCGCGGCAATCCGCTCCTGGCGACGTCTGCGTTGCCAGAGGCTGGCATGGCGTATTTGCAAAACCTCCGAGACCTAAAGTATCACGAGACTCTTTTCGAATTGCTCTCGAAGCAGTATGAGGCAGCCAGATTGGACGAGGCGAGAGGTGCGCCTGATCTCCAGGTGATAGACACAGCAACTGTACCCGACAAAAAGAGCGGCCCTCCTCGCACGCTAATCACCGTCGCGGGTTGCGTTCTCGGCACCGCGGTAGCATCCGCGATTCTCTGGTTCACTCATACTAGGGAAGACACTACCGCGTAAATTCTGATCAGACGGAGAAAGCTGGATTCAGCAAGATACTTCAATGTTCAATTTCCGCACTGCGTCACCGACCGTTACAGAGCGATTGCCTATAACGCATTCGGCCCCAGATTGTCCAAGCCTCTAGGCCTAAAGAATTCTCCGAAGGGACGTCATGGTTAAAGTTCTAGTGGTCTTGGGCACACGACCAGAAGCAATAAAGCTGTGCCCTCTTATTCTCCATCTGAGGACACAACCCGCTTGCTTTGACGTTAAGGTCTGTGTCACAGGGCAGCATCGTTCCATAATGGATGGCATTCTTGCACGGTTTGGCGTTGTACCTGATTATGATCTTCATGTAATGATGCCCAATCAGCCGTTGGGTACGCTCACCGCACGAATTCTCGATGGTATTCTGCCGGTCCTGAGGGATCAGAGGCCCGACTGCGTCCTCGTACAAGGGGACACGACGACGACTTTCACAAGCGCCTTGGCCGCATTCTATGAGCGAATTCCTGTGGGGCATGTGGAAGCAGGTCTTCGGACCGGCAACCTCGCGCATCCATTCCCTGAAGAACTAAACAGAGTCTTGACAACACATTTATCGATCCTGCACTTTCCGCCGACAGAACGGGCAAGGCGCAACCTTCGAGCAGCAGGTGTACCAGACCATCGGATCGTAGTTACGGGCAATACAGGTATCGATGCGCTGATGTATACAAGAGACAAACTGGAACGCGGTGAATGGCGAGGCTGCCAATGGAAAGGTGCGAGAACATGGAAACGGTTGATCCTGCTGACTGCCCACCGGCGTGAAAACTTTGGTACGGGATTGCTTGCGATTTGTAACGCAGCGCAGCGAATTGCCGCTCGGGGCGATGTCACGATCGTTTACCCTATGCATCCGAATCCAAATGTACGAGCAGTCGTCAAAGATCGACTTATGAACGTACCTGACGTTAAGCTAGTCGAGCCTCTCGACTATGTGGAATTTATAGATGTAATGCGTCGTGCCACCCTGATTCTGACCGATTCCGGCGGCATCCAAGAGGAGGCTCCATCTTTGGGCGTTCCAGTGTTGGTTTTGCGATCTACGACGGAGAGACAGGAAGCAGTTGAAGCCGGTACAGCTCAACTAGTTGGCACCGATCCAGACAGGATCGTTGCGAAGGTTGAGTTCCTGTTGGACGCGACTCGTGCTAACACGCCGGGCACCTTTCCACGTAATCCGTTCGGTGACGGAAAGGCTTGTCATCGAATTGGAGTTGCTCTAGCTCAGCATTTTGCTGAGTCCCGGCCGGGCCGAGCGAGTTGAATCAGCGATGCGCCCATTGCGAAACATCATATGCACCTATTACCCGCCCAAAAGAAAGTGAGATCGCACGATAACGGCACGCCGGAACCAAGTGTTGCTCAGCGTCTGTTCCACGGGAGTTTATGGTCACTCATCGGTGCAGTTGGGGCTCAGGGATTCACGTTGGTTGCATCAGTGATAGCAGCTCGAATATTAGGCAAAGTAGAGTTTGGCCAATTCAACTTTCTGCAAGGCACCGTTGGCACGGCGGCGGTATTTGCCGGCTCTGGACTTGGGTTAACGGCGACCCGATATGTCGCGTCTTATCGTCGCGAAGACCCGCGCCGGACGGCCGAATTCATCACGTTTGTGATGAACATAGTCTTAACCATGAGTGCGCTAGCTGCGTTGATCATGCTTGTGGGCGCTCCCTACATTGCCGTATCCATCTTTAATGTACCGCGTCTGACGCCGAGTATCCGTTGGGCGGCATTGAACCTTTTTTGTGTAACGGTCAACGGCGTACAATGCGGAATCCTGGCCGGCTTAGAGAGTTTCAGATCTGTGGCTCAGCTTAACATTGTGCGAGGTCTGTCGATCCTAATCCTGAGTGTGCCGTTTCTGTGGTTTTGGCGGCTTGAGGGTGCCGTTGCCGCAATGGGAATCGCAGGTGCAATTGTTTATGGTACAAGTCTGGTTCAAGTCGCGTCCGTGATGAGAGCACATGGAATCGCCACACGCGCCAAAATGGACTGGCGGCACGCACCTGTGCTCTGGAAATTCTCTCTTCCCGCCGTTCTGGCAGGTATAGTCGTAACGCCAGTCACCTGGCTGTCATCGCTCTGGCTGTCACGGCAACCGCACGGGTACGGTGAATTAGGTCTATTCGGCGCGGCCAATCAGTGGCGAATTGCGGTATCCTTTTTACCAGTTGTTCTCTCCCAACCACTAGTCCCTGTACTGACGTCCCTAACGAACAAGAAGGAGAATTCCTTTGACCGCGTGGTCCTGTACTGTGCCGGCTTCAATGGTGCGGCAGCATTGGCGGTTGGAGGCATCATCCTCTTTGGCTTGCCGTTTATCTCAGCTCTTTATGGGCGCAGTTACGTAGGGTTAAACAGCGTCTTGATACCGCTCCTTATCGCAGGCACTCTCGCCTCGGCAGCAGTCCCGATCGGAAATGCATTGGCGAGTACGGAAAGAATGTGGGTAGGTTTTGGTATTAACCTGATTTGGGGTTGTTGTTTGTTGCTTATGGCATACTTCGCGATTCCTAAGGCCGGCGCGCGCGGCTTGGGATATAGCTTTCTGGGGGCCTATGTGCTTCACATGTTTACCACGATTTATTGCATGCGGAGGTTTGCACGCTTTAAGCCGGCGAACCCATCCGGACCGTGGAAGAATTCCGTCGTGAAGAGCGAGAGGGATCTCATCCCTTGCCTTATGACCGAGAACTCTAATTGTACCAAGAATTAACCCCTAACGCTCGCGTTGATATAGGGCCATAGCTTCTCTGTCTAAAGTGCCGTATGGACAATAATCTTCTGATGGTGGCCAGCGGTGAGATTCATCGCCAGCCTGGTTATTTTACCAGGATCGAAAACGAAACCCGCTTTCTTGTACGATATGGACATCAAATCCGCCTCCTTGTGCTCTGTCAAAAACATTCAACCGGCCAAGTGAGCGAATTCCTTACACAACACTACACTACCGGGCAATTCACTGTCATAGGCGTTAGCAGTAAACGATGGCTTAAGTCTCCCCAGATGATCTTAGCAATCATTCAAGAGATCCTTTCGTTCAGGCCGAATATTCTTCACAGTCAAGCCCTATTCGCTCAGATACACGCGTTCATAGCCTGTTCATTAACGCGCTGCCATAATCACTACGACATTCACGGTGCCACGTACTATGAGGAAGTCGAAGGCGGTTCGGTTCGGGCGGCCAGCATCAAGGGCAGACTCTTACGATGGATTGACGCGTTTATGGTCCGTCGAGCAGGATCAAAGACCTTTGTGTCCGGCAAGATGTTGTCGTTTTACAATCCCGGGAGCGGCGCATGGCGAATCATGCCCTGCTGTGTAGATACAGCGCGGTTTCAATTTTCAAAAGCGGCACGGGAGCGGATCCGGCGAAGTTTCGGCTGGAAGGACAAGTATGTGTTCTGCTTTCTCGGCAACATGAACGATCCTTGGCAAAAACCACATGCAGTTTTAAACATCTTCGGCCAAATTGCTCCCGTCCTTGGCCAGACACACCTCCTGATCATATCACCACCATTGCGGAATTCCGGATGCGTGAGATTACCGGCCGAGAGCACATGGGTGAGTCTAAGCCCTGATCAGGTCCCGGATTATCTGTCCGCCTCTGACGTAGGGCTTTTGATTCGTGATGACTTGGTGACAAACCGGGTGGCCGCGCCCACCAAGTTTGGCGAGTATATGGCATCGGGAGTTCCGGTGATCATTAGCGAGGGCGTGGGCGACTACTCGGAATTCGTACAGCAGCACGACCTTGGCCTCGTCCTCGATGCCGGCGACAGAATTTCGCCCGATCGCCTTAAGCAACTGGTCAACAACCTGACGACGCTCCGAAGAAGTACTCGCAGGTTTGCGGTCGAGCATTTGGGCTGGGAACGTTCTATTCAAGCGGTCATGGAGCTTTACAAAGCACATCGATGAGTAATCCGAATATTACGCTTATTCTCTGCACGCTCCGACGAGATGCCGAGTTGGATCGGCTCTTTGAGTCCCTTCAGTATCAGGGGACCCAATTTGATTTGATCGTGGTGGATCAGAACGCGGACAATCGGATTCAGCGAAAGTTATCTAAATATCCACACTTAGCCCATGCGAAAGTCATTCGAAGCAGTCCCGGCCTTTCTTACGGACGTAACGTCGGCTTACGGTTGGCATTGGCCGGCACGATTTTAGCCTTTCCGGACGACGATAGCGCATATCCACCTTTGACCCTGCGCAGAGTTGAGGCCTTCTTGGACTCTCATCCGGAGGTCGGGATCCTGTGTGGCTCCGTCTCGGCAGACTGGACGTGCCTCCAGGAGACTGGCGGCCAATTAAAACCGATTGAGGCTCGACGGGCCAGCGCACTGACTCTGTTTGGCGCGGTGACATCCCACTCTATATTCTTGAACACTCGAAGCAATACTGCTAGGAGGGAATGGGATATCTTCGATGAGCATCTTGGAGTCGGTGCGCAGTTTGGATCGGCCGAGGAAATTGACGTCGTGTACCGGCTTCGGCGAGAGGGGATGCAGTTGTACTTGACGGAGGAGTGTGTCTCGTGTCACCCGGACAAGGACAGAGGTGTGGTGAACCCACAACGGGCATATTATTACGCCCTTGGCGTCGGCGGTTTTTTCCGGAAGAATATTACGCTACAGATTAGCGTACTGCTGCTGCTGCTAAAGGTCGCTATTGGACCGATAGTGAAGCTTGCCATCGCCTTCGTACGGGCCCGTCCGTTACAAATCCGTTATCACATTTGCACGTTGGTCGGGCGGTATCGCGGGTTCTGTATCTGGAGAAACGAGAGGTCCGTTTGAAGTTCGTATCGTCAGTCCCGTGCTTCGCCGGTTACAGTCCGGTGTTGCTAATGACGTACTTCTACCTATCACATATTGTCGGCTTGGCCATTCTCAGCGGACGAGAAGAACATACGATTATTCCCTTGTGCGTTCTTGCGATCTCGGCCCTAATCCTATTGGTTAGATTGCGTAAGAAGGAAGTGGCGGCTTGTCCGCTCCGCCTGGGCCCGATTGCGATCGTGATTGGCCAATGTGGCTTGTCAGCGGTGCTGCTGGTTGTTGCTGGACTCAAATACTATTCATTGGGCATACCTTGGTTTGCTGCGGATCCAGATATAGCGCGCATGACGTTTGTAAGTGAGGGTGGATTCCCAGTCAAGTGTCTAATCACGATCGGACCATTCGTGATTCTCCTTCACATGCTGTACGTCAGGATGTGTCATGGTTTACTAAAGTGGATGAACATTGTGACGTGTCTGCTGGTTTGTTTCGAATATGTTCTGCTCGGAAGTAAGTCTCAAATGGCTATGATCGTGTTTCTCTTTATGTGGTCGGGCTACGCAATGGGCGAGATAGGAAACACTCTGAAAATCATTGGTTATGGACTGGTGATCGTCCCTGCGATTATCGTAAACTTCATTCTAGTACTCGGAGCGGCGGCAACCGAAGCCATCGGCCAGGTGCTCGCCCGGGCATCCTATCTCCAGGCTCAGGGAATCCTCATCGCATTTGCCGACCCTGACTTGGGTCCGAGTGACTTCTGGGTATCGATCACGAATATCGTAGAACGCCTAAAGGGGCATGTGCCGTATTCCGTTGGACTGTCGAACATTGTAACAGCGAAATACTATCAACGAGATGTGTATGATACACCATTTACGCTCACAATTACCGCCTATTCGGATTTCTACATATTAGCGGGCCTTTTGGGATGTGCGTTCGTTGTCGTGCTAGTGCCCTATACCTCGCACAGATTAATTCGTGCCGCCTTTTCGTCCGGGCGTCCAACCTTGCGGGTATTTTATCTAGGGTTATTTCATCCTCTGATTAACTGTATTTTTAAAGGGGGTGTCGCTGGGGTGGTTTGGGGCGAGGTGATGCCATACGTAGTATTCGCCTCCGCCTACACAGTGGTCTCTTGTCTGGTCTGGAAGCATGCTCAGGCCGATTGCCCGACAATGAATGTGGAAGCCTAACCGTCAATGTTAAAGCATCATATCTACAGACGACCGCGTCGAACATGGGTGCAATTCGTCACCGTGTGCTTGGAAATCTCCTGATTCAGCTATATGGTCTAAGGCGTGTGAATGTCCGCCCCTGGATGTGCCGGTATGCCCACAAGTCTGTTTATGAACTGCGAGTCTGGTATCGGTGTTCGTCTGGCGTACGATGCCCGGCTAAGTATTGGGAAGTACCGCGGGATGGGGCGTTTCTTGCGACAGTTCATTGGTGGGTACGAGCGAACATTCGTTGGGCTGAGCGCTTCTGGTGAGGTGGATGGCTCCCTAAACTTGGTCGCATCGGGCCCAAGGCTATACCCAGTGTGGGAACAGATAAATATCCCCAGGCAACTGTGCCGCCACCATGTT
>Ga0070741_10020077_pt1 | contig 10590 bp, 10 predicted proteins | sample Coa_R1_4_FD_66440 | JGI IMG/M metagenome (GOLD analysis project Ga0070741, IMG submission 66440) | Surface soil microbial communities from Centralia Pennsylvania, which are recovering from an underground coalmine fire - Coalmine... | ecosystem: Environmental > Terrestrial > Soil > Unclassified ... | reverse complement strand
ATTCGCGACCATAGGCAGGTATTGAATCAGCACGCCGGCGTGGATAGTCATGTAGTCAACGCCCTGCTCGGCCTGCTCTTCAATGACCTCCAGCATGACCTCGGCATTGAGGTCTTCCACCCGCTTCACGCGCGATATGGCCTCGTAGATCGGCACAGTACCGATCGGAACCGGGGAATGGCGGAGGATGGCTTCGCGAATTTCGTGAATGTTGCCGCCGGTCGAGAGGTCCATCACTGTGTCTGCGCCGTAATGAACCGAGGTGTGGAGCTTTTTCAATTCTTCATCGACGTTGGAAGTAACCGCGGAATTTCCGATGTTCGCATTGATCTTACATAGCGACGCCACGCCAATGGCCATGGGTTCCAGTTCAGGGTGGTTGATGTTCGCAGGAATGATCATGCGGCCGCGCGCGACTTCGTCGCGAACCAGTTCAGGCGAGAGCTTTTCCCGGCGCGCGACGTACTCCATTTCTTCCGTGATTACGCCCTGGCGGGCATAGTGCATCTGGGAGAAATTGCCGTCTTTGTTGGCGGCTTTGCGGCGGTCGATCCACTCGGACCGGGGCTGGGGAACACTACTGTGACCGTTGCTGCCATTCGTCGGGGCCATTACCTACCACCCTCACAGGAGAATCGTTGAATCGTAATTATACGCCGCGTTACACATAGGGGCGGCTTGGGGAAAATCATTGAACCACAGCGGACGCGGAGGGCACGGGGCTTTGTGCGTCCAATTTCCTTTACGTCACCTGCCTATTTTCCCGCCTTGACCCTCGCCAGAGCAGGCCATAGACTTTTAAGAGGCGGTGGGGTTTCACATGTCAAAAGACACCAGCAGGTATTTGAAGTTCGGCGGAGCGACGGTCCTCATCCTGCTCGCGCTTGGGTATCTCGCATTTACCGGCGTTCAGGAAAGCAAGAGCTACTACGTCACCATCAAGGAATTAAAAGGTATGGGCAATGATGCCTATACCAAGCGCCTGCGAGTCGCAGGGAACGTCCAGCCCGGGTCCATCAGACGCACTGGCACCAAAGTGGAATTTATCCTGATTGAGCAGGAGTTGACGCTGCCAGTGGTATACAGCGGAACGGAAGCGCCTCCCGACACGTTCAAAGATGATTCGCAAGCGCTGGCCGAGGGCAGTTTCGGCCACGACGGCGTATTCCATGCCAAGCAATTGCAGGCGAAGTGCGCGTCCAAGTACGCTCCGCAGCAGAAGGGTACCCAGCCTACGACCGAGCAGCCGAAGAGTATGAGCAAAGCGGAAGCACCGGCCTCCAGCATGTAACCTCATCTGTCATCCTGAGCGCGTGTGAATTGTCTACAATGCATAGGTTCCTCGCGCTTCTCTCAGGATAACAACCGATAAATGACGTCAGCTTCCGGTCATACTGCCGCGCCTGTCGTTATCGTCTCCGATTTAATCAAGCAATTTGGACGATTCGCGGCGCTGCGCGGCGTCACCGCGAGCTTCGAATCCGGAAAGCTCTATGCCATCCTCGGCGATAACGGAGCAGGGAAGACCACGCTGTTGCGAACCCTCGCCGGTCTAAACCAACCAACCCGGGGGTCAGTTTCCATTCTTGGTAGCGATGACGTGCACGCGGTCTGCACTCAGATCGGCTATATGGCTCATCCCTCGCTTTTATACGACGAGATGAGTGGCATGGAGAACCTGCGGTATTTCGCTCGGCTTTACGGAATACAAGATGACGCGCGTTGCGCCGGCGCGATTACCGCGGTTGGCCTCGATCCCGCGCTGACGCGGCCGGTGGGGCAGTATTCGCAAGGCATGCGACAGCGAATGTCGTTGGCACGGGCGCTGCTGAACGATCCTAAAATCCTGCTGCTGGACGAGCCTTTTTCCAACGTCGACCTTCGCTCGGCGCGCGAAATGGCGGGACTGCTGGCGCGCATGCGCGATTCGGGCAAGACCATTTTTGTGGTGACGCACCAGGCCTCGCTGCTCGAGGGCGTTGCCGACGAATTTGTCTGGATGGAAGCCGGGCAAATCGTCAGTCGAACGCCGACGCTGCAGCCCGTGGAGGCGCGATGAGCTCCGGCCTGACCACGCCAACGCTGATTAAGGACCTCCGCCTGGAGTGGCGATCGAAAGACGCGATCAACTCCATGCTGTTTTTCGCGCTGCTGGTGGTCGTGATTTTCAGCTTCGCGTTTGACCCAATCGCCGAAGAGTCGCGCCAGATTGCCGGCGGACTGGTGTGGGTGGCATTTCTATTTGCAGCGGTGGTCGCTCTCAATCAGACCTGGGCGCGGGAAGTCCGCAACGCGGTGCTCGATGCTTATCGTGTCTCTCCTGCACCGCCGAATTCGCTGTTTCTAGCCAAAGCGATTGGGAACTTCATTTTTGTCTGCGTGCTGGAAGCGCTGATGACGCCGCTATTCATCGCTTTCTATAACCTGCGCGCACTCGGAGCTGCATACCTGCTACCCGTCGTTGCGATATTAGGGACATGGGCACTCGTGGTAAATGGGACATTTTTTGCCGCCATGTCGCTACGCACCCGCAGCCGGGAAATCATGTTGCCGCTGCTGCTGTTCCCCATCTCGATACCCGCAGTACTCGCTATGGTTTCCGCAACCAGTGCCATTCTCACTGGCGAATACTCACCCAAGTTCTGGATCGTCTTGCTTGTCGCTTACGATGTGGTGTTTACTACTGGTTGTCTCCTGTTATTTGACACGGTCCTGAACGCAGAATGAAGCGTGCATTCCCCATCTTCGGTGTAGTGACTGCAGTCCTGCTCAGCTATGGGTTGTACCAGGCGCTGGTCGTCGCGCCGACCGAGCAGACGATGGGCGAGGTGCAGCGGATTTTCTACTACCATGTGTCGTCCGCATGGACGGCATTTCTGCTGTTTCTGATCAACTTCGTGGCATCGATCGTTTACCTGGTCCGCCGCAATACCAAAGCCGACATCATCGCCCTGGTCACTGCAGAAGTTGGAGTTGTGTTCTGCACAGTCGTGCTAGTTACAGGGCCGATCTGGGCGCGTCCGGTGTGGGGGATTTGGTGGACGTGGGACCTGCGGCTGACGCTCACGTTAGTTTTGTGGTTGATTTACGTCAGCTATCTCATGCTGCGCCGCTTTTCGACGAGCGGTCAGACTCCTCTCCTGGCGGCGGCTTTGTCAGTCTTCGGCGCACTCGATGTGCCGCTGGTTTACTTTTCGATCTGGTATTTCCGCACGCAGCATCCGCAGCCGGTGGTTGGCGGCGGAGGCTCAATCGATCCGCGAATGATGCACGCCTTGCTCATGAATTGGGCAGCGTTCCTGTGCCTGGCTTTTATGATCTCCTGGTCGCGATATCGGCTGGAGCGCTTGCGCCGAGAGGTGGAAGAAATGCAAGGACTGGAAGCGCTGCTTGAACCGCGAGGCGTGCGATGACTTACTTGTATGCCGCCTATGCCGCCACCTGGCTGATCCACATCACTTATTTAGGGATTCTCGCCCGCCGCTACGCCCGCCTGAAGAAGGAAATCGAGAGTCTGCAGAAGAAATCCGTGTAATCGGCTAAGCGCCAGGCCATCCGGGAATGTTGTTCAAAATCCCCGGATTCGATCTGAGGAACTCATATTCTTCTATCAGTGCGGCCACGCCTATGCGCGATGCCGGCAAAGGTGCTTCGGCCCGGATGACGCGGGCGAGAAAGCGGACCCGCACGGAATCGGTCAGGGTGACGTGCGGCGGGAAGGTCAGCGTGACCTCGATGCGTGATCCCTCAGCGAGTTCCCGGTCAAGATAGAAGAACACTCCACGCGCGCTGACGTTCTGGGTTTCTGTGACCAATTCTTCGGAACTACTGCCGGCCAACCGCACTGCTGCCGGGAGGCGCATATCAAAGCGCCGCATGGTGCGTCGTTCCTGCGGTGGTTGCAGCATATCGGTTGTTCTTCCGAGAAGCATTGGACTACAGCCAACCTACTTCACCTTCTACCGCCAAAGGCTAGAGACTACTTTAGTTATGCTTACTTACGTCTCCGTTTGCAAGGCCAAATCGCGCCGGCGAACTGCATCGGTTAACGCGACACACGAAGAAAAAGGGGAGAAATGTTTCTGCTAGCTGGGGAGTGGCCTGCTGGTTTTGTGCAATCCTGCTGCCATCGTGCATTATCACCACGCATCGCAATGAAACAAACAACTTCGACGGCTGCAACATGTGTTTCACCCCCAACCTGGATGAAAGCTTTTGCAGAAACTCTGCCAAGCAGCGACGCACAGGACGTTTCGCCATCGCGACGGAACCGCGCCGATTCGGCATCTCGCTCTACACACCTCGCATCACACCACCACAGGTTAACGTAGGTCCCGACAGCCCCGTCCAGGCGGGCGAGCGCAAGTCGCCGGCGAGAGCGGGGCGGGAGCGCGGCTTGACAGGCTATGTTCCAGATGTTTAAGTAGTTATTTATTTTTCGCCCAGTTCTGGTGACACCTAAAGCATGCCGCATCGCGGGGCGCGCGAGCGAATTGCTGTTTGTGCGCCGTTTTTCTCCTTCATCTCTTATCAGGTAATCGGGAACTCGGAGGACTTCGTGAACGTGATTTTCCCTCGTCGGGGAGCAGGTAGGTGGAAAAGCGGGGCGGTGAGTGCGATGGCCTCGTTGGTGGTAATTGCGGGGGCGCTACTGGCAGGGCGCCAACTACCTCCGAAGGGCACGAACAATGTGCCAGCGGTTCATGTGGCGTCCGCACCTAACCTGCGCCAGCTTCGCTCTGCCTTCGCCCAATTGCCGCTCGCCTTCGAGGAGAACCGGGGCCAGGCCAATCCTCAGGTCAAATTTCTTGCTCGCGGCAGCGGATACGAATTATTTCTGACCGGCGACGAGGCGGTGGTATCGCTTTCCCGATCCTTGAAGAACATGTCGGTGTTACGCATGCGAATGGCGAATGCGGCCACCAGTCCGCGTGTCGGCGCCAGCGAGCGGCTTCCCGGAACCACCAATTACCTGATTGGTAAAGATCCTGCGAAATGGCAGCGGGGAATTCCGCAGTTTGCCCGCGTGCGGTATAGCGATGTCTATCCTGGCATCGATCTGGTTTATTACGGGCGGCAAGGGCGTCTGGAATACGACTTCCAGGTCGCGCCGGGTGCCGATCCTAATGGAATCGCGGTGCAGTTTAGCAGTCAAACCGGCGTCAGACTTGATTCTGATGGCAACCTGGTTTTGCCGACCGAATCGGGCGATGTGCGGTTCGAGCGTCCGCGCGTCTACCAGAATTTTGGCGAGGAGCAGCGCACCATTCCGGGTAAGTTCGTGCTTCGGGCCGACGGCACCGTTGGTTTTGCGGTTGGGCAATACGACCGAAGCCGCACGCTGATCATCGATCCGGTACTGGCTTACTCAACCTATCTTGGTGGCAGCGGCGATGAAAGCTGCACCACGATCCTGGGCACCACCACGCCGGGATGTCCGGCCATTGCCGTCGATTCGGCGTTCAACATCTATGTGGCGGGTTCAACCACGTCCACCGACTTCCCTTTGGTCAGCGGAGCGACACCGTACCAGGGCTCTTTGAAGGGCGGCGCCGACGTCTTCATTACGAAGCTGAATTCCACTGGGAGCGCACAGCTGTTTTCGACATATTTAGGCGGAACTGGGAACGATAGTACGGCGGGTATTGCGCTTGACCCCGGGTTCAACGTCTATGTGGCGGGAACGACGAACTCGGCAGATTTTCCGACTACTTCGAATGCCGTTCAAAGCACCGCTCAGAGCTCCGGCAATCACGCGTTCGTAAGCGAGATTAAGTCGGACGGAACAGCTCTGAATTATTCCACCTATCTGAGCGGCACTGGCGTGGACACTGCAACCGGAATCGCGGTGGATGTGCAAGGCAAGATTTACGTGGCTGGGACGACGACATCACCAGCTTTTCCGACTTCCGGAAATTTTCCCGTGTCGACCAGCCCGGCCCCGTTTCAAGCCACTCCCAAGGCGATCAATCAATATTTTTTCAGCAAGCTTGATCCGGCAGCATCGAGTGGAAGCGCCAGCTTGCTGTACTCGACTTACTTAGGCGGAAGCACTCCGTCCAGTGGTGCCACACTGGGCGGCGGAATTGCCTTGGACACCAATCGCAACATTTATCTCACCGGCGGGACGGATTTTACCGACATGCCGGCGCTGAACGCGGCGGGCAGCTATGTCGGCGGGAAGGACATCTGGATCGCGAAGTTCAACGCAATTTCGCAGACCACCGGATCGCAGCAGGCTTATCTGACTTATCTTGGCGGGTCGGGCGATGACATCGGCAATGGCATTTCGGTCGATAGTGCGGGCAATGCGTATGTCACCGGATCGACGAATTCCGCAGACGTTCTGTCGCACACGCCGAACCCCGCAGGCGTCGTTCCGTTTCAGACTTGCCTCGATACACCTAACACAACCACATGTCCAACAGGGCTAACTGCAACTGATGCATTCGTGGCGAAGATCGGCAGCGCTCCCGCCAGCGGACAGACGATGTTTCCGCTGAACTACTTCAGCTATCTCGGTGGGACGGCAAACGATAGCGGTCTGGCGATCGCGGTGGATAGCAATCAGGGGGCACGCGTAACCGGAATGACGGCTTCGTCCGATTTTCCCGCGACGGCTAACGCTCCGGCCGGTCTTGTATACGGCGGGGGAACAGATGCTTTTGCGGCGCGCATTGACACCACTGCTACGACATCAACGGCAACCAGTCACTATGCAACGTTTCTCGGTGGCAGCGGAACCGACATCGGCACCGGCATTGCAGTAGACGTCAGCGGAACCAGCTACCTAACCGGAGAGACCGACTCGCCAACCGGAAGCTTTCCGACCGCGAGTCCCTTCCAGGCTTCGCTCAACGGGCCCAGCGATGCTTTTGTTACCAAGCTGACGCCGACCGTCAATCTGGCGCTCACGGCGACGGCGAGCCCGACCACGGTTGGTGCAGGAAATCAGGTCACGTTCACCTACACGATCACGAACAACGCTGACCTCACGTCACAGACGACTTTCACGGACTTCCTGCCAGCGTCAGGTGCGACATTTACTTCGGCGACAACTTCGGCGGGAAGCTGCGGAACGGCTACCGGCGGAACAGTTACGTGCAATATCAGCGCGCTAAACTCTGGCTCGACCGCAACGGTTACTGTGATTCTGGCGCCGTGCTCGGGCAGCACGCCCGTCGGCGGATGCCCAACAACGGTGAGCAACAGCGCTCAGATTTCGGTGCCCGGAACCAGCTTTACGGCGACCGCGAACGCCTCTGCGACGGTTACGGATTTCAACATCTCGGCGTCGCCTGCAAGCGCCACCGTTCCGGCCGGAACGCCTGCAGCGTATACGGTAACAGTAGCAACTCTTCCCACCAACGCGATGTTCCCGGATTCGGTATCACTGTCGTGCAGTTCGGGACTGCCCACCGGCGCGACCTGCACGTTCACCAACAATCCAATATCGAACCTGAATACCGGGTCGGCCACGTCATCCCTGGCGATCAACACTACTATGCGGCCACTGACGACTGCTCAGGTCACCCCTGGGAATCCGCTGTACGGAGCGTGGCTGCCGGTTGCTGGCATTGCACTGCTTGGTCTGGGGGGAAGTCGCAGGCGCGTGATCACTGGTATCTTGCTTGGAGGAGTGTTCGCGTTCGCGCTGCTGCAGTCAGGGTGCGGGTCGAGCAAGAAAACCACTCCGACCCCAACAGGAACGCCGGCTGGGACTTATACCATCAACATCACCGCCACTTCCGGCGGAGCGACCCGGACGGTACCGGTCACACTGATCGTGCAGTAGAAGAACAAACCACAGTGGATAGTGGAAAGCTGTTCACGATCCACTATTCACTTCGTTCCAGCCCGCAATGTGAACAACGTAACCTCCGGCGGACAATTCAGCCGCATCGGCACGCGAATGGTGCCCAATCCAACGTTCGTATATAGGATGAGACTCCGCAGTCGGTACATTCCCATCGGGTACCTTTTTGCGCCCCATGGCAAGTAGGCCGGGCCCACGACGGGGAGCCGGATCTGTCCGCCGTGAGAATGTCCTGAGAGTTGGAGATCGACCGGATATGCCTTTGCGGCGTCTGCGTAATCCGGTTCATGAGCTAGCAGGATCACAGGTTCGGTTGCAGGAATGTTTCTCAGCGTGACATCGAGGTCCGGTTTACCGACCAAGCTGTCGTCAACGCCCGCAAGCCATAGCCGCTTTCCAGAAATTTCGATGGGCGTGGAGCTGTTCCGCAGAACCGGCATGCCGCGCGCCTGCAGACATTCGGTAATGAAGCCGGGATCGGAATCGCGATCATGGTTCCCCAGCGCAACATACTTGCCGAGCTTGGCAGTTAACGGCGCAAGCAACTCGGCGCAGGGCTCTGCAGCTCGCGCCGCGCGCTTGGCGACGTGCAGGTACTCATTCCAGATGGGTATCGTCACGAAATCTCCGGTCAATACAATAAGGTCGGGCTTGAGGCCGTTGACCAGTTCGACGGCGCGGCGAATGGGAGTGACGGTGAATGGGCCGTAGTGAAAATCGCTCAATTGAGCGACGGTGAGGCCGTCGAGTGCTTCCGGCAGGCGCGCGAGAGGAACTTCAACTCGCGTCAGCCGCGGCTCGAGCGCCTCGTAGAGTAAGCCGTCAGCGGCGACCCCGACGGCCGCCACGGTGGCCGCAGCAGCGCCGAGTTGGATTAGTTTTCGTCTAGTCATCACGGGGCAGCTTGCTTGCCGGCTCCTGAGTCGAGTTTTAGCTGCTCCCCTAAGATCGCCATGTCTTTGTCGCCGCGGCCGGAGATGTTGACCAGCATGATGTCCGACTTCTTCATTTTGGGCGCGCGTTTCACTGCTTCCGCGACTGCGTGAGCGGATTCCAGCGCGGGAATAATTCCCTCCATGCGCGCCAGCAAAATGCAGGCCTCAAGCGCCTCGGCATCGGATGCCGGAACGTATTCGGCGCGTCCTGAATCTCTCAACCAGGCATGCTCCGGGCCAATGGAGGGATAGTCGAGGCCGGCTGAAACCGAATGCGTGGTGGCAATCTGACCGGCGGCGTCCTGAAGCACGTAGGAAAAAGTGCCCTGCAAAACCCCCGGAGCGCCTCCGCGGAACCGGGCGGCGTGATCGCCAAGTTCGTCGCTGCGTCCCCCAGCCTCAACGCCGATGAGCTTCACTTTCTTGTCTTTGATGAAGTCATGGAAAATGCCAATCGCGTTGGAGCCACCCCCGACACAGGCGATGATCGCAGTGGGTAGCCGTCCCTCGGTCTTCAGAATCTGCGCGCGTGCCTCGCGCCCAATTACCCGGTGAAAATCCCGCACCATGGTGGGGTAGGGATGCGCGCCCAGCACGCTGCCCAGCAGGTAATGCGTGGTGCGGACATTCGTCACCCAATCCCGCATGGCTTCGTTGATGGCGTCTTTAAGAGTTCGCGAGCCGGATTCAACGCCGCGCACCTCGGCACCCAACAGGCGCATGCGGAAGACATTTAATTCCTGGCGGCGCATGTCTTCCGTGCCCATGTACACCACGCACTCGAATCCGAATAGGGCACACACGGTGGCGGTAGCGACGCCGTGTTGTCCGGCACCGGTTTCGGCGATAATGCGACGCTTCCCCATGCGTTCGGCGAGCAGAGCCTGACCCAGGCAGTTGTTGATTTTGTGCGCCCCGGTGTGGAGCAGGTCTTCGCGCTTGAGGTATACCTGGGCGCCGCCTAGTCTCTCGGTAAGCCTCTGGGCGAAAAATAGCGGCGTCGGTCGTCCTGCGTAGGTCCTGAGAAGTTCCTGAAGGCGTGCCTGAAACTTGCGGTCACTTTTAGCTTTGGCGTATGCGAATTCGAGTTCCTCCAGCGCCGACACCAGGGTTTCGGGGACGTAGCGTCCGCCGTAAGGACCGAAACGGCCGGGTTTGGTGCTGACTTTTGCAGTCGCCATAAAATCAAAGCGGATAGTGAAATAGCAGATCGTCCACCACGACTCATCAACTACTATTCACTATCCACTAAACAGTATCCACCGACCTCACTGCTTCGACGAATTCGCGTATCTTCACTGGATCTTTTTTGCCCGGTGCGCTCTCCACGCCCGAGGAAACGTCCACGCCCCAGGGATGCAAGGTGCGGATCGCCTCGCCGACATTCTCCGGGCCCAGGCCGCCTGCCACGATCAGCTTGCTGATGCTGTTAATGATTCCCGCCCAGGGTTGGACCTTTTCCCAATCAAAGCGCTTGCCCGTGCCGCCTCGCTTGGAACCCGCCGCCGAGTCGAGCAACACGCGCGAAACTACGCCAGAGCGAAAACCGTGGGTTTCGAGGAACAGGTCACCATTGTCGGCAACGTGAAGCCGACCCACGCGTTTGCCTCCGTAAGTTTCATCTACCTCGACCACGCCGGCAGCAATTGGGTCCCATCCCGTTCCTGGTTCGCGGGGAGCTTCCAACAGACGCGCCGGACATGCCCGAATCACCACAGGACGGTCGGCGCCATTGCGCAGCAGGGTGAACACTGAGCGCAACTGTTCCAAATCCTCATTTCCATGTAACTGAACCGCGTTGAGTCCAACCTGCTTTGCAGTTGCGTGGATATGCGCCGG
>Ga0070741_10020076_pt1 | contig 10591 bp, 15 predicted proteins | sample Coa_R1_4_FD_66440 | JGI IMG/M metagenome (GOLD analysis project Ga0070741, IMG submission 66440) | Surface soil microbial communities from Centralia Pennsylvania, which are recovering from an underground coalmine fire - Coalmine... | ecosystem: Environmental > Terrestrial > Soil > Unclassified ... | reverse complement strand
GTACGCATCTCGATTCGCATTTGCTGCAATAGGTGAGTCAGTTCTTCCTGCGTCACGACACCTACATTGACTAAGAATGGCTGCATCAATGTAAACATGACATCTACCACGTCACAGATAACTACATGGCCTTCAGAGCCAGCTGAGAAGTCGAGGGCATGGCCTTTGTACTGGATATTGGTATAGCCGGTGTGACGCAAAAGATGAGGCAGGCGGGGAGTGATGCCGAGTACACGTCCGCTGGGAGAAAAGCTTTGTCTGGCTCTTGACATGGCCTGGTAGAAGAGACCGAAGAGCTTATCGGTGGAGGGGCTGGTTGTGGACACTTCGCTCTCTGTCAGACGAAGCACGCCACCTGGCCGCAAGATGCGCTGGCATTCCTGGAGGAGTATGGCCCACTGTTCAGAGGTGAGGAAAGCAATCAGGCGACCATTGATCAGATCGAAGGTGTTATCCGAAAAGTCCAGGGGTTGAGTAATATCCATAGCCTGGAATGATGCATTGTTTAGATGCTGCGAACGAGCACGCGCTGCGGCATAACGAACCATGATTTCGCTGATGTCGATGCCTGCAACCTCGACATCGGGGTAAGCAAAGGCCACATCTAAGACCCACTGACCAGGACCACAACCCAGATCGAGAATTGTTTTCATGTTCTCGATGTCGGATCGTTCCGCAAATAAGCCTCCCATCGCCTCGGTGAGAAAACGATCTTGTTTGGTCAGGCGTGCCATTTCAGCAGCATTTTCGGCATCAATGAAATAACTGCTCTCGTTCGATGTGGGTTCGTCAAACATCAGCAACAGATCCTTTCAGGAAAAATATAGCTTACCCTATTATTATTGTGCGGAATATTACCAACAGATGCATCTCGTTTAATTACCCATATGCATTCACAAACGACGCTCTCGCGTCTAGCGCTCATGTGAATGCAAGGAAATAGATAGCTATTGATCAGACAAAAATTTTGCCGTTATTAGATGATAAGCAAATTACGTATAAGCATCTTGCTCTGTTTATAGCATAGCAATGTCCATATCCCTATGTCAAGTAAAAATATATTTGGCCCAGTTGTATGCGTAGTTTTTGGCGAAAATCGCTTATGGGTCAATTACAGAAGCAAGCTAGTGTAGCGGGAAGGAGCCATTGATGGGGATGCAGGGGGCACGTAATGACGGCAAGGGATAGGAGCTAGATGTACCCCCTGCATGGATATGCAGGGGGTACATCTAGCTCCTGGCTCGCTTTTGCGGTTGTTTTATTCTGCTGATGCAGGCGGATTTTTGACGAAGAAGTGGATGAAGAGAATGCTCAGTTCGTACAGGCACGACATGGTGATGCCGAGGATGACGGGGCTGTAGACATCGGCTCCAGGTGTAAGGAAGGTGGAGGCGATCCACATACCGACGTGTGCGACTGCGCGTTTCTTCTTGAAAGTTTCTCCAGAGACGAGCCCGACTTTCGCCAGGAAGGTCAGGACTAAGGGTAGTTCAAAGACCAGACCAAAGGCAAGGACGAAGAATGCTACGAAGGTAAAGTAGCTGTCTGCCGTGACCAGTTCGGTAAAGCTGGTAGAGGCAAACTGGACAAACCATTCCACCGGATAACGCAGGACGACGAAGCCAAGCGTGATGCCCGCCAGGAAGAGTACGATGCCGATCAAGATGAACGGGATGGCAGTCTTCTTCTCGTTATGGTAGAGACCAGGCGCGATAAAGGCCCAGACCTGGTAGAGAATCACCGGAATGGCAAGGAAGAATCCCACTGCTATCGAAAGCTTGAGGAAGACGGAAAAGCCTTCTAGCAAGCCGGTCACGACCAACTTATGGTTAGGGTCGTGAGTGAGAACGTTGGACGATTGAGGCAATGGGGCCTGCAAGAATGCGATGATGTAGTCCCTGAAGATAAAGGCGACGATAGCGCCAACTGCGATGGCGAGCAGGCTTTTGAAGATACGCCCACGCAGTTCTTGCAGGTGCTCCACCAGGGTCATAGCAGAAGGATCGTTCTCTTCGTCTTCTTCGCTGCTTTCATAGTCGCTGTAGGCACCTGTCTGTGTCTGTTGATCTAGATCACTAGTAGCCATATTTTCTCCCTATTTAAGCAGGCGGTGACTGAATGTGTTAGTCAGCATTTTCTTCAGAGTGAACTCTTTCCTGGGCAGCGGCGGCGGCCTTTTTGCTGGCGATTTCGCGTTCGAGAGCTTCGAGTTCCTGACGCATGGCTTCAGGAGACTTTTCGGGCGCTTTGGTCTCGTCTTCTTTGGCGTCTTTGGGTGCGCCGAGCTCGTTCATGCCTTTGCGGAACTCTTTGATGCTCTTGCCGATGGCTGAGCCCATTTCGGGCAGCTTGCGCGGGCCGAAGATCAAGAGAGCGATGACGAGGACGATGATGAGTTGTAGTGGGTGAAATCCGGTGAACATGGGCTGTGTCCTTTCTTGCTTCTGTGTCTAATGGTTAGCTATTCAACACTACTATGTGATGGCGTCTCGGATGGTGTATGTACGGTTTTTGTGACTTCTGTATGGTTTGTGTCCGTGGAAGTTGTGCCCTCGGGATGAGGGGTTTCCTGGGTGTTCTCAGGATGATAGACGGGAACTTCGTTGTCCTCGGTGGTTTCGGTCTGATATAAGGGAGCCCCGTTGTCAGAGGTCTCGGTATGAGATATGGGAGTTTCCTCGAAGGTTTCCGGGTGATAGACGGGAGGCTCGGGCGTGATGACCTCTTGGGAGGCGAGAGTGGCCTTTTTGAGGGCGATTTCACGTTCGAGTTCCTCAAGTTCCTGGCGCAAGGCTTCGGGGGTCTTGGCGGGCAGGTAGGTTTCTTCTGGGACATCCTCTGTTTTGGGATTGGTCAGTTCGTTCATGCCTTTGCGGAACATCTGGATGCTCTGACCAATGGCTTTGCCCATCTCTGGCAGTTTTTTGGGTCCAAAGATAAGTAGGGCAATGACGAGGATGACGATGAGATTGAGCGGATGAAATCCGTCAAATGGCATGGTTGTTGTCCTTTCTCGTTTCTGCTTCTACCACACATGCTGAATTCCCGCCTGCGGCGGGGGTTTCAAGAATTATTTTCTTTCAACATCTGCCGGAGGCAGATGTTGAAAGAAAATAATTCTTGAAAAAATGCCTCTTTTTTGGAAGAAATACTCTTCCCGAAGGCTGTTTTTACAAGAAGTACTCTTTCCATCTGAATCCCGCCTGCCGCAGGGCTGTCAGGAATAGGCTGGGCGATTTTCCTGGCCCAGTAGGGTTTGTAGGCTTTCTACTCCGACGCTTAGTAAGCCGAGGCCTGCTGAGCCGATGGCGACGAGGCGAATGACACGTCGCCGACTGATGCGCCGTTCGCGTATGCGTGTGGCTATGTGTTCTTGTGCGCGCATTTGCGCTGCTTCGTGACGCACGGAGGCTACGATTTGCTGTTCCAGCCCAGATGGTAGTGGGGCTGTGGTCCCATAGTGGCGTAGCAGCAAGGTCTCGATAGAGTCGTTATACATAGCTTCTCCCGGTCGTGGGCGGTTGTGTTGTGAGCCGTAGACGGTGCGCTTTGTCGGTAAACGCCTGGGGCTCGGCACGGTCCCGCTGGCTTTGTTGCGTCGTTGAGTCTATGTGTGGGCTGGCTGTCGGGTCAAAGACTTCTTCGCCACTTTCTTGAGCGTATGCTTGTTGGAACTGCTTTCTGGCGCGCGCGAGGCGCTGGCGTACGGCAGGTTCTTTCAGGTCGAGCATGTTCGCGATCTCTGTCGTAGAGAGACCACCGATGACAGAGAGCAACAGGCAGACACGCAGCGCTTCTGGTAGTTTTGCCATTGTGCGCTGTACGGCGTCTTGCTCGGCAATGACCTGCGCAGGGTCGTCGTTTGCGGTAGCGCCGTAGCCGGTAGGCTGTACGGGCAGGGCTTGCTCGCTGACGGCTTCGCCAGATTCACCCGGATCGCCTGATCCTTGCTGTTTCTCCTGCTGGATGCGGGAGAATGGGATGAAGCGAAATAGATTGCGGCGACGGCGCTGCATACGTACTGTGTTTAAGGCAATACGTAAGAGCCACGCCCTCGGATGAAACTGCTCGCCGCTGGCAGCGCGGGCAGCATCAATCGCCTTCAGGGCCTGGTGAAAGGTATCCTGAGTAAGATCCTGGCTTTCCTCCCAGTTGCCGGTTAGACCGTAAATGGTATGGAAAACCAGTTTGTAGTATTCATGAATGAGCGCTTCAACCGCTTGAGCCGCAGGCATTGTATCCACACACAAAACTCTTTTCATGTTTGCAGGCGGACCACTGAGAGTACCAGCCTACAATAATGGAGATGCATGAACCCAGAGATTTGTGACAACAAAAACAAGAAAAAATGACGGATGTAGAAAATTGATAAAAATCAGATCATGAGTCATCCCTTTGATATAATCAAAAATTCCGACCATCCGTTCGATCATTCCGAATCCCCGCCTGCGGCGGGGGCTCATGGGAAGATTACTTCTTTCAAAATCTGCCTCCGGCAGATTTTGAAAGAAGTAATCTTCCCGGAACGGCAAGCATCGAAAGCGGGCGTTCAAAAAATCGAGATGACTCATGCGCTGCGGTTGTAGCGGGTAGGACCCAGTGACCGAAAAGGGAAGATCACCTGGCTGGAAGAAAATTAACTTAGCGCAGGTGTTCTTCGATGTAATCCTCTGCCTCTTGAACCGTAGTGATCTTTTCGGCATCCTCGTCAGAGATCTGGATTTTGAACTCTTCCTCAAGGGACATAATGAGTTCGACCAGATCGAGAGAGTCAGCGTTGAGATCCTCTACGAAAGAGGCGCTGGGAACAACCTCGCTTTCATCAACACCAAGTTGGTCAACAATAATTTTTTTAAGACGGTCGTGAATAGTTGGCATTACTTCACCTCGCTCTCAGCTTTAGTGTGGGGCTGTTGTTGCGCCCGATTAAATATCGTGCCGAGGACACCATTGACGAAGCGGCTGGAGGTCTCACTGCCAAAAGTTTTGGCGAGTTCCACGGCCTCGTTAATAGCAGCCTTGGCTGGTACCGTATTATTAAACAGAATCTCGTAGATTGCAAGTCTGAGAATGTTTTTGTCGATTCGCGCCATCTGCTGCAAGGGCCATTCGCGAGCGGCACTCTGGATGTGGGCATCGATTTCAGCAAGATGGCTGCACACGCCCAGGACTAGCTCGCTAGCGTATTCTATTACCTTAGGATGAAGATTGCGCTCCTCGGCATGGCGCTGCAAGACCTCTGTAGGGGCGTGATTGGCGATATCGTATTCGTAGAGTGTTTGCAGTGCGATCATTCGCGCTTGCCTGCGTATCCCTGGCATGGTATCCTCGAATAGTTCTTCGCTATGAACAAGCTAAGCCTTATGGGCGTAGCTATGGACTGCCACAGCAACTAGTTGCCCAGGAACGTTGAAAGAGATTGAAAGTGCTCATATTAAGCAACGTCCTGGATATAGACATTGACTTCTCGTACCTGCATGCCTATGATTTCTTCGATGGCGGCGGCCACCTCAGCCTGAACGGCAGTGGCGACATCGACGATGTGACTGCCAGCGGCGACGACGATGTATAGGTCAGCAGAAACCGTATTCTCTTTGGTAGTTAAAGTGACACCTGAACGCGGCACCTCGCGGCCCAACCAGTGAGACCATTGATCGCTGGACTGCGCGATGCGCACAACGCCGGGTATTTGTAAAGCGGTGTTAATCACAATGGTTGAGAGAACTTGTCGGGCAACGCGTACCACGCCCGCCGGTTGTGATTCTATTGCCATAACAAAGAGCTCCCTATCTAGAGTGATAAACCACCGTCGATTCTGATGACCTGGCCGGTAATGTAGTTGGCTGCTGGTGAGCAGAGAAAGCCAACAGCGGCAGCTACATCTTCGGGTGTGCCTGGCCTGCCCAGGGCGGTATGCTCGACGAAGCGCTTGCGTACCTCTGGGCGGTCGGTAGTCATGTCTGTTTCGATAAACCCTGGTGCGACAACGTTGACGCGAATATTGTGCGAGCCTAGTTCGCGCGCCAGAGACTTGGTGAGTGAGATCAGACCACCTTTGGCCGCAGTGTAGTTGGCCTGACCTGGATTGCCGCTCAACGCAACCACAGAGGCAACGTTGATGATACAACCTGCTCGTGTACGTATCATAGTACGAACGGCGACCTTACTGCAAAGATAGGCGCTTTTCAGGTTTGTGTCAAGTACGCTATCCCAATCAGTTTCTTTCAATCGCAATAAGAGGTTATCACGAGTGATGCCAGCGTTGTTGACCAGGATAGTGACTGGACCAAGAGTACTAGTGGTTGTGCGAAAGAGACGATCTACATCGTCCGCCTGGCTGACATCGGCGGCGACAGCGATGGCTTGACGACCCAACTCTGTCAGGCTGGTGACAACCTCGTGGGCCTGTGCCTCGCTGGTGTTGTAGTTGACGCAGACATTTGCTCCCAGGCGTCCCAGTTCGAGGGCAATGGCACGTCCAATGCCTCGCGAGGAGCCTGTGACCAGAGCTACCTGGCCGGTCAGAGGTAAGATAGCGTCATCATTCGTCACAGTTGTTTACTCGCTTTCCCTGGTGCAAAACCACTTGATCTTTTTTTGCTTTCCCGTGTAAAGTATCCCAGAGCGGGGCGGCAAGGCGCGTGCTTGATCACGATCCGCTTTGAGGATACTGCAATTCTATCAATCTCATACGTTGCTGAGCAGATTTTTCTCACGAGCAAGCGCTGCTGCCTTTTCTACTTCTGTCACGCTGCCAATGTTGATAATAGTAACATTTTTGGCGATGCGTTTAATCATGCCGGCCAGCGCCTGTCCTGGACCAATTTCAAAGAAGGTCGTGATACCTGCACTGATTAGATATTCTATGCTACGAATCCACTGAACGGAAGTTGCGACCTGTTGTGCAAGTTCTTCACGTAGGGCCTGTTTTTCGGTCAGCGGGGTAGCGGTGATGTTGCTGATGATCGGGATAGCGGCATCGTGCAGGTCTACGGATTGCAGGAAGCGCGCCATACCCTGAGCAGCTGGCTCCATGACGGGTGAGTGGAAGGCTCCACTGACGGAGAGCGGGATGACGCGCTTTGCGCCGCGCGCCTTCGCCAGAGCCGAGGCAGCTTCAAGTGCGTGTTGCTCACCGGATATGACGATTTGCCCAGGAGCGTTATAGTTGGCGATGACAACGCGGCCTTGACCGGGATGCGTTGGGGCTGGCAGCGAGGCGAGCGTTTGCTGAGTCGCTTCCTGGCAGACCTCTTGCAGTGGTTGTGCGTCCATGCCGATAACAGCTGCCATGCCGCTGGGACAGAGGGTTTCCTCTTCGTGCATCAAGCGACTGCGCTCGCGTATCAGGAGAGCGGCAGCTTTGAGATCCAGGATACCGGATGCCACCAGAGCGGTACATTCACCTACGCTGTGACCAGCGGTATAAGCGGGGGCAAGCGGCGAAGACCAGGAAGAATGCAGGGGAGAGAGGGCTTCCTGGAAAGCAGCGAGGTAGGCAAGGCTGACGGTCATGATAGCAGGTTGGGCATTGATAGTTGAGCGTAAAATATCTTCGGGACCCTGGAAACATAGTTCGCTCAGAGAGAAACCGAAAGCATCATCAACAGTTTCAAAGACATTGCGGGCTGCTGCTGATGCAGCGAAAATATCGGCACCCATGCCTACGCTCTGGCTCCCCTGCCCAGGAAAGAGAAATGCAGCTTGTATAGTCATCTTACTCATCGTATTTCATGGGAAGACGGTCATGAATCATCCTCATTTTTGATCATCTGTTCAATTACGCTGAATCCCCACCTGCGGGGGCACACAGAAAAATTCAACATAAACATCTTTTTCGCGCGGAGCGCGAAAAAGATGTTTATGTTGAATTTTTCTGTGTGCCCCCGCAGGTGAAGTGGTGATCATCAAAAAATCGGGATGACTCATGGAGTGTCCTCGATTACTTCTGCTTGGGCAAGAAGACCTGGCGACCACGATAGGTGCCACAGTTTGGGCAGGCATGATGCGATAAGCGCGGCCTTTTGCACTGAGGGCAGGCAACTAATTGTGGTACCTTCAGGTGATGATGGGCTCGCCGTTCGCCCTGGCGAGCGCGTGAAATTCGCTGTTTTGGTAATGCTCCCATTTGTCAGGTTCTCCTCTTCAATCACCCACAAGGGGTGGCGCTACGCGGTCCGCGCTAGCGTGGACCGCGTAGCGCCACCCCTTGTGGGTGATTGGACCATTTCCACCAGTGATGCGCCCTAATGTGAAATCTGGGGTGCCTACTTGTGTGGTTGTTGTGTTTGAATAATTACTTACGAATGTGAATTGTTTTCCAACAATGTTTTGAGCACGCTTAGTCGAGTATCAACCTCTGGCTCACAATCACAGGGGCCGAGGTTGAGATCATGCCCACATTGGGGGCAAAGCCCGGCACAGTCTTCCTTACACAAAGTTACCATAGGAAGATCGACTAGAATATTCTGACGTATAGCCTCGGTCAGATCGACCTCATGGTGTGCATCGATGGGGAACACCTCGTCCTCTTCGATGGGCGGCAACGGAACGCCCGTTACCACGTCCACTGTTGGATAAAAGCGCTCTTCGAAGGTCACATGTATGGGTTGCTCGAAGTTTTTCAAGCAGCGTGTACAGGTGAAGGCGAGAGTCAGATCGACCCAGCCATCAATCAGAAGGCCCTGATTGACGCGGCGCATGCGAACATGGCCGGTGATGGGACTGACGACCTTGAGATCTTCGTCGAGCTGAATATTATTTTCTTCAATATCGGATATAAGTGAGGTCCCGACGGGGGACTTCATCAATTGCGCCACATTAAAAATCATGGAAAACATTTCCTTCCCAATATTACCACTAGTGAGGTGAACGATAGCCAATACCTCTTGCCGGTAAAATAGGTTATGGCACAAGGTAAGTGATTCCGTGCCCTTTGTTGGCGCTTGCTCATTATAGACAAGGCGTGCGGGGGTGTCAAGACCTTATGCCATTGTCCTTCTTGCATGAGCCGAGCCGAAATTTTTTGACCATTTGTGCAGCCATGCTGGATTCCCGCCTGCGGCGGGGGGCGCAGGAAAACTACTTTTTCAATACCTACCTCCGGCAGGTATTGAAAAAGTAGTTTTCTACGGCTCATAGTTAGGAATATGCGGGGCCATTGCCATTGCCCATTGTATCGGCGGCTAGAGATGCACGGCGAGGGACGGGATGAGCGGAGGGATCGAGGTTGTCGAATGCCTCCTCATCTTCTAATACATCGTCTTCGTTTTCATATTCTTCGTTATCTTGTTCGCCACGTTGGGCGAGCAGGGTATCCAGTCCGCGTTCGACACTAAGGATAGTACGACCTATGTCGGTTTCGATGCTGGTCAGGTGCTCGTGCAGGGCGCGCAGAGTTTCCGTGACGTAGGCATCGGCGTCGGTTTTGAGGCGCTCGGAGTGCTCTTCTGCGCGGCGAACCAGTTCTTGAGAGTGCTCAGCGGCGCGTTGAACGAGGTCCTGAGAGCGCTCTTCGGCAGCGCGCAGGAGACCTTCACGGTTCATGGCCCGTTCGGTTTCTTCGCGTGCACGGGTCAGCAGAGAGGAAGCATCGGCCTGGGCCTGAGCGAGGATACGCTCTTTGTCCTGGATGATGCGGCGGGCCTGTTTGATTTCATCAGGGATAGATGTACGCATCTGATCGATGATATTCAGGATATCGGCCTCTTTGACCATAATAGAGTTCGTCAGGGGCATCTTCCGGCTGCTGGCAATGAGGTTCTCCAGGCGATCCACAAGATAGAGTATATCCATGATCCTAGCCTCCTTTCCCACGCCTGCCGTTCCCGCCGAACGCGGCGACCTGAATGAGATACTCAATAAACTAGAACAAAATGGCGCGATCAAATCATCCAGAGAGATTACTGTGTATTGAGTTTGTCTTGTAATGCACGTACCACAGCGGGTGGTATCATATCGGCCACATTGGCACCGAGGCGAGCAACTTCTTTGAGCCTGGATGAGCTTACAGGAAGTTGTTGCAGATCGGTCAGTAAGCAGACAGTTTCGATTTCTGGTGCTAGCTTGCGATTCATCAAGCCTTGCTCGAACTCTGACTCGAAGTCGGTGGAGGCGCGCAGACCTCGGATGATCGCGGAGCCGCCAACGGAGCGCACGTATTCGACTGTCAGAGTTTTGAAGGTATCGACGTAGATGTTGGTCAGACCTTCGTCGGAGATGACGGCTCGCCAGAGGGCGGCGCGTTCTTCGACCGAGAAGAGCAGGTTTTTGGCGGGGAAGGCGTAAACCGCGACGATGAGAGTGTCAAAGAGTTTTGCGGCGCGCCGTGCGATATCGAGGTGACCGTTGGTTAAAGGGTCGAAGCTACCTGGATAGACGGCGATGCGGTTACGCTTTTCCTCGTTGATCACGTGCGAATCTCCTGGCTGATTTTTTGAATACGTCGGTTTCTTCGTACTCTCACAGAAAAAGAGAGCCACTTTCATTAAACCATATCACCGTCTATTCGGCAATAGGCCGAACAGGCAGATCCCAACAAAAAACATGACTGCGCAACTCTCAACCGCGCCTGGCGCGGTTGAGAGTTGCG
>Ga0070741_10020075_pt1 | contig 10591 bp, 11 predicted proteins | sample Coa_R1_4_FD_66440 | JGI IMG/M metagenome (GOLD analysis project Ga0070741, IMG submission 66440) | Surface soil microbial communities from Centralia Pennsylvania, which are recovering from an underground coalmine fire - Coalmine... | ecosystem: Environmental > Terrestrial > Soil > Unclassified ... | reverse complement strand
ACGTTCGGCGCGCTCGCCGCGGTGTGGCTGCGCGGGTACACGAACGACGTCTACTTCCAGATCGGCCTGGTCACGCTGCTCGGCCTCGCGGCGAAGAACGCCATCCTGATCGTCCAGTTCGCCGAGCTGAAGGAGCGCGAAGGGCTCTCCGCGGGCGCGGCGGCGCTCGAGGCGGCGCGCCTGCGCTTCCGCCCGATCCTCATGACCTCGCTCGCCTTCATCTTCGGCGTGCTGCCGCTCGCGATCTCCAGCGGCGCCGGCGCCGGCGCGCGCCGCTCGGTCGGCACCGGCGTGATGGGCGGCATGATCGCGGCGACCTTCCTCGCCATCTTCTTCGTGCCGATGTTCTTCAAGGTGCTCGCCACCCGCAAGCTGCGCGAGCCGCGCAGCACGCAGCAGATGCGCGACGAGGTGCGGCACGTGCATACGCCTTCGATGCACCACCACCACGCCGCTCCGCACGGCCATGAATAGGTTCTGCCTCCTTTTCCTGCTGATCGCGGCGGGCTGCTCGGTTGCGCCGCGCTACGAGCGCCCGGCGCTCGACCTGCCGCAGGCGTGGAAAGAAAGCGCGCCCCCGTTCGCGCAGGACGGGCGCTGGTGGAAGATCTACGGCGACGCGCAGCTCGACGCGCTGGTCGAGGAGGCGGAGCAGAAGAACGCGGACGTCGCGCTCGCGGTGGCGCGGGTGGACGAGGCGCGCGCGCTCGTCGGCGAGACGGAATCGGGCCTGTACCCGTCCGTCAGCGCGCAGGGCTCGGCCACGCGCCAGCAGATCTCGCAGAAGAGCGCCACCTTCTTCCCCGGGATTCCGCAGCGCTACAGCGACTACCGCGCGGCGCTCAACGTCTCCTGGGAGCTCGACCTCTTCGGCCGCATCCGCTCCGGCGTCGAGGCGGCGCGGGCGGACGCGGCCGCGAGCGAGGCGGCGCGCGACGCGGTGCGCCTGTCGCTCGCCGCGCAGGTAGCGAAGTCCTACTTCACGCTGCGCGCGCTCGACGAGCAGATCCTCCTCACGCGGCGCACCCTGTCGCTGCGCGAGGACGCGCTCGGCCTGCAGAAGAAGCGCTTCGAGGGCGGCGTGCTTTCCGAATTCGACTACAAGCAGCTCGAGGCCGACACGGCGAGCACGCGCGCCACGCTGCCGCCGCTCGAGCGCGACCGCGAGCGCGAGGAGGCTGCGCTCCTCGTCCTCCTCGGACGCTCGCCGAAGGAGGTGTTCGAATCCGCCGTGGCGCGCAAGACCGCGGAAAACGAGGAGCCCTCGCCGCCGGTGCTGCCTTCGGGAATGCCCTCGGAGCTGCTGCTGCGGCGCCCGGACCTGGTGCAGGCGGAGCAGGGCCTCATCGCCTCGAACGCGCGCATCGGCGTCGCGCGCGCCGAAATGTTCCCCTCCATCTCCCTCACCGCCGCGCTCGGCAGCGAGAGCGCGGCGCTCGGCAACCTCTTCAGCAGCGGCTCCGGCCTCTGGGCGCTCGGCCTCGGCCTCGCGCAGCCCATCTTCGCCGGCGGGCGCCTGGAAGCGCGCACCAGGGAAGCTGAGGCGCGCGAGCGCCAGGCGCTGGCGCAGTACGGCAAGGCGATCCAGAACGCGTTCAGCGAGGTGCGCGCCGCCCTCGCGGCGCAGACGCGCGAGCGCGAGAGCTACGAGGCGCAGAGCGTGCGCGCCGCGGCGCTCGCCGATACCCTTCGCCTCGCGCGCCTTCGCTACGACAACGGCATCGCGAGCCAGCTCGACGTGATCGACGCGGAGCGCGGCCTGCTCGCGGCGCGCAGCGCGCGCATCGAGGCGCTGCGCGCCCATCGCGCCGCGATCGCGGACCTGTTCCGCGCGCTGGGCGGCTAGTTCAGGAGGTAGGCGTCCATCGCCAGAACGCCGCTGTCGATGGCGTCGTAGACGCGCTCGGCTTGCGCCTTCTCGGGCGCGGCGCCGAGCGCGACGAAGAGCGGGAGGAAATGCTCGTCGGTGGGATGGGCGCGCACGCCGCCCGGGCTGCGCGAGCGGTAATCAACCAGTTCTTCGATCTCATGGCGGCTTATTTTCTCGAAGACCCAGGCCTGGAAGTCGCGCGCGTAGGGTTGCGCGGTGCCGCTGCCGCGCGCCCAGTCGCGCAGGTTGTGCGTCATGTGGCCGGAGCCGACGATCAGGACGTCTTCCTTCAGCAGCGGCTTCAGCGCGCGGCCGAGATTCAAATGGTGGCGAGGCCCGAGCTCGGGCTGCAGCGAGAGCTGCACCACCGGGACGTCGGCGTCGGGGTAGGCGTAGAGGAGCGGCGTCCAGGCGCCGTGGTCGAGGCCGCGGCAGCCGTCGATGCCCGCGGTGAAGCCCGCGTCCTTGAGGAGCGCCTGCGCGCGCTGCGCCAGCCCGGGCGCGCCGGGCGCGGGATAGCGCAGGCGGTAGAGCGGCTCGGGGAAGTTGTAGAAGTCGTGGATGGTCTCGGGCTTCGCGCTTCCCGTGAGCATCGGTAGGTTCGTCTCCCAGTGCGCGGAGGCGATCAGGATCGCGCGCGGCTTTCCGAGCCTGCGGCCGAGCGCCGCCCACGCCTCGCCGGCAGGCCCGGGCTGCAGGGCATGCATGGGCGAGCCGTGGGAAATGAAGACGCTCGGCAGCATCGCTACTTGACCAGGCCTTCTTCCTTCAGCGCCTGGTTGACCGCCGGGCGGGCGTTCACCCGGTCGAAGTAGGCCTTCAGGTTCGGCCACTGCGCGAGGTCGATCTGCATCGGCACGGTCCAGCGCAGCACGGTGAAGAGATAGGCGTCGGCGACCGTGAACTGCTTGCCCATCAGGTAATCCTTGCCGGCGAGCTGCTGGTCGAGCCACTTGAAGCGGTTCGCGAGGTTGTCCTTCGCGATCTTCTTGTACTCGTCGGGCGTCGTCGGGCGGAAGAGCGGCGAGAACGCCTTGTGGATCTCGGAGGTGATGAAGTTCAGCCACTCCTGCACGCGGTAGCGCTCGATGCTTCCGGCCTTCGGCGCGAGGCCGGCGTCGGGCTTCTGGTCGGCGAGGTACTGCACGATCGCCGGACCCTCGGTCAGCACCTGGCCGTTATCCAGCTCGAGCGCGGGCACGTAGCCCTTGCCGTTCACTTTCCAGAAATCGCCGCCGCCTTCGATCGTCTTGTCCTTGGTGCTCGTCTTCTTCAGCTCCACGTTGATGCCGAGCTCGCGCGACACGATGTGCGGCGAGAGCGAGCAGGCGCCCGGGGCGTAGTACAGCTTCATCGTCACTCCTCTGGTGGTCAGGAAAGAATCTGGATCGCAGCAAGCGCAGTGCTCGCGAGGGCGGCGACTGCGGCTGCGGTGACAAGTACACGGGTCTTCATGCGGTCAGTATCCTTCATCCCCCATATGGGGATAAAGTAGCCGCTTCGCAATAGACCATCCCACTTTTCAGGACAATGGACCGATTCGCTGCAATGAAGGTCTTCGGCCAGGTCGTGGAGTCCGGCAGCTTCGCCAAGGCGGCAGAGCGGCTGGATCTCTCCACCTCCGCGACCTCGCGCCTGGTCGCGGAGCTCGAGGCGCACCTGCAGACGCGGCTCCTCAACCGCACCACGCGCCGCGTGAGCCTCACCGAAAGCGGCCGCGCGTTCTACGAGCGCACGGTGCAGCTCCTCGCCGACCTCGAGGAGGCCGAGCACGAGGCAACGCGCGCCGCCGTCGTGCCGCGCGGCACGATCCGCCTCACCACCTCGGTGAACTTCGGCGTGCGCCACCTCGCGCCGGCGATCGCCGGCTTCCTCGCGCGCCATCCGGAGCTGCGCTTCGACGTCTCGCTCTCCGACCGCATGGTGGACCTGGTGGAGGAGGGCTTCGACCTTGCGATCCGCATCGGCCGCCCGGGCGCGGACCATCTCGTCGCGCGCAAGCTCGGCGAGACGCGCGTGGTGCCGTGCGCCTCGCCCGCGTACCTTGCGGCGCACGGCGCGCCGCAGGCGCCGGAGGACCTCGAGCGCCACAACTGCTTCACCTACGAATACGTCCAGCCGCGCAACGTTTGGCGCTTCCGCGATGCCGCGGGAACCGAGCGCGCGGTGCGCGTCAACGGCAGCCTGCACTCGAACAACGGCGACCTCCTTGCGGAAGCCGCTGCGCGCGGCGCCGGGATCGTGTTCGAGCCCGCCTTCATCGTCGGCCCCGACGTGCGCTCCGGGCGGCTCGTGCCGCTGCTGCAGGACTTCGAGCCGGCGCCGGTGCCGATCTACGCGGTGTACCCGAGCCGCAAGCACCTCTCGGCGAAGGTGCGGCTCTTCGTCGACTTCCTCCTGTCCGCGTTTGCGCACACGGAGGACTGGAACCTTCCCTAGGTCATGACGGCGCCGGGCCGCGCACGGTCGTGCGGTACATGAGGCGGCGCAGCGGCAGGTCGTAGTCGAAGGTCGCCTTGTGCTGCGTCGAGCAGTTGTCCCACATGAGGAGGTCGCCCGGCTGCCAGCGATGCGTGTAGCCGAATTCCGGCTTCGCGATCTGCAGATAGAGCTCGCCGAGGAGCGCGTCGCTCTCCGCGCGCCCCATGCCGACGATCTCCGAGGTGTGCGCCTCGTTGACGAAGAGCCCCTTGCGCCCGGTGACGGGATGCGTGCGCACGACCGGGCTCGCGACGTCGGGCACCGTGGCGAGCTGCGCCGCGCTCGGCACGTGCTCGTGGACCTTGCGGCCGCCGCGTGCGGCATCCTCGCGCTGCGCGCCGGCGTTCCTGCCGCGGTAGTAGCGATAGCTGTGGACCGCCTGCAGGCCCTCCAGGCGGCGCTTCATCTCCGGCGCGAGCGCGTCGTAGGCGGCGGTGCAGCTCCTGAAGCCGGTGTCGCCGAGCACGCGGCCCTCGCGCACCGGCACTTCGAGCGCGTAGAGCGCCGAGAGCAGGCTCGGCTGCGCCTTGTACGAGAGATCGCTGTGCCAGAAGCGCCCGGCGTCCTGCACGCCGATCGGCTTGCCGGAATCGTCGAGGAGGTTCGACACGACGAGGATCTCGGGATGGCCTTCGAGGCGGCTTTCCTTGCGCACGTGCTGCTCGAGCTCGCCGAAGCGCCGCGTGAACGCGACCTGCTCGGCCGGCCGCAGCCGCTGCCCGCGGAAGACGACGACCTGGTTGTCGAAAAAGGCGCTCGCGAGCTGCGCGAAAACGGCGTCGGGAAGGGGCGCCGACAGGTCCACGCCGGCGATCTCGGCGCCGAGGTGCTTGCCGATGCGCCGGACCGCTATCGAGCGGCTTGCGTTCGGTCCCGCGGCCAAGCGGCCTAGGTGTCCTCGGTGCGCGGCGGGCGCCAGGTGTAGGGCACCGGCCCGGGCGCGCGCAGGATGCGCAGCATGCGCAGCGCGCCTTCCTTGCGCCCCTCGCCGCGGTAGTAGCCGGGCACGAGGACCGTCTCGAAGAAGCCCATCGCGCGGTAGAAGCGCCGCGCCGCCTCGTTGGCCGAGCGCAGCTCGAGGTGGATGCTCGCCATCCCGGCGGCGCGGGCCGATTCCAGCATCCACTGGAAGAGCCGCTGGCCGATGCCGAGGCGCCGGTGCGAAGGGCGCACCGCGAGGAGCACGAGGTGCGCGCGCTCGTCGCCGAACTCCATGATCGCGAACCCGGTGAGCGCGCCGCGCGCGCCCGCGCCCCGGCCGCCCTCGCAGGCGACCACCGCGAGAGTGTCGCGGTTGCGGATCGCGCGCAGCACGCGGGGCGCATCGTACTTCCAGCCGAGCCCGGCCTCGATGAAGTCCCGCGACATCAGCGCGATTGCCTGGGCGTCGCGATTTTCCGCGAGGCGGATGGCGATAGCACGCGGCGTCATGTTAGTCATTGTAGACTGAAAATTAATGGCCGAGCGCTTCTCCGCGATCGTCATCGGCACCGGGCAGGCGGCGCCCGCGCTGTGCGCGCGCCTGGACAAGGAAGGGCTTAAGACTGCGCTCATCGAGCGCAAGCTGCTCGGCGGAACGTGCGTCAACGTCGGCTGCATCCCGACGAAGACGCTGGTCGCGAGCGCGCGCGCCGCGCGCATCGCGCAGCGCGCCGCGGACTACGGCGTGAAGCTCGACGCGCCGCCGCGCGTCGACATGCAGGCGGTGAAGGCGCGCAAGGACGCGGTGGTGCGCCAGTCCAGCGACGGCCTCGCGAAATGGATCGGCCGCATGAAGAACGTCGAGCTGATCCGCGGCCATGCACGCCTCGCCGGCCCGCACAGCGTCACGGTGAACGGCCGCACGCTCGAAGCCGAGAGGATCTTCCTCAACGTCGGCGCGCGCGCCTTCTCGCCGCCGATCCCCGGGCTGAAGGACGTGCCGACGCTCGACAACAGCTCCATGATGGAAGTCGATTTCATTCCGCAGCACCTCGTCGTGATCGGCGGCAGCTACATCGGCCTCGAATTCGCGCAGGCGTACCGGCGCTTCGGCGCCGCCGTCACCGTGGTCGAGAAGGCGCCGCGCCTCATCGCGCGCGAGGACGAGGACGTGTCGGAGGAGATCCGCGCCATCCTCGGGCGCGAAGGCATCGACGTGCGCACCGGGGCCGAATGCATGGAGGTGAAGAAAAAGGGCGAGCGCATCGCCGTCGGCCTCTCGTGCAAGGACGGGCCGCCGCTCGCCGAGGGCACGCACGTGCTGGTGGCGTTGGGGCGCAGGCCCAATACCGACGACCTCGATGTCGAGAAGGCGGGAATCGAGCTGGATGATCGGGGCTTCATCAAGGTCGACGACCAGTGCCGCACCAGCGCGGAGGGCATCTGGGCGCTGGGCGACTGCAACGGCCGCGGCGCGTTCACGCACACTTCCTACAACGACTACGAGATCGTGGCGGCGAATCTCTTCGACAACGATCCGCGACGGATCTCCGACCGCATCCCGACCTACGCGCTTTTCATCGACCCGCCCCTCGGGCGCGCGGGCATGACCGAGGCGGAGGCGAGGAAGAGCGGCAAGCGCGTCCTCGCCGGCAAGATGGAGATGAAGCACGTCGGCCGCGCGCGCGAGGCGGGCGAGACGCAGGGCTTCATGAAGGTCGCGGTGGACGCCGATTCAAAGCGGCTGCTCGGCGCCGCGATCCTCGGCCTGAACGGCGACGAGGTGGTGCACTCGCTCCTCGACGTGATGTACGCCGGCAAGCCCTACACCACGATCCAGCGCGCGATGCACATCCATCCGACGGTGAGCGAGCTCATTCCCACGCTGCTCGGCAGCCTGAAGCCGCTCTAGACGTAGATCATCTTCTTCGTCATGCCGCCGTCCACGGCGAAGTTCTGGCCGGTGACGAAGCCCGCGGCGTCCGAGATCAGGTAGGCGACGAGATCGGCGATGTCCGCCCCGCGCCCGACGCGCCCCACGGGATGCTGCGCGTGGTCCTTCCGGCTCACGGCGCCCGGTTCTTCGGCGATCCAGCCCGGGCTGATGCAGTTCACGCGCACCCGGGGCCCGAGGCTGATCGCGAGGGCGTGCGTGAGCGCGACCAGGCCGCCCTTGCTGGCGGCGTAGGCCTCGGTATCGGGCTCGGACTGCAGCGCGCGCGTGGAGGCGATGTTGACGACGGCGCCCTTGCGCCGGCGCAGCTCGCGCACGCAGTGCTTCGTCATGAGGAAAGCGCCGGTGAGGTTCACCGCGATGCGCCGCTCCCAGCGCGCGAGCGGCAGCCTCTCGACGGGCGGATCGACCGGGTCGGCGAGGCCGGCGTTGTTGACCAGCGCGTCCAGCCGCCCGAAGCGCTTCACCGTCGCCTGGACGCAGCGCCGCACGGACGCCTCGGAGCTCACGTCGCAGCGCAAAAAACGCACGCCGAGCTGCGCCGCGGTGCGGCGTCCGGCCGCGGCGTTCCAGTCGGCGATCGCCACGGCGTAGCCGAGCTCGGCGAGCCGCTGGGAGATGGCACGGCCGATTCCCCGGGCGCCGCCGGTGACGAGGACGCATCGCTCCAAGCGGCCGATTGTATTCCCCGGACCCCGGGACTAGACTGATTTTCCCGGCACGGCCGCAGAACGGAGGTGCGTCATGCAGGTCAAGGAGATCTTGCGTGTCAAAGGGAACCGGCTGCTCAGCGTCGAGCCCTCCAGCCGCGTGAACGACGCGGTGTCCACGATGGCGAAGGAAAACCTCGGCTCGCTCATCGTGCTCGAGCAGGGCCGCATGGCGGGCATCCTCACGTTCCACGAAGTGCTGCGCGCGCTCGCCGACCCGAAGCGCGCCTTCGGCGAGCTCAAGGTCGCCGACATCATGGAGCGCGACCCGGTGACCGCCGAGCCCGAGATGGAGGTGAACGACCTGCGCCGCACGATGCTCGAGAGCGGCGCGCGCTACCTGCCGGTGCTGAACGACGGCAGGCTGATCGGCGTCATCTCCTTCCGCGACGTGGCGAAGGCCGTTCTCGAGGAGCAGGATTTCGAGAACAAGATGCTCAAGGGCTACATCAAGAACTGGCCCGCTTAGAATCGGGGGATGTCGGGCAACAGCTTCGGCCTTCTCTACTGCGTGACCTCGTTCGGGGAATCGCACGGCCCCGCCTACGGCGGCGTGGTCGACGGCTGCCCGCCCGGGCTCGAGCTCGAAGAGGCGGACATCCAGAAGGAGCTCGACCGGCGCAAGCCCGGCTCCTCGCGCCACGTCACGCAGCGGCGCGAGTCCGACCGCATCGAGATCCTCTCCGGCGTCTTCGAGGGCCGCACTACCGGGACCGCGATCGGCTTCCTGATCCGCAACGAGGACCAGCGCTCGAAGGACTACGCCGCGATCGCGGAGAAGTTCCGCCCCGGGCACGCCGACTACACCTACTGGCAGAAATACGGCGTGCGCGACGCGCGCGGCGGCGGGCGCGCCTCCGCGCGCGAGACGGTGGTGCGCGTGGCCGCGGGCGCGATCGCGAAGAAGTGGCTCGCCAAGCGCTACGGCGTGACGATCCACGGCTGCCTTGCCTCGCTCGGGCCGATCGACATCGCCTTCGAGGACTGGAAGTTCGTCGACCGGAATCCGTTCTTCGCGCCGAGCTCCAGGACCGCGGAGCTCGAGAAATTCATGGACGCGCTGCGTGAGAGCGGCGACTCGTGCGGCGCGCGCGTCAACGTGCTCGCGCAGGGCGTGCCGGTGGGCTGGGGCGAGCCGGTCTACGGGCGCCTGGACGCCGACCTCGCTGCCGCGATGATGTCCATCAACGCGGTCAAGGGCGTGGAGATCGGCGCGGGCTTCGCCGCCGTGCGCCAGAAGGGCAGCGAGCACGGCGACGAGATGAGCCCGGCGGGCTTCCTCTCGAACAACAACGGCGGCGTGCTCGGCGGCATCTCGACCGGCCAGGACATCGCCGTGTCGATCGCGCTCAAGCCCACCTCCAGCATCCGCCTGCCGCGCCGCACGATCAACACGCGCGGCGAAGCGACCACGGTCGAGACCACGGGTCGGCACGATCCCTGCGTCGGCATCCGGGCCACGCCCATCGCCGAAGCCATGCTCGCCTGCGTCCTGATGGATCACGCGCTGCGCCATAGAGCACAATGCGCCGACGTGACCCCGCCCCTGAAGCTAGATAAACCCAAGAAAATCAACTAGAGTATGGCGACAACACCCCCAAGAGAGAAGAACATGAGCAACAAGGGCCAGTTGCTACAAGACCCCTTTCTCAACACGCTCCGCAAGGAGCACGTCCCGGTGTCGATCTACCTGGTGAACGGCATCAAGCTGCAGGGCCAGATCGAGTCGTTCGACCAGTACGTCGTGCTGCTGCGCAATTCCGTCACGCAGATGGTCTACAAGCACGCCATCTCCACGGTCGTGCCCTCGCGCCCGATCAATCTCGGCTCGGAGAAGGACGGCGGCGAGTAGTTTTCTGGATCGTCCGCCGTCCGCCGCGCAGTCCGACCTCCGCGCGGCTGTCCTGGTGTGCCTCGATTTCGGCGACGACGGCTACGCGGAGACCCTCGAAGAGGCCATCCGCCTCGTCCAGAGCGCGGGCATCGCGCGCGTGGAAATCGTCAGGGGGAAAAGGGCCCGGCCCGACGCGCGCTTGTTCGCCGGCTCCGGCAAGGTCGGCGAGATCCGCCGCGCCGCCGAGGCGATTCGCGCCGGGCAGGTGGTCTTCAACCACGAGCTCTCGCCGGCGCAGCAGCGCAACCTGGAGAAGGAGCTCGGCCTGCGCGTGTTCGACCGCACCGAGCTCATCCTCGAGATCTTCGCGCAGCGCGCGCAGACGAGCGAAGGCAAGCTCCAGGTCGAGCTCGCCCACCTGCAGCACCTCTCGACGCGCCTGGTGCGCGGCTGGACCCACCTCGAGCGCCAGCGCGGCGGCCTGGGCAAGACCGGCGGCCCGGGCGAGACGCAGCTCGAGCTCGACCGGCGTTACATCGCCCAGAAGGTCCGCTTCCTCAAGAGCAAGCTCGAGAAGCTGCAGAAGCAGCGGGTCCTGCAGCGTCGCAGCCGCGTGCGCGGCGAGGTGCTCTCGGTCTCGCTCGTCGGCTACACGAACGCCGGCAAGTCCACGCTCTTCAACGCGCTGTCGAAAGCCAAGGCGTACGAGGCCGACCAGCTCTTCGCGACCCTCGACACCACGACGCGGCGCGTGTGGATCGCCGGCGCCGGCAGCGTGGTGGTGTCCGACACGGTCGGCTTCATCCGCGACCTGCCGCACG
>Ga0070741_10020074_pt1 | contig 10592 bp, 10 predicted proteins | sample Coa_R1_4_FD_66440 | JGI IMG/M metagenome (GOLD analysis project Ga0070741, IMG submission 66440) | Surface soil microbial communities from Centralia Pennsylvania, which are recovering from an underground coalmine fire - Coalmine... | ecosystem: Environmental > Terrestrial > Soil > Unclassified ... | reverse complement strand
AACTCGGAAGAAACGAAGAGGCAAGAGAAGCCTACAGAAATGGAATTGAGGCCGCAGAGCGTCACGGTCATCCAGGCATGGCAGAGGAGTTTGAGGAAATATTAGGGCTTATTGATTGAGAATTCTTAGATGACATTAGAAGCCAAATGAGGTAAAAAATGATAACCGTACCCAAGCTCACATTAGAGGATGTAAAGATCATTCTCGAGGGGGCAGAGAAAAGAGCAGAGGAAATAGGGGTTGACATGGACATTGCGGTTGTGGACGACGGAGGGAATCTGCTCGGATTCTATCGCATGGATAAGGCGAAGATAACGAGCATTGATGTTGCGATAAATAAAGCATTCACCGCCGCAGGGGCTAGAAAGGGAACCCATGAATACGCGGAGATTGCAGGGGCAGGAGGCCCCGCTTTTGGAATCCATGTAAGCAACCGTGGGAGGTTTATGATATTTGGCGGAGGGCTTCCCATTTTCGTAAATGGTCACATAGTGGGCGGTGTAGGATGCAGCTCAGGCTCCGTTGAAGAGGACAGAACCGTAGCTCAGGCGGGGATTGATGCCCTTTTGAAACACCTAAAGAAGGGCTAAGGCGCATTCCACTACGATGTCCTTTTTACCACCATACGGTAGAGGAGAAGGAGCACAATCGCCCCGACAATGGCTATGATAAAGCTGTGTAGGTTAAAACCAGTAACTCCTTGAAGCCCGAAAATCCTTGTTCCAATAAAGCCACCAATAAAAGCCCCAATAATCCCTACAATGATCTTTACGATAATCCCGCCCGGGTCCTTTCCAGGAAGAATCCACTCGGCGAGGGTTCCGGCTATTAATCCAAATATTATCCAGGAGATAATCCCCATAGACATCCTCCTTTAAGTACCTATATGAAACACCTCTCTAAATATTGTCTCATGAAGAGAAAACCTTTTCAATAAGATTTTTCATTCTGTAGGGGCAGGTTTGAAATCTGCCCCTACCTTGTGCTATTTATACGATGGATTTGTTATAATAATTCCATGAAGCCTAAGCGCATAGTTTCTCTCTGTCCGAGTAACACCGAGATTCTCTTTGCCCTCGGTTTGGAAGATAGGGTGGTGGGGGTTGACAGCCACTCGGATTATCCTCCCGATGTGAAAAAACTGCCAAGGGTTGGGCCAGACCTCAGAATCAATATGGAAAAGGTCAAGGCTCTGGAGCCTGACCTCGTTGTTGCGTCACTGACTGTCCCCGGAATGGAGAGGAATATAGAGGCGCTTGAGAGAATGAAACTGCCCTATGTCATTCTGAATCCGCAGAGCATAGGGGAAACACTGGAGGGCATCTTAACACTCGGCGAGATTACAGGGGCATTAAAAGAGGCTCGTACACTTGTCGAGAAAATCAATCACACGATAGAGTCAATAAAATCAGAGGCAGAAAAGGTCCAGCATAAGCCCAGGCTTTACTGGGAGTGGTGGCCCAAGCCTATCATTGCCGCGTGCCGACTTAGCTGGGTAAACGATATGAGCGAGATTGCAGGAGGAATTAACGTATTCTCTCACATTGAGAGAACAAGCTCTGTAGTGGAAGATTCGGAGATCCTTAATCAAAATCCGGACATAGCTCTTATCTGCTGGTGCGGGGACAAGATGCAAAAGAGAATGAGCGAAGACAAGGTACTTACAAGGCGCGGATGGGAGGGCATAAGAGCCATAAGAGACAAGAGGGTCTATTGCATCCCCGAGTGCCTGTTTGGTCGTCCGGGGCCGAGAATTATATACGGACTGGAGATGCTTTCCAGAATTGTTCACCCGGAGATATTTGGTGATAGATTAACGTGAGTATAGTATGAGGAATTTCTGTAGAGAATAGAACTGGTATTACATAGCCTAGTGCGAGATAGCGGGAGATTGAGAAAGCCGCTCATTATTCACAATTGATTGCCCAACCACTACCCGGTCGCGGCCCCCGCGCTTAGCCTGGTAGAGGGCCAGGTCAGCCGCACGCGAGACGGCTTCCCCAGTTAAGCCGTGCTCCGGAAAAACCGCCACTCCCAGAGACAATGTGACTGACCTGGTAGATTGGCCGTTGTACTGCACATTCAGGTGTTTGAATTCCTCCCTCAACTGTTCAGCCCGCTGCCGTGTATCGTCAAGTGATGTCTCCGGGAGGATGAGCATGAATTCCTCGCCCCCGTATCGGCACGCAATGTCCCCTCCTCGGATACGAGCCTTTAGGAATGAACCCAGTTCTCGCAGAAGGGCATCACCCGCAGCGTGGCCAAATGCATCGTTAAACTGCTTGAAGTGGTCTATGTCGAGCATGATTATTCCCAGAGGGGTCGCTTTACGCTCAGCCCGATGTATCTCCCGGTTTAGCATTTCTTCCATGTAGCGCCGATTAAACAGGCCGGTAAGGACATCCCGAATAGCCTGGCTGTGCAGTGTCTCACGGAGCTTCAAATTCACCAGAGACAGTGCGATATTTCTCGCCAGTGCCAACGCCAACTGCTGCCTCGCGGATTCCCTGAGTTGCTCCCAATGTCCCTCCGGTTGACCCCTTCCATTCATATCGGGTTGCAGGTACAAAATGCCAAGGGCCTTGCCTTGAGCCATAACAGGCACACAAATATAACCGGATGGAGGGAGATGACTCAGATGTTGACAGACCACTCCGGAGTGAGAGTTCCTAACCACGTGCACCTTACCGCGCCGCAGCGCCCAGCATTCATCCGATGCAAATGCAGCCCCATCAGACAGGGGATCACCCCATACAGCGACAGCCTCTACGAGGTCCTCCGAGGCATTAAGGATGTACAGCGCGCCCGACTCCATGGGGAATAATTGATGAGCAAACTCAGTAATGACGGCATACGCTTCTTTCCCGGTTTGGCAGGATTGAAGCAGATCACTCATTTCGTTCAGCAATGTGGTATTGCGATTGCGCTCCTCTAGTTGTTTCACCGAGATTGTAAGCTCCTCGTTTGCCCGCCGTATTGCCTCATCCGCCCGCTTGCGCTCCGTAATGTCAATAAAGGTCACAACCGCACCCCTAATCTTTCCCTCTTCAATAATCGGGTATGAGGCGTATTCAGCGGGGAATGACGTTCCATCCGAACGCCAAAAGACCTCGTCGCCGACGCGGGTGCTTTGACCAGACCGGAGGGTGATATACACAGGGCACTCCTCAACGGAATATGGAGAGCCGTCAGGATGGCTGTGATGGAGTATCTCATGTGCATTCTTGCCCAAAAATTCATCAGCATACTTATACCCCAGCATCTTAAGAGCAGCCTTGTTGATGAATGTGCAGGCTCCATTGAAATCAATACCAAAAATACCCTCACCCGCCGAATCGAGGAGCAGGAGTTTGTCCTTGCTCAGCCTTTCCTTCATAATCTCCATACGCCTGCTCTCTGTGACATCCCAGAATATGAGCAACACACCTACAACCCCTCCCGCCTCATCCCTCATTGGCACTTTCACCGTGTGTATAATCATCTCTCGCCCGTCCTGGATGTAGGCTTCGTCAAACTCCGATATTCTTCCGGTCTCCATCACCATTCTGTCGTCAGCACGGTACTTCTCCGCAAGTTCCCGCGGGTAAAAGTCATAATCGGTCTTCCCCACTATCTCGTCGGGTGCGATCTTGAGGTCGCTCGCATAGCTGGTATTGCAAGACAGATAGACAGAGTTTCGGTCCTTGAGGGCGACTCTCTGCGGCAGGTTCTCAACAAGGGTCCGGAACTTCCTCTCGTTCCTCTCCAGCGCCTCCTCAGCACGCTTGCGCTCTGTAATATCCTCTACTACAGCTATTCCGCCAATAATGTCCCCATTGCTATCCCGTAATGGAGAGAAGTGTAGTGATAACCACAAACTCACCGAGCTCAGGGTGGATTTATAGAAGCCCTCATGACGAGAATCCCGCCCCTTAAGTGCATCTTCCATGCAGGGTATAAAAGACCGATCCTTCAGCCTCTGCATATCCATCCCTATGATTTTGTCACGGGAGGATTGAAGAATTTGAGCCATGCGTTCATTGCATTGCGTGATCCTTAAATCCCTATCAAAGATATATACACCAACGGGTGATTGGTTAAAGAGTACTCGGTAACGCTCTTCAGATTCACGCAGCGCCTCCTCAGTCCGCCTGCGCTCGGCGATCTCGGCTATCAGCCGTTCATTGGTCTCTCTTAATTCGGCAGTACGCTCCTTCACTCTCCTTTCCAAATCGTCATTAGCCCTTTGGAGGGCTTCTTCAGCCCGCACGCGCTCGGTGACGTCGCGGAAGCTCCACACCCTTCCGACAATTCTTTCTCCAATTCGCTGGGGCTGTGAATAACGCTCGAAGACTCTGCCATCATTAAATTCAATGACATCATAGCTACTTGCCTCCGGCTGGGCGTAGATCTCATTCACCCTTTTTATAAAACCCTGCGGGTCTTTTAATTGTTTCAATATAAAGGCAATCGCTTGGCTGTCATCACCCGAAGCCATAACCGAACTGGGAATGGACCACAATTCTACAAACTTTTGATTAAAGATTTCTATCCTCCCTTCCATGTTGACCACTAGAATACCGTCTGCGGTTGATTCCAGTGTCCCATGAAGGAGCGAGAGGGATTTCTTAATCTCTTCATCCGCCTGCTTGCGCTCTGTGATGTCGCGGTAATTGGCGACAATCGCTCGCACCGCCGGTTCGGACATGAGATTGGTGAGAGCGGCTTCGAGCCAACGCCATGAGCCGTCCTTGTGCCTGTAACGAAACTCAATGTTTTTGACGCTCTTCGGGTTTTGGAGGAGTTCTCTAAACATTTCATTCGTGAGCGGGAGGTCATCGGGATGTATAAATTCGACATGATTGCGATCCACCAGCTCCTCCGGAGAGTACCCAGAGAGGGGCTTTTCCGAAGGGCTCACATACAAAAAGGTTCCATTCGCATCGAATATCGCAACACCCTCAAAGGCATTTTCTACCAGGGCACGGAAACGCCTCTCGCTCGCTTTCATCCCCTCTTCTATCTTCTTGCGCTCTATGATTTCATTTCTAAGTTTCTCGTTGGCGGCTTCGAGTTGCGCTGTGCGCTCGACGACACGGTTCTCCAGTTCCATGTGGAGCCTTTGAACCTCCGTCTCCGCCCTCTTGTGCTTGATTGCATTCTCTATGGTTATAGGGAGAACCTTGAAGTAATTGCGCTCCGGGTCTTTTATCAGGTAATCATAGGCTCCCGACTTCATAGCCTCGACAGCGACCTTCTCATTACCCGATCCGGTGACAATAATTATCGGAGTATCCTTAATCAAATCGAAGACATCGAATACCGTCCCATCACCCAGCATGTAGTCCGCAATTACAACATCGAATTCCTTGAACCCTAAAATTCTCTTGGTCTCCGAGACAGAGCCGGCTAATGTATAGTCGTATGGAGGATTCTCGTCCTTAACAAACCGCTCAAAGGCCATCCGGTCAACCTTGTCGTCCTCAACCACCAAAACTCTATATCTCACAGAATCACCCCTATAATATTTGTGTTGCAAAAACCGTACCATGAGAACTTCGTCTATAACCTATCTAAGTCATAAGATATTTAAGAAAAAGACGACTCAGAATACTATCTATTAAGCAAATTTTGTCGGTAATTAATCGGAATGTGCAATTGACAACAACACCTATCTTCTTTATTTTTTTCAACACTCGATAACATGAGGGAATTTTTGCTGGGAAATATAATATGGTTGTGATTCTCTTCGGTGTCGCCGGCTCCGGCAAAACCACAGTCGGCCGCTTATTGTCCCGTGAACTTGGGTGGAGGTTCTATGACGCTGACGATCTTCATCCCATCTCCAATATTGAGAATATGAAGCAAGGCATTCCTCTCAGTGATGAGGATCGAAAGCCTTGGCTGGAGAGGGTTCGTGAACTGATCAGAGCGTGCCTGGCTCAAAGGATAAATGCGGTGCTGGCCTGTTCCGCTTTAAAAGAGTCCTACCGGCAGTTTCTGCGAATAGATGAAGAAGTAATATTCGTTTTCCTCAAGGGAGAGTTCGGTCTTATACAAGAGAGATTAAGGAGGAGACGCGGACACTTTATAGACCCGTCTTTATTGCGAAGCCAGTTTGATACCCTAGAGGAACCAAAGGAAGGGGCAGTCGTTGTTGATGTGATATCAAGCCCAAGTGCGGTTGTGGAGACAATCAGGAGGAGTCTTGGTATTTAGAGCCTTATCTAAGGTATAATAGGATTAGTATCCTGACAAAAATTGTCTATAATTGGTACTCATTACAAATCCAGAAGCCTTTATAATGCACAACTGATTAAAAACACTGATACAACTTCTGGCATATATATTGCAAGTCAACTAGATAAGGACAATGAATAAAAGCAATCTTAAGCTCTACTCATTGCTATCGCGATTTCCGTTTCCCAAGGGTTATACAGAGAAAATCCTATTAACCGCCTTCATCGGTATGCAATTCCCACTCCTCATTTTAATATTTTACTTTACACTCTCTAACCCTTTGGGTCTTGAGTCAACGTGGCACATTCTTGCTGTCGCTCTGCTTGCCACCCTCGCTGGGACGGCTTTTACACTTTACACACTGAATGGACTGCTCATACCCGTATTACTGGCTTCACAGAAGCTACGCGAGTATATAACCAATAAGAGGATACCCGACCTTCCCGATTACTTCACTGATCAGGCAGGCCAGTTGATGGCAGATGTTCAGCATACGGTCAAATATCTGGACAAGGTCATTGACTCACTTGAAAAAGCATCCATGATGGATTATCTAACCGGGGTCTATAACCGCCATGCGGGCGAAAATCGGCTCATTGAAGATATTGCGCGTGTGCAGCGCAGTGATGATACAATATCGCTGGTTATGCTGGACGTTGATGACCTGAAGCTCATTAACGATCAGTACGGCCATGATGCGGGAGATATTTGTCTAAAACACGTTGCCAGCACCATCAAAGACAATATTCGCAAGAGCGACTGGCTTGCAAGGTGGGGAGGCGATGAATTTGTACTCCTGTTATTCAATACTAAAGAAGAACCCTCAGCAAAGATATTAGAGCGTGTTTGTACGGCACTCAAAGAAAATCCGGTACACACCCCTCAGGGAGATGAAATAAATCCCACGCTTAGTATGGGGGTATATCAGTATAACGGCAGGGATGATATAAAGGCACTCCTTATTAAGATGGACAATGCCCTTTATGGAGCAAAACGAGGAGGAAAGAATCAGATAGTTTATTATGGGCAAGAGTATCCCAGCCCAGTTCAACTCGAATTCCCTGAGTTCTTTAAGCAAAGAAGAGCCCGGTAGGCTTTACCCCTCCTACAATTGCAATGGGTGGAATTAAAATTATAAATCGAGTTTAATTCTGTTGACCCTGACCCGTATCGGAGCGTATCTCCTGATGGTGTATTTTTCCGCCTAAATCCGCAGTCCAGGCAACCAGTCCTCCGCTTATTATAAGAGCCAACAGGGTCAGGACAATCACCATCGAGCCTAATTTACTGGAATACCGCCGGGCAAATAGGGTTATAATGGCGAGTGCCCCGGCAGCCTCGATAGAGATAAACGCCATCTCTGCTTTCTCCTCGTGCGCCTCAATTCTTTCCTTCGACACATCGAGCAAATGCAAATCCTCAAGAACCCCTTCTGCCAATGGTCCTGTCAGATAAACCGGAACTGTCGCTAATGATAGCAGTATGGTAAAGCCCAGGGCTACGGTGATAAGCTCATCGCTCTTTCGCGCCAGAGCCACGATGAGGAGCAGGGTTACAAAGCCCACCCCAATTACCGGAATGTGATTGAGCATCAAATGAATGTGGGCGTAGTTTATATGAGTTCCCCCTTTTACTTATTCTTCTTTGGAGAGTTGGTTTTGTCAAGCACCGATCTGAACCAATTTCTCATGGTCATGCTTCATAAACGCGTATCTCCGTCCCTTGATTTGCGTGATGTGGAACCGCAAGGTAAAGACGTTTTAGTTCCGGCACAAAGAGGAGTGTGCGGGCGCCAAGCGCAGTTGGAATTTTTGCGATTGTTTTGTAGTGGCCGGCATCAGCCTGTTCAAAAACACTGATAAACCCCTCCCCGCCAGAAACGTAAATGCGTTTCAGCGCAGGATCATAGAAAATATCGTCCGCATCTCCAGGGCTATCCAGGGCGGCAACTATTTTCCCCGACTCCGTATCAAAAGCGATGAGCTTTGCGGGTTCTCGGGAGCCAATAAATAAACGGTGGTTGGTTTCGTCCAGCGCCATTGGAAAGTTTTCCCGAACACCAGTGAGCGGCCACGTTGTAGTGACGGCGCGTTTTTTCCGGTCAACCACCGCTATATAGTTGGCTTGGGATATTGACAAAAATTCTTGCCCCTGGGTTCTCTATCTGGAATGACTCAGGATGTCCCTCCAGTTCAATGTCACCGATGCGCTTACCACTCGTTGCGTTGATGATCCCGAGTGCTCCATTGCCGTAGCCGACATAAATATGCTTGACGATTGCGTCATAACGAATATTATCGGCGTCATCAGAGAATTTTATACTATTGATGAGATTGAATGAGTAGCCATCAAAAACCTCTAACGTACCATCTCCTCCATTTGCCACAAAAATCTCTTTAATTTCAGGGACGTAAACGACACCTTGCGGTTCGTGTAATCCAGTAATACTGCGAACGCGTTTGCCCGCACGCAGATCAATGACTTCCAGAGTATTATTGCCAAGAGCGGCAATAAATAGCCTTTGACCTTCAACATCTACAGCCATGTGATCAATGCGTCCCTCGACGTTTGGCAGCGGAATTGTTTGTACTAATCGAAGCGGGGTGGGCTTTTCTTCTGCCTGAGCCGTAACCAAAAAAACAACAAACAAAGTCACTAAAGCCCGGATTGTTTTCATCTTTCCAGGTGACCTCAGTGTAATCAGTAGAAGCGCTATTTTTTCTTATTTGAGAAATGCCATCTCCACAGCCTCACGCTAACGTGGTATCCAGAATTTAATCACCAGTCCAATAACCGCTGCTCCCAGCACAATCAGGGGTTCTGGAATCCTCTTGCTCCTCCAGAGTAAGCCTATAGTTGCCACAGCTAAAAGGGCAGTCGGGATGTCAACGATTGACCGGCGCCCTAATACGATAACCGCCCCTGTAATCGCTCCAATCGCAGCGGCCGTCACACCATTAACGAAAGCAGCAATATCTGGCCGCTTTCCATATCTCTTAAAGTATGGCGCCGGAATAACTGTAAACAAGTAGCAGGGCAGGAAAGTACCCAAGGCCGCGACAATAGCCCCCGGAAGACCCGCCACCAAAAAGCCAATGAATCCAACAGTGATTACTACCGGCCCAGGCGTTATCATCGCCACCGCCACGGCATCAATAAACTGGCGGTCAGTAAGCCAGTGGTGTTCCCTAACCACACCGCCGTAAAGGAATGGGACAATAGCAAGCCCACTGCCAAATACGAAGGCACCCGCCTTTGTAAAGAATGTAAAAATCTTCCACAATGTCCCTACACCTGCCGCACTGGTTATTGCAACTGGCAAAGCCGCGACTCCGGCAGTCCCTGCCGCTCCGCCCCACTTGATGAACTTTGGTCGGGCCTTTATCAACCAGACCAGTATGCCCGATGCCAGAAATAGTAAAACTTGCTCTGATTCAGTAATAACAGTGAGTGTTGCTGTCACTATATATATGCCCCAGAGCAACCAGTCCTTGCCAATAGTCTTCGTAGTCAATTTGTAGGCACTAAAAGCAATGATTCCGATTACACTGGCACCCACCCCATAGAAGACCGCTTGCATCCAAGCCAGACCGCCGTAGAGTTTATAGGCCCAACCCAATCCTACAACCATTAGGAATGAAGGTAGCACAAAGGCAAGTCCAACCAGCGTAGCCCCAGGGATTCGATAATGCACATAGCCCAAGTAGATTGCAAGCTGCGCTGCCAGAGGGCCAGGGGCAAGTTGAGCAAGAGCCAGTCCCTCCTTGTAGTCAGATTCCGAAATCCACTTTCGCCTTTCAACGAGGTCCCGGTACATATAGCCAACCAGAGCCACTGGCCCGCCAAAACCCAGCGCGCCCAGCTTCAAGGCATACAAGAAAAGTTGATAGAGTGGATATGGTTGCATCCCTTGTGCCCCTTGCGCCCAGACGGCATCAGACCTATTCATAAATATTGTTTTCTCCTCTCTTGTAACGCTGTGATGGGCAATCCTGGCCTCAACTTCTTTTTGCAGAGTTGGTTCTGTCAAGCGCTGCCTTTAGACCTTGAGCGAGTTTCTCGGGCTCATCCACTCCCCAGAAATGGAGAAAGAATAGTCGTGGAGATTCGGTAAGCATGTGGTTGTGAATGGCAGTAACAACGATACCATGCTCCGTAAGAGCCTTGACAACGGGGTTGACTTCGCTCGCTAACAAAACGAAGTCTCCAGTGGTTGCCGCCTTTTCCCCGACCATCTGAAAATTGATTGCAGTTGCCACTCCCATAGACGGCAGAATACCCATGCCATTTTCAGTAATAACCTCCGCCCGCGGAAAGCTAAACTGAATGAGATTCCCTTTATGTTTGCCAGCCTTGCCGAGGATTGACTCGAC
>Ga0070741_10020073_pt1 | contig 10592 bp, 9 predicted proteins | sample Coa_R1_4_FD_66440 | JGI IMG/M metagenome (GOLD analysis project Ga0070741, IMG submission 66440) | Surface soil microbial communities from Centralia Pennsylvania, which are recovering from an underground coalmine fire - Coalmine... | ecosystem: Environmental > Terrestrial > Soil > Unclassified ... | reverse complement strand
ATGATCCGGGCGCGTGTCTCGCCGAGTCGTTGCGCGTGACGCGCGCGGGTGGACGCGTCATTACCGTGACGCCGCGCGTGTTGTCCTGGGCTGACGCGGTCTATCGTGTACTTTCCGGCATCGACCCGGAGTCCGACTTCCGCGGCGGACGTCAACGAGTACAGCGAGCGCTCACCAAGTTCGACGCCGACCGACGGCCGCGGCCATTCCCCTTCCCCAGAATGCTCGCGCCGTATGAGCTGGTGTTGCTATACAAGCGCTAAGGGACTATCTTCCGTGAGCAGACACAACTGTTGTCCGTGGCGATTTATGCGACTTGCGACCACGTAAAACAATCCGCTAAAGCGCCCGCCGCCCGGCCGCTTTTAGCGACCGGGCTTCTTTACTTATGCTCTCATATCTTCAAGCGCTCGAATCGAAGGTCCTGATCTTTGATGGTGCGATGGGGACGAACATCCAGCGCGCGCATCTCACCGCCGAGGATTACGGCGGGAAGGCGCTGGAGGGGTGCAATGATCACCTCGTCCTAACGCGACCTGACGTCATTCAGGGCATCCACGAATCGTTCCTCGCTGTCGGATGCGATGTCGTGGAGACGTGCACGTTTCAGTCGACGCCCCGTCGTCTCGCCGAATGGGGGCTGGGCGACAAGACCAGGGACATCAATTTCACGGCGGCGCGTCTCGCGCGGGCCGCCTGTGACAAATATTCGACGCCGGATCAGCCGCGGTTCGTGGCCGGGTCCATTGGGCCGACGGGGATGCTGCCGTCGAGCAGCGATCCGGCGCTGTCGGCGATTTCGTTCGATGAGCTGAGTGAGAACTTCTATCAGCAGGCGAAGGCGCTCGTCGAAGGAGGCGTCGATGTCCTGCTCGTCGAAACCTCGCAAGACATTCTGGAAGTCAAAGCGGCGATCGCGGGCTTCGAGAGACTCTTTGCCGAGCTAGGTCGGCGGGTCGCGATACAAGCGCAAGTGACGCTCGACACGAGCGGCCGTATGCTCCTCGGGACCGACATCGCGAGCGCGATGACGACGCTCGAGTCGCTGCCGGTCGATGTCATCGGCCTCAACTGCTCCACCGGTCCGGAGCACATGCGCGAGCCGGTGCGCTATTTGACCGAGCACGCTCGGCATCCGATCTCGGTGATTCCAAACGCCGGGTTGCCGTTGAATACCGGTACGGGCGATGCCGTGTACCCGCTCGAGCCGGATCCGATGGCCGACGCGCTCCGCTCGTTCGTCCATGATTTCGGCGTGCGCATTGTTGGTGGGTGTTGTGGCACGACGCCCGAGCATCTTCGCGCGATCGTGGCCGCGGTGCGAGGAACGGATCGAAAGACGGGTCGGGCCGCACGTCACGACGTACCCCGAGTCTCGAGCGCCATGCGCGCGATCACCCTGCACCAGGACCCGCCGCCCCTGCTCATCGGCGAGCGTCTCAACGCCCAAGGGTCACGCAAGGTGAAGCAACTGCTGCTCGCCGACGACTATGAGGGGTTGCTCGATGTCGCGCGTGAGCAGGCCGAGTCCGGCGCGCATGTGCTCGACGTGTGCGTGGCGCTGACCGAGCGCGCGGACGAGGCCGAGCAGATGGCGGCGACGGTGAAGCTCTTGTCGATGAGCGTCGAGTCGCCGCTCATGATCGACTCGACCGAGGCGACGGTCATCGCGCGGGCGTTGGAGCATGTGCCCGGACGCGCGATCGTGAATTCGATCAACATGGAGAATGGGCGGAAGCGCATCGAGGACGTCCTGCCGCTCGTGAAGAAGCACGGGGCGGCCGTGGTCGCGCTCACGATCGATCCGGTGGGTATGGCGAAGACCCGCGACCGGAAGCTCGAAATCGCGCGGCGCATCCATGAGATCGCAACGACCGAGTATGGCCTCGCGCCGTCAGACCTCATCTTTGACGCGTTGACGTTCACGCTGGCGACCGGTGAGCAGGAGTGGGTCGACTCGGCGCACGAGACGATCGAGGGGATTCGGCTCATCAAGCGCGAGTTGCCCGGCGTATTGACCGTGCTCGGCGTGTCGAACGTGAGCTTCGGGCTCACGCCTCCCGCACGTGCCGTGTTGAACTCCGTCTTTCTGCACCACTGCGTCGCGGCGGGGCTGGATGCCGCGATCGTCAATCCGGCCCATGTGCGCCCGTACGCGGAGATCGATACCGCCGAACGTGCCATGGCCGATGATCTCGTGTTCAATCGGCGGCCGGATGCGCTACAGCGATATATCGAATACTTCGCTGGCGCGTCCGCCTCTTCCAAAGAAACGCGCGAGGATCCGACGGCGGGGATGTCGCATGACCAGCGCATCCACTGGAAGATTGTGCACCGTCAAAAAGATGGCATTGAAACCGACCTGGACTCCGCCGGCGTTCGCGAACACCCGGTTCGTTTGCTGAATGACGTGCTCTTGCCCGCAATGAAGGAAGTCGGCGACAAGTTCGGAGCGGGAGAATTGATCCTGCCGTTCGTGCTACAAAGTGCCGAGGTCATGAAAAAAGCCGTGCGGCACCTAGAGCAGTTCTTGGAAAAAGCCGAGGGATACACAAAGGGGAAAGTCGTGCTGGCGACGGTGTATGGCGATGTCCATGACATCGGCAAATCGCTCGTCAACACGATCCTGTCAAACAATGGCTATACCGTGTATGACCTGGGAAAGCAGGTGCCGGTCAATACGATCATCGACAAGGCCCAAGAAGTCGGCGCCGATGCGATTGGACTTTCGGCGCTGCTGGTGTCGACATCGAAGCAGATGCCACTCTGCGTGCAGGAGCTAGACAAGCGCGGCTTGAATTATCCGGTCCTGATCGGCGGCGCGGCGATCAACCGGCGCTTTGGTCGACGGGCGCTGTTCGTCGAGGGTGAACGCGCGTATGAACCGGGCGTGTTCTACTGTAAAGACGCATTCGAAGGCCTGGAGACGATGGATGCGCTGATGGACAACGCACGGCGCGGCCGCCTGGTGTCCGATGTGCTGAGAGCCGCGCGCGATGATGTGTTCATTCAGACGGGCAAAGACATCGCCGCTGGGACGGATGCGACCACGCGCAGTGATGTCCGCGTCGATAATCCGGTGCCGTCGGCGCCGTTCCTTGGCACTCGTGTGCTGCGTGACATCCCGCTGTCTGAAGTGTTCGACCTATTGGATCTCGACGAACTCTATCGCTTGCAGTGGGGTGGGCGCGGATCGGGCCCGGAATTCGAGCGCACCGTACGCACCGAGTTCGAGCCGACGCTCGAACGGCTCAAAGCGCAGGCGCACAGTGAAGGGTGGCTCAAACCGCGAGCGGTGTACGGGTATTTCCCGGTGCAGTCGAGCGGGAACGATCTCGTCGTCTATGATCCAGCCGCGTACGAGAGTGATGCGGGCTCATTGCGGGAGATCGCGCGATTTCATTTTCCGCGACAGGCGGGTCGCGAACGACTCTGTCTCGCCGACTACTTCCGGTCGGTCGACTCAGGCGAGGTCGATGTCCTCGGCCTCCAGATCGTCACGGTCGGCGATGAGGCGACCGCCAAGGTCGACGCGCTGAACGCCGCCGGTCAGGTGGCCGAGGCATACTACGTCCACGGCCTGGCCGTCGAGGCGGCGGAGGCGGTGGCCGAGTGGATGCATCGGCGCCAGCGGCGGGAGCTCGGGGTGCCGAGTGGGAAGCGGTACTCGTGGGGTTATGGCGCGTGTCCGGATCTCGATGATCACGCGACGGTGTTCAAGCTGTTGCCGGCCGAGTCGGCCTTGGGCATGTCGCTGACCTCGGCGTTCCAGCTGCTGCCGGAGCAATCGACGGCCGCATTGGTCGTGCACCATCCCGACGCCAAGTACTACGCCGTCCGCGGCGCGGCGACGCAGCCGGCGGAGGCCGCGTGACCGCGGCGGCCGTATCGCAGACGACGCGCCGCGCGCTGCTCGAGCGGCTGCTCGACCCCGAGCGCGTGTCGATCTTCGATGGCGCGATGGGGACCATGCTGTACTCGAAGGGCGTGTTCATTAACGTCTGTTACGACGAGCTCAATGTCTCGGCCGCTGACCTCGTGTTCGGCGTGCACGAGGCGTACGCGCGCGCGGGCGCCGAGGTGTTGGAGACGAACAGCTTCGGGGCCAATCGACCGAAGCTCGCGCAGTATGGCTATGAGGGCCGTGTGCGCGAGCTCAATATTGCCGCGGCGCAACTCGCTCGCCGCGCTGCTGGTGACGGCATTCTCGTCGCGGGTGCGGTTGGACCGCTTGGCGTTCGCATCGAACCGTATGGTCCCACGAGCCGGGATGAAGCGCGGGGGTACTTCAAGGAGCAGATGGAGGCGCTCGCCGAGGGCGGCGTTGATCTGTTCATCGCCGAGACGTTTGGCGATCTCGATGAGATCGAGCAGGCGATTTTGGCGGCGCGGGAGGTGGATCCGACGATGCCGATCATCGCGCAGATGACGATCGGCGTCGATGGCGTGAGTCCGCTCGGCGTGCGCCCGGCTGACATCGCGACCGCGCTCGATCGGTTCGGCGCGGATATCATTGGGCTCAATTGCTCGGTCGGGCCGCAGGCGATTCTCGATGCGGTCGAGAAGATGACGCCCGTGACGCGCCGGAAGATCTCGGCCCAGCCGAACGCCGGCATGCCGCGCGATGTCGGTGGTCGCAGCATGTACATGGCGAGTCCGGAGTACATGGCGACGTATGCGCGCCACCTGATTCAGGCGGGTGCGCGCGTCGTCGGTGGGTGTTGCGGGACGACGCCGGAGCATACGCGGGCGATGGCCGAGGGTGTGCGCCCGCTTTCGCCGCGGCATGCGACCGTGGCGGCGTCGGCGGGCGGTGGGCGGCTATCGGGTGGCGTCATCTCGCCGATGGACCACACCGGAGTGCCGGCCGTGCCGTTCGCCGAGCGGTCTTCGCTGGCCGCGAAGCTGGCTAAGGGCGTGTTCGTCTCCTCCGTTGAAATCGTGCCGCCGCGCGGCGTCGATGCCTCGCGCATGCTGCGCGATGTTGCCGCGCTGCGTGACGCGGGCATCGATGCGGTGAACGTGCCTGACGGTCCTCGGGCGCAGAGCCGCATGAGCGCCGTCCTCGTCAGCATCTTGATTCAGCAGCAAGTCTCGGGTATCGAGGCCGTCACGCATTACTGTTGTCGCGATCGCAACTTCCTCGGCATGCTGAGCGACCTGCTCGGCGCCGCCGCGATGGGCCTTCGCAACCTTCTCCTCATCACCGGCGATCCGCCAAAGATGGGCCCCTACCCCGATGCGACCGCCGTCTTCGACATCGACTCCATCGGCCTCACCAACCTCGTCGCCCGTCTCAACCGCGGCCTCGACCCAGGCGGCAACCCCATCGGCTCTCCAACCAGGTTCGCCATCGGCGTCGGCGTCAATCCCGCCGCGATCGACCTCGCCGAGGAGTTGCGCCGTTTCGCGTGGAAGGTCGATGCCGGCGCCGAGTACGCCATCACGCAGCCAGTCTTCGACGTCGCGCAACTCGAGCGCTTCCTGTCCCGCGTTCGCGACTCCGGCACGCCCGCGATCCCCGTGATCGCCGGCATCTGGCCCCTGATCTCGCTCCGCAACGCCGAGTTCCTCGCCAACGAGGTACCCGGCGTCACCGTCCCCGACCCCATAATCGCGCGCATGCGTCGCGCGAACGAGCGTTCAAAAGAGCACGCCCTCGCCGAGGGCATCGCGATCGCACGCGAGATGCTCGACGCCGTCCACGCCGACGTGCAGGGCGTCCAGGTTTCGGCCCCCTTCGGCAAGATCGAGCTCGCGCTCGAGGTGATGAAGCGGTAGGGCTACGAGACCTCCCACTGCTAAGACATCGGCTTCGAGCGGCTCTGCGTTGCGGCCAGTGTCGAAGGGTCGCGGTGTACCGCGCATCCGACGCGCAAGCGAAGAACTGACGATCAACTGACGCACGGTCCGATTGTGCACGTTGTTCGCTCCGGTTCGTGACGCTACAGTCAACGCAGAGGAGGATAACGACGATGCAATCGCAGCGTTTACTAACGGCGGAGGAATTCGCCGCACTGCCCGACGATGGCGAAGGCAGGCAGGAACTGATTCGTGGCGTCATGAGTGTCCACGAGCCGCGCCCGTCACTCTGGCATGGCTGGATCCAGCACAAGATCGGCCATTTGCTGTACGACTAGGTCGCACCACGGAAGCTCGGCGTGGTGGCCGTCGATCCTGGATTTGTCCTCGAGAGGCGACCCGACACAGTCCGCGCACCCGACGTGTGCTTTGTGCGAGTGCAACGCATCCCGAACGATACCAAGCCTCCGTTTTTGGAAGGCGCGCCTGATTTGGCGGTCGAAGTGTTGTCGCCGAGCAATACCAAGCGCGAAATGGCGGAGAAGGTCGCACAGTATCTCGCTACCGGAGCGCGGTTGGTTTGGCTGGTCGACCCTGAAGCGCATACGGTCATGGTGCATCGGCCGGATCACGATGCCGAGATATTGAACGTTGGCGACTCACTGTCGGGCCATGATGTACTGCCGGGTTTTGAATGCCCCGTGGCCGAAATCTTCGATCGCTACTGGCTAACCGAGTCGTAGGCCGCCTCGGTGCCCTCGACGAGGGCGCGGACGGAGAAGACGTCGGCGCGATCGACGGCCGCGCGGCCGAGGGCGGTGCGGAAGGACGGGTCGGAGGAGACGCGGTCGATGGCCGCGGCGAGTTCGTCGGGCTTGGCGGGGTTGAAGAGCATGCCCGTGCCAGGGGTGATGATCTCTAGGGGGCCGCCGAGTGCGGAGGCGAGGACGGCTTTGCCTAGGGCCATGCCCTCGACGACCACGATGCCGAAGGGTTCGGGGTCGGTCGAGGCGTGGACGACGATGTCGGCGGCGTTCATGAAATCGGCTACGTCATTGCGTTCGCCGACGAACGAAACAATCTCGCCGAGTCCGGTGGACGTGGCGGTCGCTTTGAGTTGGTCCGCGTATTCGGTGTGGTAGGCCGGGGTGCCGCCGACGAAGATCGCCTTCAAGCGCTCGCGGTTCTTGACGCGAGCGAGCGCGTCGACGAGGACGTGCTGGCCCTTCCACGGGCGCAGGTGGCCCGCCATGACGATGAGGACGTCGTCGGGGCGGACGCCGTGCTGCTGCCGCACGGACTCGGGCGGACAGCGGATCGACTGGCGGAAGGCGTCCGCGTCGACTCCCTCGTAGACGACGCGCACACGTTCGCGCGCGATGCCGGTGACATTAATGACCGCCTCGGCGACGTGGCGGCTGTCGCCGAGCACGAGGTCGTAGTGGCGATGCAGCCAGCGATGAATCGGGGTGTGCCCTGGCCTCACCATCACACGCGCATGGGTGATGCACGGAATCCCGCGGATCCACGCGGCCGGCAGCCAGTTGTCCGCGCCGTTGGCGGGCGCGTTGTTCAGGTGCACGATGTCGATCTTGAGGCGCCGCAGGAGCCCGACGCGATCGAAAACTTGGCCGATGACGTTCGTGATAAAATTCGGGCGCTGGTTCCACGGCCAGATATGCACCGGCACGCCAGCGGCGGTCAGCCGGTCGACGAACCGGTTCTCGGCGTGGAACAGGACCTCCGGTATGTAACGGTCCCGGTCGAGGGACCGGGCGATGTCGTACAGCGACTGGTAGGAGCCGCCGGCCGTGCCATCCCGATTTTGCTCAACCAACAGAACCCGTCGCGGCGCGGGTGGCATCGGCTGCGAATGTATATCTTTAAGACTATGAAAGCCATTCTCTTGATCGATCATGGCTCGGTCCGACAGGAGGCGAACGAGATGCTCGGCGCGATGGCCGAACTCGTTCAGCGGCAGCTCGGCGCGGCGATCATCGTGCGCTACGCCCACATGGAGCTCGCGGAACCGTCGATCGCCGAGGGATTCGGCCACTGCGTCGAGGCGGGCGCGGACGAGATCATCGCGTTCCCGTACATGCTGTCCCCGGGCAAACATTCGACGCGTGACATCCCGCGTCTCGTGGCCGAGGCGGCCGCGTCCCATCCTGGGGTCCGCTATCACGTGACTCCCGCGTTCGGGGTGCACGAGAAACTCGGCGAGATCATCGCCGAGCGGGCGGGCGTTCTGACCGTATCGCAAGAGGCCTAGCGTCGTCTTGTAGGTATGCCGTCGCGCACAATTGTGACGCTCGCCCTTGCACTCGTGTGCGCCACCGCCAGCGGTGCGTCCGCGCAGACCCATTACAGTCACGGCAAGCTGGCGAAAGCGTCGGCCGAAGCGCCCGTGTTTACGCTCGAGCGCACGCAGTGCAAAGGGCAGTGCGCCGAGTACAAGCTCTCGTTCTTCGGCGACGGGACCGTCACGTATGACGGCAAGGCCAACGTCAGCAAGGCGGGACATTGGCATGCGACGATTCCGCGCGAGCAGATCGCCCGAATCGTCGCCGACTTCCAGCGGCTCGACTACTTCTCGCTGGAGAGCTCGTACGCCGGTGGGCTGAGCAAAAATCCGGTGGCGATCACGTCGCTACGGCAGAATGACCACGTGAAGACCGTGACTCACGACACGGGCTCGCCCTTCTCTCCAGAGGCCCTAACGACCCTGGAAGACCGCATTGACGCCGCGGTCCAGTCCGTCGACTGGGTACGATAGTCGGCGCGGTTACTCCAACGACTTCTTTACCAAGCAAACAAAGCTGAGAGACTCCGCGGAAATGGGCCTCAGCCGATCGACTTGAACTAAACGACAGGGCGGTCTTTAGCCCTGCCGTTTAGTTTTGGGGCATGTCCAGCGCCCCCGCCCTCTCCCAAAATCGCCCCGCCCTCACGACCCTCTCCGAAGAGGAGATCATGTTCCGCGACGCCGTCGCCGGCTTCGCGGAGACCGAGGTCCGGCCCCGTGTCAAAGCCATGGAATCCGCGGGTCGGATCGACCCGGAGCTGATTCCGCAGTACTTCCAACTGGGTCTCATGGGGATCGAGGTCCCAGAGACCTACGGCGGCGCGGGGGGGACGCTCACCATGGTGGCCCTCGCCGTCGAGGCGATCAGCCAGGTGGATGCCGCGGCCGCGATCATGGTCGACGTGCAGAACACGCTCGTCAACTACCCGATCACGCGCTACGGGAGCGAAGCGCAGAAGACCAAGTATCTGTCGCGACTGACGTCGGGCGAAGTCGGCGCGTATGCCCTGTCCGAGCCGGGCTCAGGCTCGGATGCGTTCGGCATGGCCACGGTCGCGACCCAGCGCGGATCCGACTGGGTCCTCAACGGCAGCAAGATGTGGATCACGAACGGCGGCGAGGCCAACATCTTCGTGGTCTTCGCGAACGTGAACCCCAGTCAGGGCTATCGCGGCATCACGGCGTTCATCGTCGAGCGCGATTTCCAGGGCTTCAGCGTCGGCAAGCGCGAGGACAAGTTGGGCATTCGCGCGTCGAGCACGGTCGAGCTGATCCTCGATAATTGCGTGGTGCCCGCCGAGAACGTCCTGGGTCCCGTCGGCCAAGGCTACAAGATCGCGATCGAGACGCTGAACGGCGGCCGCATTGGCATCGGCGCGCAGATGATCGGCGTCGCCGGCGGCGCGCTCGCGGCGGCGGTCCAGTATCTCAAAGAGCGGAAGCAGTTCGGCAAGCCACTGGCCGAATTCCAGGGCATCCAGTTCCAAGTGGCGCAGGCCGCGACGGAGCTCGAGGCCGCGCGCCTCATGGTCTACAACGCCGCGCGCCTCAAGGATGCCGGACAGGATATCGCGCGCGAGGGCGCGATGGCCAAGCTCTTCTCCTCGCAGGTCTGCGAGCGCGTGACGTCGCTCTCGGTCGAGCTCTTCGGCGGATATGGGTACACGACCGAGTACCCGGTCGAGAAGTTCTATCGCGACGCGAAGATCGGCACGATCTACGAAGGCACCTCGAACATGCAGCTGCAGACGATCGCCAAGGCGGTGCTGCGCTGAGCATCCCCTGGCCTGACGCGGCGCATCCCGATGCCCTCGCCCGCTGGACGCGCCTGCGCGCCGGCGGACGGGCATCGTTCCTCTGGCGCTACGGCGCCATAGGCTGGGGCGTGCCCTGCGGCATCGTCACGGTTGGGTATCACACGCTCAAGGAGCATGCGATTGTCTGGAGCGCGGTGGTCGGACTCTTTGTCGCCTGTGGCGCGGTGGGTTATCTGCTCGCCGCATGGGTCTGGGATGAGTGCGAGGCCCACTACCAGGCGGGCGCGAGCGAACAACCGACCTGAGGCTTGCTGGCCTGAGAAGTCGGCGCGATCTTAGCGCCATACGTTGTCCGCCTCACCACCCCTGGAGGCACCAGTGTCGGCTGCCGCGTACCGTGCCCGCTCGGCCACGGAGTTGATCGACGCGACGTTTCAGCTTCTCCGCAAGAACTTCCCGCAGTTCTACACCCTGGCGGCGCTGTTCTACGTGCCGATCGCCGTCATCCCGCGGTTGTTCACGCCTACATCACTCCAGTCAGGCGACCCGGCGGCCGTGACATCGGTGGGCGCGTCATTCTTCGTCGGATTCATCGTCTTCGTTTTCCTCTTCGTCATCCTCAGCGCCATCTTTCAAACCGCGATGTATTACGCCTGCTCTGACGCCTATCTGGGCAAGCCGGTCGACATCGCCGATGTGGTGAAGCGGGGGATACGCCACTGGGGCAC
>Ga0070741_10020072_pt1 | contig 10595 bp, 6 predicted proteins | sample Coa_R1_4_FD_66440 | JGI IMG/M metagenome (GOLD analysis project Ga0070741, IMG submission 66440) | Surface soil microbial communities from Centralia Pennsylvania, which are recovering from an underground coalmine fire - Coalmine... | ecosystem: Environmental > Terrestrial > Soil > Unclassified ... | reverse complement strand
CTGGCGAAGCGCGGACCTACCTGACCAGGGTCAACGAGATCAACAGGATTGAAGACCGCGGTCTCGAAATCGGTGGTCCGCTGTGGAAGGATCGGCTCTGGTTGTGGGGGGCATTCTCGCGCCAGAACGTCAACCTGCTGACCGCCCAGATCATCGCCGGCGCTCGCTTCCAGGACAAGACGGTGCTGCAGAACGAGAACCTCAAACTCAACGCGCAGCCGCTGTCGTCGAACAGCCTCGTGCTGACCGACATGTTCGGCGAGAAGGTCAAGCTCGGCCGCAACGTCAGCACCGCCCGCCCTCCCGAGACGGCATGGAACCAGGCCGACTCCTATCGCGGCGGCAGCACCGGCAGTCTGAAGAACCCCACGATGTGGAAGGTCGAGGACACACAGATCTTCGGGTCGAGCCTCTATCTGACCGGCCTCTTCTCCGAGGTCCAGGGCGGATTCCAGCTCATCTCTGACAACGGGCAAGGCTGCACCTCGATCGCCTGCGGTCTGAGCGGGCAGACTTCGTATCTCGACACGGCAGGCGACGGTGCGTGGCATCGCTCGTTCCTGAGCTATTTCAGCGTCCGTCCGCAGCGCCAGGGACGCATTGACGGCTCCAAATTCTTCGATGTCGGCAACATGAATCACGAGCTGAAGTTCGGATTCGGCTATCGCAATGCCACGGTCCGATCGTTCAGTACCTTTCCCGGAAACCAGTACACGACGACCGGCCCCGTTTCCGCGCCGGGCGACACCGGAGCGGTCAATCTTGCACGGCCCGTGGACTTCAAGTACGGCGTGAAGGCCCAGGATGCCTACCTCGGCGACACCATTCTGATGGGCAATCTGACCGTGCAGGCGGCTCTTCGGTACGACGTGGAGAAGGGTTCGAACTTCGCCGGAACGATCGCCGCAAACCCGACCGTTCCCGACCTCTTGCCGGCAATCACTTATCCGTCGGTTTCCGGCCTGAAGTGGACCAACGTGTCGCCGCGCGTCGGGTTGACCTACGCGCTCGGCGCGAATCACCGTACGCTCCTTCGCGCCGGCTACAACCGCTATGCCGGAGCCCTTGGTGGCAGCGATGTCTATCGGACGGCGATCGGCGGAACCTATTCGTACCTGTACTACTACTTCAATGACAAGAACGGCGACCACACGGCGCAGCGGAACGAAATTGACTTCAATTATGGTCTGCTCGCTTCCGGCGGCGTCGATCCGAACAACCCCGGCGGCGTACCGACGCAGCACTATCGCTGGGCCAGCAATTTCAAGGCTCCGACAACCGACGAGTTCATCCTTGGAGCCGAGCATGAGCTGATGACCGACTTCAGCGTCGGCGCGAACCTCACCTACCGGAAACTCAACGACTTCTCATGGGCGATCGGCGAGAAGCATCAGGGCCAGGGAGACTTCTACTCCTCCGCTGACTATGTCGTCGGCGGCACGACGACAGCCACCCTGCCCAATGGCCAGACGCGCCAGCTCACGTTCTATCAACTGGCGCCAGGGCTCTCGCGCCCGCAGTTCTTCGTGATCCAGAACCGGCCCGATTACTACCAGCAGTACAAGAGCCTCGACTTGTTCGCCACCAAGCGGATGTCGAACCGCTGGATGATGCGCGGCAGCTTTACGTTCCAGGACTGGACGCAGCACGTCGGTTCCAAGGGGTTCGTCGATCCGACCGTGACGCGTCTCTGCGGCAACTGCAACGGAGCGGACGTGGTCATCGGGTCCGGCACCGGCAGCGGCGCGTTCGGCGGCGTCTACATCAACTCCAAGTGGGCCTACAACCTGACCGGTCTCTATCAGATCCCGGTCATCGAGTCGACACTCGGCGTGAATGTGAACGGGCGCCAGGGCTATGCAGTCCCGTACGTCTGGCGTGTCCGCGCGGGCGTCGAAGGGTTCAAGAACCTGCAGGCGACCAGCTCGCCGACCGAGTTCCGCAACCCGAACGTCACCACGGTCGATCTGCGCCTGGCCAAGGACTTCCGGATCTGGCGCGGCGGCGTGACGTTGTCGCTCGACGCGTTCAACATCCTCAACAGCCAGACCATCCTGCAGCGTGACGTTCGACAGCTCAACAACAGCAACCTGTCGACTGCGTTCCCGGCCAGCAATCACATCACCGAGCTGCTGTCCCCGCGCGTGTTCCGCCTCGGACTGCGGCTCAACTTCTAGGTCTTCCCTCGTTCCATTCCCGACCCGCTGGGGCTATGCTCCAGCGGGTCTTTTTTGTGGAACAGAAACCGGCGCTCTCGCGTTCGCCTTGGCAGACTCTGGGAGGTTTCATGCGCAAATTTGTGTTCACATCGATGCTGGTCGCGTTCTTTGTTGCCGCCGCGGCGCAGGCGCAGCTTCGCGGGACCGGCCGGCTCATGGGGAATATTTTCGACAAGAACACCGGGAAGCCGGTTGTCGGCGCTACGGTGACGATCTCGCTTCCGGGAGGAAGGACGCAGCCGATCATCGCCAAGACCGATTCGCGCGGTCACTGGGCCGCGATCGGCATGACCGAAGGGCAGTGGAACATCGATATCTCCGCGCCGGGATATGTCACCACCCGCGGCACGGCGCACATCAGCGAGCTGACGAACACCCCGGCGATCAAGACACAGCTCGAACCCGAGGCGAAACAGGAAGCGGCGCCCGAGGTTCCGGTTGCTCCCTCGATCCCGAAGGAAGCGGTCGACGCCATCAATGAAGGACAGGCGCTGCTCAAGGCGAAGGCGGGCGACACCGCGACCGACGCGCAGGGCGTCTCGCACACGGTCACCGCCGAAGAGGTCAAAGCGAACGCCGTCACCGCCGCGGCCGACTTCCAGAAGGCGCTTCCGATGATCGGCACCGACAAGCCGGAACTGGTCGACGTCCGCAATCAGGTCCTGCAGGTGATGGCGCAGGCGTACTACAAGGCGGGCGATCTGAAGAATGCCATCGCCACGTTCGAGAAACTCGACGAGGTCGATCCGATGCCCGCCACTCCCGATGCCCCGCACACCACGCGCGAAGTTCTGCTGGCGAATCTCTATCTCGAGAACGGAGATCTCGACAAGGGGAAAGCGCTGCTGGAGAAGCTTCCTGCCTCGGCGATCACCGATCCGACCGCATACATCAACATCGGCATCCTGTTCCTGAACAAGAAGAACCCGGCTGACGCGGCGGCCTACTTCACCAAGGCCGTGGAACTCGACGCCAAACGCGCCGAGAGCTACTACTACCGCGGGCTGGCCGAGATCCAGTTGAAGAGGAACAAGGAAGCGAAGGCGGATTTTCAGCAGGTGCTCGCGCTGGCACCCGATTCGTCCGAGGGACACGACGCGAAGCAATTGCTCGCGGGATTGAAGTGAACGCCTATACTGATCGCGCCTGGAGTTCGAATGGGATCCGGACAAAGACCGCGTGAATCAGACGAAACTCGGCGTCTCCTTTGCACGCTTGCGCGGACAGTCCCCGATCCGAGGCATTCGGTAGGGGAGTTTCGCTACCTCACGACCGGTTACACGTCAGCGAAGCGCTTGGCGGAGCGGCGATTGTATGAGTCGGAATCGTAGCCCCGAAGAAGATGACATCAGTTGCGAAGTGACATTTTGATGGTTGTGGCGCGGGGTTGATCGTTGGCTCGACGCCTTTTCCCATTCTCGCTCGCCCTCGCGGTCATTATTTTTCCCGCCTGCCACGGCCGCGTCGCGTCCCCCTCCCGCACCACCCCGGTCGTACTCATCTCCATCGACACGTTGCGGTCCGATCACCTGCCGGCCTACGGCTACAAGGGCGTCGAGACGCCCAACATCGACCGTCTGCGCAAAGACTCGATCCTCTTCGAGCGTGCTTACAGCCACGTCCCGCTGACGTTGCCTTCGCACACGTCCATCCTCACCGGCATGCTGCCGGCGGACAGCGGCGTGCGCGACAACGTCGGCTTTCGCGTTTCCCCATCGACGCCGATGCTGCAGGAGCTGTTGAAGAAGAACGGATACGCGACCGGTGCGGCCGTCTCCGCTTTCGTCCTGCGCCATGAGACCGGCATCAGCCGGGGGTTCGATTTCTTCGATGATCAGGTCGAGCCCCTCGGCGAAGACAAGACCATCGGCCGCGTGCAGCGCGACGGCCGCGAGACGGTCCGCGTGCTCGAGAAATGGCTCGACGGTGAGATCGGCAAGCCGTTCTTCGCCTTTCTTCACCTCTACGAGCCGCACACTCCATACGAGCCGCCCGAACCGTACTTCAGCCGCTATGCGAATCACTACGACGGCGAAATCGCCTACGTCGACGCCCTCGTCGGCGAATTTCTCGATTACTTGAAACAGAAGGGCGTCTATGACAAGGCGCTGATCGTTTTTCTTTCCGATCACGGCGAAGGCCTCAACGATCACGGCGAGGAAGAACACGGGATCTTTCTCTATCGCGAGGCGCTCCAGGTCCCGCTCATGGTCAAGCTGCCGCGTGAGGCTCGCGGGGGAGCGACTGTGAGCGCGCCCGTGGAACTGGTCGACGTCTTTCCGACCATCCTCGATCGAACGGCGACGGCGATGCCCACGAAGGGTCATCGCGCGGGCGAGTCGCTCCTTGCCGTGACCGACAAATCGCCAGCGCGGCCGATCTACTCCGAGACGTACTACCCGCGCTTTCACTTCGGATGGAGCGATCTCCACTCGCTGATCGAGGGGAACGACCACTTCATCCGCGCCCCGCGCCCGGAACTCTACGATCTGGCCGGCGATCCCGCGGAAAAGCACAACGCGCTGCGGGAGAACCGGCGCGTATACGTCCGGCTCCGCGAGGCGATCGAACCGTACGTCCGCGAGGCGCCGACGCCGACGAACATCGATCCCGAGGAGGCGGCAAAGCTCGCGGCCCTCGGATATGTCGGGTCGACCGTCGCCACCAAGCCGGGGCAAGTCCTGCCCGACCCGAAGGACATGGCGGGAGTCTTCAATCAATTGCGCGTCGCCTTTACCTGGTATCGCAACGGGAAGGAAGACGATGCGCTCGCTCTCACCAACCAGCTCCTCGGCGCGAACTCACAGATGACCGACTTGTGGGACCTGAAATACAAGATCCTCGACAAGATGGGACGGAGGCGGGAAGCGGTCGAGGCGGCGAAAGAAGGACTGCGGAACGTGCCGGCGCAGATCGAGCTGCTGCTCGACGTCGCCGGCGGCTCGCTGGAGATCGGCGATCTGGATGCCGCGCAGGAACACGCGGAGATCGCGGCAAAGATTCAGCCGGGGAAAGCGCACGAGATCCTGGCACGCGTATGGGCGCGGCGGGGAGACACGAAGCGCGCCGAGGCGGAGGCGAAGCTCTCGCTCGAAGCGTCGCAGGATCCCACCAACGCGCTCATGCAGCTCGCCGACGCGGAGAAGAACCGCGGCAATCTGCAGGCCGCGCTCGGATACCTCGATCGCGCCGTGGCCAAGGAGACTCCCAAATCGGCATTGGGCCACGAAGGCCTTCACCTCGCGCGCGGCGATGTCCTGGCGCGCCTCGGACGGAACGGCGAGGCGGAGAAGGAGTTTCGCACCGAGATCGAGCGCTTCCCCAAAGGCCCGGTGGCCTATTCGTCGCTCATCCTGCTGCTGTCGGCAGAGCAGCGGAACGGCGAGGCGACGAAACTGGTCTTCGATCTGATCAAGGCCAATCCCGCCGCGCATTCGTACGTCGTCATCTCCGAAACGCTGAAATCGATCGGCGACGACAACGGCGCGCTTTATTGGGCCTATCAAGGGCTGCAGAAGTTTCCCAACGACGCCGATCTGCGCGCCCTGCCGGCGCGGCTGCGGAAGGCGACGCGGGAGTTTCAGAGGAGCGCGGGAACAAAGTGAGAATCCGAAATTTCGAATTTCGAATTTCCAATGAAAAATTTGAATTTTGAAATTTCCCTCGTGGCGCTCGTTTTTCTGGCTGCGGCCTGCGGCCGGAATCCGGTTGCCCCCCCTCCCACCGCCCGCGACATCATCCTCATCACCCTCGACACCACCCGCGCCGACGCTCTGGGGTTCGCCGGCAATCCCCGGGTGAAAACGCCCTTCCTCGACTCTCTCGCGGCGCGTGGAATTGTGTACACAAATGCGCACGCGCACAACGTGGTCACACTGCCCTCCCACGTCAACATATTGACCGGTTTGTATCCCTTCCAGCACGGCGTCCGCGAGAACTCCGGATTCAAGCTCGATCCGAAATTTCCGACCGTGGCCACCATGCTCCGGCCGCTGGGTTTCGCCACCGGCGCCTTCATCGGCGCCTTCCCGCTCGATAAGCGCTTCGGGCTGAACCAGGGATTCGACACGTACGACGACAACTACGGGAAAGGGGAGGCCACCGTCGATTTCGTGATTCAGGAACGCCGTGCATCCGCGGTGCTCGAGCCGGCCGTGAGTTGGTGGCGCGCCAACGAGGGGCGGAAGCGCTTCATGTGGATCCATCTGTACGATCCGCACGCACCCTACGCGCCTCCCGAGCCGTTCCTCAGCGAGTACCGCGACAACGAATACCTCGGCGAGATCGCTTACGTCGACAGCGCGATGAAGGAGCAGCTTGGTCCCATTCTGCAGGCCGACCCGGAGGCGCTGGTCGTCGTCACCGGCGATCACGGCGAAGCGCTCGGCGATCACGGCGAGCGGACGCACGGACTGTTTGCATACGAATCGACGCTCAAGGTCCCGCTGATCATCGCCGGCGCCGGTCTGAAGCACCGCATCGAGAACGGATACGTCCGCCACATCGACATCGTGCCGACGATCCTCGCGGCGGCGGGAGGACATCCCCCTCCCTCGCTGCGTGGCGCGTCGCTTCTGGAGCCGGTCGGGAAGCGCGACAGTTATTTCGAAGCGCTTTCGGCCTCGCTCAATCGCGGATGGGCGCCGCTGACGGGAATCATTCATGGAGGCATGAAGTACATCGACCTTCCGATTTCCGAGCTGTACGACCTGCCGCGCGATCCGCACGAGATGGCGAACCTCCGCGACGAACGCCGCCGCGACGTCGACGAGGCCCGGCGCCTGCTGGCGCCGATGATCGTTCCTCCGTCTTCGCGCACGATCAGCGCCGAGGAGGCGGCGAATCTGCGAAGCCTTGGGTATGTCTCCGCGGCCGCCGGAACGAAGACGAGCTATACCGCCGCCGACGATCCGAAGAACCTCGTCGATCTCGATGCCAAGATGCACGACGCGATCGCCGCGTTCGAAGCCGGCCAGCCGGCGCGCGCGCTCGAACTGTCGCGCGAGCTGATCGCCGCGCGGCCCGACATGACCGCCGGGCGCGAGATCTACGCCTTCATGCTGCGGCAGAACGAGCGCATTCCGCAGGCCATCGAGCAGCTTCGGATCATCGTCCGCGATCCAAACTCAAACGACGACGATCGCGTGCAGCTCGCGCTGCTCTACTGCGAGACGGGTCGCGCGCGAGAGGCCATCGACGTGCTGAAATCACGGCTGAGCACGAACGATCCCGATGTGCTCAACGCCTACGGAGTCGCGCTGGCGGATGACAACCGGCCGGATGAGGCGATCGCTGAATTTCGGCGCGTGCTGTCGATCGATTCCGAGAATGCTCCCGCGTACCAGAATCTTGGAATCGTGGCCTTGAGACGGAACGACGTTCCTTCTGCGCAGACGTATCTGACGCGCGCGCTGGAGCTCAATCCGCGCCTTCCCCTGGCGCTGAACACGATGGGCGTTCTCTACGCGCGAATGAACGATTTTCCGCACGCCGTGGAGTCGTGGAATCGCGCCGTGGCCATCGATCCGCGCCAGTACGACGCGCTCTTCAACATCGGGCTCGTGGAAGGGCGCGCCGGCCATACCGCCGAGGCGCGCGCCGCGCTGACGCGATTCGTCAAAACCGCGCCGAAGGACCGTTACGCCGCCGACATCGCCACCGCCCGTCAGGCGCTTGCGAGCCTGCCTTAGGAGTGCGCCGCACTCCGAAGGCTACCCTCCCGCCCGCCCCAGCACGAACGAGATCATCAGAACGATCAGCACCACGGTGGTGATGACCACGTAGAGCCGGTCGTGCTCGATGGCGAACACCACGATCGAGAATGCCACGCGCGCGACGGGGGTGGCGATCAGAAGCAGCAGGCCGGCCATGACCAGCGCCTGCCCCTGGCCCCTCCTGATGCCGGCGACCACCTCGCTGAGCGTGTGCGGGAAGTGCGCTCCGGCGGATGTCAACTGCCCCAGTTGCGGCCGCGACGTGAAGTATTCGGGGTGATGGGTGAAGGAAACAACGATCCCCACCGCCACCACGGTGATGCTGATCATGACACCGCTCCGGAGCAGCCAGGAAATGGCGATGTCAACCCAACGGGGCTCTCCCTCGTCCATGCCGTCACTCTATACTGTTCCCCAGTGCAGCGCGACCTCTCCGCGTTCGAAGAGCGCCTTGGATATCAATTCCGCAGCCGCGACCTGCTGACGCGCGCGCTGACCCACAAATCGTACTCGCACGAGGCGCGCCAACCGGCGCTGCGCGACAACGAAACGTTCGAGTTTCTTGGCGACTCGGTCCTCGGATTCGTCGTCGGCGATCTTCTCTTTCATCGTTTCCCGGATCTCGACGAGGGGGCGCTGTCGAAGATGAAGGCCTATCTGGTCAGCGCCTCCAGCCTCGCGGAAAAGGCGCGTGACTACGGGATGGGCGACGTCCTCTACCTCGGAGTGGGAGAGGAGAAATCGGGGGGCCGCAGGAAAGAATCGCTTCTGGCGAATCTGTTCGAGGCGATGATCGCCGCCGTTTATCTCGATGGCGGCATCGAACCGGCCCGCGAGCTGATCGAGAGATCGTTCGAGCACGATCTGCAGTCGATCGACGCCGAGGATCTGCTGTTCCAGGACTACAAGACGGCGCTGCAGGAGCTGGCCCAGGGCAAGGGGATGCAGCTTCCGGAATACAACGTCGTCGGCGAAGCCGGACCCGATCACGACAAGCGCTTCATCGTGGAAGTCCGTGTGGGAAACCTCGTGGCCCGCGGAGAGGGATCGTCGAAGAAAGAAGCACAGCAGCAGGCGGCGAAGCATGCGCTGGTTTCGTTCCAGTAGCCTCCGGCCCCTGATCCGCCCTTGGGGCACCTTCTCCCCGCGCGCGCGTGAGCAGGGAGAGGGTGCCCCTGAACGGAGCGAAGGGGCGGGTGAGGGGCGCTTTTCCCTTGCCGCGACCCTTCTGCTCGCGCTGCTCTGCATCCTTCCCGCCCACTCCCAGACCTCGACCAACCCCGACCTCGCTCGCATCCGCGGCGAGATCGCCCATCTCCGCCAGCAGCTCGAAGACCTTCATGCGCGCACACGGACCGCGGAGCAGGAGTTGCAGGCGGTCGATCTGGAGCTCGGGATCCGCACCCGCGAGCTGGAGATCGCGCAGCGCCTCGAGGCGGACCTGGTGCAGCAGCAGAACGATCTCGGTGGACAGATCCGTGCGCTCGGAGTGCGTATCGGAGAACAACGGCGCTTTCTGCGCAGGCGGCTGGTCGCGCTCTACCGGCTCGGCAGGCTGAGTTACCTGCGGATCCTTCTCTCCATCGACGAACGGAACGATCCGCTCGACGCCATGTCGATGCTGACCTATCTCGCCTCGCGCGATGCGCGTGGCATCGCGCGTTTCAACGACCTGACCCGCCAGCTCCGCGTTCGCTCGGCGGAACTCGCCGACCGCCAGCAGAACGTCGCGCGGGCGCGCCAGATCATCCAGCAGAGGCAGCAGGAAGTCGCCGCGGTGCGCGCAAAGAGGGAACATCTGGTGATGCTTCTGCGGAACGAGAAGGAGAAGTCGGAGCATCAGATCGCCTCGCTGGAAGAGAAGGCGGTGCGGCTCGAGCGGCTGATCGACGTCCTCTCACGCCAGAGCAGCGGGGCCCCGGTCGAGGCCGACATCCGGACCTTCGCCGGAGCGCTCGGCTGGCCCGTGCAGGGAAACATCATCGAGCACTTCGGCCGGCTGCGGGACCCGAAGTTCTCCACCGTCACCTTCAGCAATGGCCTGAAGATCGCCGCCCCGGCGGGGACGGAGGTGCGGGCCATCTTCCCGGGAACAGTTCTCTTTTCGCAATGGTTCAAGGGGTACGGGAATTTGATCATCCTGGACCACGGAAATCGCGTCTTTTCGCTGTATGGCAACCTGAAATCGCCCGCGGTGGCGGTTGGCGACCGCGTCCGCGCGGGACAGGTGATTGCAGGGGTGGGCGAGTCGGAAGAAACGGACCTGGGCTATCTCTATTTCGAGATCCGGCAGGACAATAAGCCGGAAGATCCACAGAAATGGTTGCGCTGATGAGCAAAAAGAAAGCGGTTTTCCTCGCGGTCTCGGTTGCCCTGCTGCTGACGCTGGTCGGCGGCGCGGTATTCGGTCAGGCGACGCAGCGGAACAATGTCTTCCGCTACCTGAGCATCTTCACCGAGGTGTTCGATCTGGTGCGGAACAACTACGTCGAGCCGGTGTCGTCCGATCAGTTGATGGATGGCGCCTTCTCCGGCGTGACCGACGCCATCGACGAGTTCAGCTACTACGTCCCGCCGTCGCAGATGGCGGCCTACAGGAGCTACAACGATGTCGACGACAACGGCATCGGCCTGGTGGTCACGAAGCGTTTCGGATACGCAT
>Ga0070741_10020071_pt1 | contig 10595 bp, 10 predicted proteins | sample Coa_R1_4_FD_66440 | JGI IMG/M metagenome (GOLD analysis project Ga0070741, IMG submission 66440) | Surface soil microbial communities from Centralia Pennsylvania, which are recovering from an underground coalmine fire - Coalmine... | ecosystem: Environmental > Terrestrial > Soil > Unclassified ... | reverse complement strand
GGCAGCAGCAAAGTGGCGCCCTGCCAGTGCACCTGCCGGGTCAGGTGACTGACCACCCAGGCGAGGGAGGCGCCTAGCAGGTAGAAAGGGAGCGTCCAGAAATAATAGTTGTGCCAGGTCTTGCGCACAGGGCAGCGCTCGACGAGGGCGATAGCCAGTGCGGTGCCGACCGTATTCACCGCGAAATAAACCAGCGAGGTGGCGATCAGCAGAGTCGGCGTGCCACTTTGCAGGCCCCGCAGCACCGGCGAATGATACAGGCTGTAGCAAACGAAAATCGAGATGGCGGTATTGGCTACACGGAAGCACACCTGAGTCGAATGAGCACGCGACTCTGGTCTCCACAGGCATCGCACCAGCGTGCCTGCACAGCCAATCATCATGGTCTCGGCCAACCTCATGTCCAGGATGCCCATCAGGATGAACAGGAAGTTCACCGACATTGTTCCCGTTACGCCAGGCAGGTTGACTCTCAAGCCGGAGCAAACGATGGCGATCGTGATGTAACAACCGAATCGCAGGAGATCGTCGGAACGCCAGGTGAAGAACTGGTTGGTAAGGAGCGCGAGACCGGTAATCGAGACGGCCGCGATATAGAACCGCGTCAGTAGCTTCATCAGTCCTCGTGTTCCGAAGTCAGCACGTTCGAAGAGTTCCTCCGGCCGCCCATGCTTCTTTCTTACCGCGCGACCGGTTGGGGAATCAACGTTTTTGGCATGATTCCGGAATATTCAGGTACCAAGATGGCTATGAAGTACCCGAACGCCGCAGGTTAGCAGATTAACGTCGACCGAAGTTAATCGTGACGCTGCGGAGTGCTTGCGACTGCGGTGGCCGACTGCGTAATTACCGAGAGCAAGGTCTCAGAATGCCGGCTCGGCTTCGGCGAAGATGGGATGAGATGAAACCGCGGCGCGCTCGGCGCGCGGCTGCTCATCTGCCGGTGCGGACAAGATCGACGATGCGCCGCCAGGCTATTTTCGGCACGAGGTGACGTTGGTCCGCGGGTATGCTCTCATCCATCATTTCTTTCGCCAGCTTGCGAACCGGCTCGGACGCCTTGCTGGTATGTCCCGCATCGAACGGAGGATGGGGATCGTACTCGATGACAAGCTGAATCGCTTCGGCACGTTCTTGCCCGGCGATCTCACCGGCTAACCACATAGCCAGGTCGATCCCTGCCGAAACGCCAGCCGCGGTAACCACCTTGCCCGCTCGGACAATCCGTTCTTCGGGCTTGGGCTTCGCGCCCATGATTCGCAACACGCCCATCTTGTACCAGTGAGTGGTGGCGGGCAATCCCTTCAAAATGCCGGCAGCGCCCAGAATCAGTGCGCCTGTACAGACGGAAGTCGTCCAGGTGGTTGTTTGGTGAACCTGGCGCAGCCAATCGAGAACTTCGTCATCCACCATTTCGCCCGGAGTTGTCGTCCCGCCCGGCACAACGACAACATCAGGTGACGGCGTATCGGCAAGCGTGTGCGTTATGCCAAGAAACAGTGTGTCGCCCTCGGTGACGACCGGTCCGGCTTCTTTGCCGACGAATCGTACCTCGGTATCGGGCATCCGAGATAAAACTTCCCATGGGCCGACAGAGTCCAGCGCTGTCACACCAGGATAGAGAAGAATTGCGACCTGCAGAGGATTTTTGTCTGACATTGAGTCCCCTCTCTTGGCGGCCAAGCGGTCTCACAGTCAGGGAGGCTGCGCCTGCCGCAGCGTATGAAAAACTATTTCAGCGTCTATAACCAGAGACGTGCGGTCAATGGATGAGGTTCGCAGTTATTTCTCGCGGCACGTCGCGTGAGATTCAACACCGATCGGTATGGCGCCGGCAAAGTGATCGAGCAGTCGGCCACGTGAGTGCTCGACCTCGGTTCCGCTCAGAAGGCGCCGCGCACGAGCCGCTGCGCGTGTAGCCGGATATCTTTTGGCCATTTCCGAATGAGTTCGTCGAAGCGTTGCTTATTACGGGCATATAGAGCCCGGCTCGCCTCTTCATATCCAGGCAGATTCCCGGCCATAACGGACAGAAATCGGCCCGCGGCTTCGATCGCGGAGCGAGTTTGCTGCTCACGCGGGTTCCGCTTTCTCGCTTCGTCAACCAGCCTGCGGATCGCTGCCGACGCACCGTTCGGCTGTTGCTCCAGCCATTCCCAGTGCCGAGGCAGCAACGACACCTCTCGTGCAACCACCCCGAGTTTCGGCCGGCCCGGACCTACACGCGCTGGAACGGGTTGATAGCGTGCCAGGACATCAGCCAGTTTCCCACGCAGGTCGAAGTCCAACTGCCTTCCGTTCTGGTCTTCAAAAGTCAGGATCAGCTCACCTCTGTCGCGATCAAAGCGGGATTTCAGGGCCGTCAAAACCTGATCGCGCGTTCCGGATGCCAGTAAACTCGTGCCCACGAAGGCCGTGTACGTTTGCTCGTCTTCCACACCTTAAGTTTACCCGGGTAATATTGTTCCCGTCAATATTACCCGGGTAAAATTATGCGGAACCAGCTTCGACAAGTCGCCAGGTATCTTCCCGCCAGTCCGGTGCGGAGGCTGTCCCCCAGAGCCATCGATGCACGCATTGCTTGTAATTCCGGTATTCCTGGCCGAATTTGGTTTCGAGGTATTTTTCCTCGCGGCGGACGACGCCGCATTCGATTAGTCCCAGAACAGGGGGAAGTAAAAGGATCGGCCACCACGTGTTCGCCACCAGCGTGATTCCGAGAGATAGCACCAACTGGCCGATATAGTCGGGATTGCGGCTGTATCGATACGGTCCGCTGAGCACCAGCCGAGACGTGGGCGGGTCGGCGAGATAGCGGTGGCTGCTCTTCGGAACGTGATTGTGACAGCGATGCTGACGCTCAGCCCTATGCCGAATCAAGACGCCGCCCACAAGCCATAAGGCAATCCTGCGATACGAGAGTAGATGAAGCGCCACCAGACGATGCAGGAGTAGCGCAGCCCCCAAAGCGAGTGCGTAAATGAGCGGCGGCGGCGCGATCACACCTGCTGTGTCATTCCGTTTCGCACTCACACTCACTTCGTATTCATCTTCGAAAAATCGAACTTACCAAGGTACATCGGGCTTGAGACAGGCGGCTCCGCGCGCATTACGTTAGTGATTGGATATGGCAGGCTCGAACCTGTCGGGAATCCCCAATATTTCCGTTCCTGAGACCGACGATCACCTTTCCCTGAAGCTGCTGAGTGCCGTCCGGATTGCGCAATGTAGTGGTCCGGGGTTCTATGTAGATGTAGTTGAAGTCCGATTGAGCTTTCGCAATTGCGGGGTGCGCTAACGGCCGAAACGCGAGAATAGCCAGCAGACATGCGATCAAAGTAAGAATGCATTTGCTATAGAAATCGAGGCCCGTACCATTCCCGGGATCAGTTTGCATGATTCCCTCCTGATACCTACTCGTAAGGGGACGCATCTCTAACACTAGGCGTTCCAAGACGACCTGGTAAGGGAGGAGTGATGGGCAGAGGAGCACCGTTGCTGTTTCGGGCTCTTATCCAGCTATGGATCGCAAGTTTACCGGTGAGCGCGTCCGATTCATCGCCGAAGATTCCATCCGATGCGATCGATCGCTTCGTGCGCGATGAAATGGGGCGCGGCGCGATACCGGGTATGGCATTGGCTGTCACTCGATATGGCCAAGTGGCGTACCTGAGAGGATACGGTGCGGCGCACAAGAGCGAACCTGTGATGCCGCAGACGCAGTTTCTACTCGCCTCATTATCGAAGTCGTTCACCGCGATTGCCGTCCTGCAACAGGTGGAGCGTGGCAGGGTCGCGCTGGACGCGCCTGTTCAGCGCTATTTACCGGACTTCCACATTTCGGATGTTGCCGCTTCTTCGCGAATCACGGTCCGGGAACTTCTCAATCAGACGAGCGGCCTGTCCGATGCGGGTTTTCCGGAAGGTATACTCCCGCAGCCGACGTCGATACGTGAACGGGTGGAGAGTCTGCGGACGGCTCGCCTGGTGGCGCCACCGGGCGCGGAGTTTCATTATTTCAACCCGAATTACGCGGTGCTGGCGCGGCTTGTAGAAGTCATCGCAGGACAGGGGTTTGACGACTACATGCGCGAGCATGTTTTCGCTCCGTTAGGTATGGCGAATACGTTCCATGCGGACACTTCTCAGGCCCTGTTCGCACACGCTGTGAACGTCGCTCAGGGGCACCTCATGATCTTCGGCTTCGCCGTTCCCTGTCCGGAGATGTCGGGCTATCTCGGTGGAAGCGCCGGAGTTGCGTCTACCGCGGCGGACATGGCCCGATATCTCATCTTCCAGAGCGGCAATGGGAACGCAGGATCGCAGAAGATGCTGTCACGGGAAAGTATAGATCTTATGCACACTCCGCCTCGCGGCCTGGCCGGCGGATACGCTATGGGCTGGGTGGCCACTCAGGAACACGGCGTTCGAGCCATCGAACACAACGGCATTCTCTCGGCCTACTACGCGGAAATGATCATCCTGCCCGACAGGGGAATCGGAATCGCGCTGCTCTATAACGTCGAGTCGGTTCCCTCGATGATGTTTGCCTTTGGACGGATCAAGTCAGGAATCCTCGCGTTGTTGATGCAAGCCGCGCCGCATGCGAAGCCGGCAATGACAGTGAGAAGGTGGGGAGCACTTCTGGGAATTCTGACTGTGGTCACTGTCACCTTGGGCATACGCAGTTTTCTGCGGCGGCACGTATGGTTAAAGCGGGCACGTTGGCAAGCCGCGTTGCAGTTCGTTTGGTGGATTCTACCGGGCGCACTCCTAGTCGCACTTCCCTGGATTGTGTTGCAAATAACTGGGCGTAGCTTTGGCTACGAGGAAGTCTTTCGCGCGATGCCGGGTCTGGCAGTGTGGCTGGCCGCTTGCGGCGTCGTAGGGGCAGTTAACGCAATTTCCAGAATCTCGCTTCTGCGGCGAGCACGGTCGAACTGAGCTACGCGCGCAATCCTGTCTCCACCGTCGGCCGGCCCGCTCGAACCGCTGCAAAGCGGCTCGGCAGCCAGGATTGGGTGCACCACAGAAAGCCAGATCGCTGTAAAGCTTTAGACGGAGCGCAGCGTAGGTAATGCTCCGAGCCACACGCGCCAACACAGGGAAGTAGAGGCGTCCGAGAAATTCTTAGTAACCGCCGCCAATACGAATGTGCGCCAGAATCTTCTGGGTCAGCGTCCGCTTCTCACCTATGTCAGGATTGTGCCGTTTGCCGTAGACGTAGTCTCCGACGAACCAGCCGATCGCTCCACCAGACACGATGTCGCCCGGGAAATGTTTATTGGCTGCCAGGCGCGCCACCACGACCCCGCCTGCGTACCCGTAGACGATCGCTTGTATCCACCACTTGTGTGGATACTCGTGCGCGAAGACCGAGGCGAGCGCGAACGTCTCGATGGCATGACCGGAAGGGAAACTCGAACTGTAGCGCGGGCTCTGGCCCGAGAAGAAGTGGCCGTCGCCGTTGCCCTCCAGCGGGCGCTGGCGGTCGGTGATCGACTTGATGGCTACCTGCGCGATCGTGACGTCGACCAGAGTTTCGAAGGCGAGCAATCCCGTCTCACGGAAGCGGTCATTCCGCGCCGCTGTGCCCACGAGGTAGAACCCCGCGGATATGGGAATCAACGTGTACGGAGTCCCCAGGTACGAAGCATCCGTGCCGATACGCACCAGAGTCGAATTGCTGGGCGCGGCACTCTGAATATGCTTATCCGCGGCGATCAGTCCGGCCGTGGCGCCGCCGAAAATGGCCCACCACTTGATATCTGCCTTGCTGGTGTGGAACGGGCTGGTCCAGATCTTCTTCTGATCTACCGCCACGAATCGCGCCATCCTGCGGAATGGATGGAAGTATCCCGATTCCACGTAGAAATCTTTGTTCTTGAGAGCTTCCGTGCCGGGCTGGACTTCCAGCACGGATTGCTTCTGTTCGCTTTGCGGTGCGGAAGCAATCGTACGGTCGGCGTCTTGCGGCCGGTCCTGACCGATGTAAGGCACCAGCGAAGCGAAAATCAACGACAAGACAGCGGGCGACATGGATTTTCCCCGGCGTTGCGTGTGCACGTGTAATTCCGATGTAATCATCGCGACGTCGCGCAGACACTGGTCTAAGAGGTCGGCGCGTAGACACAAAGTGTCCGCCCGACGTCAGGCTTCGTCTTCCGGCAGGTGACCCGAGTAGCCGCGATAGATGTCGATAGGATCTTCGGGAATCACCAGCTTGTCGTTCTCCTCGACGAAGCCGTCGACGAGCCGTCGCAATTCCCGCAAGGTGCTTTTGTGTTTGGGATCACCGGCCAGATTATGCACCTCGTCGGGATCGGCGTGGAGATCGTACAACTCTTCGATGGGCTTCTCGATTGCCGCGAACAGCGCCTGTTCCCGATTCAGCTTGCCCTGGCGGTTCCACTCTTTCACCAGGTTCCAGGTCGGATACGACTCCTCCTTGTAACGATTCCTCTGCATGTACGGGGTACCGGGGAAATAATTGCGGATGTACTTGTACCCGCTAGTACGCACGGCGCGCATGCGGTCGATCGAGGTATCCATGCGGTCGCGAGCGGCGAATACGTGCGTGCGTGGCTTATAATCCGGCCCGAAGATATCCTGCCCCTGCATGGCCCCCGCCGGCGGCCGAACCCCGGCGAAGCCCAGCATCGTGGGTGCAAGATCGATGGCGCTGACGAACCGGTCGTCGACCTTGCCCGCGTGCCTGCCTTCAGGAAAGCGAATGATCAGCGGGATATGCATGCCGCCGTCGTAGAGGAATTGTTTGCCGCGGAACAGCGGACCGTGGTCGCTCGAGAGCACGACAATCGTGTTCTGCGCCAGACCATCCTTCTCCAGCCGTCCGAGCAGGTCGGCGATGTAGCCGTCGGACAGGTGCAGCGCATCCAGGTAGTTGGCGTACTCGTCGCGCGCAATGGGGCTATCGGGATAGTAGGACGCGAGTTTCAACTTCTCCGGATCGACCAGTTCGGATTTGGGCTGCTGGCGGGCGATTTTCCAGCCAATTCCTTTGTGCGTTTCGATGATGGTGATGTGCGCGAAGAACGGCTGGCCGGGCTTGCGCTGATTCCAGTCGTTGCCGTCGAAAAACCTGTCCTTCTCGGCGCCGCTGCGGAAAAAGTTCAGGTCCACCTTTCCCGATCCGTCGGCGCCGCGGCCCTGTTTCTTGCCACCGCCTGGATGAATGTTGCAGGTGAAGTAGCCGGCGTCGCGAAACCAGTCGCTGATGTGCCGGACGGGAGGAGGCAAGGGCTTCTTGTGCCAGTTCCAGGTGCGATGCTGATGCGCGCCGATGTTGGTCTGATAGCGTCCGGTCATCAACGCCGAGCGGCTGGCCGAGCAGACAGGCCCGGTGCAGTACATATTCGTGAAACGGATGCCCTGGCCGGCCAGGCGGTCGACGTGCGGCGTCCTGATCAGCGGCTCACCGTAGCAGGCATGGTTCGGCCCGATATCCTCCTGGATGATGTAAAGGATATTCGGCCGTTCTCCCGCGGAGCGCACCGGCGCCTGCGACAGGGCCCCGGCGAGCGCGGCTCGCTCCATAAATCCACGACGCGAGATATTCATATGGATAACCTGTATCACAAAAATGGGCACAGGCTGGCGCGGAAAACGGTGTCGGGCTCTATTTTCGCCGACTTTGCGAAGACGGCTGTCGCGGCTTTCCGCGCCAGCCTGCCCCACTATTTCGCGACGGGCTATATAATCGTCGCATGATCACAAGACGTACCGCGCTCCAGGCGTTCGCCGGAATGGCCGCGGCTCCCGGAATCCTGCGGGGCCGCCGCACGCCCGGAGACAAGCCGAACCTGCTCTTCCTTTGGACCGACCAGCAGCGCGCCGATTCCATGGCCGCCTACGGCAACAATCTGTACCGCGTGCCGGTGTGGAACAAGCTGGCATCGGAGTGCGTCGTTTTCGACCGCTGCTACGACGCGCAGCCCGTCTGTACCCCCGCGCGGTCGTGCGTCATGACCGGCACATGGCCGCACCAGAATGGATGCCTGCACAACAATATCAGGCTGCGCGCCGACGTGAAGACCATGCCCGAACTGCTGGACGATTCCAGCTATCGCACCGGCTATATGGGCAAGTGGCACCTCGGCGACGAGGTCTTCGCGCAACGCGGGTTCCAGGAATGGCGAGCCATCGAGGACGGCATTTACCAGAGCTATTATTCGGAAGGCCGCGACAAGAACACACGCAGCGCCTATCACAATTTTCTGCTCAGCCAGGGGTACAAGCCCGACGATAAGAAGCATCCGAACTCGTTCACGCGCGACTTTGCCACAACCGTTCCCGTGCAGCACTCGAAGCCGTCCTTCCTGGCGCAGGAAGCTTCGACGTTCATTCTAAAAAACCGCAACGAGCCCTGGATGCTGTATGTGAACACGCTCGAACCGCACACGCCGTTTTCGAGCGCGCTGAACGATCTGCACACGCCCGAGGAAGCGCCACTCAAACCCAACTATCCGGGCATTCCCTCGAGTCCGGAACCCGAGGCTTATAAGAAGCGCCGCGCCGGATTCCTCGATAACGAGAAGAAGTTCGACCTGAAGAAGCCCGAAGGCTGGCATCGGATGCATCGCAACTACGCGGGTCTGTGCTCGCTGGTCGATCAGGCGTGGGGCCGCATCCTCTGGGCGCTCGAAGCTTCGGGGCAACTGGAGAACACCATCCTGGTGCACACGTCCGATCACGGCGAGATGATGGGCTCCCACACCCTGATGGCGAAATCGGTGATGTACGAGGAGGCCGTGCACGTGCCCTTCCTGATGCGCGTCCCGTTCCGTCATCAGAAGCCGCACCACATTCCGCAGCCGGTAAGCCACATCGATCTGGTGCCGACGCTGCTCGAACTGCTCGGCAAGAAAGATGTGAGCGGATTCGCCGGCCAGTCGCTCACGGGCACGCTGTTGGGCAAGCGCAAGCCCGACGACGTCTTCATCGAATGGAACCGCGATCCGGAAGAAGGCGGCGGCCCCCGCGCGCGCACGGTCGTGACGCCCGACGGCTGGAAGCTGGTGCTGCACGACACGGATATCTCCATGCTGTTCGACCGCAACAAGGATCCGCTGGAGATGAACAACCTGTACTACAGGCCCGAGCACGCGTCGACGGTGCGGCGCCTGCGCGCGAAGATCGAGGAATTCCAGAAGAAGAATAAAGACGACATGCCGCTGCCCGAGCCGGGTGTAGCGGCGCCGTCAGCGGGATGACCGGAACCGCGGGCATTGCGGCCGGCGCCACCGGAAAGATCTACCGCAATATCGTCCTGCCGCTCTTCCTGATCTCGGTCATCGCCTACATCGACCGCGTCAACATCGGCTACGCCGCGCTCACCATGAACGCGGACCTGGGCTTCGATGCCCGCGTCTTCGGCCTCGGCGCGGGCATCTTCTTCGCCGGGTACTTTCTCTTTGAGATCCCCGGCGCCCTGATCGCCGAGCGCTACTCGCCGCGCCTGTGGCTGGCCCGGATCATGATCACCTGGGGGCTCATCTCGGGCCTGATAGCCTTCGTCCGCACACCATGGCAGTTCTACGTCGTGCGTTTTCTGCTCGGCGCGGCCGAAGCGAGCCTGTACCCGGTGATCTACGCATCCTGCATCCCACGCTGGTTCCCGCAGCAGGACCGCGCCCGCGCCATTGCCTTGCTGCTGACTTCGCTGCAAGTATCCGGTATCATCGGCGCGCCGCTCGCCGGCTGGCTGGTCGGCATTCAAATCGGCCAGTTCAAGGGGTGGCAGGTCCTGTTCCTGCTCGAAGCCTTGCCGGCGGTCGCGTTCGGCGTCGTCGTGATTTTCTGGATGGCCGACTGGCCGCGCGACGCGCGTTGGCTCAGTGCCGACGAAAAAGAGGCCCTGTCGAAACAGTATGAGCGCGACGTGGCCGCCAAGAGCGCCGTTCGGCGATTCACTGTCGGGCAGGCGTTGCGGGATCCGGAGGTGCTGAAGCTCTGCCTGATCTACTTCCTCTGGATCACCGGGTTCTGGGGCTTCAATTACTGGATGCCCACCGTGCTCAAAGACATCTCCGGCTGGTCGAACGCCTTTGTGGGACAAGTCGTCGCGGTGGCGATGGTCATCTCGCTCGTCGCATCCGCCTACACCGGTCACTCCTCCTCGATGCGCAACGAGAAGCGCTGGCACGGCGCCGTGCACATGTTCCTGGCCGCCATTGGCGTGGGCGCGGGAACTCTATCGCATCATCCCTGGACGTACTGCTTCTTTATGGTACTCGCCGCGATCGGAACCTACGCGCCGATGTCGGTGTGGTGGTCGTATCCGACGACGTTCCTGTCCGGCGCGTCCGCGGCGGGCGCCATTGGGATGATCAACTCCATCGGCAACCTGGGCGGACTCGTGGGTCCCTACATCACCGGCTGGATCCGGCAGACGACGGGCTCGTTCGTCAACGCTATGCTTTATCTTGCCGTGTCGCTGGCGGCGGCAGGATTCCTGATTCTGACGCTGAAAAAAGACGCGAGATGATCTCCCGGGCCGAAAGCGGCAGACTGCCGACAAACGCGGTGTGACTGCGCGACAGTCGATAATCGGGCTGGCGCTCGGGCGGCTTGAG
>Ga0070741_10020070_pt1 | contig 10595 bp, 7 predicted proteins | sample Coa_R1_4_FD_66440 | JGI IMG/M metagenome (GOLD analysis project Ga0070741, IMG submission 66440) | Surface soil microbial communities from Centralia Pennsylvania, which are recovering from an underground coalmine fire - Coalmine... | ecosystem: Environmental > Terrestrial > Soil > Unclassified ... | reverse complement strand
ACCGACATCAGCTTCCGCCGCGCTTGGCGTGGCGGAAGCTTCGGGAAACAGCTCCCAAACGGTGCAATCGTTACCTACATTTACGCCAACCGCGCTCCCCACTGCCACGCTGAACATTCCGCCCGACGCGTATATGACGCTCGATGTACAAGCCATTGGGGAAATGTACATCTGGGTGCTGGCGGACAATCAAGAAGTATTCAATGGTCCTTTGCGAAACGATGAGCGAACGTTTAACGCGCACGGGCGGCTCTTTGTGCAGGTCAAGAATCTCATCAATGGACGCGTGACGTTCGGCACACGGCGCATCTTGCCGCGCAATCAAAAGGAACGGACGGATTTGAGTCGCGCGTGGGTAATGAATGCCAAGGGTACGCCCGTCGCCGCCGAAGCGATACCCTACCCTGCCACTATCGCGCCGACGGAAACGCCGACGTTTACGCCGACGATTACACCGACATTCACCAATACGCCGACCCGCACACCGACGCGCACGCGCACACCAACCTTTACCCCTACGTTCACTCTCACACCGACCTTCACGCTCACGCCAACCTCAACATTCACACCAACGGCGACCTTTACGCCATCGCTCACGCCAACACGGACGCTGACGAAAACGTTCACGCCGACGAAAACATTGACACCAACCGCAACGCCGACGCTGACAGCCACGCCAACGCTGACACCAACACAGACACCCTCGCCGACTCCCACCGCGACCCCGTGTCCCGTCGGATTGCCGTTTGGATGTCCTTAACGATTTGTTGTACCCACTAGCAAGGTATCGTTATTCATGTCGAATCGTTTTTTTATTCAAACCTTAGGCTGTGCCAAAAATACTGCTGACTCGGATGGAATCGGCGCGGTGTTGGAACGCGCGGGCTTTGTCCCCTCCGAGCAACCCGAAGATGCCGATGTGATGATTGTCAACACGTGCGGCTTTTTGCAAGCATCACGTCACGAATCGCTCGAAGCGATGCGCGCGCTCGGACAGGTCAAGCATGAGGGTCAATTGCTCATCGCGGCGGGCTGTCTCATTTCGCGTTATGGCGAAAACGTCAAACGCGAAGTGCCTGCGGTGGATGGTGTCATTGACGCGGGCAAATGGCTTGCCATGCCGCGTTTTATTCAGTACTTGCGCGAGCATGAAGGTAGGAATGGCAATTGGTTCGATGAAGCGTATCTCAATTTGCCGCTCGACCAGCTGCAAGCGCGTTCCGTCACTGACTATTTACCGCGTCATCCGCAAGGACCGAGCGCGTTTTTGAAAATCGCTGACGGCTGTGATCGCCCTTGCACGTTTTGCATTATTCCCGCAATCAAAGGCGGACATCGCAGCAAGCCGATGGATGCGGTCATCGCCGAAGCGCGCGAACTCGTCGCGCAGGGCGTTCAAGAAATTGTTCTCGTCGCGCAAGATACCACTGCGTACGGTTGGGATTGGGGACAGCGCGATGTTTTGGCGACATTGATGGAACGCTTGTGCCGCGAAGTGGAAGGCATGAAGTGGTTGCGCTTGATGTATGCGTATCCCGGTCATGTCACCCCGCGTCTTATCGAAACGATGACGCGCTATCCACAAATCGTACATTATCTTGATGTGCCATTGCAGCACGCGGATGGGCAAGTGTTGCACCGCATGAAGCGCCCGAATCCCATCACCACGCGACGCATGTTGGACGATTTGCGCGCCGCGATGCCTGACCTCGCATTGCGAACAACATTCATTGTGGGCTTTCCCGGCGAAACCGATGAAGAATTTGAGAGCCTACTTGAATTTCTAGAAGAGCAAGCGTTTGACCGTGTGGGCATCTTTGAATATTCGCTGGAAGAAGGAACGCCTGCGGGCGCGATGGACTGCCAAATTTCGCGCAAGATCAAAGCGCGGCGGCGTCACGAAGCGATGGTGATGCAGCAATCCATTTCGCTGGCGAAAAATCGAATGTTCGTCGGGAAAACGCTGGACGTACTCATCGAAGGCATTGGCGAACTGGAAGGCAGCGCGATGCGCGACCCCGACGCCGGTTGTTCCAATTGCGTTAGCATCGGACGGAGCTATCGGGATGCGCCGGAAGTTGATGGAGTGGTCATCGTTCAAAGCGAACTGCCTATCGGAAAAATAGTCCCTGTCAAAATCACGCAGGCAAGCGAATACGATTTGATGGGTGAACCCATCTAACGGGGTCGTGTCATTGCGAGAGAGCGTTGGCACGTAGTGCGCGCCATGCGATGCAATGTATTGCATCGTCGCAATCTCCTTGCCAGTAGTCAGCTTAATTAATTGGTAGATTGCTTCGCAAGGACGGCTCGCAATGACAGTACTCCCAAAAATCCCATTGTCCCGCGCGTGGGCGCGCGCTAGAATCGCTTTATTATGTTGCCCTGGCTGATTCTCCTCCTTCTCCTCGCAGCAGGCGCGGCAGTTGCGTTTTACTATTGGCAGACGCGGCTCAATGTGCCGCATTTGAGCCATATTTTGCTCCCCGCGTATGAAATCCCCGATGTGATTCTGGTGAGCGGCGTGATGGTCGAAAATCGCGGACGGCAGCCCGCGCCCAACGTCAAAATCACAATCCAGTTTCCGGGTGATGCGGCGGCGATGATTCATCACCTGAAAGTGCAGAGCGCCGAAAACACGGTCTTACGAAGCGGCGGCGAACGGTTCAGCTTTGCCACCGTCAGTCTTCGCAGTCTCCGTCCGCATGGCACCGTGTTCATGTATTGGGCCGCCGCGCACGATGTTCAGCCGAAAGTCAACGTCACCAGCTATCAACCGCCGACCGAATCGGTGCTGAACAAGCTTCTTCCTCGCAAGAGCAACGCCTGAATATAATGTAGGAGCGAAGCATTCGCCAAAGTGTCGAGCAATGACCCAAGTCGCACGGCAAAACGCGGCGATGCACTACATCGCACGCCCCTATGAATACCCAATATTCAAATCCCTGCTTAAGACGCCCTTAAACCGCCGCATGTTATAATCACCGCGATGCGAAAACTTTTACTCGTCGTTGTCGCGGTGCTGCTCATTGCCAACTGTGTTGCGATTGGCGGTGTCGGGTATTATTTCCTGACGCATCCCTCCGCGAACGATTCCGTTGCTCCGACACCGCGCCTCCAAGTCGTAAGGACTGTTGCAACGCCACGTGCATCGGCAACGCGTTTGCCTGCCCCGATTAGCCGCGTTGCCCAAGCCGCCACGCCGACGCCAGTTGCAGTCGCTACAGACCAGCCGCCTGCGCCAACCTCCGAGCTTGAGACGCTTGCGAATCTCAATCCGCCGTCGAACGACCGCATCAAACTAGCAGAAGAGTACAAAGGTGTTCAAGATGCGCGCGCCACACCCGCTTCGCCCAAAGTATATAAAGTCGGTGATAGAGAAACATTCTGGGTCACGCGCGATATGCAAACGAGTTCACGCGAACAGGTGACAGCGACGCTGCGCTATATGAATGATGTGGTCTATATGTGGGTCGAGGATGGCGAACAGGTCAGCGACGCGGGCTTGAAACGATCTGCCGATACGTTTGCGGCGAAAATTTATCCGACCGATCACAAGTATTTTGGAAGCGAAGCAAGTCCCGGTGTGGATAATGATCCGCATCTTCATATCCTGAATACCCGCACGGCGAATTTCACGCTCGGCTATTTTGGATCAATGGATGTTTTGCCGCCGAATGTGAACAGCCAATCGAACGGGCGCGAAATGTTTTTTGTCAATTCGCGCGCCATCAAACCCGGCACCACCCAGTATGACAGCGTACTCGCACACGAATTCACGCACATGGTTCACCACAACCAGAATTTGCGGGGCGAAGCGGGTTGGATTGTCGAGGGCTTTGGCGATTTGGGAATGGAGCTCAACGGCTATTCAGTCGGGCACGAGCAAATGTTTGTCGCCGATCCGGACTTGCAATTGAACGCGTGGGACTCGCAGCCCGGTTTGCAGATTCCGCATTATGGCGCGGCGTATCTCTTTTTGTCGTACCTGCTCAATCGCTTTGGGATTGATTACATCCGCGATGTCTTTTCGACAAACACGACGGGTATCGCCACGATTCAACAAGCCTTGGACAAGCACGCGCGAGGTCTAACGTTCGATAATGTCTTTGCAGATTGGGTCATCGCGAATTTTCTGGATAACCCTTCGCAAGGGGCGCGTTATAGCTACGGCAGTGACCCATTAGGCATTCATCCGACAGTAGGTTACGCGCAGTATCCTGCCAGCGGCAATGATACGGTTCATCAATACGGGACAGATTACATTCAACTCTTGCCGAACGGCAAAGACCTTACGTTTTCGTTCGATGGCTCGGATACGGTGCCGATTATTCCGACGAATGTGCACAGCGGCAAGTATATGTGGTGGAGTGGGCGCACTGATTATTCGGATACGACGTTGACGCGCGAAGTGGACTTGAGCAATGTCAAACAGGCGACGCTCAAATTCTGGACATGGTATAGTCTCGAAGACAATTGGGATTACGCATATGTCTCGGTCTCGACTGACGGTGGGAAGACATGGCAAACGCTAAAAGGCAACACGACGACCACCGACGATCCGAACGCGGCGAATTATGGCAATGCGTTGAGCTGCAAATCAGACGCGGGATGTACTGACCCGAACGCGGTACCAGAATGGATTCAAGAGCAAATGGATTTGACGCCATACGTGGGACAGAAAATTCTTTTGCGCTTTGAGCAAATCACCGATGAAGTGTATGCCGCGCCAGGTCTCGCCATTGACGATATTGAGATTCCCGAAATTGGTTTCAAGGACGATGTAGAAAATGGCGACAACGGCTGGACAGCGGCTGGATTTTCCCGCATTGACAATGTTCTGCCGCAGCACTTTATCGTTCAAGCGATTGAATACGGCGCGACTCCCAAAGTGGTCTCGATTCCGTTAGACGCTCAAAATCGCGGTACCTACACCACGCATGGCTTTGGCAAAGATATTTCACGTGTCGTCATTACTGTCTCTGGCAGCACGCCCGTAACATGGGAAGAAGCGGAATACCAGTACCAGATACAATAAGCCATTCCCTTCTCCAAACGCAAAACGTCAAACGGGAATCCCCGTTTGACGTTTTGCGTTTTAGGCGTTACTCTTGCGCCATGCCGCACTTTGCCAATGTCATTTTTGACCTCGATGGTTTGATGATTAATACCGAGCCGCTGCACCGCCGCGCTTTTAATGCTGTATTGGAAGTTTGCAATGTGGATTATCAATTCAGTGAACAAGAATACGGCGAACTCTTTACGGGCATCTCGATTGTCGAGAACGCCGAATATATCCGCGAACGATTCGCACTCCCGCAAACTGCCGAATCGCTCGCCGAGGGGCAGCGCGCCCTGTTCGCCTTGTTGATTGGCGATGCCGAAAATTTAGAGCCAATGTCCGGATTGCACGAGCTCATTCGTTATTTAAAAGAACATGATTTTCGCATCGCCGTCGCGTCTAGCTCGCACGATGAGCATGTCCAGCTCGCGCTGCGGGGTCTGAACCTCTTTCACGAATTCGATGCGGTGGTTGGCTCGGATGGGATTATGAAACATAAACCTGCGCCTGACGTATATTTACGTGCGTTGAGCCTGCTCGGTGCGACTCCATCGGAGACGATTGCCTTGGAAGACAGCAGCAGTGGGGTGCGCGCGGCAAAAGCGGCGGGCGTTTTTGTCATCGCCGTGCCAAACGAATATACGCGCGGGCAGGACCTGACCCATTCAGATTTACTTGTGAATGACTTGTATCAAGTCCGCGAGTTTCTGCACACGAACGAAATGATGAATTTTCAACGTTAAATAGATTACTTATGCCTTTAATTTTGACTGACGCGCAAGCTGACCTCTTGCGCCAAGAAAAGAAATATCTCACCGACCTCTATGCGACGTTGAGCGAGCTGAAGCGCCAACCCGCTGACCTCGACGCATTACAAGACGCCATCGTGCGGCTGGAAGAATTGTTTCTCATCGTCGTCGTCGGCGAGTTTAATGCGGGCAAATCCGCGCTCATCAATGCGCTGCTCGGTACCAAAGTGTTGGAGGAAGGTGCGATTCCGACGACGACACGCGTAACGCTGGTGCGGTACGGCGATGCGGTGAGCCAGAGCGTTTCGCCCGAAGACATCGCGCAGGTCACGTATCCGCTCGAACTCTTGAAAGAAATTAACATTGTGGATACGCCGGGGACGAATGCAGTCATTCGCAAACATGAAGAATTGACGCGCGATTTCATACCGCGCAGCGACCTTGTGTTGTTCGTCACATCGGCAGACCGTCCGTTTACCGAAAGCGAACGCCAGTTTATCGAGCATATCCGCGAGTGGGGCAAAAAGATTGTTCTGGTTATCAACAAGCGCGATTTGCTGGAAGATGAGAAATCCACGCAAGAGGTCAAACGCTTTGTCGCAAGCAATGCTACATCCATTCTCGGCGTGACCCCCGAACTCTTTTTTGTTTCTGCCAAACGCGAATATGTGGATGGAAAACTGTCGGGCGGAATGGAAGAACTGAATCAATACATTCGCTCGTGGCTCGACCAAAGCGCGCGGCTCAAGGTCAAATTTTCGACACCGCTTGGGGTTGCCGAACAAATGTTGAAACGTTCCGAAGCGAATTTGAAACAGGAACAAGACCAACTGGCGCAAGATATTGAAACGGCGGAACACGTCGAACATGAAGTGGAAAGTTATGAAAAAGAGATACGGGGAGAATTAGAGCCGCGCATCGCGGAGGTGGACAATTTGCTCTATCGGCTCGAAGCGCGCGGGGTTGACTTTTTCGATCAAAACATTCGGCTGACTAAAATCACTGATCTGGCGCGCGGCGATAAATTTCGCGCAATGTTCGAGCAGCAGGTACTAACAGGTGTGCCACAGGAGATTGATAATCGCACGCGCGCGGTTGTGGATTGGCTTGTGGAAAAAGATTTGCGCGAGTGGCAAAACGTTCTCACGTATTTACAGCGCCGCAAAATTTCGTCGGACGAACTGGTGGGCCAAGTCACCACAACGTTCGACATGCGGCGTCAAGCGTTGCTGACCGCTGCAACAGAAGCCGCGCAAAATGTCGTAGCGAGCTATGACGCAGAAAAAGAATCGCGCGAAATCGGCGCGCATGTTGAAAACGCGGTGGCGCAGACTGCGCTTGCCGAAGCAGGCGCAGTAGGGTTGGGCACTCTAGTTACCGTCGCGGTAACAAGCGCGGCATTCGATGTGACGGGCATTCTGCTCGCAGGAGTCATCGCGGTCTTGGGGCTATTCATCATTCCTTATAAACGGCAGCAAGCCAAAGACCGTTTCAAGGAAAAAATTCAAGACCTGCGTACGCGCTTGGGCAATGTACTGCGCGCGCAATTTAATGCGGAAGCTGACCGCACCATCACGCGCATCAAAGAAGGCGTTGCACCCTATGTACGTTATATTCGCGGGGAAAAAGAGCGGCTCGTCGCCACCGATGCGAAATTAGTAAATGCCCGCAATGGATTGCAATCACTGCAAGAGCGTGTTGAACGATTGTTTGCATAAAATCGGCGAGTATGTCATTTCTCGCTCCGCTCGAAAGGACACTTGCCCTAAACGCGTTCGACTATTTTGTCTTCGCTCAAGCCTGCGCGCATCGCGCCTAACAAATCCACTTGGAGGGCGTGAATCGTACTCCTGACACCGCCAACTACCGCCGCGGCGCGCGAGCGTCCATGTCCAATCAATAAGAGTCCATCCACACCAAAGACGGGAATTGCGCCGATGCGCGTATAGTCCATCATTTCGTGAAATTCATTTAGAATCGTTTGCGCTGTTTGCCCCAATCCCGCTTCGGCAAACCGCTTTCCTAATCGTTCCAATAATTGTTCGCTCAAGCTTTCGGTCAGCTTGAGCGCGATGTTGCCCCACAAGCCATCCATCACAATAATATTCGCGCTGCCGTTCGGCAAGTCATAGCCTTCGAGATTGCCGATAAAATTCAAACCGCTATTTTTTAATAGTTTGAATGCCGCGCGGGTTAACTCATTGCCCTTGTTGTCCTCGCGTCCATTCGTCATCAATCCCACCGTCGGATTTGGAATGCCCCAAATTTTTTCCACATAAATACTGCCCATCCGCGCGAATTGTTCGAGATATTCCGGTTTACAATCTACAATCGCGCCTGCGTCCACAAGCAACGTTTGCGGCTGCAATCCAAAATACGGTAGCCCAACACAGGGACGCAGCACATTCCCCAATCGTCCAAAGGTAATGAGCGAGGCGATGATGCCCGCGCCCGTATGTCCCATCGTCAAACACGCATCCGCGCGTTTTTGGCGGACGAGCTCGCAGATTACGCGGATGGACGCGCCTTCCCTTTCCTTTACGCTCGAGGGACTCTGATTAAACTCGATGACATCGGGCGCATCCACAATTTCAAATTTGGGCAAGCCGAGCAAATCGCTCGCTTCAATGTCTGCGAGCTCGCGCTCCAAAACGACGCGTTTGCCGACGAGAATCAAATCCACGTCAAAGGCGCGTTTCGCCAGCACCGCGCCGAGCAAAATTTCGCGCGGCGCGTAATCGCCGCCCATCGCGTCCAATGCAATCTTCAATGTTGGCCTCTGTTGATTTACCGCAGAGGGCGCGGAGGGCGCAGAGGCAGTGTCATTTCGAGCGGGTGCGATGTATTCCGTCGCCGAAACTCTCGTCCTGCACGAAAGAGAGATTTCTGCGACAAACTGCGTCGCGCTCGAAATGACACTATCCCCAGATTCCTCTGCGTCCTCCGCGCCCTCTGCAGTGAAAACAGCAAGGTGCAATTATTTATCAATTCTAGCCTGCCCGCTCTGCTTTGGCAACCGCCCAGCGAATAACTCAAAAGCCAGTTTGGTGTTGTACCATTGGTGGATATAATGGCGGGAATTTCAACCGACCGCCAGAGCCATTTCAAAATTATTCAAAAGACGAAAGAGTAGGAGATTTTTCAATGAGCCAACCAACGCGCGTCGTCGTGACTGGGCTGGGCTTGATTGGCCCCACAGGCAATACTGTGCAAACATCGTGGGATAATATCAAGAACGGACGCTCCGGCATTGGACCGATCACTTTGTTTGATGCGACGAATTTGGAAACGAAAATCGCGGGCGAGGTAAAAAATTTCGACCCAAAAAATCATCTTGACCCGAAAGAAGCGCGGCGCATGGAACGATTCAGTCAACTCGCCATCGTCGCGGCGCGCGAAGCGGTCAACGACGCGAATTTGACAATCACCGACGAAAACAGCGAACGCATCGCGGTCTTGATTGGTAGCGCGGGCGGGGCTGCTACGGCAGTCGGCGACAACACAAAAATTTATGAAACGAAAGGGCCGCGTCGCGTCAGCCCCATTTTTCTGCCAATGATGTTGGTAGACACGGCGGGCGCGCTGGTGGCGATTGATTTGGGGATTCGCGGACCGAATTTTGCGATTGTGTCAGCCTGCGCGACGGGCACAAATTCGATTGGCGAAGCGGCGGAATACATCAAGCGCGGCGATGCCGACATTGCCTTGTGCGGCGGAACGGATGCGCCCTTGTTCTCCGTTGCCATCGCGGGCTTTAATATCATGGGTGTCCTCTCGCGGCGCAATGATGAACCCGCAGCTGCCTCACGTCCGTTTGATTTGAACCGCGACGGATTTGTTTTGAGCGAAGGTGCGGGCGTTCTCGTCTTGGAGAGTGAAGAACATGCCTTGGCGCGCGGCGCGAAAATTTATAGTGTCCTCTCGGGCTATGGAACGAGCGCGGATGCCGTACATTTTGCGGCGATGGATACCGAAGCAGGCGGAATTGCGCGCTCGATGAAGTGGGCATTGAGAAAAGCGAATCTCGACATCAAAGACATCGGCTATATCAATCCGCACGGGACGGGAACGAAATTGAACGACGTGACCGAGACGACAGCAATCAAGCAAGTGTTTGGCGAAGAAGCGTATAACATTCCAGTCAGCTCGACGAAATCTATGACAGGCCACATGATGGGCGCGTCGGGTGCGGCGGAAGCGATCTTTTCCATTCTTGCGTTGAACGAGGAAATTATTCCGCCGACAATTAATTACACGACGCCCGACCCAAACTGCGACCTCGATTACGTTCCGAATCAAGCGCGCACCAAACGCTTTGACCATGCCATGTCGAATTCGATTGGTCTCGGCGGTCACAATGCGACCATCATCGTCTCGCGCTATAATTAGCAGTTGTTCGTATGGCTTTTAACAACAATCACAACCATCCCGCGCGCTACGCGCACATTGTCGGTTGGGGCAAGTTCCTGCCGCCAAATATTATGACGAATGATGATTTGGCGAAAAAGGTGGACACCTCCGACAAATGGATTCGGGAACGCACGGGGATCGCCGAGCGGCGCATCGCCACCAAAGAGACGACGGCGAGCATGGCGCTTTATGCCGCGCAAGACGCGCTCGAAGTCGCCGACATTAATCCCTCCGAAATTGATCTCGTCATCGTCGCCACATCTACACCCGAATATATATTTCCCGCAACGGCGAGCATCGTCCAAGACCAACTCGGCGCGAGGAATGCCGCGGCATTCGATTTGAGCGCGGCATGTTCGGGATTCGTGTACGCG
>Ga0070741_10020069_pt1 | contig 10596 bp, 11 predicted proteins | sample Coa_R1_4_FD_66440 | JGI IMG/M metagenome (GOLD analysis project Ga0070741, IMG submission 66440) | Surface soil microbial communities from Centralia Pennsylvania, which are recovering from an underground coalmine fire - Coalmine... | ecosystem: Environmental > Terrestrial > Soil > Unclassified ... | reverse complement strand
CTGTCAAGAAATTTTTCAAAATCCTGGATGGTGACCCGCCCCGCCGCGCCGCTCCCCGGCAAGCCGGCCAAATCGGCGGCGTGAAGGCCCAACTCGTTCATGCGGGCTTTCATCCGGGGTGACATATAGCTGGCGCCGGAGGCGTGCGCCGGCACAGGCAGGCCGCGCACGGTGGGTTCGACCGTTTTCGGTTCGGGCGGGGCGGTGTGACCGCCATCGCCATCGACGGGTAGGGCGGACGCGGCGGCTTCCGGGGCCAGGGAGTCAAGGCCGAGACGTTTGGCATCTTCGACATTCACCTCCAAGTAACCGAGGACGGCGCCGACCGGATAACTTTCATTGAGGCGGACGAGGATCTGTTCCACCTTGCCCGGACAGGGGGATGAAACGTTCGAGGTGGCCTTGTTGGTTTCGACTTCGATGACGTCCTGATCGGCTGCAACTTGATCACCAATGCCGATGAGCAAATTGACAACAGTGGCTTCGGCGATGGATTCGCCGAGTTGGGGCATGATGATCGGGATGCGGGTGGTCATGATCAGGAGCGCAAAACGGAGCGCGCCGCGGCGGCGATGCTGCGGGCGGTCGGGCGATGGGTGGACCAGAGATTGGGATGATAAGGAATGGGCGTGTCTTTGGCGTTGAGGCGCTGGGGCGGCACGTCAAGAAGATTAAATCCCTCGGTCGCGACCCGCGCAATCACCTCCGCGGTGACCCCGCCCCACGGCCACGCCTCGCCGACACAGAGGAGCCGTCCCGTGCGCGCGACCGACGCGACCACCGTGTCGGTGTCCAGCGGTTTGATGGACCGAAGATCGACGACTTCAATCTCAGCGCCTTCGGTGGCGAATTCGTCCGCGACGGCCAACGCCTCGTGCACCATGGCGCTGTAAGCCACAATGGTGAGATCGCGCCCGGCGCGGGCGATGCGCGCTTTGCCGACGGGTATGGCCTCCCCGCCCTGGGGTAGGGCGTCAGCCTTGAGATGGTAGTAGAGATATTTGTGCTCGCAGAAAATGACCGGGTCATCGATGGCCACGGCTTCGAGCAACATGGTGTAGGCGTCGCCGACAGTGGCGGGAGTCATGACGATGAGGCCGGGATAATGGGCGTAAATGGCCTCCATGCTTTGGCTGTGAAAGGGGCCGCCGCCGGAAGTGCCGCCGGAGGGAAGCCGGACCGTGATGGGGCACGGGACGCGGGTGCGCCAGTGAAGAGCCGCTGCATGGTTGAGGATCTGATTCAAGCCCGGGGTGGAGAAATCGGCGAATTGCATTTCCACAATCGGGCGCATGCCTTCGATGGCCGCGCCGATGGCCGCGCCCACGATGGCGTCCTCACTGATCGGAGCGTCAAGGACACGACCGGGAAATTCAGCGGCGAGATTCTTGGTCGCTTTGAAGGCCCCGCCAAAAGCGCCGACGTCCTGGCCATAAATGAAAACGCGCGGATCGTCGGCAAGGGCCTTGGCCTGCGCTTCGCGGATGGCCTCCAGGTAAGTGACGCTCATGGGGCGTTGGCGGGGGCGGGATTGTCAAAGCCTTCGCTGAGATGGCGGGAGGCCAGGGCGCACCACGTCTCCTTGAAGGGATCGGGACCCGGCTCGCGCTGGACTTGCGCCACAGCTTCTTCAACGGCGTGCGCAGTTTCATCGCGCAGATGCCGCAAACCGGCTTCCTGGGCCCAGCCCTCGGCCAGAATGTGTTGCTCGGCGACTTTCAGACAGTCGCGCCCCAAGGGCGATTGCTTCAACTTGGGATCGATGTAGCTGGCATCGTCATGCTCCCCATGGCCGCATAGACGAAGCAGACGCGCGACGACAAGTTGGGGACCTTGGCCCGCACGAGCCTGGGAGACGGCGGCGCCGACTGTCTGGAGGCACGCCTCGAGATCGGTGCCATCAACCGCATGAGAGGCGACGCCATAACCCGCGGCCTTGTCAACAAGGCTGCGGCAGGCGAATTGGCGATGGCTGGGGGTCGAGTAGGCGTATTGGTTGTTGGCGATGACCAGAACCAGCGGAAGTTTTTCCACCGCGGCTTGATTGAGGCCTTCATGGAAGGCGCCGGTGGATGTGGCCCCTTCGCCGATGCAAGCTGCGCCGACGCTTCCTGACTCGCCGCGAAAGCGCCGCGCCATCAGGGCGCCGTTGACCACGGGGATCATCGCGCCCAAGTGGCTGATCATGGCGAGCATCCCCTCGCGCGGACGGCCGCGATGCACATTGCCTTCCCGACCACGCATCGGACCCAAGGCGGAGCCGAGATAGGTGCGAACCGCGTCAAGGATGGGTTCGCCAAAAGCCAGGCGGCCTGCGCCGTCACGAATTAGCGGGGCGTAGATGTCACCCTTGCGCAAAGCCATCCCGAGGGCCACCGAAAGCGCCTCCTGGCCGCGGCCGAGAAAAACGCCGCCATGAATTTTGCCGCCGCGGTAAAGACTTGCCAGTTTGTCGTCCAGCACACGCGACAAGAGCATGAAGCGGTAAGCCTTCAGATATTGCTCGCCCTGAGTAGATGCAACTTCGGTTGGCTCCCGGCTCGCCACAGTCTGCAACATAGGGACACTTTACGCTCCGTCCAGCCCGGCGGCAACGTTTCTTTGACGCATCAAACAGTTGTTGAAGGCCTTCCGCGTGAGGCAGTTTCCTACACCATGATTTCTTTAAAGCCGGCGAGGAACCGGCTCATTTCGTCGGGGGCGCCCACGGAGACGCGGAGGTGTTCGAGCATCGGCGGAAAGGGACGTCCGACGAGGATGCCGCGTTGGCGGAAGGCCTGGATGACCGGACGAACATCGCGGCCGAGATGGACCATGAAGAAATTCGCGTCCGACGGAATGACTTTATGTCCCATGGATTCCAGGGCCTCGGTGGTCTGGCGTCGCGTTTGAAGGATGTCGTGTTTGACCTGCTGCTGCGCGCCAAGATCAGCAATGGCAACGGCGCCGCCCCATTTGACCAGGGCGTTGACGCTCATGATGTCATAGTAGGGACGAAGGCGTTCGATAAGACTGGAGGGCGCGAGGCCATAGCCCAAACGCATGCCCGCAAGGGCGGCGATTTTCGAGAACGTGCGGGTGACCAGCACGGGGCGGCCTTCCGCGATGCAAGGGACCGAGGTTGCATAATCAGGGTTGTCAACAAAATGATGGTAGGCTTCATCGATCAGGACGGGCACGCCTTCGGGCAGTCCGTCAAGCAATCGGCGGACTTCGTCCTTTTTGACAATGAGCCCGGTGGGATTGTTGGGATTGCAGAGATAGACCATGCCCAGTTGATCGCGATGGTCTTTGGCGGCTTGGATAATGGCCTCGATGTCCTGCGAGAAATCGCTGCGCAATGGGAGTTTGATGGCATCGCAGTTGAGGCCCGTGGCGTACTCGTAAACGGAGCCAAAAGTTGGCTCGGCGCCGATGACTTTTTTGCCGCCGGCGAGGAAAGCCTCCGCGGCAATTTGGAGGATTTCCGTGGAGCCGGAGCCCAGGAGGATGTTCTCCGGGCTGATATTGTGATGGGCGGCGATGGCCTGGAGGACATGGTCGTCAGGGGCGTTGTAGCGATTGGCGTACTTGAGGGCGCCCGTCATGGCCTCAAGCACATTGCGCGTTGGCCCGTAAGGATTCTCGTTGAAACAGATTTTAATGAGGCCGTCGTATTCCGTGGGCGTGACGCGTCCGGCGGCGGACATTTTGGCCGGATCGACGGCTTGAGCAAAGATCGCGGTTTCGGGGAGTCCGGCCAGTCCCAGGGCGGCGGCGATGGCTCCGGCGAATTGGCGGCGTGAAACGGGTTTGGTCTTCATAGCATTTTTGAAACCTCGGCTCGGGGACGCGGGCCAAAAGGCTTTGTGACAGGATTGCCCGGATTCACAAGCGAAAAACACGAGGATTCGACATTCGCGCCTCCGGGACTATGATGGCGGCATGGAACTGGAAGACAATCTGGGCGATATCATAAAAAAAGGCCGCCTCGCCGCGAACGAGGAGGGAAAGGCGGGAGCAATCGAGGGATTTGGGCTTTCCGAGGCGGATTTGGCGCGAGTGGCGGAAGGCGGAAAACCGCCGGCCAGTTTGAATTACGCGGGATTAGGAGCGGCGGTTTCGTTGGATGGCGCGAAGTTGAAACAGATCGCGGAAGGTTGGCGCCCAAAAGAAGTCGATCTGGGCGTCTGGCGGGAACTGCGGGTCATTACGACTGCATCAGGAGGCATGGCCGTGAATTGCTATCTGGCTTGGGATGAAGTGTCGCGTGAAGCGGCTTTGTTTGACACCGGTTGGGAGGCCGGGCCGATTTTGCAGTTGATCGACGAGAACGGGCTGACGCTGAAGCACATTTTCCTGACGCACATGCACGAGGACCACGTGGCCGCGTTGGAGCCGTTGCGAGGGAAGTTCCCCAAGGCCCACCTGCACACCAACGCCAGGAGCGCGCCGCCGCAGCATCGCAACCGCCCGAACGACTTTTTGCAGCTTGGCAGTTTGCGCATCACAAACCGCGACACGCCCGGGCACGCCGAAGAGGGCGTCACTTATATTATTGGCACGTGGCCGGACGACGCGCCGCATGTGGCGGTGGTGGGGGACGCGATTTTCGCAGCGTCTATGGGACGGGGCAATCAATCCTGGAAACTGGCGCGCCAAAAAGTGCGCGAGCAGATTTTGTCGCTGCCCCCTGACACGCTGATTTGCCCGGGACACGGTCCCTTGACGACGGTGAGCCAGGAAAAGGCGCACAATCCGTTTTTCTGATTTTTTGACGGGGTTGACGGCAAGATGGGCTTGGGCAAGACGTATAGGAGGAGGAGATTGAGTTATGAAACGACTTGCATTGATTGTCGGGGCCACAATGGCCTTGGGCTGGATGACCTGCCTGGCGCAACCATCCGATTTGTCGCCGAACGTCCAGGAGGTGATCAAGCTGAGCAAGGCGCACATGAGCGATGACGTGATCATCGCGTACATCCGCAATTCCGGCGCCAGTTACAACTTGAGCGGCGATGACATTCTTTATTTGAATTCGCAAGGGGTTTCCCAACCGGTCATTTCCGAGTTGCTGCACAGCAACGGCGCAACTGCAGCCCCGACGCCGCCGCCAGCGGCTCCGGCCCAGCCGCCTCCGGCGCCGACTCCCATGGTTCCTCCGCCCGCTCCGTCGGGCGGGGTGGCACAGCCGACAACTCCGCCGCCTACGGAAGCAATGCCGCCGGAGCAGGCGCCGCCAGATTCGGAAGTCAATCTGCCGTATTTTCAATCGCAGCTGTCTTCGGCGGGAGCATGGATTGATGTGCCCGGTTACGGGCTGTGCTGGCAGCCGCGCATCGGCGTGGAGAATCCGACCTGGCGTCCCTATTTCGACGGCGGACATTGGATTTACACGGATGACGGCTGGACCTGGCAATCGGATTATCCGTGGGGAGACATTGTCTTTCATTACGGCCGGTGGTTCCATGATTATCGGTATGGATGGATGTGGCGTCCGGGCTATCACTGGGGACCGGCGTGGGTGACGTGGCGCCAAGCCGAGGGAGCGGGCTTCTGCGGGTGGGCGCCGCTGCCGCCAGATGCCCGCTTTGAAGTGGGCGTGGGCTTGGTTTATCACGGGCATACGGGGCTGGACATCGACTTTGGCCTGCCCGCTTCGGCCTATGTCTTTGTTCCATTTGACCATTTCTGGGCGCATGACTACCGGGCTTGGGCGGCGCCGGTCTGGCGAAGGGACGACCTCTTCCGCGCGAGCTTCGTGCTCAATGGTTATCATTTCGAGGGTGGACGCTTCATCATTGGGGGAATTGGGCGCGACCGTATGGCCTTCCTGACGCATCATGACATTGTGGTCGGCAGGCTGGGCATTCACGACGACCGCATCCTGCGCGCAAGGGAGATGCAGCATCTGCATTCGGCGGAAGTGCGGCATGAGATCCGCCACGACGAATTCGAACACCATGCGGAGGCGATTCGCCATGGGGATTACGGGCGGGGGGATTATGGCCGTGATTATGGCCATGGCGGGCGCGACGACCATCGAGACGGCCATTAAGCGCGCGTCTCCCTGATGAGTTGACAGAAGCGAAAGGCGTTTTTTGCCTTGGAAACGAAGGCAAAGACGGCTTTGGCATTTTGTGCTTGTGCGGTTTGGAGCGAAGCATTTAATAGCGCAAGTCGATGCGAACTTCGACCGAGACACGAAAAAAAACCGGCACACCAATCCATCAAATTGTATGGCGAAAGCACTGTCGAAAGCGGAACTGGCCGCCGCCCTGGCGGAAAAAAGCGGACTGACCAAAAAAACGGGTGTAGAAATCCTCGAGCATCTGGCTGAACTGGCGCACAAGAACGCCAAAAACTCCTTCACCCTGCCTGGCATCGGCAAGTTGGTGTTGCAATCTCGCAAGGCCCGCATGGGCCGCAATCCCAAGACGGGAGTCCCGGTGCCCATTCCCGCGCGCAAAGTGGTGAAATTCCGCGCCGCCAAGGCGTTCACCGACGCCATCTCCGCCCGCTAGAGGCTCCGAGTCGAGGGCGGTGGCCGCGCCAACCGCAGCCGTGCGAAGCGCGAACTCCTTTATGAAAATTGCCATCGTGGGGTGCGGCGCGCTGGGCAGTTATTACGGCGCGCTGCTGTGCCGCGCCGGACACGAAACCCATTTTCTGCTCCGCTCAGACTATGACGCGGTCAGGCGGGACGGCGTGACCATTCTCAGTCCCGAGGGAGACATCCACGTCCGTCCGATATGCGCGCGAACGCCGGAGCAGATCGGGCCGGTGGCGTTGGTGGTGATCGGCCTGAAAGCGACCGCGAACGATATTTTTCCGAAGGTGTTGCCGCCCTTGTGCGGGCCGGATTCATTAGTATTGACTCTCCAAAACGGGTTGGGAAATGAGGACGCGGTGGCGCGCGCCGTCGGCGCTGATCGCACCCTGGGTGGCTTGTGCTTTGTCTGCCTCAATCGCGTCGCGCCAGGAACAATTGTGCATTCGGCCCACGGCGTCGTCGTCATGGGAGAATACGACGGGCCGTCCCGGCCCCGCACGCGCCATGTTGCCGACACCTTTACGCAAGCCGGCATCGAATGCCGCGTCGCCGAAAACATCATCAAGGCGCATTGGGAAAAATTGGTCTGGAATATTCCATTCAACGGGCTGGGGGTGGCAGGGGCGGCAGGGTTCGAAGCGGTGGAAACGGGCAAACTGACCGGACGGATTGGCGCCTGTTTGACAACGAAGGATTTGTTGGGCGACCCGCGGTGGGAAAGAATCGTGCGCGACCTGATGATGGAAACCATCGGCGCCGCCCGCGCTCTGGGTTTCGACATTCCTGATGCAGCGGCCGATTTCCAGATCAACCGCACCCGCGCCATGGGGGCGTACAAAGCCTCGACCCTGATCGACTTTGAGCGCGGACAACCGCTGGAGTTGGAGAGCCTTTTCGGTGAACCGTTGCGTCAGGCGCAAAAGGCCGGCGCCAAGTGCCCACGGCTGGAAAAGCTGTGCGGCCTCCTGGAGCAAATGGGGCAGCGCGCGTAAAGCCGGCGGCTTGAGAAATGGCTCCGCCTTCCGCGCGGCCGGCAGGAATCAGCGGCGGCCGTCATACCACGGGGAACAGGCTTCGCGGCTGGTGACGGTTTGGCGGGGTTGAATGATGGCGCGGCGGAAGAAACGGAGGAGTTCGAGGCGGCTGTAAAGATGAACTTTCCGCGCGGAGGTGCGCAGCGGATGGCGGTGGAGAATAACGATTCCCTTGCCTTCGCGGCGGCCCAGGTCATTGAGCCGTTTGCTCAGGTCGATTTCCTCGCTGGCGAAGAGGTCCTGGTTGAATCCGCCCACGGCGCGGAAGGCGCGCGTTTCGCAAAAGATAAACGAGCCGGCGAACCAATGCCGGATGCGGCTGAGGCGGTTCCACAGGGCTGTCCCGAGGTCGGCCAGGAGGTGGCGCTCGTCGAGGCGGACGATGACGCCACCCGCCAGGCACCGGCCGGATTGGATCGAGGCGGCCACGTCGGCAAAAAGCTCGCGGGTGGGGCGGGAATCGGCGTCGATGAAGATGAGCCAATCGCCGCTGGCGGCGGCGGCGCCAGAGTTGCGGGCGCGGGCGATTTGATTGACAGGCTCGAAAACGACTTTGGCTCCAGCGGCGCGGGCGATTTCGGCCGTGGCGTCGGTGGAGTTGTTGTCACAAACGATGGTTTCGCGGCCCCAGCCGAGGTCGTCGAAGGCGCGCGAGGCGTTGGCGACGCTGGCCAGGGTGGCGGGAAGAAGTTTTTCCTCGTTGAAAGCGGGAATGACGAAGGAAACCAGCACGGTCATTCCTCAAAGAAGCGCCGGATGAGCGTGGCGGTGTAATCGATTTGGGCGTCGGTCAGCTCGGGATACATGGGCAGAGGCAGGATCCGGCTGGAGACCGATTCGGCGACAGGGAAATCGCCGGGTTTGCCGCCCAGAGACGAGTAAACCTCCTGGAGGTGGAGCGGTTGCGGATAATAAATGATGGTGGGAACGCCGCGGTCGGCGAGGAATTTTTGCAGGGCGTCCCGGCGGTCGGTGAGGATGGCGTAAACGTGATAGACGTGGGTTCCGGCGGACCGTTCGGGCGTGTCGAGCGGAAGGCCCTGGAGAAGCTCCGCGTAGCGCGAAGCGATGGCCGCCCGGCGCTCGTTCCACTGGCGAAGGCGCGGGAGCTTGACGCGCAAGATGGCGGCTTGCAGGTCGTCGAGCCGGCTGTTGTAGCCGTGCAACTCGTGGAAGTAGCGGCGCTCGATGCCATGGACGCGGAGCATTTTCAGCTTGCGCGCGAGGGATTCGTCAGATGTGATCACCAGACCGGCGTCGCCTCCGGCGCCGAGATTCTTGGTCGGATAAAAACTAAAGCAACCGATGGCGCCGAAGGTCCCGAGATAATGATCTTTATAAGTGGAACCTATGGACTGGGCGCAATCTTCGACGAGGTGAACCCCGTGTTCGCGGGCCAGGGAAAGCAACTGCTCAAGCGGGGCAGGCTGCCCAAAGAGGTGGACCGGGATGATGGCTTTGGTGCGAGGGGATATTTTGCGCGCGACTTCGCCGGCGTCAATTTGGAATGTGCGGGGATGAATGTCGGCGAAAACGATGCGAGCGCCGGCCTGATGAATCGCTTCGGCAGGCGCGATGTAAGTGAAGGGCGTGGTAATGACTTCGTCGCCGGGGCCAATCTCGAGGGCCCGGAGCGCAAGGGTCAGGGCGTCGGAGCCGGAATTGACTCCGAGAGCAAAACGAGCCCCGAGAAACTCGGCGATTTCCTTTTCGAAAGCGGAGACGTTTGGGCCGAGAATGTAATGCGCGCCGGAAAGGGCTTGCTCGACGGCCGGAAGAATTTCAGTTTTCAGCGCCTCGTATTGCGCGGCCAGATTCAAGAAAGGAACATTCACGCGTTCAGGCCAAAGAGTATTTCCAGATCGCGCATGAAAGGCAAGGCGACGCTTGCCGTCGGGGCCGATATCCGGGGCAGGTGGGGTTCTCTGAAAGGGTCTTGTTTCGCCGAAGGGCTCGTCTATCCTGCCGCGCGTGAGCCGGCAGCGAAAATTCAGATTGGGGCTTCTCGGATCGGGCCATGGGTCCAATGCCGCCGCCATCGCTGACGCCTGCCGCTCGGGCGAAATTCCCGCCGAGGTCGCCATTATTATAAGTGATGTGGCCGAGGCCGGTATACTGGAGCGCGCCCGGGAGCGCGGCCTGCCGGGACGTTTCATCGCACCGGGCAAGTTCCGCACGAAACTTGATGACGCCGCCGAATCGGAATACATCAACGCGCTTCGCCACGCAGACGTGGATCTGGTTGTGCTGGCGGGGTTCATGCGGATTCTCAAGGGGGAATTTCTGCGGGCGTTTGCGGAAAAGGTGGTCAACATCCATCCCGCCCTGCTGCCGGCGTTCCCGGGGTTGGAAGCTTGGAAACAGGCGCTCGAATACGGCGTGAAAGTCACTGGCGTCACGGTGCATTACGTCGATCAAGGGGTGGACACCGGGCCGATCATCGCCCAGGACACGGTGCCTGTTTGGGGAGGTGACACGCCGGCCACGCTCCATGCACGGATCCAGGAGGTCGAGCGGCGAATTTATCCCAGGGCCATCGCCGCCATCGCACGCGGGGAAGTGCGCGTGGCCGGACGCCACACTATTTGGCCATGAAAGCCAGAAAAAAGAAAAAACCGCCTTTGCCGCGCCTCTCCTGGAAAATCAATCCAACGACGCGCGTTAAGGAATCTGCCCGCAAATACTCGCGTCCCCGCGCCAAGCGCGAACGGCAAAGAGATGACGTGGAATGAGGCGCAAATCGCCTGCTACCGCCGGACAGCCCCAGAGTTCAACGGTTGCCGGCAAAGGTTTGAAAATCTCCGGCAACGTTCCGCGACTGTGTGGGTAATATGGCCGCGAAAGGCTTGGTTGGGCGCATTCCAGAGGGCGTAGTATTCGAAGTCCGTGGGCTGCCGACCCTTAAGCCTGTCGAACCTCTGCACACGTTGATCCATGACTTCCGCGACAACGTGACGCGCAATTTCCGGGCTGGTATAGGCCCGGGAATCCGTCACCGCATGCCATACCGTGGTGCGCACCTGATAACGG
>Ga0070741_10020068_pt1 | contig 10596 bp, 8 predicted proteins | sample Coa_R1_4_FD_66440 | JGI IMG/M metagenome (GOLD analysis project Ga0070741, IMG submission 66440) | Surface soil microbial communities from Centralia Pennsylvania, which are recovering from an underground coalmine fire - Coalmine... | ecosystem: Environmental > Terrestrial > Soil > Unclassified ... | reverse complement strand
ATCAGCTCCTTGACGCGCGTCAGGCCGCGGCGCTTGGGATAGGCGTCGGCGCGCGCCTGCGTGATCATGTTCAGCAGCGGGTTGGAGACGACGCACAGCTCGGACTCGACGAGCAGGCCCAACAGCTTGGCGAAGTACGCGTTGTCGACCGAATGCAGCGAGGTCAGGTGGCTGCCCGTCACCCGTCCTTCCATCCCGCGCGCAACCGTCTCCCGGGCCAGCACCTCGACGAAGCGCGAGCTCGGGTCGTCGGTTTCGTCGCAGTGCATGTCGACGGCGAGGCCGCGTCGGTGCGCCCGGTCCATCAGCGCGGTGATGCTTCGCACCCCCTCCTCGCGGGTGCGCTCGTAATGGGGGATCCCGCCGACCACGTCGACCCCGAGCTCGAGGGCCTCATCCAGCAGGCGCTCGCCGTCGGGGAAGCGTAGGAGCCCGTGCTGAGGAAACGCCACCAGCTGCACATCGATGAGGCCTCGCAGCTCTTGGCGGACCTCCGCCAGGGCGCGCACGCCCAGCAGGGATGGCTGGCACACGTCGACGTGGCTGCGCATATGAAGGATGCCCTGGGCGATGCACCACCGCAGGTACTCACGCGCCCGTTGCTTGAGGCCCTCGGGGGTCAGCATGGACTGGAGCTCGCCCCATAGGGAGATGCCCTCGAGCAGCGTCCCTGAGGCGTTGCGCCGCGGCGTCCCGGCGGTGAGGACCGCGTCGAGATGGAAATGACTGTCGACGAACGGCGGCGTGACCAGACGCCCGTCGGCGTCGACCTCGGCCGCGGCTTCGTCCTGCAGCCCAGCCTCGATCGCAGTTATGCGGCCGTCGGCCATGCCGATATCGACGAGGCCGTCTTCTCCTGGGCGGCGGGCGCGCCGGATGATCAGATCGAGCGCCGGGCGGTCTTGTATTCGTCCGATATTCACCATAAGCTCCATATTGCATCAACGGATCCAAACTTGGAGGACAGATGGCCGGGACCAGCAACGATCCTCACTCCGGAGAGCATGGCGCCGAGCATCTCGCCCACGAGGTCGAGGATTACTTTGCCAGCGACCTCGAGATCGAGCGCGAGACGCTTCAGGCATCGATACAGCACGACTATTCAACGGGGATCGTGCCGCTGAACAAGCGCCGCCCGATCACCCACTTCATCGCGCTGTGGACGACTTTCGCGGCGGGATTTTCATTCCTCTTTGTGGGGACCGAGATCCACGATGCGGGCTTCACCCTGCCCGGGACGATCGGGGTCACCGCGCTCGCACTCGGTATCTACTTCGCCTACGCGATCTTCGCCGCCTATCTGGGATCCCGCACTGGCATGACCATGCCGCTGCTGACCCGGTCGATCTTCGGCGTCACCGGTTCGTACATCGTCTCGGCGATGCTGATCATTGGACCGCTGGGGTGGGTTGGGTTCCAGGGCGGCCTGATGGTCCAGATCTGGAACGGCCTCTACGGCTGGGGCGCGGTCGAGCTGCTGACGATCGTCATGTGCGGAGTGATGATCTTCAACAACCTCTTTGGGTTCACGGGCATCAGCACATTCGCTCGCTACATCGTGACGCCGCTGATCATGCTGTGGGTGGCCTACATGGTGATCCGCGGCCTGATCGACCACTCGGCGATGCTGGGGCATCACCCCAAGAATGTCACCGGGCTGACCTTCTGGCAGATCGTGGGGACGGTGCTCGGCTTTGCGATGTGGGGCAACGAGCCCGACATCTGGCGGTACGGCAAGCCCAAGTTCAGCTGGCCCATTCCAGCGTTTGCGTTCGCCCTCGCGGTGGGCTTTTTGCTGTTCACTATCGGCGGCTGGATGATGGCTCAGTTCGCGGGCTCAACGGATTTCGGCACCGTCGTCAGATACTCCACACACTTCTCGCTGTTCGGCGCCTTCTGGCTGGCCTGGATCCTCGCCACCATCAGCCAGTTCGCGATCAACGATGGCAACTACTACGAGGCCATCAACGCCTTCCAGAACATCTTTGGGAACTGGAAGGTGTGGAAGCGCCTGTACTCGTGCTTCATCTGCGCCTGCATCGGTGCGCTGGCCGGCTACCTGGTCAACTACGTCATCACCAACGGGTTCCTGAAGGTGGCGGCATTCCTGGCCGTGACCGCTCCCTGCGCGACCACGATCATGGTGGTCGACCACTTCGCGCTCCCCCGTCTGTTTGGAATCTCCAGGCCGCTGATCCGGGTCCCCAAATGGAGGGAGGCATCGATCGGCAACTGGCCGGCGATTGTGGCGCTGGGCATATCGGTGTTCTACGGAGCCTGGGCGACCGGCATCTTTCCCGGGGAGAACCCCAACCGCTACTGGGGCCCGGGGCCGCTGGAGGCCTGGGTCATGGCCGCCGTGCTGTACATCGTTTTCGTCGCGATCAGCCGGGCGGCTGTTCCCGGAGCACAGGCGCTCAAGGCGCTGCTCGGCTTCTCGAAGGTGGTCGAAGATACGCCGCTTCCGAGCAGCGCAGTCGTTGACATCTCGACGGTTGCCGAAGGGACCGCGCGTCCGCCGGCCCCGGCGATGGCGGGAGCCGCTCCCGACGGTTCGTAGCCTCGGGTGTAGGACAACAGCGGTCAGCGAGACGTGATGAGCATGGTGCCGACACACGCCGAGCTGGCGGCGTGGGATCTGGATCACATGATCCATCCCTGGAGCTTCCCGGGCTCCTCGCTGATGATCGTTCGCGGCCAGGGCTCGAGCTACTGGGATGCGGAAGGCCGCGAGTATCTGGACGCGCTGGGGGGAATCCAGCTGTGCGAGATAGGGCACGGTCGTCGCGAGCTCGGGGAGGTGGCCGCCGCCCAGATCGGGGAGCTCGAGTACTCGCCGCTTTTCTGGAACTTCGGCAACGAGCCGTCCGCCCGCCTCGCCCGGCGACTGGTGGACTTGGCGCCCGCCGGAATCGATCACGTGTTCTTCACCAACGGCGGTTCGGAGAGCTGCGAGAGCGCCATCAAGATGGCGCGGCTCTACCACTATCTCCGCGGAGAGGCCGACCGCACGATGATCCTCTCGCTGGGTCATTCCTACCACGGGATGACCTACGGGGCGCTCGCGGCGACCGGGCTGGAAGGAGTCAAGAACGGGTTTGGCGAGCTGCCCGGCGGCTTCTTTCACCTCACGACGCCCTACCCGTACCGCGACGAACTGTTCGGCGGCGAGGACCCATTCGAATTCTGCGTGAGCGAGCTGGAGCGCACCATCTCCCAGCTCGGACCCGGACGGATCGCCGCGTTCATCGGCGAGCCCGTCCTGACGGTCGGAGGCGTGATCGTTCCGCCCAGGGAGTACTGGGAGGCCGTCACCGAGATCTGTCACCGCCACGGCATCCTGGTCATCTCCGATGAGGTGGTGACGGCGTTCGGCCGGCTGGGCTCTTGGTTCGCCTCGCCGTCCTGGGGCATCGAACCCGACCTGATCACCACGGCCAAGGGCCTCACCAGCGGCTACCTGCCGCTCGGCGCCGTGCTTGCCTCCCATGAGGTCGGGGGCACGATCAAGGACGCCGAGACGGGGTTCATGCACGGGTACACCTACTGCGGCCATCCCGTCGCGTGCGAGGTTGCGATGCGCAACCTGGACATCATCGAGCGAGAGGACCTCGCTTCAAATGCGACCACCGTCGGCGCGCGGCTGCTCAGCTCGCTGCAGGGTTTGCTGGAGCTACCGGTGGTGGGTGACGTGCGCGGCGCTGGGCTGCTGGCCTCGGTGGAGCTCGTCGCGGACAAGACAACCAAGCAACCGATCGAGGTCCGTCGCCAGGAGATAGCCGATCGGGTTCGAGACGAGCAGGGCGTGATCGTCCGCAGCATCTACCAGAATGTGATCATCGCGCCGTGCCTCATCCTGACGGTCGATGAGGCCGACCGGATTGCCCAGGCGCTCCACGCTGTACTGCAGACGACAGGCCTCGATGGGAGGCCCACGTCGGCCGCCTCGGCGCTTCGCGCCTGAGGAACTAGGACCGGATCAGGCGACCACGGCGGCGGGCTGGACCGCCAGGCGGTTAAGCCCTGTCTCCTGGGCCATGCAGTGCATGTAAAGGGCCTTCATCTCCGGCTCATGCCGGCGTGCAACCGCCTCCCAGCGCGCGCGCTGCTCGAGGATTTCGGGCATCTGCCCGCGCACCTCCGCCATCACCGCGGCCTCGTCGAGACGGGTGAGGGCTCGGTCGCGCACGACGATGTCCCCGTTGACCAGGACGTCGGTCACCGATGATCCGTTCTCTGCGTACACGAGACCGACACTGGGATCGCTGGTGGGCATCAGCGGCCACGAGTCTAGGTCGAGCAGCACGACATCGGCTCTCTTGCCGACCTCCAGCGAGCCGATCTCGCGCTCCAGGCAGACGCTGCGTGCACCACCAAGGGTCGCCGCACGCAGTATCTCGGCGGCTCCCGGCCAGCGGTCGTAGTCGACGTCTGAGAGCGTGTGGATGAGGCCCGCGGCCTTCATCACGTCGAAGATCCGGCCGGAGTCGTTGCAGTCGATCTCGTCGGTTCCGAGCGCCACGTTGACACCGGCGTCAAGCAGCTTGCGCAACGGGGCGATGCCCGAGCCGATGCGCAGGTTGCACACCGGATTGTGGGCCACGGAGCAGTCCGCCGCCGCCATCAGCTCGATGTCCTCGTCGGTGATCCAGATCGCGTGCGCCATGGTCAGACGAGGATTGATCGCCCCGATCTCGTCCAGATGGGCCACGAGGCTCTTTCCATACAGCTCGCGGCCCGTGACCTGCTGAACCTTCGTCTCGAGAACGTGCATGTGGTACGCCGTGTCGTGGCGGTCGGCGAACTCCGCGGCCGCTGCGAGGAGGTCGTCGGTGCACCGCTGCGGCCCCGAAGGTGCGATCACGTAGCGCAGCCGCCCGGCCGGGTCGTGAAAGCGGCGCACAGCCTCGGTGGCGAACTCCAGATAGTGCTCCGTGGTGGGCGGCGGGGCGGCACCAAACAGATCGAGCAGCTCGTCGGAGAGGAACCGGCGCGCATAGGGAAGCGTGTCCATGAACCGCTTGTTGATCACGTGTCCGGAGCAGTTGGCGCGAATGCCCGCATCGTCATAGGCCCGGAAGACCGCCGCCAGCTGATCGTGGTCCTGGCTTGGCAGCTCAATGCAGTCGTCGAGCAGGCAGGTGACGCCGTTTCGCAGCGCCTCGATGGCGACGATCAGCGTCCGCAGATAGACGAGCTCTGGCGAGGGAGCGAGGGCCGGGTCGAACGGGTAGGCATAGAGCATCAGCGACTCGAGCGGCCGGCCCGGATACCGCCCGCGCAGGAAGTTCTGGTTGGAGTGGAAGTGCGAGTTCACGAGCCCCGGGATGGCCAGCCGCCGCCCCCCGTCGATCACCTGCGCTCCGTCTGCCTCGAGGCCGGGGCCGACCGCGGCGATTCGATCGCCCTGCACCAGGATGTCCGCCCGCCGAGCTTCCGCCCCCTGCTCGCCGTCCATGGCAATGACCGTGGCGTCCTTGATCAGGATGCTCATGCCTGTCTCGGTCCCCGGCGCGTCGCCTTCGCAATCGCGGTCAGCGCAAGCATCTCGAACGCGACAGTCGCCCCCTGCAGAGCGGTGACCTGGCCCGGCCCGTCGTAGGTCGGCGAGACCTCCACGACGTCAAAGCCGACGAACTCGATGCCTGCCAGTGCCCGCAGGAAGGCCTGCGCCTCGTGGGAGAGCAGGCCGGAGATCTCGGGCGTTCCGGTGCCCGGCGCAAATGCCGGATCAAGCACGTCGATGTCGAACGACAGGTAGGCGGGGCCGTCGCTCAACCGTTCTCGGACCCGCTCGCCGTACCGCTCCGGTGACCAGGTCCGGAGCTCCTCACAGCTGACGATCTCAAAACCCCACTCGCGTGGCTGTTCGTAGTCGGCCGCTGCGTAGAGCGACCCTCGCATGCCCGCAAGCAGCGAGCGGCGGGGCTCGATCAGGCCCTCGTCGAGCGCGCGGCGAAATGGCGTTCCATGTACGTAGCGCTCGCCCCAGTAGCTGTCCCAGGTGTCGGCGTGAGCGTCGAGTAGGACCAGCCCCAGGGGTCCATGGCGGCGGGCATGCGCCCGAAGCTCGCCGAGGACGATCGAGTGATCTCCGCCCAACACCACCGGCACCGTTTCCGCCTGGATCACGGGCATGAGCTGCTCAGCGATCAGCGCGGTGGTGCGCTCCGCGTTGCCCGGCACGGTGTTGACGTCGCCTCCGTCGACCACCGAGAGCGTGTTGAAGATGTCAATCTCGAGCACCGGGTGCCAGCGGCGCATCATGAGGCTCATCTCGCGGATCGCGGCGGGCCCGTAGCGCGCACCGGGACGGAAGCTGGTCGCCGTGTCGAACGGGACCCCGATGATCGCCGCGTCGGCCCCGTCCCAGTCCTGCGACAGCGGGCAGCGCGCGTAGGTCCGCACTCCCGTGAACCGCGGGCTAACGGAGGAATCGGTGGGCTGATAGCGCGGCGGCTGCTCGGTCATCCGCGTTGCGCGGGGATCGCCCTCAGGCCACCGCAGAGGACTCGAACTGCGGAATGATCGCCTGCCCGTAGCGGTCCATCGTGTCCTCAATCGAATCTGTCATCAGGTACAGGTTGACCTGGCGCACGCCGAGCTCCTCGAGCTCGCGCAGCCGCGCGATGTGCTGGTCGGCATCGCCGAGCAGGCAGAAGCGGTCGACGATCTCGTCGCTGATGTACTTGCCGTGCTCCGCGCCGACCCGGCTGTGCTCGCTGTAGTCGTACTCCTGCACCCGTTGCGCGAAGTCGGTCAGCGCATGAGGGATTTCGCCGTCGGTTCCGTAGCGCCTGATCAGGTCTTTGACATGGTTTGAGACCATCGCGGGGAACCACCGCGTCTCCTCGCGCCAGCGGGGAATGTCGGCGTCGACCACCGCGGGCGCGCAAACAACGGGCGCGAGCGCGTCGGCGTCACGTCCCGCCTTCACCGCCGCGTCGCGGGCCCGCTCGATGATCCAGCGCGTGATCTCGGGGTCGGCGAGCTGAATGATGATGCCGTCGCCGACACGGCCGGCGACCCCCAGCGCCCGCGGTCCATATCCGGCCACATACATGGGGATCTCGGGCTCGGTCCGAGCCCACTCGAGCTTCAGCTCGCGCTCGTTCCAGTGCACCTCGCGGCCATTCATCAGGTCCTTGATCATCTCCAGCGCGGCCTCGAACTCACGAACCGGGACGGGCTCCAGCCCCACCACGCGGCGTGAGGAGTCTCCGCGGCCGATCCCCATCGCCATCCGCCCGCCGCTGACGTCGTGCAGCGTCGCGTACGCACTCGCAGTAACGGTCGGTTCGCGGATCCCTGGATTGGTGACGCAGTGGCCGAGCTTGATCGTGGAGGTCGCGGCGGCGGCGAGCGTGAGCACGATGTACCCGTCCTGCCACAGGATGTGCGAGTCGTAGGTCCAGCCGTATCTAAAACCGAGCTGTTCGGCGCGCACGATCCGGTCGACGAACTGCTGGGCGGGCGGATCCGGAAGGAACGTCACCCCGAAATCAAGCATCTCTTCTCCTCCACGGTCGCACGGCGGCCTATACGTGACCCCCTGCAGGGCATTTCTATCAGAGCGCCGCTAGGCGAGCACGACACCAGCTGGGGCACTGGTAGAGTCGTCGCGGATCGCCGGGTCGACGCGGAGGGAGGTTCCCGTGGCTGAGGAAGTAGAGGCAGCCCTGCATACGATTTTCGCCGCTGATACAGGGATTTACCAGAGGCGCGGGTTCCAGCGCCGGGTGGGGTTCGGCCGCCGGCCCGCCCTGATTCACATCGATCTGGCCAACGCCTGGACCAGGCCCGGTCATGCCTTCAGCTGCGACGGCATGGATGTGATCATCCCGGCAGTCCAGAGACTGAACGACGCGGCGCGCGCCAAGCAGATCCCGATCGTCTACACGACCACCGCCTACGCGGTGACGGCCGGCCCCAATACCGACATGGGCATCTGGCACCACAAGATCCCCGTCGAACAGCTGAAGCTCGGCTCCCCCGAAGTCGCGATCGACGAGCGCATTGCGCCGTTAGACGGCGAGCAGGTGATCGTCAAAAAGCGCGCCAGCGCCTTCCACGGCACCTACCTGGCAGGGTTTCTCAAGGCCAACGGGGTCGACACGGTAGTGATCACCGGCGTCACCATGGCCGGCTGCGTGCGCCACACCACCGAAGATGCGATTGCCGAGGGGTTTCGCCCGATCGTCGTGCGTGAGGCCGTCGGCGACCGCGTACCCGGCGTCGTCGAGTGGAACCTGTTCGACATCGACTCGAAGTTCGGGGACGTCGAGCCGCTTGACCGGGTCGTCTCCTACCTGGACGAGCTCACACCGGCCGCAGCCGATGATCTTCAGGGCAGCAGCGCCGCCATCTCGGCGTAGGTCTCGGGCCGGCGGTCGCGGAAGAACTGCCAGGTAGTCCGCACCTCCTCGATCAACCCCAGGTCGAGGTCAGCCACCAGGACCTCGTCCTCGCGGTCCGAGGCCTGGGCGAAGACCTGCCCGCGGGGGTCGCAGAAGTAGCTTGACCCGTAGAAGCGAGCGCCGGGCACCAGCTCCTCGCCCACGCGGTTGATCGCCCCGACGAAGAAGCCGTTTGCGACCGCATGTGATGGTTGCTCGAGCTCCCAGAGGTAGCGCGAGACGCTCTCGATCGTGGCCGACGGGTTGAATGTGAGCTCCGCTCCCTTGAGGCCGAGCATCCGCGCGGGCTCGGGAAAGTGGCGGTCATAGCAAATGAAGATTCCGACCTTCCCCACGCTTGTGTCGAAGACCGGATAGCCGAGGTTTCCGGGCTTGAAGAAGTACTTCTCCCAGAAGATGGGTCCGACCTGGGGGATGTGGGTCTTGCGGTACTTGCCGACCACGCTGCCGTCGCTCTCGATGACCACGGCGGTGTTGTAGAACACCCCGTCGAACTCCTTTTCGAAGAACGGCACGATCAGGACGAGGCCGTGCTTGCGCGCGAGCTCGCGCATCGCGGTGACCGTGGGGCCGTCATCGGGCTCGGCCGTCTCAAACCACTTGGGCTCCTGCTGGGCGCAGAAGTAGGGGCCGAAGAAGATCTCCTGGAGGCAGACGATCTTGGCGCCCTGGGTCGCCGCCTGCCCGATCATCTCGGCGTGCTTGGCCACCGCCTCCCCTTTGGGGAGGTTCGCGTGCGCCTGGATCAGCGCGGCCCTAACGGTCTTTCCCATGTTCTCTCTCCCTTGCCAGTCAAGTGCAGACCCCGCACCACTCCATTGCCAGCAGCGCGAAGGCCCGCGTTGCACACATCACTTCGTCAACGGTGACGAACTCGTCGTCGGCATGCGCCACGGCGAGATCGCCGGGGCCGTAGCTGATTGCCGGGATACCCTCGATCGTGAGCCAGGAGGCGTCGTCGACAGCTGGAAAACCGGACACCTCCGCCGGCCCCGCCGACCGGGTGCCGGCGGTCGCGCGCTCGTGCGCGGCGCACAATGCCGCGACGATGTCGTCACCATCGGGCGAGTTGGCGGGCCAGTGCAGTCGCCACTCGATCACAGGCTCGTGCCGGCGCATCCAGTCGTCGCTCGCGACAAGGTGGCCGACCTGTTGCTCGATCTCCCGCTTGATCTGACCGGGGTCGTCGTCGGGCGGGTACCAGACCAGATACTCGATACGCATCTCATCGGGGACGAACAGCGGGAATTGAACCCCTCCGGCGCCTGCCTCGAGGATGCCGGGCATGATCGTGAACTGCCCCGGGCGATAGTGGGAATGGCGCTTGGAGAATGCCCATTGCCGCTCCAGCCGCCGGAGGCCCTCGAGCAGGACAAGTCCCTTGTCGATCGCGCTCACTCCGGGCGGCGCCGTGGCGCCGCTCGGATGAAGAGTCTGTCCTCGGTTGGCGGCGTGAGTGGCCTTGCCCGTCACCGTCAGCGTGAACCAGAGCTGACCCGGCGAGGTGGGCATGACCGCGAGTGGGGATGCCCCGGTCGTGGGTTCGGCCACAACCGCCGCGTCGGCACGGTATCCGCGCTGTACCGTCGCGCTGACGCCGATGTCGTTGTTCATGCACTCCTCGCCGGCCACGGCCTCGAGGACGAGATCACCGCAAAGTCGGACGCCGCTGCGCACCAGCGCGCGGCCCGCGAAGGCCTGGGCGAGCACCCCCGCCTTCATATCGGTGGACCCACGCCCCCAGATCCGGTCGACGTCGATCAGTCCCGAGAACGGATCGTGACGCCAGTTCTCCGCTCGACCCACCGGGACAACATCAACGTGACCGTTGTAGATAAGCGATCGGCCGCCGCCGGTTCCGCGGATAACGCCGACCGCGTTCTCACGCCCGGGCTCGATCCCGAAGACGTCGACCTCTGCATCCATCTGCTGGTACACCTCGGCCACGAGCTGCGATACCCGCCCCTCCCCACCGACGACCTCGTCGTAGATCTGGCCCGGGTAGCGCGGGTTTACGCTCGGGATCTGGACGGCGCGCGAGATGGTCCCAAGCAGCTCCTCGCGGCCGGCCTCGACCTCGCTGAGAACCCGCTCGGCGAGCTCTGCAGTGACCGCTTGCTGCTGTGAGGTGGCCATCGAACTAGAGGACGAGTTTTAGCGGAGACTCGAGCAGGGTCTT
>Ga0070741_10020067_pt1 | contig 10598 bp, 10 predicted proteins | sample Coa_R1_4_FD_66440 | JGI IMG/M metagenome (GOLD analysis project Ga0070741, IMG submission 66440) | Surface soil microbial communities from Centralia Pennsylvania, which are recovering from an underground coalmine fire - Coalmine... | ecosystem: Environmental > Terrestrial > Soil > Unclassified ... | reverse complement strand
CCGGGCGACGTCGTCGGGCGCCGGCTCGGCGACCTCCCGTACGCGCCCGGCGAGTTCGCGCTCCTCGTGAAGCGCGGCGACGGCGTGCTCGTCGCGACGGCCGACTGGGATCTCGCCGCCGGCGACGAGATCTGGTGCGGCCGCGTGTCGGCCGGCGAGAGCCCGCTCGCGGCCGTGCTCGACGCTGCGGCGCCGCCCGCGCTTGCACCCGCCGCCGCGCGCCCGTAGCGTGCCGCCGATGATGATCCGCCCGGGCGTCGCCGCGGTCGTCTTCGGTCCCGACGGCGTCCTTCTCCAGCGCCGCGACGACAACGGCCAGTGGGGGCTCCCGGGCGGCGGCGTCGACCCGGGCGAGTCGGTGACGGAGGCCGTCGCCCGCGAGGTCCGCGAGGAGACCGGCCTCGAGGTGAGGCCGCTCAGGCTGATCGGCGTCTACTCGATGCCCGAGCACGGGCAGGTCATCACCTATCCCGACGGGAACGTGATCCACTACGTGAGCTCGTGCTTCGAGTGCACGGTGACGGGCGGGACGCTCGCGGCGGGCCCGGAGTCGCTCGACGTCGGCTGGTTCGAGCCGACGGCGCTCCCGCCCGACACGCTCCCGATCGCGCGCATCCGGATCGTCGACGCGCTCGCGTGTCAGGTCGGCGCCTTCGTCCGCTGATGCGGGTGTTCGTCCTCCTCGTCGCCGCGTCGACCGCGCTCGCCGCGCCGCCGCGCTTCTTCGTCATGGGCGACGGGCGGCTCGCGCTCGTGAACGCCCACACCGACGAGCGGGCGGACGTCGTCTACCGGCGGAAGGACGGCACGTACGACCGCGACGCGCTCGCGCGGCTGAACCACCTGGTCCGCTCGCAGGGCGACGCGCGCGAGACCGAGCTCGCGCTCCGGCTCGTCGAGGTGCTCTCCTGGGTCGAGAAGTCCGCCGGCGGGAAGCCGCTCGTCGTGCTCTCGGGCTACCGGAGCCCCGCCTACAACCAGTCGCTCAAGGACCAGGGCCGCGCCGTCGCGGGCGGGTCGATGCACACCGAGGGCCTCGCGAGCGACCTCGCGATCCCGCGCCCGCAGCTCCTCGCGATGTGGCACCGGATCCGCGACCTCGACTGCTGCGGCGCCGGCTACTACGCCAAGGAGGGCTTCCTCCACGTCGACGTCGGCCGCCCGCGCTTCTGGGAGGCGACGACGTCGCGCGTCGACGAGAACCTCTCCGCCGGGAACGCGCGGGTCTTCGCGCGGACGGAGTTCGACCGGTACGCGCCGGGCGAGACGATGAACGTCCGGGTCCACGCCCTGACGGTCCCGCCGATCCGGGTCGCGCGCGAGGGCCGGCTCGGCGAGGAGCCCGTCCGGGTCGACGCCGACCTTCCCGACCGCGACGGCTGCTGGGAGCTCGGCGAGTCCGGAGCGCGGCTCCGGGTGCCCGACGCGCCGGCCGCCGGGGGGACGCTCGTCCTCCGGACCTGCGAGCCGCGGGCCGAGCGGACCCCCGACCGGATCGAGTCGAACCGGGTCGAGATCCGCTGATGCGGCGTGCGAGCGCCCGCGGGATTGACCGCGTTTTCGCGCCGCGTTTCGTTGAGCTGGTGCTGACGCCGGAGGAGCGCGAGCGGGATCGCGCGACGGGCCAGTGGCACCTCCAGGTGATGGGCCGCCTCGAACGGCCCCGCGTGATGGGCCGCCTCGAGCGGCCGCGCGGCACGCGGGTCGTCGCGGACGCGCTCGCCCGCGCGAGGCGCTGGACGCCGACGCTCCGCGCGACCGTCGCGCGTCTCGTGCCGCGGCCGGTGACCGTCGCGCGCGCGACCGTCGCCGTCCTCGCCGCGGTCGTGCTCGCGCCCTGGGCGCTCGTCGCGACCGCGCCGCGCGAGCGGCGGCCCGCCGTCCCGGCGCCGACGGCCGCCGACGTCCGCGCGCGCCTCTGGTACGCGCGCACGGCCGACATCCTCGCGTCGCCCGGGCCCGAGGAGCTGAAGCTGGCGCTCGTCGAGACGCTCCGCCGCGATCCCGCCGACGCGGCGACGCGTGCGCTCGTCCGCGGCATCGACGACTCTTCGATCCTCGTCTCCATGGCGTCGCTCCGCGCGCTCGCCGGCCGGCCGTGCGACGCCGTCGGCGACGCGCTCGCGCGCGGGCTCGCCGACGATGCGTGGCAGCGGCGCGCGTGGGCGGCGAAGATCCTCGGCGAGAACGGCTGCCGGGCGGCGTCGCCGCGCCTCGCGGAGCGGCTCCGCGTCGAGCAGGACGCGCGCGTCGAGCGGCACCTGTCGCTGGCGCTCTACACGCTCGGAGCGCGCGCCGGGCGCTAGGATGCGACGGCTCGCGCTCCTGGCCCTCCTCGCGGGCTGCGCGTGGGTGCGCCCGGCGCTCGATCCCGCGCCGTGGGACGCGTGGGGCGACCGCGGCGCGCTCCAGGTTCGCGGAGCGGCGCCCGGTGCGCCGGGCCGGGCCGTGTGGGACGCGGTGCTGCGCGACGCCGACGTCCGGCGTCGCCTGGCCGGCCGTGGGGAGCCGGAGACGATCGAGGTCCTCGGCGCGCGCTTCGCGCCGAAGGAGCTCCTGCTGACCTATCGCGGCGCGCGGCGGGTCGTCGTCGACGCGGCCGGGGGCGGGCTCTTCGTGCGCGCGGCCGACCCGGTGTCGTCGCGCCGGACCGCGACGCGGCGGACGCCGGCGCTGGTCGCACGCGCGACGCCGGCCGCGGCGCGGTGTCCCGACTGTGCGCCCGCGGCGCACGCGCCGACCCTCCGCCAGGAGCTCGAGTGCCCGATCGATCCGGACCGCGCCGACTGCCGCGATCTCTGCGCGAGCGACGGGTCGCGGGAGTGGTGTCGGGCGCGGTGAAGCCGGCGCCGGCATCGCGCCAGACGAGGCCGCCGGACCGCGCCGGCGCGGGCAGCCCGCTGTCCCGCATGCCGCCGCGGAGGACGTGGGGCTGGTTCCTCCTCGTCCTCGTCGGCAACTATTTTCTCGTCCGGCTGCTCGTTCCGGGACCCGAGGCGCCGGTCACCGTGCCGTACACGGTGTTCAAGGACGAGGTCGCGAAGGAAAACGTCGCGGCCATCTACAGCCGCGGCGAATCGGTCACCGGCCGGTTCGTCGAGGCCGTGACGTATCCGCCCGCGGGGAAGGAGACGGACAAGCATCGCGCCGGGGCCCCGGCGCCGCGGACGGGCACGAAGTTCGCGACCACCGTGCCGGCGTTCGTCGATCCGGGCCTCGAGAAGTTCCTGATCGAGCACCACGTCGAGATCAGCGCGGAGCCCATACAGGAGGAAGCGAGCCCGTGGCAGACGTTCCTCTACAGCTTCGGCCCGGGGCTCCTCTTCATCGCGTTCTACGTCTGGCTCTTCCGCCGCGCGGCGCAGCAGGGCGGGGGCATGGGCGGCCTCATGGGGATCGGGCGGAGCCGCGCGCGCCGCTACGACGTCGAGCAGGGCGGGAAGGTGACCTTCAACGACGTCGCCGGGATCGACGAGGCGGAGAACGAGCTGATCGAGATCGTCGACTTCCTGAAGGACCCCGCGAAGTACACGCGGCTCGGCGGCACGGCACCGAAGGGCGTCCTGCTGGTCGGCGCGCCGGGTACCGGGAAGACGCTCCTCGCGAAGGCGGTCGCGGGCGAGGCGGGCGTGCCGTTCTTCTCGATGTCGGCGGCCGAGTTCGTCGAGATGATCGTCGGCGTCGGCGCGGCGCGCGTCCGCGACCTCTTCAAGCAGGCGCGGGAGCAGGCCCCCGCGATCGTCTTCATCGACGAGCTCGACGCGATCGGCCGTGCGCGCGGCCAGATCGCGATCGGCGGCTCGAGCGAGCAGGAGCAGACGCTCAATCAGATCTTGACGGAGATGGACGGCTTCTCGAGCCGCGAGGGCGTGATCGTCCTCGCGGCGACCAACCAGCCCGAGGTCCTCGATCGTGCGCTCCTCCGTCCCGGCCGCTTCGACCGGCGCGTCGTCGTGAATCTGCCGGACAGCGCCGGGCGCGAGGCGATCCTGAAGGTCCACACGCGGACGGTCCCGCTCGCGAAGGACGTCGACCTCGCGCAGCTCGCCGGGGCGACGCCCGGCCTCTCGGGCGCCGATCTCAAGAACCTCGTGAACGAGGCGGCGCTCCTCGCCGCGCGCCGGAACCAGAACGACGTGCGCCAGGACGATTTCGTCGATGCGCTCGAGAAGATCGTCCTCGGCCCCGAGCGGCCGCTTCTCCTCAGCCGCGCCGACAAGGAGCGCATCGCGTACCACGAGGGCGGCCACGCGATCCTCGGCCTCGTCGTGCCCGGCGCGGATCCCGTCCACCGCGTGACGATCGTCCCGCGCGGGCAGGCGCTCGGCGTCACGTACCAGCGCCCCGACAGCGACCGCTACAATTTCCCCGAGCCGTACCTGCGCGCGAAGATCGTCGGCATGCTGGGCGGCCGGGCCGCCGAGGAGCTCGTCTACGGGACGAAGACGAGCGGCGCGGAGAGCGACATCGAGCAGGCGACGGCCCTCGCCCGCCGGATGGTGACGCGCTGGGGGATGAGCGACCGCCTCGGACTCGTGCAGCTCGCCCCGCGCGAGAACCCCTACCTCAGCACGCCGGACGGCCTCGGCGGCGCGCGGAACGTCAGCGAGGAGACGGCCGAGATCATCGACGCCGAGGTCCGCCGGATCATCGGCGAGAGCCACGAGGAAGCGAAGCGGCTCCTCGCCGGCCATCGCCGCGCGCTCGACGCCCTGGTGGAGGCGCTGCTGGCGCGCGAGACCCTGAACGAGGATCAGATCCTCGACGTGACGCAGCTCGCGCCGGCCCCGCGCCTCGAGACGGGCAAGCGGCCGGTGCCGCGCGCGGGCGAGCGCGCGAACGGGTAGTCGGGCGGCGCCCCCGCGCCCGGTTCAGCCCGGCGGGCCGACGCGCCGCTCGAGCACGCCGAGCGCGGCGTCGGCCAGGAGCGCCAGCACCGCCGCCGGCACCGCGCCGGCGAGGATCGTCCGGCCGTCGACCATCGCCACGCCGCGGAAGATGAAGACGCCGAGCCCGCCGGCGCCGATCGCCGCCGCGATCGTCGCGACGCCGATGCCGACGACGGTCGCCACGCGGACGCCGGCGAGGATGACGCCCGCCGCCAGCGGCAGCTCGACGCGGAGGAGGAGCTGGCGGTCCGTCATGCCCATTCCGCGCGCCGCCTCGCGCACCGCGGGATCGACCCCGGCGATGCCGGTCACGGTGTTCCGGACGATCGGGAGCAGCGCGTAGAGCGTCAGCGCGACGAGCGCCGTCCGCGGTCCGATCCCGCCGATGAACGGGACCGGAATAAGGAGGCCGAAGAGCGCGAGGCTCGGGATCGTCTGCACGACGCCGACCGCGCCGAGCACCCAGCGGCTCCACGCGGGCCGGCGCGTGACCAGGATGCCGAGCGGGAGGCCGATCGCGACCGCGATCCCGACCGACACCGCGACCAGCACGACGTGCCACGCGGTCTCCTGCGCGACCTCGTACGTCACCCGCCCGCCTCGAGGAACGCGCGGAGCTCCGGCTCGTCGCTGGCGACGAGCTCGTCGGGCGTCCCGGACGCGAGCAGCCGGCCGCCGGAGAGGAGTGCGATCCGGTCCGCGACGCGGCGTGCCTCGCGCATGTCGTGCGTCACGAAAATCGCGGTCTTCCGGAGACGCGCCTGGAGCGCGCGGAACTCGCGTTGCAGGTCGGCGCGCGTGATCGGATCGAGCGCGCCGAACGGCTCGTCGAGGAGGAGGAGCGGCGGGTCGGCGGCGAGCGCGCGCGCGACGCCGACGCGCTGGCGCTGTCCGCCGGACAGCTCGTGCGGCCGGCGCGCGCCGTAGTCCGCGAACGGAAGCCCGACCAGCTCGAGGAGCTCCGCGACGCGCGCGGCGATCCGCTCCGCGGGCCAGCCTTCGAGCTCCGGAACGAGCCCGACGTTCCGCGCGACCGAGAGATGCGGCAGGAGCCCGACGTCCTGGATCACGTACCCGGTGCGCCGGCGGAGCCGGATCGGATCCCAGTCGCGCGTCGGTGTCCCGGCGACGCGAACGATGCCCGACGTCGGCAGGAGGAGCGCGTTCACGAGCTTCAGCGCGGTCGTCTTCCCCGAGCCGCTCCGGCCGATCAGGGCGACGGTCTCGCCTTCGGCGACGGCGAGCGACAGATCGGCGAGGATGGTGCGGCCGTTCGCCAGCGCGAGCCCGGCGCCCGCGAACTGAACGAAGGCCGTCACCAGCAGACGGCGAGGTTCACGATCGCCGGACGCGAGCGGCGCATGTTCCCGGATACTCCGGATGATGGGCGTTGGGCAACGCCAGTCCGGGCGGAGCCATGACGCCGTCGTTGCTCCGGTTCGTCGGCAGCCGCTACACTGAAGCGTGGTCGGACGCGTTCGCATCAGCCGACGTCGCTCGAAGGTATCGAGCTGCTCGCGGCCGACTCGAAATCGAAGCGCTAGGTCGGGTCGGTCGATTCGCGCGCGGTCCGCCGGTCATCCGGTCCGCTCGGGCGGCCGCATCGCGTACACCCGCGTCAGCGCGACCTCGAGCGAGACGACCTTCCGCGCCTTCCCGGACCGTCCCGGGCGCGCGTCCCGCACGCTGTCGGGCACCTCGCGCGCGCGCCCGTACGCGATCACGACCGCGCCGTCGGCGCGCCACGTCGTGAACGCGACCCGCGGGTTCGACGCGACGTCGCGGCGGCGGATCGTGTCCTCGTAGACGACGAGCCGGAGCGTCGTACCCTCGAGCGTCGCGTGGACGGGGGCGACGTGCGGGGCGCCGCGCGCGCCGACGGTCGCCATCGCGACCAGGCGGACGTCCTTCCAGAACGCGACCAGCTCCGCCGCGGTCATCTGGCGATCGGGGAAGGCGACGGAGTCCGCGACCGACGGCGTCGCCGTGCGGACGCTCCGGTCGATCAGCGCCTGGAGCGCGGCGAGGTCGTCGCTCATGCGCCGAAGCCGTCGGCGTCCGGGACCACGAGGCGCGGCGGGCGCGCCGCCGGCAGGCCGTCCGTCGCGATCGGCGCGACGTCGTTCGGGCCGTCGGAGGCGAGGAGCGCGGCGAGCACGTGGAGCTGGGCCCGTCCGATGCCGATCTCGAACATGCCGCCGAGATACACCGGAATCGCGCGCCGCGCCGCTCGCGCCGCGGCGTCGAGCGCCGCGAGCGGGCCGCCCATGCGCGCGGGCTTCAGGTTCACGGCCGCGGGCGGCGGATCGGCCGCGTCGACGTCGTCGGGCGCCACGATCGCCGCGTCGAGGCTCGTGCGCGCGCGGACGACGGGCGGCCACGGGAGCGGCGGGTCCTCGAGCAGCGCTGCCGGCAGCGCGCGCGCGACGCGCTCCGCGCCGCCGTCGCGGCCCTTGAAGTCGACGATCGCGACGCGCCCGGAGCGCGCGAGCGCGACGAGCACGTCGTCGCTCCACGCCGGGTCGACGTCGAGCTTCAGCTCGTCGCCCGTCGCGAGCGCGGCGGACGGATCGGCGAGCCGGGCGTACGAGACGACGTAGCGCACCGGGCGCGGCGCGACGCCGGCGAGACGGAAGAGGCTCGTCCGGCGCTGCCGGCAGGCGAGGTCGATCGCAGCGGCCTCGAGCGCCGCGCGGTCGTATGGATGGCGGACGCTCGCCGCGAGCGCCGCCGACCACTCGCCGACCGACGTGCGTCCGCGCGGCACGTCCGCGCACGCGCCCGCGAACGCCGCGTGCGCCGCCGGCGTCCATCCGACGTGCTCGCCGCGGCCCGCGAGCCCGCCACCGCGGAGCGTGACCGTCGACGTCGGCCGCGGCTCGCCGTACGACGGGACGGCGGCGGCGCGCGTGTCGCAGGTCGCGTCGTCCACGACGAGCTCGAGCGCCGCGACCGCCGCGTGGAGCCGGGCCGCGTCAGGCGTCGGCGGCACAGCGGAAGCCGGCGAAGATCTGACGGCGCTGCGGGAAGTCCCAGTTCCGGAACGTGTTCCGGATCGCGACCGGCCGGGTCGCCCACGACCCGCCGCGGAGCACCCTGTAACGCGGGCCGAAGTGCACCTCGGAGTACTCGCGGTACGGAAACGGCTCGAAGCCCGGGTAGGGGAGGAAGTCGCTCGCGGTCCACTCCCACACGTCGCCGATCATCTGGTGGCAGCCGAAGAAGCTCCGCCCGCGCGGGTACGCGCCGACCGCGGCGGGCGCGAACGTCGCCTGGTCGAGGTTCGCGTGATCGGTCGTCGGCGGAAGGTCGCCCCACGGGAACCGGCGCGCGACGCGCTTCTCGAGGTCCCACGCCGCGGCCTTCTCCCACTCGGCCTCGGTGGGGAGCCGCTTCCCGGCCCAGCGCGCGTACGCCGCGGCCTCGTACCAGCTCACGTGGACGACGGGCCGGTCCGGGACGAGGGGTGCGATGCGGCCGAAGGCGCGCTCGCTCCACGTGCCGCCGGCGAAGCGGACCCACTGCGCCGGATGGTCGGCGCGCGCCTCCTGGAGCCAGAGCCAGCCGTCGTCGGTCCAGAGCTCACGGCGCCGGTAGCCGCCGTCGAGGATGAAGGCGAGGTACTGCGCGTTCGTCACCGGGGCGAGGTCGATCCGGTAGCGCGGCACGTCGACGACGTGCGCGGGGCGCTCGTTGTCGTACGCGAAGCCGCGGTCGTCGGTGCCCATGACGAACGGGCCCGCGGGGATGACGACGGAGTCGGGGTCGATCGACACCTCGGCGCCGGCGGGCTCGCGCCGGCGACCGGGCTCGTAGACGAGGTCGGCGATCAGCTGGATCGTCTGGAGGATCGTCTCCGTGTGCTGCGCCTCGTGCTGCGCGATCATCTTGTAGACGTAGGCGTCGGCGAGGAGCGGATCGCTCGCGTCGAAGTCGCGCTGCGCGAGGCGGCGGCGCGTCCGGAGGCGCACCTCCTGGAGGTAGCGGAGGACGCCCGCCCGGTCGGGCAGGTCGAGGTCCTTCCGGATGGCGCGCGGGTTCGCGATCGGGTCGTAGAGCCGGTCGCGGTCGTCGACGTCGACGATCGCGGTCGGGTCGTGCGCGCGCGCCGACCACTGCTCCTCGTAGTTCGCGATGTGGCCGAGGTCCCAGACGACCGGGCTCATGAGGGGGCTGTGCTGGCGCGCGAGCTGGTCGTCCGAGAGCGGCTCGATGAGCTCGAGCGTCCGGGCGCGCGCCGCGGAGAGGTGCGTGCCGGCCGAGCGCTGGCGGCCCTCGTCGAGCGCGCTCCGCCCGCGCTTCCGGAAGAGGAGCATGCCGAACGCCTTCGTCGGCTCGGTGAAGGTCCGCACGAGCTCCAGGCCGTAGCGCGCGGCGTTCGCGGCCATCTCGTCGATGCGGAACTTCCGGCTGATCTCGGTGAGGATCATCTCGCCGGGCGCGATCCGGAATCGACGCCCGAGGTCCGGCAGCGCGATCACGGCCTCGCGCGTGAAGCGGGCGTAGATCTCGATCCGGTCGAGACGGCCGTTGTAGTAGGCGACGTGCTCGATCGCGCCGACGTCGAGCCGCGTGCCGAGCTCGCGGTTCATGCGCGCGAAGAAGTTCTTCGTGAACGCGGCGCTCCAGCCGGCGCGGTCGTTGTACGCGGCCTCGAGCGTGCGGACGTCCTTCACGAGATCGATGCCGAGGAGGAAGTGGTCGCCGCGCGCGAGCGCCGTGGACACGCGTTCCAGGAAGTCGGCGAGCTCGCCGGGGTTGAAGTTCCCGATCGTGCTGCCGAGGAAGACGAGCATCAGCGGCGACAGCTCGCGGAGGAGCGGGAAGGCGCGCTCGTAGGACGCGGCGATCCCGCGGACGGCGAGCCCGGGGAACTCGTCGACGAGCGCGGCGCACGCCGGGCGGAGCGCATCGGCGCTGATGTCGACCGGCACGTAGCGCGCGGGCTCGGGCCGCGCGGTCCACGCGCGGAGGAGATGACGCGTCTTCGCCGCGCTGCCGGCGCCGAGCTCGGCGATGGTCGGCACGGCGGCGGTCTCCGCGATCTCGTGCGCGTGGAGCCCGAGGAGCGTCGCTTCGATGCGCGTCGGGTAGTACTCCGGCTGCTCGGTGATCCGCTCGAAGATCTCGCTGCCCTCGGCGTCGTAGAGCCAGCGGCAGTGGAGCCAGCGGGGCGAGTCGGACAGCCCCCGGACGACGGATTGCGCGAAGGTGACGAACGAGTCTTCCGGCGAGTCCGCGAGGAGCTCGAAGCCCGGGTGGTGCTCGCGCCGGAAGCCGGCGAGCGCGTCCGGCCGCGTCACGGCCCCTGGACGTATGGAACCCGACGACCCGGGTCAATCCCCCTCGGGGTGCGGCAACGCGGCGCGGATGCGCGGCCGTCGCGCCGGGCCGGGCGCGGACGACAGCCAGTTTTCTCCCAAGGTGAGCGGGTGATTGCGCGGCGCGCGCGGCCGCGTATCGTGCAGGCGTGTCGCGAGCTTCGACCCCGCCGGCGGCGGGCGCGCCGGCGGCGGACCCGTTCCAACCCCTGTCGCTGCCCGCGCTCCTGACGCTCGTCGCCCGGCACCTCGCGGTGCGCCCCGACGCCGTCTTCGTGCGGGAGCAACGGACGGAGAGCACGGTGCTCCTCGAGCTCGACGTCGCCGACGAGGATCGCGGGCGGATGATCGGCAAGGACGGGAAGATGCTCGCGTGTCTCCGCTCGCT
>Ga0070741_10020066_pt1 | contig 10599 bp, 8 predicted proteins | sample Coa_R1_4_FD_66440 | JGI IMG/M metagenome (GOLD analysis project Ga0070741, IMG submission 66440) | Surface soil microbial communities from Centralia Pennsylvania, which are recovering from an underground coalmine fire - Coalmine... | ecosystem: Environmental > Terrestrial > Soil > Unclassified ... | reverse complement strand
CGCCATCGCCAGCCCGAGCATGATCAGCCGCGGCACCACCAGCCGGTGCTCGTTGTGCAGCGCAAAAAAATCCGCCGCGCGCAGCGTCCCGTCGTGCGCGCCCTTGAGCAGCGGCACCAGCTCCCACTGATCCCAATACGGCACGTCGACGCCGAAGCGCCACACGAACGCCGCCAGCGCGATCGCCGGCACCAGCGCGACCCCGAGCGGCCACCGGCGCATCGCGACACGTTAGCATTGCGAGCAACCGGCGCGCTTTTCTGCTAAAAGACGTGCGCGTCATGGACACCAAGCCGACTCGCGACCGAATCACGACCCTCGGGGGCAAGCTCGACGTCCTCCGAGGGCATCTTTGACGTCGACGGTGCGCTCAAGCGCGTAGCCGCGATCGACGAGCTCGCCGCCGCGTCCGATTTCTGGAACGACCGCGAAAAAGCGCAGGGCCTGCTCAAGGAGCAGAAGCAGAAGCGCTCGCTCGCCGAGGGCTGGCAGAAACAGAAGCGCGCGCTCGACGACGCCGGCGTGCTGCTCGAATTGGCCGAAGAGGCGAACGACGAGGCCAGCGCCAAGGAGGCGGACGAGGCCTCGCTCGCCGTCGAGAAGGCGGTCGGCGAGATGGAGTTCGCGCGCATGCTCTCGGGCGTGAACGACGCCGCCAACGCGCTGATCTCGATCAACGCCGGCGCCGGCGGCACCGACGCGCAGGACTGGGCGGAGATGCTCCTGCGCATGTACCTGCGCTGGTGCGAGCGGCGCGGCTACAAGACCGAGATGCTCGATCACCAGCCGGGCGAAGAGGCGGGCATCAAGAGCGCGTCGTTCTCCGTCGAGGGCGAGTGGGCGTACGGCTATCTGCGCTCGGAGAACGGCGTGCACCGGCTGGTGCGCATCTCGCCGTTCGACGCCAACGCGCGCCGCCAGACCGCGTTCGCCGCGGTGTTCGTCTACCCCGATCTCGACGAGTCGATCGAGATCGAGATCCGCGACGAGGATCTCGAGATCCAGACGTTCCGCTCGGGCGGCGCCGGCGGGCAGCACGTCAACAAGACCGAGTCGGCGGTGCGCATCATCCACAAGCCGTCGGGGATCGTGGTCGGCTGCCAGTCGGAGCGCTCGCAGCACAAGAACAAGTCGAGCGCGATGAAGATGCTGCGCGCCAAGCTGTACGAAAAAGAGGAGCAGGAAAAAGCCGCCAAGATGGGCGACGTGCACGCGCAGAAGAAGGCGATCGAGTGGGGCTCGCAGATCCGCTCGTACGTGCTGGCGCCGTATCGGCAGGTCAACGATCACCGCACCGAGCTCAAGGTCGGCAACGTGGACGCGGTGCTCGACGGGGAAATCGACGAGTTCATCCACACGTATCTGATCAAAGAGGACAAGGCCGGCACGAGTTCCAGTTAGCGTGAACTTTTTTCGCGACGGGTTGTGGATAACTTGCTCGCGCCCGTCGAGGGCGCCTGTGGATAACTTGTGAAGACATGAACCGCGACAGCGACGAGAAGCCGAGCGAAGCCTCTTCCGATCTGGCCGGGCAGATGAACGCCCGCCTGCAAGCCGCCGCCGATCTGCGCGCGCGCGGCGTCAACCCGTACGCCAACGACTTTCGCGTGAGCCACGCGATCGCCGAGCTGCCGAGCGACCTCGCGCAGCTCCCGCCCGAGCCCGAGATCGCCGCCGACGCGCTCCGCTACGCGGTCGCCGGCCGGCTCGTGCAGGTGAACGAGATGGGCAAGGCGCGCTTTTTATTTTTGCGCGGCGATCGCGGCGAAATGGTGCAGCTCTACGTGAAGGCCGACAACGCCGCCGCGTTCGAGGCGGCCAAGACGCTCGATCTCGGCGACATCGTCGGCGTGCGCGGCCCGCTGTTCAAGACGCGCAAGGAGAAGCGCGCGCTCAAGGCCGAGGAGCTGCGCCTTCTGACCAAAGCGATCCGCCCGCTACCCGGCAAGGCGCTGCAAGAGGGCCACGACATCACCGACGTTGGCCTGCTCTATCGCCAGCGTTATCTCGACCTCATCATGCACCCCGATAAATCGGACGTTTTCCGCAAACGCGCCCAGGTGATCTCGGGCGTGCGCCGATTCTTCGATGAGCGCCATTACGTCGAATGCGAAACGCGAATGTTGTTATCGACCAATGGCGGCGCGGCGGCGCGTCCATTCAAGACCCACCATAATGCGCTCGATATCGATCTATTCCTGCGCATCGCCACAGAGCTCGATCTCAAGCGGCTCATCGTCGGTGGCATCGATCGCGTCTACGAGATCGGCCGCATCTTCCGAAACGAGGGAATGGATCGTTTTCACAATCCCGAATTCACCTCGATTGAATTCTATCAAGCGTATGCGACATACGAAGACTTGATGGTTTTGACCGAAACGTTATTCGAGCAATTGGCGATCGCGGTTTGCGGCACCACCGAAATCGAATATCAAGGCCACAAAGTTTCGCTCAAAGCGCCCTTCAAAAGAATCGCCATGGCCGACGCGGTCGGCGAGGCGCTTTCCGGCCAGGCGCTGGTCCACGCGTTCGAGCAAAAGGTGGAGGCCTCGCTCATCCAGCCGACGTTCATCACCCGCTTCCCCGTCGAGTCGTCGCCGCTGTCGCGTCGCAACGACGCCGATCCGCGCTTCGTCGATCGCTTCGAGCTGTTCATCGTCGGCAAGGAGTTCGCCAACGCGTTCTCCGAGCTCAACGATCCCGTCGACCAGCGCGGCCGCTTCGCCGCGCAGGTGCAGCACAAGCAGGCGGGCGACGAGGAGGCGATGGACTACGACGAGGACTTCTGCCGCGCGCTCGAGTACGGCATGCCGCCGACGGCGGGCGAGGGCATCGGCATCGATCGCCTGGTCATGCTGCTCACCAATCAGCCGTCGATCCGCGACGTGATCTTCTTCCCGCAGATGCGGCCGGACGAGCCCGGGCGCTGATGCTCTCGTCGTTCCAGTGGCTGGTCGCGCTGCGCTACCTGCGCATGGAGGTCGCGCGCACCGCGAAGATCCACTGGGTGACGGCGATCCTCGGCGGCGCGCTCCTCGTCGCGGTGGCGGTGAGCGCGTTCATCGATCACTCGGGCGCGGCGTGGGCGCTCGACTTCCGCATCGCGCACCCGACGGTGCTGCGCATCGCCAAGATCGGCCTCATCGCCGGCTTCGTGCTCGTCGAGGTCTTCATCCTGCTGGTGCGGCGCCTGACGATCTTCACGACGATTTCGACGTACGGGCTGTTCCTCGGCTCGGGCGCGCTGGTGATCGTCTTGAGCGTGATGTCGGGCTTCGAGAGCGATCTGCGCCACAAGATCCTCGGCACCAACGCGCACATCGTGGTGACCACGCCCGACCGCGCGTTCGATGACTACGAGGCGGTGCGCAAGAATCTGGCGGCGCTGCCCGACGTCGTCGGCGTGACGCCGTACATCTCGAACGAGGTGATGATCGCGTCGCAGACGAACCTGTCCGGCACGATCTTGAAGGGCATCGATCCGGCGACCGTCGGGCAGGTGACCGACTTGCAGAGGAACCTCGACGTCGGCGATCTCGAGTACCTCGCCGATCCCGACAAGCTGCGCGACGCCGACACGTCGATCCCGCGCGAGCGCGTCGAGGTCTTCGAGGGCGCGGCCGACGGCGGCGCGGACCTGGTCGTGCGCCACCCGGCGCTCAAAGCCCCGCCGCTGATCAAACGCAAGTCGCTGCCCGGCGTGATCATCGGCCGCGAGCTCGCCAAGACGCTGCGCCTCTATCTCGGCGACGACGTCAACCTGGTGTCGCCGCTCGGCGGCATCGGCCCGTCGGGCCCGATCCCCAAGTCGAAGCCGTTCCGCGTCGCCGGCATCTTCTTCTCCGGCATGTTCGAGTACGACTCCAAGTACGCGTACCTCTCCATCCCCGCCGCGCAGAAGTTCCTCGGCCAGGACGACGAGGTCACCGGCCTCGAGCTCAAGGTCAAAGATCCCGAGCGCACCGAGCCGACGCTCAAGGCCATCCGCGCGACGCTCGGCGCCGGCTACGAGGCGCAAGACTGGAAGGAGCTGAACCGCAACCTCTTCAGCGCGCTCAAGCTGGAGAAGATCGCGATGTTCATCGTGCTGTGCTTCATCATCCTGGTCGCCGCGTTCTCGATCATCGCCAACGGCATCATGCTGGTCGTCGAGAAGGGCCGCGAGATCGCGATCCTGAAATCGATGGGCGCGAGCGACCAGTCGATCCTCGTCGTGTTCCTCATCCTCGGCCTGTACATGGGGCTGCTCGGGACGATGGCCGGCATCGCGTTCGGCGTGCTCGCGTGCCTCGCGCTGTCGCACTTCGGGCTGTCGCTCGATCCCGACGTCTATTACATCACGCAGCTCCCGGTGCGCATGAACCCGTACGAGATCGTGGCGGTGTTCGGCGCGGCGATCTTCATCGCGCTTTTGGCGACGCTCTACCCGGCGTGGATCGCCGCGCGGCTGCGGCCCGTCGAGGGCTTGCGCGAAGGCAACCACTAGCCGCGCCCGCCGGGTCTCAAGCGCGATGTGCGCGCTCACGCTCGTCTTCGCCTTGCTGCTCGACGTTCGCGAAAAATCCGGGCAACCGCGCTCGCCCAACCCGCGTCCATTCTAATGGTGGCGCCGCGGCGCCGATTCGTTGACACGTTGGAGGCGGATAGATACGCTCCGTCACCTTTTATGCCTGGGGCTCGCGTCGATATCCAAGGATTGCGCAAATCGTATCCGCACGGCGGGCGCGTCATCGACGTTTTGAAGGGCATCGATCTCCAGATCGGCGCCGGCGAGATGGTGGCGGTGGTCGGCTCCTCGGGCGCAGGCAAGTCGACGCTCCTGCACGTGCTCGGCACGCTCGATCAGCCGACCGGCGGCTCGATCCGCTACGACGGCACCGACGTGACGCGCATGAGCCCGGCGCGCCTGGCCGACTTTCGCAACCGCACCATCGGCTTCGTCTTCCAGTTCCATCACCTGCTCCCCGAGTTCACCGCCCTCGAAAACTGCGCCATGCCGGCGCTGATCTCCGGCGAGGGCCGCGACTTCGCCTATTCGCGCGCCAACAAGCTGCTCGAGCGGGTCGGCCTCGGCCACCGCGTGACGCACCGGCCCGGCGAATTGTCGGGCGGCGAGCAGCAGCGCGTGGCGCTGGCGCGCGCGCTGATCATGGAGCCGCGCGTGCTGCTCGCCGACGAGCCGACCGGCAACCTCGACACGCACACCGGCGAGGAGATCCACGGCCTGGTCGTCGAGCTCAACCGCGAGCGCGGCATGACCATGTTGGTGGTGACGCACAACGCGGACCTGGCGGCGCGCATGCCGCGCCGCGTGCGGATGGTCGACGGCGTGCTCACCGAGGATGCCGGCGCGGCGCATGCGTAAGCGTCTCGTCTCCGCTCTGGCGCTGATGGCGGCGCTGAGCACGCTTGCGGCAATTTGCCGCGCCGAACGAATGCCCGGCGAGGTCGTCGGCGAGGGCCGCGTCATCTCGTCGATCAAGTTCACCGGCAACAAGAAGGCCGAGGACGACGCCATCCGCCTGAACGTCGGCTCGCAGATCGGCGACAAGCTCAAGGCCGAGCGGCTGCGCGACGACATCCGCGCCATCTGGAAGATGGGCTACTTCGACGACGTGCAGGTGGAAGCCGTCGAGGAGGGCGCCGACAAAGTGGCGCTCCTGTTCGTGCTGCGCGAGAAGCCGTCGATCAGCAAGATCATCGTGCAGGGCAACCGCGAGGTCGGCCTCGATAAGATCAACGAGGTCCTAGATCTCAAAAAAGACACCATCATCGACCCGGCGAAGATCAAACGGAACGTGGAGAAGATCCACGACCTGTATATCGAGAAGGGTTATTACCTCGCGGACGTCAATTCCGAGATCAAACGCAAAGACAATAACAAAGTCGAAGTCTGGTTCATCATCGACGAGCACGCCAAGGTCGAGGTGCGGCAGATCCGCTTCCTCGGCAACAAGCACGCCACCGACGACGAATTGCGCGGCGCGATGGGCACGCAGGAGGGCGGCTGGCTGTCGTTCCTGACGTCCTCGGGCACCTATCGCGAAGACGCGTTCGATCGCGATTTGATATTGATAACCGCTTATTATTACGACCACGGTTATATCAACGTAAAGCTCGGCAAACCGGAGATCGAGCTCTCCGCCGACAAAGAGTTCCTCTACATCACCATTCCCATCGACGAGGGATTGCCCTATTCGATCGGCAAAATAGACGTCAAAGGCGATCTGCTGCGGCCGCGCGACGATTACTTCAAAGCGATGACCGTGCACGAGAACGAGACCTTCAATCGCTCGAAATTGGCCGCCGACATTCAAAAGCTCAACGACTTCTACAAAGACGTCGGCTACGCCTACGTCAACATCCAGCCGCTGACCGCCATCGACACCAACAAGCGGATCGTCGACGTCACGTTCGATATGCAGAAGGGCAACCTGGTCTATTTCGGCAAGATCAACATTCGCGGCAATACCAAGACGCGCGATAAAGTCATTCGCCGCGAATTGCGCATTTACGAGGCCGATCTCTACAATCAAGCCAAGATCGATCGTTCAAAACGATTGGTTCAAGCGCTGGGTTATTTCGAGAAGGTCGAGTTCTCGACCAAGGCGCAAGAGTCGAACCCCGACAAGATGGACGTCAACGTCGAGGTCACCGAGCGCGCCACCGGCACGTTCCAGATCGGCGCCGGTTTCTCGTCGGTGGAGAACTTCATCGGCCAGGCGCAGGTGTCGCAGAACAACCTGTTCGGCCGCGGCACGACCTTGCAATTGCAAGCGCAAATCTCCTCGTTGCGGCAACTGTTCTCGTTGCGTTATCTCGACCCTTATTTCCTCGATACCAAGCTGACGTTTGCATTCTCGGCCTATAACTCTTTGCTGTTTTATCCGTCATTCAATCGCACCGCGCGCGGCGGCGATTTGACGTGGGGTTACCTGTTCGGCGATTTCGTGCGTTTGTTCGGCACGTACAAACTGGAGAACGTGCAGGTCAAACAGAACCAAGCGGGGCTGGTGGTCGGCGGGTTCGCGCCGTCGACGCAGGTGACGCCGGGGACGATCTCGAACCTGTTCCGCTCGGGCTGGACGTCGTCGATTCGTCTGTCGATGAACTACGACTCGCGCGACGATCGCATGTTCCCCAAGCACGGCATGTTCCATTCGCTCGCCGTCGAGTTCGCCGATCCGCTGATCGCGTCGGAGGCGACCTATACGCGCGTCACCGGGTTCATGCGTTTCTATCGGCCGATCTGGGGTCCGTTCATCTTCCGCGCGAACCTCGAAGGCGGGTTCGTGTCGAGCCGCTCGTCGCAGGGCGTGCCGATCTACGAGCGCTACTTCCTCGGCGGCATCAACACCATTCGCGGCTTTCAACTGTTCTCGCTCGGGCCGCGCGTGAACGTCTTGCAGGCGCAGGATCCCAGCTCGTTCCTGTCGACCTTCAACATCGGCGGAAACCTGCAATTGATCCTGAACACCGAGATCGAGTTCCCGATCTTCTCGGCGGTGCAGATCAAAGGCGTGGTGTTCTTCGACGCCGGCAACGCGTACAACACCGAGACCGGCAAGTACTGCACGTCGCCGCTGACCGCCGCCAACATCCCCGAGGTCTTCAATCCGTGCACGTCGTATCCGACGTTCACCAACCTGCGTTACTCGGTGGGATTCGGATTCCGCTGGTTCTCGCCGATCGGTCCGCTGCGCTTCGAATGGGGCATTCCGCTCAATAAACAGCCCAACGAGGATCCGATCGTCTTCGAATTCACCATTGGCAACTTCTTTTAACCGTAGTAATGGAACCGCAATTAAAGGGGAGCGAATAACCAATGAACCGTACCCGGCTGTTTGCCATCGTGCTCGTCTCCGGGCTGCTCGCGCCGACGCTGGCGCTGGCCGACAACAAGATCGGCTACGTCGACTTGCAGCGCGCGCTCGAGGAGACCGAGGACGGAAAGAAGGCCAAGGCCAAGCTCAAGGCCGACTTCGATCGCAAACAGAAAGAGCTCGACGACAAGCAGGAAGAGCTCAAGAAGATGAAAGAGGCGCTCGACAAGAAGGCGACGCTGATGAAGCCCGAGGCGCTGCAGAAAGAGCAGCAGGACTTTCAGAATCGCTTCGTCGAGCTGCAGCAGACCTACGCGCGGCTGCAGCGCGATCTGGCGTCGAAGGAGCAGGACGCGACGCGCGGCATCTTCACCAAGCTGCAGACGGTGGTCGGGCGGATCGCCGAGCGCGATCACTTCGACGTGATCCTGGAGAAGAACTCGGCGGTGGTGTGGGGCAAGCCGTCGCTCGACATCACCAATGAGGTGATTCGCCTCTACAACGCGGACAACGCCGGCGGGAAGAGCAAGTAATGGCCGACGCGCCGCTCGACATTCGCGCCATCGAGCGGCTGCTGCCGCATCGGTTTCCGTTCTTGATGATCGATCGCGTGACCGAGCTCGGCGACGACAAAGTGGTGGCGCTCAAGAACGTCAGCGCCAACGAGCCGTTCTTCGCCGGCCATTTCCCCGGGCACCCGATCATGCCGGGCGTGCTGATCGTCGAGGCGATGGCGCAGGCGGGCGCGATCCTGGCGATGCGCGCGATGCAGCGCGACTCGTCGAACACCGTCATCTACTTCATGGCGCTCGACAAGGTGAAGTTCCGCAAGCCGGTGGTGCCGGGCGATCAGCTCAAGCTCGAGGTCGCGCCGCTGCGCAAGGGCGGGGCGATCTGGAAGATGCGCGGCGAGGCGTTCGTCGACGGGACGCTGGTCACCGAGGCGGAATTCCTCGCCACGATCGCCGACAAGTGAGCCAGCGCGCGGCCACGCTGCTCGGGCTCGCGTCGGCCGCGCTCGTGGCCGGCTGCCCCGAGCGGCGCCAGCCGATCTCGGTGCGCGGCGACGCGGGGCCGTCGGTGGTGATCGTGGATCCGATCAAGCACCCGGTGGCGCTGCCGCCGGTGGCGCTCGCCGACGAGCTCGAGCCGGACGACGATCTCGAGCACGCGCAGCCGATGGAGGCGGGCAAGGGGATCCGCGGGACCATCGGCGCGCCGCAGACGGTGAAGGGCAAGCCGCGGGCGGACGTGGACTATTACTCGTGGCTCGAGCCGGGCGCGCCGTCGATCGACGGGGGTGGCGTCGGCTTCAACGAGGCGCGCGTCGAGCTCTCGGGCGTCGGCGGGCTCGACCTGGTGCTCGAGGTGCTCGCCGGCGACGGGACGAAGTTGTGGACGGCGAACGACGCGGGCGTGGGCGAGCCGGAGATCGTGCCCAACCTCGCGCTCGAGCCGGGCCACACCTATTACTTGCGCGTGCGCGCGCTCGGCGACAAATCGGATCCGGCGCATCCGTACGAGCTGGTGGTGCGCTCGACGCCGGCGCCGGCGGGCGCGGAGCGGGAGCCGAACGACGACGCCGCGCGCGCGACGCCGCTGGCCGCGATCGGCGACGCCAACGGATTCTACGGACGGCGCCGCGACGAGGATTGGCTCAAGCTGCCGCCGCCGCCGTCGTTCGCCGGCGCCGCGCCGATCCTGCGCATCGAGCTCGGTCCCGTCGAGGGCGTGGCGCCGGAGCTGAAAGTTTTTTCCGGCACCGCGCTGCTGGCCGCGGCGCGCGCGGGACGCGGCGAGGAGCTGCGGCTGCGCAACGTCGGGCTGCCTGCCGTCGAGAATCTGCTGGTGATGCTGAAGGCGGCGGAGGGGCGCAACCCGCTCGAGCGCTGGACGATCAAGCTCGGCGTCGAGGCGCCGCTCGACGGGGCGGAGCGCGAGCCCAACGACACGCTCGACCACGCGCAGGCGATCGCGCTCGAGGGCGCGCAGCCGATCGCCGGCTTCTTGTGGCCGGGCGACGTCGATCTCTATCGCGTGACCGGCGCGGGCGATGCGCTGTACACCGCCGAGCTCGACGGCCTCGAGCACGTCGACCTCAAGCTCGATCGGCTCGGGCCCGACGGGAAATCGCTCGCGCACGCCGACGACAACGGCGTGGGGCAGGGCGAGCGGCTGCCGCCGATGGCGCTCGGCGCGGCGGCGATCCTGCGCGTCACCGCGCGCGCGCGCGACACCGCGTTCGATGCGCCGTATCGCTTGACCGTGAGCGCGCAGTCGAACGATCCGGAGCTGGAGCGCGAGCCCAACGACACGCGCGAGACCGCGACCACCTGGCGCGAAGGCGCGCGCGCGATGCACGGCTTCGTCGCGCCGCGCGGCGATCTGGACCTCTATCGGTTCCTCGCGCCCGAGGGGAAGAAGCAGGCGACGGTCGCGCTCGAGGCGCCGGCGGGGACCGCGCTGTCGGTGCGCATCGTCGGCGAGGCGGGGCTGCCGCTCTCGACGTCGGATCAGCCGGGGCGCGCGGCGGCGGCGGTGACGCCGGGCAAGAGCTACTTCGTGATCGTCAAGGGCGCGAGCGAGAAGGTCTCGAACCCGCGCGAGCCGTACTCGATCACGCTCACGCTCGACTGATCGGGAACTGGAATTCAGCCGTGCGGATCTTTTCGATCGGACACGGCGCGCGCGCGTTCGAGGAGCTGATCGCCACGCTGGCGTCGGGCGGAGCGTCGGCGGTCGTCGACGTGCGGCGCTTTCCCGGCTCGCGGCGCCA
>Ga0070741_10020065_pt1 | contig 10600 bp, 7 predicted proteins | sample Coa_R1_4_FD_66440 | JGI IMG/M metagenome (GOLD analysis project Ga0070741, IMG submission 66440) | Surface soil microbial communities from Centralia Pennsylvania, which are recovering from an underground coalmine fire - Coalmine... | ecosystem: Environmental > Terrestrial > Soil > Unclassified ... | reverse complement strand
AAAAAAACCTTGTAGCCTTCCAATTCCAGCCAGCGCTTCAAAAGACGGATCTGGGTGGACTTTCCCGACCCGTCCAAACCCTCCACCGCGATCAGTTTGCCCTCGATTTCTTTCGTTGGTTTGGATTTGGCCATTGGTTTCAACTCCTCACGGAAAATTTGACATTGAATGTTTTTTCGAACAGATCGCACTTTTTCAAAAGGGCCCATCTTTCAAGGAGCAGATCGCCCTGGCCGATCATCTTCACTGAAAAATGAGGGCGTTTGTATTGTACGCGGAAACCCTCCACGCGGCCCGAATGGTCGTGATCCATGGCGTCCGCCACGCGTAATAAGGCCGCGAGTTTGGAGACCACCAACTTTTGCCGAGGATCAAGGATCCTGAAATTTTCATGGGTGGCTTTAGGCATGGCCTTTCGGTGGTATCGGGAAATGTTCGCGATCAATTCCACTTGATCCGGCTGGAGGCCGATCAAGGATGAGGCCTTGATCAAGTAATAGGAATGTTTGTGATGGGCCGCATAATTGACGAATTGTCCGATGTCATGGAGCCGGGCGGCCGATTCGAGTAAAAGCTTGTGTTCATCCGGCAAACGGTGGAGTTTTTTTGTTTTTTCGAATAGGTCCAAGGAAAGCTTGGCGACCTTATCGGCATGGGCTTCATCGTAAGAATATTTCGTCCCGATCCGCCGGATGGAATTCATGACCTCGTCCCGATGGACGGGAGGCTTGCCGGTTAAAAGCTCGGAGACCATGTCGATCAACAGGCCTTCCTTGACCCCTACATTCGGGATGTAGACCCTGCTGGAATGGCTGACTTCCATGATCTGACGGAGGGCCGTGGCTGCCGGCAGAATGACATCCGCGCGGTCGGGTCTAAGACCCAGACGGGTAATGCGATCCTCATAAGATATTTTGCGGACCCTGGAAAGTAAGGCGTCGAGTTCGGACCTTGTGACGAAGTTCGTGCCGGGTTTGTGCAGAAGCTGGGCTTTCAAGACGAGCAAGGCGTCCAAGTTGCCGCCGGTCCCAATACAGAGCTCGATCTTTTCACCCGAAAGTTTTTGGTTGAAGCGTTTTCGGGCGGCCTCGACATATTCCTGCACCATGAGATTGAATTTTTTCTCGCCATATTTTTGACGTTCCAAAACTTGGAGCAGGCGGACCGCCCCCATTTGGAAGCTTTCCGTGGCCAGTATCTTGCCGTTGCGGGCCAAGGTGATCTCCACGCTGCCGCCTCCGATATCCACGAGCATGGCGGTTTTGGCTTCCAAGGGGATCTTCTTGGAAACAGCCAGGTAAACCAGCAGGGCCTCCTCCTCGGCTGTGATGGTCTTCAGCTCGATGCCGGTAGCTTGGAATATTTTTTTGATGAAAGCGTCCCGGTTTTGGGATTCCCGCAGGGCGCTGGTGGCAACGGCACGGGTTTTCAGGACATGGTGCTGCTGGATGACTTCTTTAAAACGGGAAAAGGCCTCAATGGAACGGCGGGTCGTTTCCTTGGAAATGGAACCTTTCGTAAAGACATCAAGACCCAAGCGTACCGGTTCCCGCATATCCTCGACGACGTGGAGCTTGCGGTTGTGGTCCATAAAGCCGATCGCCAGTCTCATGGCATTGGAACCCACGTCGATAGCGCATAAAGTAGGCATTGAGTCCGATCCGTACACGATTATTGGCACTGCGTGGAAAATCGAATAAAAGATTGTTCAAAGATAAAGCTTTGGTCAGAAATTAAGCGTTTTTCAGGTCCAAAGACAAGAGGTCCCGCCTCCCCAAAAGGGCCTTATTTTATCAGCCTTTTTGCCATTTCAAAGGTTTCCAATGTTAAATCTCGATAAGCTCAGGTCCCTGGGGCCTTTTTGCCCTTTGTTAATGAATGATTTACATAGGCGAAATGCCCTTCGGCTACCTTTAACAAGCTTTCAAAAGGAGAAAAGGGAATGGCACAAGGCCTTATTCAACAAGTGACCAGGTGGGATGACCGGATGTTTGGCGTGATATTCGGGGACATTCAAAGAAAAGCTTGGAAGAGGTTTTTTTATGGCCTCTCGCGGAGCGCGGAAAGTTATTCTTTGGCTTTAATGGGTTTGGCTTGGTCAGTCATTGATCCCGCAACCCTTCCATATATAGTCGCGGGACTATTGGCTTTTGCGTTGGAATTGACACTTTATTACGTGATCAAGAAAAACATCAAAAGACCCCGGCCATTCATGAAGTTTCACGGGGTTCAGTGTCTTATTATTCCACCAGATGAGTTCAGCTTTCCCTCGGGTCACACCGCCGCCGCCTTTCTCATGGCGACGCTTATATCAATAGCCTTTCCTGTTCTGGTGGGTCCGGTATTTGTTTGGGCCTGTTTAGTGGGATTTTCAAGGGTGTATCTTGGAGTGCATTATCCGACTGATGTGCTGGCAGGAACACTATTGGGCATTGTGAGCGCCCAAACCAGTTTGTTCTTTCTTCATTCTCTATTTTGTTTGAATTTTTAAGCAATAGGGTTCCAGTGAAAAAGGATTTGAATTTATATAGCACTGATTGTGGGGCTTTCAGTGTTACCTTTTTTTAAAATTTAAATAGGGGTTGAAAAAAGGGCATCTAATGGGATAACTTAAAATATGTAATCGGGGAAAACAAGGATTCTAAATTGGTTATCAAGTTTAAACTAATAGGCCGTGTTTTGTTAGTTCTCGGAATACTTTATTATTCTTTGAAGCCCAGTGTTACAGCCATGCCAAGAGCTTTTTCAAAGACCGCTCCTTCTGTAGTGAATTTAATTTCTAAAAACCACAATCAAACGATCGCTAATCGATGTTCTTTTTTTGATCATGAAAAAAAAGAGATCAATACTAATAATCGTTGGTTTATTTTCTCGGGTTCTAAATGTCCTGTTCAGTTCAAGATTGTAATGATTTCCTCGATCGGCCGACCGATTCATCCTTTGCCTGCAAGGTCTTCGAACCCTCTTGCCCTAAGAATTTGATTTAAATCCTTCAAATTTCCAAGATGCATTTCGCCTTTGACGGCAGAAGTGCGTCTGCTTTCCAAGCGCTTGTTCTAACTATTGGACTCAAGCTCTTTAATTTCCAACACCTAATCTAAGGAGAAGATAAAGTGAAAAATAGTTATCCATTAAAATTAGAACTATTTATCTGCATTGTTGTGTTTTTTGGCACTTTGGCCATTAGGGCGGCTGGGGTTGATTCAGAAAAAGGTTACGGCGGAATTCCCTGGGGAATTACCTACAAACAATTTCAAAGCGAAAAGGAATCGAAACCGCTGGGATTGATGGATAAAGTTCGAGCCAGAGCCATTGATTACTTAATGATGGATTTTCACGAGGTGGCCTTTGACGATCCTTCAAGGCCGCCGAAGTTTTCTGTGCAAGAAATAAAAGGTGATGATGTCGCTTATGTCTTCTATGACGGGAAATATTGCTTGGCTTCGGTACCTATCGACGAGAATAATTTGGAAGCGGTTCAAAAGAAGTTGGAGAAGGAATATAAGCGTTTGAATTCAAGAACTTACCAATCTTATCTGGAGTTCGAGGGTGGTGATTATGGGTGGGATATGTTGCATTTGGACTATGTTGAATATCGAAAAACTTCGACAACGACTGTTTATTTTATAAAAGCGTTCACTCACTTTGAAGAACTCTCTGGTTCTTACAAACCGATAGGTGGTTTTTTGATTTATGTACCTTCTGATTATTTCAAAAAGACTGCATATATGGACTGGCTGGCGAATAAGTCTATGGCTCCGGAAGTAGAAAAGAAGAAAGCGGAGCAAAGAGCAAAGACTGATCTTGGTCGTGTTGAGTGAAATTCTAGATTTTTAAAACCTAACCAACACAAGATTAATTTAAAAATATTATTTCATTCATTGTAAATTGTGCTCAATGACTTTTGAATTTAAGGTCTCAACATTTGCCCGCGAGATAAGACGATATTACTGGCGACGATCGATCTGTGCTTAAAATTTTGAATAAGGAAAGGTCTCGTTAATGATTTCTAAAAATTCAAGAAAAAGGCAACTTCCGGAGAGAGTTTTCCGTGTGGGCCTCGTCCAATTGGCTGTACGCAGGCCTATTACCATAATCGTTATATCTATTGCCGTTATATTGGGTGCGGTGAACAGTCTTTTTCATATGAAGTTCGACATATTCCCCGAGTTAGGCACGCCCAGCATTTACGTAGTTGCTCCTTATGGAGGGATGGATCCGGCTCAAATGGAAAGCTTCTTTGCTTATAACTTTGAGAAACAGTTTTCCTACGTGAATGGGATCGAACATATAGAATCCAAAAGTATCGGCGAAGTGACAATGTTAAAACTCCAGTTCCATGGGGACACAGATATGTCGGCGGCCATGGGAGAAGTTGTCTCCCGCTCAACGCGGGCACTTAAAGCCATGCCGCCAGGAACCCTGCCACCTCTTATTTTGCGTTTTGACAGCGGCAACTTGCCCGTGGGAGACCTGGTCTTTTCCAGCCCAAATCGAAGTCTAGAAGACATCGAAGACTACGTGCATGTTTACGTGAGGCCATTGGTGGCAAATCTACCTGGGGTATTTGTGTCGGATCATTTTGGTTCCAGTCCCCGCGCTATCGTTATTGAGGTCGATCCAAAGCGCCTTCAACAATATAACCTTTCTCCCGAAGATGTTGTTCAAGCCTTGGCCAAGGCAAATCAGATCGAACCTTCGGGAAAAATAAGAATCGGTGATAGTTATCCAACGGTGCCAATGAATTCAATTGTCCAAAACATCGACGACTTATTGAAGGTGCCCATACGCCTTGGCACTTACCCAACAGTTTTCGTGGGTGACGTCGGGGTTGTAAAGGATAGTTCGGATATTCCGACGGGTTACGCCCTTTTGAACGGAAGGCGAACTATTTATCTACCGGTAATTAAACGATCGGATGCATCAACCCTTACAGTCGTAAGGGAAATCAAAGACAATATCCCCTTGTTCCAGGATGTCCTACCTGATGATATTAAGGTGGGATACAAATTCGATCAGTCGGGGGTGGTTAAGGATTCAATAAAATCACTTTCCTTTGAGGGGATCGTGGGTGCCCTATTGACCGGGTTGATGGTGTTGCTTTTTCTCCAGGATTGGCGAAGTGCTTTGATCGTTATTATCAACATTCCTTTGGCCCTGATGGGTGCCATTCTGAGCCTGAAGATAGCGGGCCAATCCATCAATATCATGACCTTGGGTGGGCTCGCACTTGCCATTGGTATACTGGTCGATGAAAGCACGATTACCATCGAGAACATCCATGTGCGGCTTTCGAAAGGGGAAAGCCTAGCCACGGCATCAATCAACGGGACCAGCGAAATTTTCAATCCGGCTTTGCTAACTATGCTTTGCATTTTAGCAGTATTTATTCCGGCTTTTTTCATGGAAGGGATGTCCAAAGCTCTTTTTGTTCCACTGACTCTTTCGGTGGGGTTTTCCATCATCTGGGCTTTTTTTCTATCGATGACCCTTGTCCCCATCCTGGCAACATGGCTGTTGAAAAAGGAGCGTGCTCACGCTCATGCAGGGGAAACGGTCTTGGACAAGTTGAAAAAAGTCCACGGGAAATTGCTGGAATTAATCTACAGCTATCGTCCGTTCTTTCTTGGAGGTTATGTAATAGGGACGGTTTTAATTATCGGCTTCCTTGGGACCTGCATCGGCCGGGAGATTTTTCCGAAGGTTGAAAGCCACGAACTTCAATTGCGTGTTCGGGCTGAAACCGGAACTCATATTGACAAAACTGAGCGGATACTTTTAAAGGTTATCGACCTGATCAAAGGTGTGGTGGGCCCGGACAATGTGGATACTTCGCTGGCCTATGTGGGAACCCAGCCAACTCAATACGCCGTCAATACCATACTCCTGTGGACTTCCGGACCGCAGGAAGCGGTTTTGCAATTGGCACTCAAGAAAGATTCTAATATTTCAACTTCTGAGTTGAAGGAAAAGTTAAGAATACTTTTCCGAAAAGAAATGCCGGACATACAAGTCACATTTGAGCCCAGCGGTCTAATCGACAAGGTGATGAGCGAAGGGGCTCCGACTCAGATTGAAGTAGACATCAACGGGCACGATTTGGACCAAGACCGTCAGGTGGCGGCCAAAATTAAGGGCGCATTGGCCTCATCTATGCCGGTGATCCGCGACTTGCAATATGGCCAGCCTTGGGACTATCCCACGTTGGAAGTTAATGTAGACCGACAGAAGGCGGGCTTGCGAGGTGTACATGTCACGGATATCGGCAGGGCCTTGGTCCCGGTTACTTCTTCTAGCCGGTTTACCTTGCCTAACTTCTGGGAAGACGTCAAAGACGGGGTGAATTACCAGGTGCAGGTTCAAGTTCCTTCTAGTGATATCAAATCCATTGAAGACTTGAAGCGGGTACCGATTCCAGTCAATTCAGGTGCCATTCCCCTTTCGGCATTCGCTGAGGTGAAATCTGGAACCGAAGTCGCAGAATATGATCGGTATAACAGCGTGCGAATGGCATCGGTCCAGGCAAATCTTCAGGGGTTGGATTTAGGCCACTCCGCAGAGAAATTAAACGGAGTTCTCAAACCTATCCGCCAGGGATTACCCAAAGGTATCCAAATGTGGGTAAGGGGACAAGTTAAGACCTTGACCGACATGACCAATGGACTTATCGCAGGATTGGCTTTTGCAATTGTGGTCATCCTATTGCTCCTGGCGGGAAGTTTTGAATCGTTTACGATCGCTTTGATCGTCATTTCAAATGTCCCGGCTGTTCTTTCAGGTGCTTTGATCGTCCTCTTTTTTAGTGGTTCTACCCTTAATATCGAATCTTTCATGGGAACCATCATGTCGGTCGGAGTGTCCGTCGCCAATTCCATTCTTCTTGTAACCTTTGCAGATTTGACTAGAAGGTCGGGGAAACATTCTTGGGAATCGGCGGTTTACGGGGCACAAAGCCGTTTGAGGCCCGTTTTAATGACCGCCATTGCAATGATCGTTGGGATGATTCCTATGGCCTTGGGCTTGAGCGACAGCGGCCAACAGACCGCTCCCTTGGCTCGTGCTGTCATTGGTGGGCTATTTGGGTCGACCGTAACAACTTTACTGATCATGCCGATTATTTACGCAATCGTTCACCGCGACAAACCCACCCACACCGCTTCATTGGATCCGTTGGATCCACATAGCTCTTATTACGAGGAGAAGGAAAAATGAAAAACCTGTTGAAACAAAATTCACCCGAAAAGATGGGAGCCTTTTTTGAAATTTTGCGTAACACGATTTTTGTTTTTTTGGCGATCAGTTCGTCCTTCGGGTTTCCAGGTCATGTTTGGGGCCAAGAATTAACATTGGGACGAGTATTGAGTTTGGCGGAGAAAAATAGCCCGATTTTGCAAGCTGCTGTTTCCAGGGAAAAGGAAGCCGGGGAATTTTCCCGCGCAGCTGACTCGGGTTTTTTCCCTAGTGTGGGTTTAGATGCAGTCGAGAGCGGCGGTTTTCCCGGCTCGGCATCCGGATTCGGAACTTCTGGTTTGAACAGCTTCCCAGGATTGGTAGCGTCGCCCTACCGAAAAGGACCCGCCGCCGGGGCTTATGCCAAATGGGATCTGGTGGATCTATCCGTTTGGCACCAATCTTCAGCCGCTCATTATGAATTTGAGGCCACTCGGGAAAGGACGAAGCTTCAAACCGAATTGATCGATCAACAGGTGATGAGCGTTTATTTGGAGACGATTCGAATTAGAGGTGAACAGGAAGCTTGGAAAAAATTGTCAGAAGACTTAACAAGTATTCGGGACACGGTTAAGCGATTTATAAGAAACGGTCAATATTCAGAAGTCCAGGGCCTGTTAATTGAAGATCAATTGGCGGATGCAACTTTGCGGGAAGGGGATTTCGCTAAACAATACCAAGCCAATTTGGCTCGTTTAGCATTGCTTACGGGTTTAGATCCAAAAACAGTTTCTTGCCCAGCACCCTCGGGATTATCAATGGCGGGGTTGGACTTACTCGCGGAAGGGAGCAAGAGTCCTTTGATCGCCCAAGCCGAATTTGAAGCGAAGTCCGCCAATGAGACGGCGAACAAATATTCCGCTGAAAACCTTCCGGCGGTCGAGATTGGAGGAAGCGCAGGTTATTTGAGCGCTACCCGACTTGAACAGGCCCAAGATTATTCGGTCTTCGTTGGAGTTTCTCTTCCTCTATTCGAAGGTTTTCGAATAGACGCTCAGGAAAAAGCTGCGAGAGCCGAGGCAGAGGCTCGGCAATCTGAAATTTCAGGAGACCAATTAGCTATCGATGATTTGAACTTGAAATTTTCTGAGCAGATAGATGCAACGAAAGAGGAACTAAAAATTCTTGGGGACGAGAGAGAAAGAACCGCAAAAGCGGTGGCTTTGGCCAAACAAAGGTATTTGAGTTTCCTTGGCCCCCTTTCGGATCTTCAGCAAGCTTTAAAGGATATGGTCAATTTGGATCTTCAAAGTGCGGAGGCCGAGACTCGCCTATTATTGGCCGCCGGTAATAAATTCTTTTTGAACGGTGGTACATCAGAGAAATTGAAGTGAGCCGGCACTAAGCCCCGAACGATTCTAAGATTTATTTTGATTTCCCTGTTTGAAAACTATTTGGAGAAATGTTGCTGTCTGTGTCCTCGATTCTTGCTCAAAAATTGTATACCGCCAAGAATTTGTGCATCGAGGGCATTGTGATACGTAAATGATGCAAATTCCGCTTAAACGGCCATAGAAAAATTGGCACTAAGCTTGCTTTAACCCTTTTGGCGAGAGGTTCAGGGATGGGCTGGCTTTGGACGATAATTGGCAGTTTGAATGGAGGATGTTGGTCATGAAGCATTCAAAGGGAATGTCATAAGCTTGATGATTTGACATCGACTTCTTGAAGCGCCCCATCAAAGTTAACTTGAATTTTACATTGTTGAAATGTTTCAAGTGGACCCCACCTGTAGAGTTTCGCACGAATTTCTTCCGATTCGGTTTTTTCAACATCTATCGACGCCTAAATGTTTTACAAAAGGAAACCGAAAACCCGAATTGGGGAAAAGTTGTTCAAATCAACTTTTAAGGAGAGTTTATGAAACGCTTTTGGTTATTGGCGCTTTTGATGGCCGGATCGCTGATGGTAGCCCTGAGCTCCTCAGCATTCGCCAAGGGGGATGTGACGTCCGATGATTCTTCGGATGCCATGGAAGATGTCAATTCAGCCTTGGGAAGCCTTTCGGGTCGCGTGGGGGATGTCGAAAAAAAACAGGCCCTCGAAATCGAGATTCATGGATTTGCTGAAACCGATGCCATCGGAGACGACACCCAGTCATTCCTTGAAACTGTTGGTAACGGAGCCGTTAAGCGAGCTGGCCAATATGTAGGCGACAATGGGTGGACCCAGTTCTCCCTGCGCAACTCGCGGCTTTCATTCCTGGCGAAAGCGGCCGATATCGATGGCTGGAAGACAAAGGGATATATTGAAGCGGACTTTTTGGGTTACGACCCGGGTCCTGGATATGGCGCCGGCCTTTCTGCGGCTGCAGCGGCAACTTTAACCGGTACTGGTCAAGTGGCGTCGGCTAATAATGAGTATAAATTTTATACCCAACCCACCTTCCGTTTGCGTCACGCTTATTTGGACGCTCAAAAAGACGGTTGGGAATTCATGGCTGGCCAATGGTGGACTCTCTACGGATGGAATATGGACTACGTCCTAGCTACCGTTTCTCTCCAACCGGTGATGGGTACCTTGTATGAAAGGACCCCTCAATTACGTGTTATGAAGACATTGGGATTATCCTCTGGGCCCCAAGTGCAATTGGCCGTTGATGCAGAAAAATCGCAGCAGCTTATCTCCGAGATGCCGGATTTGAACTGGGGCGTTCGGTTCATTATGAACGATTGGAAAGGGCGTTTTGCCTATGCTACTGGGGCTGCGGGACTACGCCCCTTAAGTTTGGGCTTTTCCCAAACGAATCGAAATTATGTTTGGGCCAACAACGTGGTCAATGGAGTCGTCGATAGCGGCGATTTTAACTATTCAAATGAATGGGGTAGCGCCTTGGCGGTTGACGCCTTTATTCCTATCAAGCCTCTTGATGAAGGGAAGGATGATTTCAGCGTCGTTGCCACGGGTGAGTATACTTATGGCGCGGGCGATACGGACGGGTTCAACGGCGGAGGATTTGGTGGCTTGACCGGTTTGGCGACCACCTCTCCCAACCAAGGCAACCTGGATCCGGGTGTGGCGGGCCTCAACCCCAACAGCAACTTCACTCTGGTTCTCTTGGAAAGTTGGTCTGGCCAGTTGCAAATCGACCTTCCGGCCAGCATCGGGACCATCGTTAGCGCCGGTTATGGGGAACTTTTCTCTCCCAACATCGGTGGCTTGACCAAGACCCCCGGGTTCAAATCCACAGCTGCTTTCAACGATGACACGGCCATGTTCGCCAACGTCATGCAGGATTGTACTCCGAACATCCGCCTTGCCTTGGAATACGATAGGTTCCAAACACATTATTGCGATGGGCAGAGCGCGGTGGACCACCGGGTACAATTCTCAACCTGGTACCGTTTCTAACACCTAATTTCAGGAGATT
>Ga0070741_10020064_pt1 | contig 10600 bp, 8 predicted proteins | sample Coa_R1_4_FD_66440 | JGI IMG/M metagenome (GOLD analysis project Ga0070741, IMG submission 66440) | Surface soil microbial communities from Centralia Pennsylvania, which are recovering from an underground coalmine fire - Coalmine... | ecosystem: Environmental > Terrestrial > Soil > Unclassified ... | reverse complement strand
AGCCGCTCGGTGTGACCCAGGTTGCTCTGGCGGCGCACCTGGGTGTGCCGGTCCAGCGGATCAATGAGCTGGTCCGGGGCAAGCGCGGCGTCACGCCGGAGACGGCCTGGCTGCTGGCCGGGGCGTTCGGGACCACGCCGGAGTTCTGGTTGACCCTTCAGACCAACCACGACCTCGTCCGCGCCCGCCCGACGCGTACGATTCAGCGCCTCGCCAGGGCCGGATGAGCCGTCGGTAAGGACGGACCCGGCGACGAACTTCAAGCTCGTCCTGGGAGCCGGCACGGCCGGGAGGAGATCTGCGTAGAAAGGGCCGACCGTTGCCGCAACCACTGGATGGTCAGCGACGACGTGCCGGCCAGGCGGCCGGATCGGGATCCGGTGGCGGGCCACCGGTTCGATCCCCCCGTCCGTCGGCACGACCCGGCTGGGGTAGGCGGGGGACCCACGGAGGTGAGCTGGATCGCCGAGTTCGGCCCGCCGAGTCCCCGCCACGCCAACCGTTCAGGCGGGAGGACTGGGTGCTCTCTCGCTCGGCCCGCTCCCGGTGGTGGGACTCAGCCGGTGGCGACCACCCGCACCGTTCCCGCCGACCCGTCGACTTCGACAACGGTCCCGTCGGTCAGGCGGGCCGTGCCGTCGGCGGTGTCGGTGACGGCGGGGATGCCGAACTCCCGGGCCACGACAGCGGCGTGGGACATCGTCCCACCGATGTCCGTCACCACGGCTGCGGCGTGGCCGAACAGCGGGGTGTAGCCGACGTCGGTGACGTGGGTGACCATTACTTCGCCCGGTTCGAGCAGGTGGGCGGTTTCGGGGGTAACGACCCGGACGGTGCCGGTGGCCGTGCCGGCGGCGGCGGCGACGCCGCGCAGGACGTCACCGTGCTTGACGGGAGCGGCATCGGGCTCTGGCTCCCACGGGGCCACGAAGGCGATCGGCATTCGCAGGGCGGCGAGGCGATCTCGCTCCGCCCGCCGGCGGAGCACCGTCTCGGCCGCGGCGGGCGGGGGAGCGAACAGCTCGTCGGCCGTCAGGTAGAAGACGTCCCCGGGGGAGGAGAGGATCCCCCGGGCCGCCAGCCGGCGGCCCTGTTCCCGGGCCAGGCGGCGCATGGTGTGGATGGTGCGCACGATGGCGTCACGGTCCCGCTCCCGTTCGGCGGTGGCCCACCGGGCCAGCGCCACGGCCGGACGCGCCCGGCGGGGGACGGGGGCGGCGCCGGCCGCCGGGTGGGTGGCGCCCGCCTCCCGGGCCCGGGCGGCCTTGGCCACGGTGCGCAGCACCAGGTCGGGGTCGTCGGCGAAGACGGACGAGGCCAGCTCGCATTCCGCCGGCCCGCGATGGCCGAAGGCGGCCAACGCCTCTCGCACCGCGGCGGCAAATCCGGGCGAGATGGCGGCGACGCGCTCGAGCAGCTTGTCGCCGCCGTCCTCGAGGACGCTCACGATCGCCGGGTCGGCGGCGGCCTGCTCGGCCAGCCGGCGTATGCCGCTCAGGCCTTCGGCGCTCGTCAGCCCCTCGCCGACCCGTTCGACCACACCGGGTCGCCGGGACAGCTGCTCGGCGGTGTTTGTCCCGGCCCCGGCCAGAATGGCCCCGAGGGCGGCGAGCTCCCAGCCATGGGCCTGCAGGTCGTAGGCCAGTGAGAACATGGACTCGAGCCCGGCGTCGGAGAGCGCCTCGGGGTCGGCCACGAGCTGCTCGAGGCGACCGACCTGGGCCAGCATCTCGTCGACGTCGTGCCGGTAGCTCTTGAGCACGCCGGCCAGCCGTCCGCCCATGCCGGCGCCGGCTCTGGCCTTGGCCTTGAGGGTGGCCGGCTTGTCGATCGGCAGCTTGGAGAAGTCGAGGCCGGGCAGCTCCTCGACGTGGCGGCCGAGGTACTGGCGGGCGAAGGATTCGGCGTCCCAGCCGGGCGAGAGCTCGCCGATGGCGGCGCCGGTGAAGACGTTCATGTAGAGCCGGTGGCCCTGTGTCGAGAACATCCGGCACTGGGCCTCGAGCTCGGAGACCCCGGTCATGCCGACGAATTCCACGGCGCAGACCCCTGCCCGGGCGAAGGCCGGGGCGACGGCGGTGAGCGACAGCGGCGTGGCCGGGCCGGGCAGCGCCTCGGAGAAGTTCGTGGCCACGAACACCGAGAAGCGGCTGTCGACGGGCGTGTCGAACTCGCCGACGAGATCCGGCTTGCCCCCCGGCTCGAGCGACGCGCCGTCGAGGGGCGGCGTGTCGCCGGGCAGGCGGCCGGGGTTGAACGGCCGGCGCCACGGCACGCGCTTTGCCTTGTCGCCGATGCTCATGACGCCCAGCATGGCGAGCCGGGTGTCCTCGATGGCCTCCCGGCCGGACCAGACGCACTCGAAGCCGAACTCCTTCCGCTGGCGGGTGTTGTCGAGCAGCGGCTGGAAGCGGACGTACTCGAAGTCACCGATCCCCACCGGGGAGAGCTTCCGGTCCCACAGCTTCGGGATGACCTTGTGGACCACCTCCGCCTTCACCCGCACGACGCGCCGGCCGAGGGCGGCCGCCACCTCCTCGACGGTGAGGACGTCGTCGGGCGCCAGGTTGACCGGCCCGGACGGGCCCGGGTCGCAGCACTGCACGAAGAAGCGCCCGACGTCGTCGGAGTGCACCACCTGCCACAGGCACTCCTCGCCCTTCACCGCCATCATCACCGGGCCGGCCAGCAGGTTGCGGACGCGGTTGTCGATCCGCCGTCCGACGACGGCCGGGGCCCGGATGGTGACCGCCTCGACGTCGGCCGAGGCGAGCATGGCCTCCACCTCGGCTTTGCAGACGGCGTAGACCATGTCGGGGTGGGGGAGGAGCGGCTCGTCCTCGGTGAGCTTGCCGCGGTTGTCGGGCCGCGGCCCGTAGGCGGTGTTGGACCCGGCGAACACGATGCGGGGCACCCCGGCCCGTTCCATGGCCAGGAGCACGTTCTCGGTGCCGCCGATGTTGATGGCCCGTTCGGCCGGATCGCCGTAGAAGGCGTCGATGGCCCAGGCGCAGTGGGCCACGACGTCGCAGCCGTCGGCGGCGGCGACGACCGCCTCCCGGTCGCGGATGTCGGCGGCCACGTGCTCCACACCCGGGGGGAGATTGGCCGGCCGGCGCCGGGACAGCCCGACGACCGTGTCCCCCCGGCGGACGAGCCGCTCGGTGATCTCCCGGCCGAAGACGCCGCTGGCGCCGGTGACAAGGACCCTCAGGCGTGACATGGCGGTCTCCTCCGGCAGACTTTCAATAGGTATCGTATAGTTACTGTCCGGCAGGGGAAAGTGCCTCTTGGACCCGGGGAGAGCGCCGATGCAGACTGACCCGTCCTCCACCGAGACAGTGGAGCTGGCCGAAAAGGGCCTGTCAATGCCGCTGGTCGAGGCCATGGAGTCGCAGCGGGCCATCCGCCGGCTCCTCCCCGACCCGGTGCCCGACGAGCTGATCCTGCGGATGATCGAGCTGGCGGAGAAGGCCCCCAACGGCGGCAACGAGCAGTGGTTCGCCTTCCTGGTGGTGAAGGACCCGGCGGTGCGGGCCGGCCTGGCCCAGCTGAACCGCTGGGGGTTCCCCGGCCTCAAGCTCTATTACCGGAAGCGGATCCGGGACGACGCCCGGTGGGCCCGCACCTGGGCGGCCATCGAATGGCAGAAGGACCACTTCGAGGAGATCCCGGTCATCGTCGTCGTGTGCTCCACCCGGCGGCTTCCGATCTTCCGGGGGCTGCTGAGCGCCGGCGTGTACGCCTCCACCTACCCGGCGACGCAGAACCTGCTGCTGTCGGCCCGGGCCATGGGCCTGGGGGCGGCCTTCACCTTCCTGCCCCTGTGGTGGATGGGGAAGGCCCGGCGGGTGCTCGGCCTCCCCCGATCGGTCACGCCGGTGGCGGTCATTCCCATCGGCTGGCCCCGGGGTCGCTACGGTCCGACGACCCGCAAGCCGGTCGGGGAGGTCACGCACCTCGACCGGTGGGGGAACCAGCCCTGGCGCTGAGGTCGGGACCGGTCAACCGGTGACGAAGCCGCCGGCCCGGGCCCGGTCGGCGAAGAACTCCAGCCACGTCCAACCCACCGCGAGGCGACGCCCGTCGCCCCGGCGGCGGGTGATCCCGGCCTGGGCCCGGTAGCCGGCCCACCGGGCCGACGAGAACTCGTTCATGCGGGCGGCCGGTTCCGGGGTGAAGTCCCATTCCTCGCCGGCGGCTCGGTAGGTGGCCGAGCCCATCCAGTCATCGTCGGCCAGCGTCAGCGCCGCCGTCATCTCCGAGGTGGCGAAGCGGGGCCCCTTGTGGTCGAAGGTGCCGGCGACGGCGAAGTCGTTGAGGCCGCAGATGAAGAAGCCGGCGTCGACGCTGCCGTCGTCGTAGCGGTTGGCGAAGACGTTCCAGGCCACCTGGGAAGCGGCGAAGAAGCGGAACTCCTTCCACTCCGGGCCGGGCGGCCAGTAGCCGTGGTCGACGAGCACGAACCCCGTGGCGTGGCGGCCGAGCACCGTGCCCTCGGCGGTGTAGGCCTGCATCGTGTAGAGGAGCGAGTCGTCCGGCATGGGGGAGTAGTGCATGAGCCCGGTGCCGACGGGGGTCGCCTCGCAGGTCAGGACGTCGCCCTCCACCCAGCGGATGCCCCCGTCGGTGAAGGTGAGGTCGAGCGGCTGCTCGTCGCCGGAGACCAGGTCCTCGCCGACCTTGGCCATCAGGGCGTCGGCGTAGCGGTGGCTCTCGGGCGTGAAATGCCGCCGGATCTCGCCCCGGGAGGTGCGCAGCGAAGCGGGAGCGAGCCGGAGGTGCCCGGCGTCGCGGTTGGTCATGAGCCACAGGCCGGAGGTCATGGGGCCGATGAACTTGCGTTCGAGCACGTAGAGGTGGCCGTCGTCGTCGCGCAGGCCGCCGTAGAAGTACTGCACCTGGAGCGACAGGCCGAACTTCGTCCTTCCCGGCTCGACGTCGGCGATGCGGGGATCGAACCAGCCGACCAGCGGCCGCTCGTTGTAATCCGCCAGCGGGCGGTGGTCGGGCACGGCAGGTCGTCCTTTCCGGTCGGGGGTCAGGAGCTGTGCCGGGCGAGGACCGCGGCGCGCCGTCGGGCCTCGGCCTCACCGGGGGCGGCCATGGCGTCGAGGTGGAGCTCGGCCTCGGCCCGGGCCGTCCGGCTGCTCACGATGTCGGCATGGAGGAGCAGGCCGCCGACGATGAAGCAGGCCAGGGCGACGAGCCCGCCGGACGCCACGACGGGAATCTGGGCCGGTACGTTGTCGGCGGTGCGCACGCCGGCCCATGTCAGGGCCGTGACCACCAGGCCGACGGCGACCAGCAGCCCGCCGACCGTGCCGACGGCACGCTGGCGGAGCAGGAGCGGGATCCTCGACGGGTTCACTGGGCTGCCTCCCTGGCCGTTCACAGCGTGGCCATCAGAGTCGGCGGAACGTTGCGGAGTAGGACAGGTACCGGACGAGCGCCACGGCGCAGACCACGCCGAGCAGGGCGACGGTCTCTTTCGACGCGCCGCCGGGCCGCCGGGCGACGGCGGTGGCCGGCGCGGCGGCGGGGAGCGCCGGGGCGGTGGCGGGTAGCACCGGCGAGGAGGCCGGCGGCGGCTCGACCGCCGGGCCGGTGACGACCGGTGGCGCCGGAAGGACGAAGGGCGGCGGGGACGGCCGCGGTTCGGGGGAGAGGGCGGCGGACGCCGCCGCGGCCCGGTCATCGGTGCAGCAGGCGGCCGGCGGGGCGGAACCGCCGACGTCCGGCTCCGGTGTCGGGCCCGCCTCCGGCGACGACGGGGCGAGCCCGCCCAGCCCGCCGCCGAGTGCCGGCCGGTCCTCGCCGGGCAGCGGCTCGTTGACGATCGTGCGGGCGCCGGCCCGGGCGTAGCCGAGTCCGAAGGCCACGGTCAGCTGGCCGGTGTGGAGGGTCACGGTGAGTTGCGCCGCCCGGGCGGTGGCCTGCGTGCCGTCGGCCGCCGCCTGCACCGCTTCCGGGACGACGTCGAAGGTGATCGTTCCTACCGGGGCCACCACCGGCCCGAGGGCGGCCAGGGCCGGGCCGAGCCGGGCGATGGAGTCCGACGGCAGCGCCACCGGGTGATCGTCGATCAGCAGCGCGCCGATGGTCGACTCGGCCAGGGCTTTGGCGCCGCCCGGCCGGCCCGTGGTCGTGGCCTCGGCCCGGTTTCGGATCGACCGGAGGGTGACCGCCCCGCCGATGGTGACGTCGTCGATCTCCGAGGCCGAGACGACGGCGGTGGTGCCGTCGGCGGCGGCCGTGGTGTCGACGGTGGCGGTGAGCGGCCCGCCCCGCAGGTGCTGGGCCCGGGCGCCGTCAGGGGCGGCCTGGGTGGCGTAGCCGGCCAGGTGGCTGCCCCGGGCCCGGCATTCGGCCACCGCCTCGGGTCCGAGCCCGGCGCCGGGAGCCCGGGTCTCGGCGGTCGGCGTCTGCGGGGAGCGGGGATACAGGCACTCGGCCCACGTCGGTGCGGTCAGGTCCCGCCGTCCCGAGGCGGCCAGGCCCGAGCCGATGCCGAAGCGCAGCAGGAAGCCGGGATCGGCGAAGGAGGCGAAGCCGGTCGACAGGTCGTCCGACACCTCGGTCGCCGCCCGGGGGTACCGGGCCAGCAGCAGATCGGTGGGGACCGTCCCGTCCTGGCGGACGGTGAAGGCCTCCCCGACCATGTTGACATTGGCGCCGGTGGCCGGTTCCGACCCCGCGACGCCCGGCGTGGCCGCCACGCAGCCGATGACGACGAGCGCCGCCGCCAGGCGGGCCAGGGTGGCGGGCTTCGCCGTTGCCGGGACTCGGCTCACGAACCACCTCCCAGGTACGACGTCTCGACGAGGTCGGAACGCTGCAGTTCGGCGGCGCTGGCGGCGAGGTCGACGTGGCCCTGCTTCATCACGTAGGCCCGGCCTGCCACCTCGAGGGCCAGCCGGACGTACTGCTCGGTGACCAGGACGGTGAGCCCGTCGGCGGCGAGGCGCCCGATGGTCTCGAAGACGAGTTCGGCGATGTTCGGGGCGAGGCCCATGCTGGCCTCGTCGATCATCATCAGCTCCGGTTCGGCCAGCAGGGCCCGGGCGATGACCAGCATCTGCTGCTCTCCGCCCGACAGCTTCCCGGCCAGCTGGTGGCGGCGCTCGGCCAGCCGGGGGAAGAGGTCGTAGGCCCGCTCCCGCTCGGCGGAGAGGGCCCGGGCCGGGAGGCGCCGCCGGTGGGCGCCCATCGCGAGGTTCTCGGCCACCGTGAGCGTGGGGAACACCTGCCGGCCCTCGTCGACGAGTACGACGCCGAAGCCGACGACGTTCTCCGGCGCCAGCCCGCCGATGGGCCGGCCGTCGACGGCGATGGTGCCGGCGGTGGGCGGGATCTGGCCGGCGATCGTCCGCAGCAGCGTCGTCTTCCCGGCGCCGTTCGGGCCGAGCAGGGCGACGACCTCGCCCCGCCGCACCTCGATGTCGATCCCGTAGAGCACCTGCACCGGCCCGTAGCCGGAGCACAGGCCCGACACCTCCAGGAGCGGAGCCGACGACGAGCTCATGGCGGCCCCCTCATGCGGGTTGGGCCTCCTTGCCGAGGTAGGCGGCCACCACCGTCGGGTCGGAGCGCACCTCGGCCGGCGTCCCGGCGGCCAGGAGCCGGCCGAAGTCGAGGACGTAGACGTAGTCGGAGATCCCCATCACCAGGCTCATGTCGTGCTCGATGAGGGCCACGGTGACGCCCAGTTCCCGGTTGACGGTCTGGACGAGCCGGCCGAGCCAGCGCGTCTCCCGGGGGTCGAGGCCGGCCGACGGCTCGTCGAGCAGCAGGACGTCGGGAACCGGCACCAGCGCCCGCAGCACCTCGACGACCTTGCGCAGCCCTGACGGGAGGTCGCCGGCGGCCAGGCCGCCGACGGCCGACAGCCCGACGGCGTCGAGCAGCGCCGCCGCCTGCTCCCGGATGCGGCCCTCCTCGGCCAGGGCGTAGGAGAAGCCGGCCACCTCGGCCGGGACGCCGTGGGCGAGGCGGGGGTGGAACCCGACGAGGAGGTTCTCGAACACCGACATGGCCTCGACCAGCCGGGGCGTCTGGAAGCTCCGGCCGAGCCCGGCGGCCGCCCGGCGGTGGGCGGGGAGGTGGGTGATGTCGGCGCCGCGCAGGGTGACCGTCCCCGACTGGGGCGCCTGGAAGCCGCTGCAGCAGTTGAACAGCGTCGTCTTGCCGGCGCCGTTGGGGCCGATGACGGCCACGAGCTCGCCGGGCTGCACCGAGAACGACACGGCATCGAGGGCGACGACCGCGCCGTAGCGGACGCTGACGGCGGCCGCCTCGAGCGCCGGCGGAGCCGACGTCCCCGGCAGCCACAGGTCGCTCCCCGGCGCCCGGCCCACCGCGGCCAGGAGCCGCCCGGCCGGGATGTCCCAGTCCGCCAGCGTGAAGCCGATGTCCCGGCGGGCCCGGCCCGACGGCGCGGCGAAGGCCACCTCCCGGGGCGGGCGGGGCTGGAGCCATCCGGCCCGCACCCCGAGGCTGCGCAGCAGGCCGAGCAGCCCGTCCGGCCGGAGGACGACGACCACCACCAGCAGCGTGGCCTGCAGCAGCGGGGCGGACTGGCGGAGCACGTCGCTGTCGCGTCCCTCCACGAAGGGACGGATCAGCTCGGTGGGCAGGACCTGCAGCGCTCCGGCGAACACGGCGCCGAGCACCGAGCCGATGCCGCCGATGAACGTGACGGCCAGGTACTGGATCGAGGCGAACAGCGTGAACTGGTTCGACCGGCTGGACTGGATCAGCGTTCCGAGCAGGACGCCGGCGCCCGACGCCAGGCAGCCCGACACGACGAAGGCCAGGGTCCGGTACCGGACGCTGTCGACGGCCAGCGCTTCGGCGGCGGTGCGCGACGTCCGCACCGTGAGCAGCGCCCGTCCCGTCCGCCCCCGGCCGATCCGCAGGGTGGCGCCGAAGGCCAGCGCCGCGGCCAGGGCGCAGAGGAGGAAGAAGTAGCGCTCGTTGCCGAAGTCCACCGCACCGAGACGCGGCCGGGCGACCTGGGTGGTGCCGTTGTTCTCCAGCGGGATGAAGAGCATGTACTGGGCCACGACCCCGAAGGCCAGCGTCACGACGGCGAAGTACAGCCCGGGGAGGCGCAGCGCCACGGCCCCCATGGCCAGGCTGGCCGGCACCGACAGGACCATGGCGACGGGAATCCACAGCAGGAAGTTCGTGTGCCGGGCGGTGAGCTCGGCGGCGGTGAAGGCGCCGAGGCCCACGAACGCCGCCTGCGACAGCGACACCGCCCCGGCCCAGCCGGTGAGCACCGTGAGCGACAGCGCCACGACGGCGTAGACCACGACGAAGGAGCCGATCAGGGCCCAGTAGGGCGAGACGAGGAAGGGATAGGCGGCCACGGCCACAGCCACGGCGATCCAGGGCCCGAACGTCCGCAGCGCCCGCCGCCCGCCGAGCGCGGCGCTAGCTGGCACGGGTGTCCCCGAGCGTTTCGGTGATCGTGCCCGCCCGCAGCAGGAGGACGGCGACGAGGGCGAAGAAACCGACGCTGTCCGACAGGCCGGCGATCTGGTGGCCCAAGATCCGCGACCCGGCCAGCGACTCCACCACGCCGAGCAGCGGCCCGCCGATGAGGCAGAGCCGCAGATCCTCGAGCCCGGCGAAGACGCCGACCACCAGGGCCTTGATCTGCACCACGAACAGGGCGTAAGGGTTGAGGATCGTCGTCGACGCCGCCAGCAGCGAACCGACGGCACCGATCGCCCCGCCCAGCGCCCAGGCCTGCCCGCTGACCCGCCCGACCCTCACACCGAGCCCGGCGGCACCGTCGGGGTTGTCGGAGATCGAGCGGATCGTGAGCCCCCACCGGGTGCGGGTCACGACCAGTGTCAGCAGCGAGACGAGCGTCACCATGACGATGAGGATGAGGACGGCCGACTGGTTGACCACCACCGAGTCGAGACCCACCAGCCGCCCGATCCGCCAGGGGTGGCGGGGCAGCGGGTTCGGGATGCTGCGCAGGTCGCCGCCCCAGCGCAGGATGATCAGCGTCTGCAGCAGCAGCAGGACCCCGACGGTGGCGATGAGCGGCGCCAGGGCCGGAGCCCGCCGCAGCGGGCGGATGGCCAGCCGCTCGGTGAGGAGCCCGATGGCGGCGGCCACGGCCACGCCGAGGGCGAAGCCGGCGAGGTACCGGCCCGTCCCGCCGCCGCTGCCCCGCATCACGTCGAAGAGGACGTAGGCGCCGAACGCCCCCATGCCCGCCTGGGCGAAGTTGATGGCCCGCGACGCCCGGTAGACCAGCACGAACCCCGCGGCCAGCAGCCCGTAGACCGCGCCGTTGGTGATGCCGTTCAGCACCAGTTGCGTGTAGAGCTCCATCCGGCAGCGCCCTCCGGCCGGGGCCTCAGCCGGCCTGGAAGTACGGGTCGGGGATCGGAGCCTGCAGGAGCACGTAGGGGTTCTCGTCCTCCGGTTTGGTGACCTCGATCACCGCCACGTTGATGCTGAACAGGTTCCCCTTGGCCGAGCTGTGCTGGGAGAACTTCACGCCGAAGCCGGTGTCGAACCCGTTGAAGGCGCCGGAGCGGAGCACGTCGAGCACCCGGGCCCGGGTGAGGTCGGG
>Ga0070741_10020063_pt1 | contig 10600 bp, 9 predicted proteins | sample Coa_R1_4_FD_66440 | JGI IMG/M metagenome (GOLD analysis project Ga0070741, IMG submission 66440) | Surface soil microbial communities from Centralia Pennsylvania, which are recovering from an underground coalmine fire - Coalmine... | ecosystem: Environmental > Terrestrial > Soil > Unclassified ... | reverse complement strand
GTCGACCTTGGTGGCGGGGAGATCAGTCATTGGCCTCTCCCTGCTGCCATTTGCGGCGCTGCAATCCGAACCACGACACCATGATCGCGGCGAGCAGGAACGGAATCATCGCGCTGGAGATCGCGGCGCCCTCGCCCAACTGCCCCGCGATGATCGCGCGCTGATAGGAGAGCGTCGCCATCAGGTGCGTGGCGTTGACCGGACCGCCGCGGGTCATCGCCCAGATCAGCTGGAAATCGGTGAAGGTGAACAACACCGAGAAGGTCATGACGACCGCGATGATCGGGGTCAGCAACGGATAGGTAATGTGGCGGAACATCTGCCAGCGGCTGGCACCGTCGAGCGTCGCCGCCTCATAGAGCGAGGGCTGCACCGTCTGCAAGCCGGCGAGCAGCGTGATGGCGACGAACGGCACGCCGCGCCAGATGTTGGCGAAAATCACGCAAATCCGCGCCCAGGTCGTGTCGCCGAGGAAGTTGATGTTGTTGGTGATCAGATGGAGATGCTTCAGCGACCACGAGATGATCGAGAACTGCGCGTCGAAAATCCACCAGAATGCCAGCGCCGACAGCACCGTCGGCACGATGAAGGGAACCAGGATCGCCGCGCGCAGGATCGCCTTGAACGGCATGTTCTCGTTGAGCAGCAGCGCGAGATAGAGGCCGATCGCGAATTTGAAGGCGGAAGCAAAGAAAGTGTAGAGCATCGTGTTGGAAACCGACAGCCAGAAGACCGCATCGTCCCACAGCCAGTCGTAATTCTCGAAGCCGATGAACTCGCCCGCCCGCCCAATCTTCGTGTCGGTGAAGGACAGCCAGATGCCAAGCCCCAGCGGATAGGCCAGGAACAGGATCAGGAATGCCATCGCCGGAAGCATGAACCAGAAGCCGAGCCAGTTCTTGTTGTGCTTGAGCTGATCCCACGCGGTCGCCTCGCGGATTTCCGTCTTGGTGCGCTGGGGTGCGAGAGCAATATCAGCCATGGCGATGTCCCGTCTTCGGTGGCTAGGGCGGACGGGGTCACAGCCGTCCGCCCGTCATGTCAGCGATAAATGCGCTTCAGCTGCCGTTCGGCTTCCGCAACTGCTGCCTTGGCGTCCTTGGCCCCGGTGCAGTAGTTCGCGAACATGTCGACCACGATGAAGTCGGCGATGGCGGCTTCCGCCTTTTCACCTGGCGTGCCGCGGCCGGAAATCGGAACCATGCGCTTGCTGGCCTGGGAGAACACATAGTTCTTGGGATCCGCCGTCCAGATCGGCGAACTGTCGTAGGCGTTCAGCGTCTCCGTCAAGTAGCCGCGCGAGGCGGTCAGCCACTTGTCGTACTGTTCCTTCTCCAGCATGAACGCAATGAAGGCCTTCGCCGCATTCGGGTACTTGGTGAAGTTGAAGGCCAGCATCGGGGTCAGCAGTTGCAGCTCCGCCGGCTTGCCCAACGGACCAACCGGCCACAGCGCGTGGTAGGTATCCTCAGCGAGCTCCTTCTTGGTCGGATCGTCCTTGGCGGCGACATAGATCGAGATGCCGTTGGCGGTGCAGTAGAGCTCGCCGGCAAGGAAGGCCTTGTTATTCGACGAGTCGTTCCAGGAGGCAACGCCGGGAATGAAGGTGTCCGAGAGCGCCTTGCAATATTCCAGCGCCTTCAGCGTCTCCGGCGAGTTGATGACGACTTTGTCCTTCTCATCGACCGTCCAGGCATTGTGCCCCCACAGGACGTTGTGCAGCCACTGATTGGCGTCGCCGGTGGCGTGACCAAGCGCGAAGCCGGCCGGTGTGTTGTTGGCCTTCAGCGCCTTGCACATTTCGAGGAATCCCGGGAAGTCCTTCGGGAATTCCTTGAAGCCGGCCTTGTCGGTCGCCGACTTGCGGTAGGTCAGGTAACCGCCGACGGTGGCGATGGGGATGCCGAGCCAGTCGTCGCCGTTCTTGACGGTTTTCGCCGGTCCCTCCGACCAGCCACCGTATTTCTTGCCGAGATAATCGGCGACGTCGTTCATCTTGACGACCTTGGTCGGGAACAACTGCGGCAGCGCATGCGTGCCCCACACCATATCGAGGCCGGCGCCGGTGTTGGCGGCGACCGATGCCTTCGGTTGCAGGTCCTCGAAGGATTCGGAGAACACGTTCATCTCGGTGCCCGTTGCCGACTTGAACGCCGCGACGATGGCGTTGAACGCCTCGTCTTCCGCCGGCACGAACCGCTTCCAGCGCATCAGGGTCAGCTTGGCGCCGGCTTCCGGTTTCCACGGCGAATCCGCAGCCCAGGCCTTGGCGAAATCGAGCAACGCCTCGCCGGACAACGCGGCGCCGGCCGCGAGCGCGGTGCTGCCCTGAAGCAGCCTGCGGCGGGTAATATCATGCATGGTCGTCTCTCCCTGTGGTGATGCTTTGGTTTTTTAGGCGTTCAGCCGCTTGCCCGAGGTTTCATCGAACAGATGGACAAGCGACGGATCGGGTTTCAGGCGGATCTTGTCGCCCGGATTGAACTGGTGGCGCTCGCGGAAAACGGCGACGACCTGCTCGCCGCCGAGACTGGCGAACACCTGCGTCTCCGAGCCGGTCGGCTCGACCACGATGATCTCGGCCTCCGCGCCATCGTCGGCGATGGTGAAATGCTCCGGCCGCACGCCATAGACCGCGGGCTTGCCGTCGGAATTGGCCGGCGCGGATTTCAGCGGCAGCTTGACGCCGTTCGGGCCTTCGAAGCCGATTGCGCCGTTGGCCTTGACCTTGCCCTTGAGGAAATTCATCGCGGGCGAGCCGATGAAGCCGGCGACGAACTGGTTTTCCGGCTTGTCGTAGAGGTCGAGGGGAGAGCCGATCTGCTCGACGATACCGTCATGCATCACCACGATCTTGTCGGCCATGGTCATGGCCTCGATCTGGTCATGGGTGACGTAAACCGTCGTGGTCTTCAGCCGCTGGTGCAATTCCTTGATCTCGGTGCGCATGGCGACCCTGAGCTTGGCGTCGAGATTCGAAAGCGGCTCATCGAACAGGAACACCTGGGGATCGCGGACGATGGCGCGGCCCATTGCCACACGCTGGCGCTGGCCGCCGGAGAGCTGGCGCGGATAGCGCTCGAGCAACGGCGTCAGCGCCAGGATTTCGGCGGCGCGCGCCACGCCCTTCTTGATCTCGTCCGCCTTGGCGCCGCGCAGCTTCAGCGAGAAGCCCATATTGTCGGCCACCGTCATATGCGGATAGAGCGCATAGTTCTGGAACACCATCGCGATGTCCCGCTCCTTGGGCTGGACATTGTTCACCACGCGATCGCCAATCGAGATCGTTCCGGAGGTGATGTTCTCGAGCCCCGCCAGCATCCGCAGCAGGGTCGACTTGCCGCAGCCGGAGGGACCGACCAGCACGACGAATTCGCCGTCCTCGATCGGGACGGTCACGCCATGCAGGACTTCAAAGGCACCGAATGATTTGCGCACGTCGCGAATCTGGACCGACGACATCCACTTCCCTCCCTCAAGTTCCCGGCGACGTTCGACGAGTGCCGTGACCGTTTCTGTTCTTGTTTCTGACTTCGCGCTTCGGAAGCCCGATCGGACCGCTATATTGTCCGCAGTTTATACGGTTTTGGCAATTGTTCGATTAGCAACCGGATGATAGCGCTGTCAATATCGCTTGTCCCCGACAAAGGTTGTGATATGAGCGACCAAATGGGACGAAAACGCGCCAAGGCCGGCAAGATCAGGCTCACCGAAGTCGCCAAGCTCGCCGGTGTCAGCCCGATCACGGCCTCGCGCTTTTTCAGGACGCCGGAGGCGCTCTCGGCAGAGCGGCGGGTGCGCGTGGAAAGCGCGGCCAGGGAGCTCGGCTATGTGCCGAACCTTGCGGCGCGTGCGCTCGCCTCACAACGCACCGAAGTGATCGGCGTCCTCATCCCCTCTCTGACCAACAACGTGTTTTCCGACGTGCTGCGCGGCATCTATGACGCGCTCGACGGCAGCCGTTACTCGATCCAGCTCGCCAATACCCGCTACAGCATCCTGCAGGAGGAGCGGTTGCTGCGGCTGTTTCTCGCGCAGAAGCCGGCGGGGCTGATCGTGACCGGCATCAACCAGACGCCGGACTCCCGCGCCATCCTGGAATCCGTGGATTGCCCGATCGTGCAGATCATGGAGATCGGGCCGGCGCCCGTCGACATGATGATCGGTTTCTCGCATTTTGACGCGTCAAAAGCCGCCATATCCCACCTCCTCGGCCAGGGATACCGCAAGATCGGTTTCCTCGGCGCGCGCATGGATCCGCGGGTGCAGCGGCGGCTCGAAGGCTATCGTGCCGCGATGAACGAAGCGGGATTGTTCAACGAGCGCCTGATCGTGACGACCGCCGTCCCGACCTCGATGACGCTGGGCGGAACGCTGTTCGCCGATCTCCTCGCCAAGGCGCCGGATATCGATGCCGTGTTCTGTGTCAATGACGACCTCGCGCTCGGCGCCTTGTTCGAATGCAAGCGCCGGCACATGTCGGTTCCACACCAGATGGCGATCGTCGGCTTCAACGATCTCGAATTCATGGCCTCCAGCGTGCCGACGCTGACGAGCGTACGCACCAATCGCTATGAAATGGGCAGGAACGCGGCGGCGATGGTGATCGAAACGCTGGAAGGACGGCGGCCGGAACCGGGCGTCGTCGATCTCGGCTTCAGTATCGTGCAGCGGGAAAGCTCGACGCGGCCGTGAGGCCTCCCGGCATCGCCCTCGTCACGGAAAGCGATCGAAAAAGACAAAATGATAGCGCAACCAGGCTTCTTCAACTAATGTCGAACGCTGCTCAGTCCGATCGCCCGATTTGTCATGCGCGGCGATTTGCGCAAGGTAGACATCAGAGCCTCTGAAAGGCCGTTACGCGTTTTCACGCCGGGAGAAAGCCAATGAAAAAAACCCAGTCCAACGGGCATGATGCCGCAAGAGCCGGAAAAACCCGCAAGCTCCGCTCCGGCGAATGGTTCAACGACCCGACCAATCCGGGCATGACCGCGCTCTATCTGGAGCGCTATCTCAATTACGGCCTGACCCGCGGGGAATTGCAATCGGGCAAGCCGATCATCGGCATTGCCCAGACCGGAAACGACCTGTCGCCCTGCAACCGTCACCACCTCGAACTTGCGCACCGCGTGCGCGAGGGCATTCGCGAGGCCGGCGGCATCGCGATGGAGTTTCCGACCCACCCGATCCAGGAGACGGGAAAACGGCCGACCGCCGCACTCGACCGCAACCTCGCCTATCTCGGCCTGGTCGAAATCCTGTTCGGCTATCCCCTCGACGGCGTGGTGCTGACCACCGGCTGCGACAAGACCACGCCGGCCTGCATGATGGCGGCGGCGACCGTGAACATGCCGGCGATCGTGCTGTCGGGCGGACCGATGCTCAACGGCTGGCATGAGGGCCAACGCACCGGCTCCGGCACCGTGGTCTGGAAAGCGCGCGAGCGGCTCGCGGCCGGCGAGATCGACTACGAGCAATTCATCGAGATCGTGGCGTCGTCGGCGCCCTCGGTCGGCCATTGCAACACCATGGGCACGGCCTCGACCATGAACTCGCTGGCGGAAGCGCTCGGCATGTCGCTGCCCAGCTGTGCAGCGATCCCCGCGCCCTATCGCGAGCGCGGCCAGATCGCTTACGAGACGGGAAAGCGCATCGTCGAGATGGTGTGGGAAGATCTGAAGCCCTCCGACATTCTCACGCGAAAGGCGTTCGAGAACTGCATCGTGATCAATTCCGCAATCGGCGGCTCGACCAATGCGCCGATCCATATCAATGCGCTGGCGCGTCACATCGGCGTCGAGCTTTCGATCGACGACTGGCAGAAGCACGGCCACGACGTGCCGCTGTTGGTCAACATGCAGCCGGCCGGCTTCTACCTCGGCGAGGAATATCATCGCGCCGGCGGCGTGCCTGCTGTCGTCCGTGAACTCATGAAGCACAAGCGCATCCATGAAGATGCGATGACGGTGAACGGCAAGACCATGGGCGCGAATTGCCGGAAGGCGCCCAAACCCGACGGCGACGTGATCTGGAGCTATGACAAGCCGCTGGTGAAGGATGCCGGTTTCCTGGTGCTGCGCGGCAATCTCTTCGATTCGGCGATCATGAAGACCAGCGTGATCTCGAAGGAGTTTCGCGATCGCTATCTCAACAATCCGAAGGACCCGAATGCCTTCGAGGGCCGCGCCATCGTGTTCGAGGGCCCCGAGGATTATCATGACCGCATCGACGATCCCAAACTTGGCATCGACGAGCATTGCATGCTGTTCATCCGCGGCACCGGGCCGATCGGCTATCCCGGCGGCGCCGAGGTCGTGAACATGCAGCCGCCGGCCGCGCTGATCAAACGCGGCATCCTTTCGCTGCCATGCATCGGCGACGGACGGCAGTCCGGCACGTCGGGCTCGCCCTCGATCCTCAATGCTTCGCCGGAAGCCGCCGCCGACGGCGGGCTTGCGATTTTGAGGACCGGCGACAAGGTGCGCATCGATCTCAACAAGGGCTCGGCCAACATTTTGATCGGGGATGCCGAGATCAAGAAGCGTCATGCCGAGTTGAAGGCCAAGGGCGGCTTCCCGCATCCGGCCAACCAGACGCCATGGCAGGAGCTCTACCGCTCGACCGTCGGCCAGCACGCCACCGGCGCCTGCATGGAGCTTGCCACGCGCTACCACGACATCGCCGGCAAGGTCGGCGTGGCGCGGGATAATCACTGACAACTGCCATCGTCATTGCGAGCGAAGCGAAGCAATCCAGAGCCAAGAAGGAAGTCTGGATTGCTTCGTCGCTTTGCTCCTCGCAATGACGACAATAATAAGGGAAAACAAAAATGTCAGACCGCCTCAAGGGCAAACGCGCCTTCGTGACCGCGGCCGCGGCCGGCATAGGCCGCGCCTGCGCGGTCGCATTCGCGCGCGAGGGCGCGAATGTCATCGCCACCGATATCGACGAGAAAGGTCTCGCTTCGCTTAAGAGCGAGGGCGTTGCCGAGACGGCGCGGCTCGATGTTCGTAATAGCGCTGACGTCAACGCGTTCGCCAAGCGCGTCGGCAAGATCGATGTCCTGCTCAACGCGGCAGGCTTCGTGCATCACGGCACCATCATGGACTGTTCGGAGGAGGACTGGGATTTTTCCTTCGACCTCAACGTCAAGTCCATGCACCGGACCATCAAGGCGTTCCTGCCGGCGATGATCGCGGGCGGCGGCGGCAGCATCGTCAACATCTCGTCCTGCGCGGCGCTGCGGCCGCCGTCCAACCGCTATGTCTACAGCGCGTCGAAAGCGGCGGTCTCGCTGCTGTCGCGCGCAATCGCGCTCGACTTCATCACCCAGGGCATTCGCTGCAACAGCATCTGCCCCGGTACGGTGGAGACTCCCTCGATGCTGCAGCGCGCGGCGACCGCCGGTCCGGACGGCCGCGAAAAATTCGTCGCCCGCCAGAAAATGGGCCGGCTCGGCACCGCGCAGGAAATCGCCGACATGGCCGTCTACCTCGCCAGCGACGAGGCCGCCTTCACCACCGGCGTCGACCTCGTCGTCGACGGCGGCTACATGCTCTGACTCGTTCCGGGATGGTCCGAAGGACCAGACCCGGAACCTCGAGATTCCGGGTTCGATGCTCCGCATCGCCCCGGAATGACAACATAAGGAACGTTTTGCATGAACAAGATCGATCTCAACGGGCGCACGGCCGTCGTCACCGGCGGCGCGCAAGGCTTTGGCCGCGCCATCACCGAACGCTTCGTCGCCTCCGGCGCCAAGGTCGCGATCTGGGACCACGACAAGGCGCTCGCCGACAAGACCGCGCAAACCATCGGCAATGCGGTCTCCGCCTTCAAGGTCGACGTCACCGACGCCGCTGCCGTGGAGAAGACCCGCGACGACACGCTGAAGGCATTCGGCAAGATCGACATCCTCGTCAACAATGCCGGCATCGCCGGCGTCAACAAGACGGTTTGGGAGACCGATCTCGACGAATGGCGCAAGGTGCTGCGCATCAATCTCGACGGCCCCTTCATCTGCTGCAAGGCGATCGTGCCCACGATGCTCAAGGAGGGCTACGGCCGCATCATCAACATCGCCTCCATCGCCGGCAAGGAAGGCAATCCCAACGCCGCGCACTATTCGTCCTCGAAGGCGGGGCTCATTGCGCTCACCAAGTCACTTGGCAAGGAACTCGCCGCGCACGACATCCTGGTCAACGCGGTGACGCCCGCTGCGGCCAAGACCGCGATCTTCGACCAGATGACGCAGCAGCACATCGACTTCATGCTGTCGAAGATCCCGAAGAACCGATTCGTGCTGGTGGAAGAGCTCGCGGCGATGGTGGCGTGGCTGGCCTCGGAGGACTGCGCGTTCTCGACCGGCGCGGTGTTCGACATTTCGGGCGGACGGGCGACGTATTGAGGCGAGTTTGCCTCTGCCTCGAGTTGACGCGCTGCCATGGGCAGCGCGTCTCGGCTATGTCTCCGTTACTTCGCAAACGCCGGGAACGCCGGCAGCTTGTCGATGTCGCGCGCATCATGCTGGATGATGACCGTGCCTTTCAGATTGGCCGCGATCTTCTTGATGCGTTCGATCGAAGCCACCGTCTGGGCGCGGTCGTAATTGAACGAAGGCACGCCATCCGAATCGTAATTCTCGTGGAAGTGGGCCGCATCGCCCGTCAGGATGACCGGGCCCATCTGCGACAGCTTCACGAGCAGGCTGGAATGGCCGGGCGTGTGGCCGGGCGTGCGCAGCATGATGACGCTGCCGTCACCGAAGACATCCTTGTCGATCGGCTGCGGCTCGACCTTGCTGTCGCCCTTGATCCAGCTCTCGAACGGCTTGTAGTTCACGCCTTGGGCCGGATTGGGGGCCGAGATGGCTTCCCATTCCTTGACGCCGATCAGCAGCGTTGCCTTCGGAAACGAGCTGACCTGGCCGGTGTGATCGGCGTGATAATGGCTGATGCCGACATATTTGATCTGGTCGGGTTTGACGTCGATCTTTGCCAGTTGATCGACCAGGCTTACTTTCGGGGCGACATTGGGCGCCGTCATGGAATGGCCGGTGTCCCACAGCATGTACTCGTCGCCGTGCTTGATGAGATAGCAACTGAAGACGAACTGGACCTTGAGATCGCCATAGGCATAGGTATCCGAGAAACGCTGGTTGACGGGCACGGGCGCCTGCGGTGTGCCGCAGTCGGCCATGCGCAATAGCGACACGTCCGCGGCCTGCGCGGGCGCGGCGAGACCGGCGAACAGGCTGGCGCCGAGTGCGAGGATCGTCAGTTTTCGACTCATGATTTCTTCCCCTGGATTTTATTGTGAAGCGCGATCTGGCTGCCTGCGCCGCGAGCGCGGGCGGGTGGCGCGCGCAGGATATACGCATGTAAAAACCGATGAAATGTCGGTCTATTCCCCGGACATGGCTGACCTTTCACAACGGCTGCTTTCAAGCCGTTTTCAGGTCAGGCATGATCTGCTCGTCAAAACAGAAAGTAGTCTCCATGACCCGGGAAGGCGGATGCCTGTGCGGCGCGGTGCGGTTCAAGACGGAGGGCGAGCCGATCAACGTCCGCCTCTGCCATTGCCGCAACTGCCAGAAGGCGATGGGCTCGCCGTTCTTCGCCCGCGCGCTGTTCCCGCAGACCGCGATCACGGTCCACGGCGAGACCGGCCGCTACCCCACCTCCGAACGGCTTGACCGGGTGTTCTGCAAGAGGTGCGGCACGCGGCTGTTCACCTGGCGCACCGACGGCACCGCGGCGGGCGTGGCGTTGGCCGTGTTCGACGACCGCCATGCCTTTGCGCCGAGCGAGCACATCTGGGTCTCCGAGAAAATGAACTGGGTCAGGCTCGACGACGGCCTGCCGCGATATCCGGAGGGCCCGCCCTCGTGATGCGGTGACCGCAGCCCTATATGGTGATAGCGGCCTTGTATCGAGGTTGCAGCTCCGGAGCCAAATCCTTGAACGTCACCGCCTATCAGCTCTCGGTCTGGGTGCTGCCGCTGATCATCGCCATCACCTTTCACGAGGCCGCGCACGGCTTCGTGGCGCATCGGCTCGGCGACGATACCGCCTTCAAGCTCGGCCGGGTCTCCTTCAACCCGATCCGGCACATCGATCCCTTCGGCACTCTTGTGCTGCCGGGTGTGCTATTGCTTTCGCACTCCCCGTTCCTGTTCGGCTACGCCAAGCCGGTTCCAGTCAGGTTCTCCGCGCTGCGCAATCCCCGTATCGGCATGGTGCTGGTGGCGCTCGCCGGACCCGCGACCAACATCATCCTCGCGACGCTGGCGGCAGCCGGCTTCCATCTGCTGCCTCTGGTGCCGGCCGATTACGCTCAGTGGATCGCCGACAACCTCAAAAACATGCTTCTGATCAATGTCGTGCTGGCGATCTTCAACATGCTGCCGATCCCGCCGCTGGACGGCGGCCGGGTCGCGGTCGGGTTGCTACCGCGCCCGCTCGCAATGCCGCTGGCCGCCCTCGAGCCGTTCGGAATGCTGATCCTGGTCGGAATTTTGATCCTGCTGCCGCTTGCGGGTTCGCAGTTCGGTCTAAATCTTGATGTTATCTCGGCGATACTGAGGGCATCGACTGATTTC
>Ga0070741_10020062_pt1 | contig 10600 bp, 11 predicted proteins | sample Coa_R1_4_FD_66440 | JGI IMG/M metagenome (GOLD analysis project Ga0070741, IMG submission 66440) | Surface soil microbial communities from Centralia Pennsylvania, which are recovering from an underground coalmine fire - Coalmine... | ecosystem: Environmental > Terrestrial > Soil > Unclassified ... | reverse complement strand
GTCACGATGTGGGTGATCGGCCAGGCGTTCATCAACGTGGGCTATGTCGTGGGTCTGCTGCCGATCACCGGGCTGCAGCTGCCGCTGATATCGGCGGGCGGAACATCAACGGCGACAACGCTTTTCATCATCGGCATGATCGCTAATGCGGCCCGTCACGAACCCGAGGCGGTAGCGGCGCTACGAGCAGGTCGCGACGACCGGATGAACCGGCTGCTGCGGCTGCCCCTTCCCGAGCCTTACGTGCCGTCGCGCACCGAGGCGCTGCGCGACCGCCTGCGGTCGCGGCCCGCTCCGCCGAAGCCGCGCAAGCAGCAGAAACCGCCGAGGCCCAAGAAGCAGCCGGCGCGTGGATCAGGGCATCATGGAGTCCGCCAGCGTCAGGGTGGCCAGCGTCGCACACCACCGAGCGCAGGTGCGCACAGACGGGCCTTGGAAGGAAAGCACTAGGGGTGATCAGCACACCGGAGCCGAATGTCGCCGGCGCTGCGGCTCCGGAGAGGCCGATCTCCGTCGTGCTCGCCGGTGGCGGCACCGCAGGGCATGTCGAGCCCGCGATGGCAGTCGCCGACGCGCTGAAAGCCATTGACCCCGACGTGCGGATCACAGCGCTCGGCACCGCGCGCGGCCTTGAGGTCCGGCTGGTGCCCGAGCGCGGCTATGACTTGGAGTTGATCACGCCCGTGCCGCTGCCGCGCAAGGCCAACCGCGACTTGGCGCGACTCCCGCCGCGAGTGCGCCGCGCCGTGCGCGAGGCGCGGGCCATCCTCGACCGTGTCGACGCCGACGTGGTCGTCGGGTTCGGTGGTTACGTCGCGCTACCCGCTTATCTGGCCGCCCGCGGCTTTATTGCTCCTCGCGTGCGCAGCCGCCGCGTCCCGGTCGTGATTCACGAAGCCAACGCCCGCGCCGGGTTGGCCAACCGGGTGGGCGCGCGCCGGGCCCAGCGAGTGCTGTCGGCGGTGCCCGGTTCGGGGTTGCCGGGTGCGGATGTCGTTGGGGTGCCGGTGCGTTCGGCAATCACGACGTTGGACCGCAAGGCGCTGCGCGCCGAGGCCCGCGCGCTTTTCGGGTTCGCCGACGACGCACGCGTACTTCTCGTGTTCGGCGGCTCCCAGGGCGCGGTGTCGATCAACAACGCTGTCGCGCCCGCCGCGAAAAATCTTGCCGCAGCGGGCATTTCGGTGCTGCACGCCCACGGACCCAAGAATCGGCTCGAGCTGCCCGAACCCGCCGAGGGCGACCCCCCGTACGTCGCGGTGCCGTACCTGGACCGGATGGACCTCGCCTACGCCGCCGCGGACCTGGCGATCTGCCGGTCGGGCGCCATGACGGTCGCGGAGGTGTCCGCGGTCGGCCTGCCCGCCGTGTACGTCCCGCTGCCGATAGGCAACGGCGAGCAGAGGCTCAACGCGTTGCCGGTTGTCAACGCCGGCGGTGGGCTGCTGGTGGCCGACCGCGACCTGACGCCGGAATACGTCGCGCAGACGGTGACGAAGCTGCTCACCGACTCGCCCCGGCTCGCCGCGATGACGTCAGCGGCCACGCTGGTGGGCCACCGCGACGCAGCGCATCGGGTGGCCGAGGTGGCGCTGGACGTCGCGCGCACCAGCCGCGCACGGGGGCGCCGGTGACTCCCGAACTTCCGCCCGAGCTGCGGCGGGTGCATATGGTCGGCATCGGCGGCGCCGGCATGTCCGGCATCGCCCGCATCCTCCTCGACCGCGGCGCCCTGGTGTCCGGCTCCGACGCTAAGGAGTCGCGAGGCGTGCTGGCGCTGCGGGCGCGCGGCGCGGAGGTGGTCATCGGCCACGACCCGTCGTCGCTGGACTTGTTGCCCGGCGGCCCGACGGCCGTGATCACCACGCACGCGGCGATTCCGAAAACCAACCCCGAGCTCGTCGAGGCGCAGCGCCGCGGTATCCCGGTGATTCTGCGGCCCAAAGTGCTCGCGATGCTGATGGCCGGACACCGCACAGTGATGGTCACCGGCACGCACGGCAAGACGTCGACGACGTCGATGCTGATCGTCGCCCTGCAGCACTGCGGCCTCGACCCGTCGTTCGCCGTCGGCGGCGACCTCGGCGAGGCCGGCACCAACGCGCACCATGGCAGCGGCGACTATTTCGTCGCGGAGGCCGACGAGAGCGACGGCTCGCTGTTGGAATACGCGCCCGACGTCGCCGTCGTCACCAACATCGAGGTGGACCATCTCGACTTCTTCGGCAGCGCGCAGGCCTACACCGCCGTCTTCGACGACTTCGCCGACCGGCTGAGCCCCGACGGCGCGCTGGTGGTCTGCGTCGACGACGCGGGCGCCGCTGCGCTCGCGACCCGCGCCGCGGCGAGGGGCGTGCGGGTGATGCGCTACGGAACCGACGGCTCGGAGCTGGCCGGTCAACTGCTGAGCTGGGAACAGCAGGGCAGCGGCGCCGTCGCTCATGTGCAGCTGCCCGGCGAGTCGCTGGCCCGGGTCATGCGGCTCTCGGTGCCGGGCCGCCACATGGCGCTCAACGCGCTCGGCGCGCTGCTCGCGGCGGTCGAAGCGGGCGCGGAACCGGAGTGCGTGCTCGACGGGCTGGCCGGATTCGAGGGCGTGCGGCGGCGGTTCGACTTGGTCGGCGTCGCCGATTCGGTGCGGGTGTACGACGACTACGCCCATCACCCCACGGAGGTCACCGCGACGCTGGTCGCGGTACGCACGATGGTCGAGCAGGCGTCCGACGGCGGCGGCCGTGTGGTCGCTGTGTTCCAGCCCCATTTGTATTCGCGCACAGAGCTTTTCGCGCGCGACTTCGGCCAGGCGCTCAACGCGGCCGACACGGTGTTCGTGCTCGACGTCTACGGCGCGCGTGAACAGCCCACGGCCGGAGTGAGCGGCGCGCTGGTCGCTGAGAACGTTGACGTCCCTGTCGAGTACGTGCCGGACTTCTCGGCCGTGGCCGCCAAGGTGGCCGAGGCGGCGTCGCCCGGCGACGTGGTGATCACGATGGGGGCGGGCGACGTCACGATGCTCGGCCCGGAGATCCTGACGTCGTTGCATGTCAAGGCAAACCGCAGTGCACCAGGTCGCTTCGGGGTGACGCCGCGATGACCGATCCCGTGCCCGGCGAGGTCCGCTCGACGCCCGACGATACCGCGCAGGATTTCGACGGCCCCCGCCGTCGCGCCCGCCGCGAGCGCGAGCAGCGCCGGGCCGCCGCGGCCCGGGCCCGCGCAATCGAGGATGCCCGCCGTGAGGCCAAGCGAAAGGTGACCGCGGGTGCGCTCGGGCCGAAACCCGTTGCCAGAGGCAAGGTTCGAGGCCTGAAGCTGCTGATCTGGGGCGTGCTCTTGACGGTGATCGCGGTGGGTCTGGGCCTGGTGCTGTATTTCACCCCGCTGATGTCGGTGCGAAACATCCTCGTCGACGGCGCACAGGCGGTACCGCAGGACGAAGTGGTGGCCGCAGCGGCCGTGCCCAAGGGCACGCCGCTCCTGCAGATCGACACCGACCGGGTGGCCAACCGGGTGGCGGCAATCCGCCGGGTGGCCTCGGCGCGGGTGCAGCGCGAGTATCCGTCGACGCTGCGGATCACGATCGTCGAGCGTATCCCTGTGGCGGTCAAGGACTTACCGGACGGCACGCATGTGTTCGACCGCGACGGCGTCGACTTCGCGACGGGCCCGCCGCTGCCCGGGGTGCCGTACCTCGACGTCGAGCACCCCGGCCCCAGCGATGCGCCCACGAAGGCCGCGCTGGCGGTGCTGACCTCATTGCGGCCGGAGATCGCCGCCCAGGTCGGCCGGATCGCCGCACCGTCGGTCGCGTCGATCACGCTGACGTTCACCGACGGCCGGGTGGTGATCTGGGGGACCAGCGACCGCACCGACGAGAAGGCCGAGACGCTGGCCGCCCTGCTGACGCAGCAGTGGCACACCGCCGACGTGTCGAGTCCCGATTTGCCGACCACAAAACCGTAGAAATTTCTTTGCGCGCGACACGGCGCGCCTGCACGGATACCGACGTCAGCGGCCATACCGTTCGTGTTGCGCGGAACTACTTGACATAACTCTAAGCCTCTAGTTGAGGTCGAGGGTTTGGGAGGAAGGCAACACATGACCCCCCCGCACAACTACCTCGCCGTCATCAAAGTCGTCGGCATCGGCGGTGGCGGTGTGAATGCCGTCAACCGGATGATCGAGCACGGCCTGAAGGGCGTGGAGTTCATCGCCATCAACACCGACGCGCAGGCGTTGCTGATGAGCGATGCCGACGTCAAGCTCGACGTCGGCCGCGACTCCACCCGCGGACTCGGGGCCGGCGCCGACCCCGAGGTCGGGCGCAGGGCCGCCGATGACGCCAAGGACGAGATCGAGGAGCTGCTGCGCGGCGCGGACATGGTGTTCGTCACCGCCGGCGAGGGCGGCGGCACGGGCACCGGCGGCGCGCCGGTCGTCGCCAGCATCGCGCGCAAGCTCGGAGCACTGACGGTCGGCGTCGTCACACGGCCGTTTTCCTTCGAGGGCAAGCGCCGCAGCATGCAGGCCGAAACCGGCATCACGTCGCTGCGGGAGAGCTGCGACACGCTGATCGTGATCCCCAACGACCGGCTGCTGCAGATGGGCGACGCGCACGTGTCGCTGATGGATGCGTTCCGCAGCGCCGACGAGGTGCTGCTCAACGGCGTGCAGGGCATCACCGACCTGATCACCACGCCCGGCCTGATCAACGTGGATTTCGCCGACGTCAAGGGCATCATGAGCGGCGCGGGCACCGCACTGATGGGCATCGGGTCCTCGCGCGGCGACGGCCGGGCGCTGAAAGCCGCTGAGATTGCGATCAATTCGCCGCTGCTCGAGGCGTCGATGGAAGGCGCACAGGGCGTGCTGATGTCGATCGCCGGCGGCAGCGACCTCGGGCTGTTCGAGATCAACGAGGCCGCCTCGCTGGTGCAGGAGGCTGCGCACCCCGACGCCAACATCATCTTCGGCACGGTCATCGACGACTCGCTGGGCGACGAGGTGCGGGTCACGGTCATCGCGGCCGGGTTCGATGCCACCGCCGCGCGCAACAAGCCGATGGTCGGTGCGGGCGCGAAGGTGGCGGCGGCCAGCGCCGGTGCGGTGACGTCGCCGGTGTTCGAACCCGCGGACGCGGTCAGCGTGCCGGTGCACACCAACGGCTCGACCGTGCGGATCGGCGGCGACGATGACGACGACGTCGACGTGCCACCGTTTATGCGCCGCTAGATACTGACCGAGTGAGCGTTCACGTCCGCCGGGTGACCACCACCCGCGCCGGCGGCGTCTCCAAGCCGCCGTTCGACACGTTCAACCTCGGTGACCACGTCGGCGACGAGCCGGAAGCGGTGACGGCCAACCGCAAGCGCCTCGCGGCTGCGATCGGGCTGGACGACGACCACGTGATCTGGATGAACCAGGTGCACGGCGACCGGGTGGAACGCGTCGACGGTCCGCGCGACACCGCGGTCCCCGACACCGATGCGCTCTTGACGACGACGCCGCGGCTGGCGCTGGCCGTGGTCACCGCGGATTGCGTGCCGGTGTTGATGGCCGACGCGCGCGCGGGCGTGGTGGCCGCAGCGCATGCCGGGCGCGTCGGCGCCCAGCGCGGCATCGTGGCGCGCGCGCTGGAGGCAATGCTGGCCGCGGGTGCGCAACTCGACGACGTGTCGGTGTTGTTAGGGCCAGCGGTCAGCGGCGCCAACTATGAGGTACCCGAAGAGATGGCCGCCGAGGTCGAAGCCGCGTTGCCCGGCAGCAGGACGACGAGCCGGCGTGGCACCCCGGCGGTCGACCTCCGCATTGGAATCGTTCATCAGCTGAATACGTTGGGCGTCAAGGCAATTGACGTCGATCCACGCTGTACTGTCGACGACCCGTCGTTGTTCAGCCATCGCAGGGATTCACCGACGGGGCGGCTCGCGTCCGTCATATGGATGGAATGAGCCGCGAACACGAACTCGCACACGCACTCGCGGCCGTGCGAAAACGAATCGAGCAGGCGGCCGAATCGGCGGGCCGTAATGCCGCCGACGTCGAACTGCTGCCCGTCACGAAATTCTTTCCGGCAACCGATGTGGCGATTTTGTCGCGGCTGGGCTGCCGCGGATTTGGTGAATCCCGCGAACAAGAAGCGGCGGCGAAATCCGTGGCGGTGGCAAAGCTCGTCGACGAATCTGTGCGCTGGCACATGGTCGGACAAATTCAGCGAAACAAAGCGCGGTCCATTGCGCAATGGGCGTACGCCGTGCACTCGGTCGGCAGTAATCGCGTGGTCGCCGCGTTGGACCGCACGGTTGGCGCTGCACTGGAGTCCGGCGAGCGCACCGACCCTCTGCGGGTGTTTGTGCAACTCAGCCTTGATGGCGACGTCGCGCGCGGTGGCGTCGACGTACGCTCATCCGACCTCGTCGACCAGGTGTGTGCTGCGGTGGCGTCCGCGAGCGCGCTGGAGCTCGTCGGCGTGATGGGCATTCCGCCGCTCGATTGGGATCCGGCCGAGGCCTTCGCGCGGCTCGAGAAGGAACACCGGCGGGTGCTGCACGACCATCCGTCAGCGAGCGGATTGTCGGCGGGCATGTCCGACGACTTCGAGATCGCCGTAAAACATGGGTCGACCTGTGTGCGTGTCGGTACCGCGCTGTTGGGCCGCAGACCGCTACCGTCACCTTCAGTAGTCACTCCTGTCACATCTTCATCAAGGAACCAAGCCTCGCGGAAGGGTCAACGATGAGCACGCTGCACAAGGTCAAGGCCTACTTCGGCATGGCGCCGTCCGACGACTACGACGACGAGTACTACGACGACGACGATCGCGGCGGGCGCAGCTACGCCCGGAACTACGGACGCCGCTATGAGGAACGTCGCGAGTATGACGACCGTCGTGACCGTGACTACGACGATCGTGAGCCCGACGGATACGGGTATCGCAGCGGCTACGACGAACCGCCGTACGAGCCCAGGATGCGGCCGCCGCGGTTCTCGATGCGCGGCGCGACGAGCGGCTCGTTGGCGATGGACCCCCGCCGGATGGCGCGGCTCTTCGATGAGAGCAGCCCGCTGTCGAAGATCACCACGCTGCGGCCCAAGGACTACAGCGACGCCCGGTCGATCGGCGAGCGCTTCCGCGACGGCACCCCGGTGATCATGGACCTGGTGTCGATGGACAACGCCGACGCCAAGCGCTTGGTCGACTTCGCCGCTGGTCTGGCGTTCGCGTTGCGCGGCTCGTTCGACAAGGTGGCGACGAAAGTGTTCCTCTTGTCGCCGGCCGACATCGACGTGTCCGCCGAGGAGCGGCGCCGGATCGCCGAGGCGGGGTTCTACGCGTACCAATAGGTAGGCTGACGGCGCCGTAGTTCCGCGTCGTCACAGTGAGGTCGGCTTGTTGCCGCTGTTTCTGAATATTCTGGGCTTGGCCCTGTTCATCTTTTGGCTGCTGCTGATCGCCCGCGTGGTGATCGAGTTCATCCGCTCGTTCAGCCGGGACTGGCGGCCGACCGGGCTGACCGTCGTGATCCTCGAAGTCATCCTGACTCTCACGGATCCACCGGTGAAGTTCTTGCGGCGGGTGATCCCGCAGCTGACGATCGGAGCGGTCCGGTTGGATCTGTCAATCATGGTGCTGCTGCTCGTCGCCTTCATTGGCGCAGATGTGGCGTGGTACTACGGCCGCTAGCCGCCGCTAGGCAAATTGCCGTCGGGGAAATTGAAATTAGTTCTTAGTTTTTATGCTCGCCTGCAACCGGCGGGTCGGATGTGACAGGATGGACGCCAGTTACAGTACTGGCTACCACGTCGGTCTACACTTGCCCATCAGCTTCGACCGTCCAGACTTGAGGGGGCAGACAATGCCGCTAACTCCCGCCGACGTTCACAACGTCGCGTTCAGCAAGCCGCCCATCGGCAAACGCGGCTACAACGAGGATGAGGTCGATGCGTTCCTCGATCTCGTTGAAGCCGAGCTTACCCGACTGATCGAGGAGAACTCGGATCTGCGCCAGCGCGTCGCCGAGCTCGAACACGATCTGGCCGGCAGCCACGCAGGGTCGGGAGCCGCTGCGACACAAGCGATTCCGACGTATGAGCCCCCGAAACCGGAGCCTCAGCCCGCCTACGAGGCGCCACCCGCGCCGGCACCCGTCGCGGCGCCAGTGGCGGCACCCGCAGCGGCGGCTGCTTCCGGTCTCACCGAAGAAGAGCAGCACATCAAGGCGGCGCGCGTGCTCGCGCTGGCGCAGGACACCGCGGACCGCCTGACCGGCACCGCCAAGGCCGAGGCCGACAAGTTGCTCGCCGACGCCAGGGCAAACGCCGACCAGATTCTCGGCGATGCCCGGCGTGAAGCCGAAGCCACCGTCGCGGATGCGAAGAAGCGCGCCGACGCGATGCTCGCCGATGCGCAGACCCGCTCCGAGACGCAGCTGCGCCAGGCTCAGGAAAAGGCCGACGCGTTGCAGTCCGACGCGGAGCGCAAGCACTCCGAGATCATGGGCACGATCAATCAGCAGCGCACGGTGCTGGAGGGTCGGCTCGAGCAGCTGCGCACGTTCGAGCGCGAATACCGCACACGGCTCAAGACTTACCTCGAGTCGCAGCTGGAGGAGCTCGGTCAGCGCGGGTCCGCGGCGCCGGTCGACTCCAGCGCCAACAGCGACAGCGGCACGTTCAATCAGTTCAACCGGGGCAACAACTAAGACCCCAGGGGGCTGAGCGATGTTGATCGTTGCACTGGTCATGGCCGTCATCGGCCTGGCCGCGCTGGTGACTGCCGTCATCACCAGCAACGAGGTGATCGCATGGGTGTGCATCGGCGCGAGCGTGATCGGCGTGATCCTGTTGATCGTCGACGCGCTGCGCGAACGGCAGCGCCGCGATGTGAAGCCCGACGCAGAGGATCGGGAAGAGGCCGACGAGAGCGCCGAGCCCGAGGCCGCTGAGGATTACCCCGAGGAAGAGACCGCCGCCGAGGAAAAGCCTTCGGAGACCGCAACCGAGACCGTCACCGAGACTTCGGAGAAGGCCGCGGATTAGTCGACGGTCGGCGCGGCCAGCAGTTCGCGGACTTCGTCGTCCGATGTCTGGCTGAAATCGCGGTAATGTTCGCCCACGGCGAGGAATGACGGCGGGGCGGCGACGCACACAACATCGTCGGCAGTTTGAGCCAGGTGCTGGTGCGCCGTCGGCGGGGCCACCGGAACCGCAACCACGATCTTCGCCGGCCCGGCGGCGCGCAGCGCTCGCACGGCAGCCAGCATGCTCGCCCCGGTCGCAATCCCGTCGTCGACCACGATCACCGTCTTGCCGGCCGGCTGCACGGGAGGCCGCCCGCCGCGATACGCCTCCTCGCGCCGGGCCAACTCGATCGTTTCCTTCTCGATCACGGCGTCCAGCTGCTCGTCGCTGATCCGAAGGCTGCGCACGACGTCGGCGTTGCGCACGACGAGGCCGCCGCTGGCCAACGCGCCGATCGCGAGTTCCTCCCAGCGGGGGGCGCCGAGCTTGCGCACGACGAACACGTCGAGCGGCGCATGCAGCGCGGCCGCCACCTCCCATGCCACCGGAACGCCGCCGCGGGGCAGGCCGAGCACGAGCAGGTCGTCGCGGACGCGGTAGTCGGAAAGCGCGTCGGCAAGCACCCGGCCGGCCTCGCGGCGGTCGGCGAAGGTGCCCCGGCTCAGGCCGGTGAATCGTCGCATCGCGCTCCTCTGTCCACCAGTCTCCTCCTCAAGTAGCCTGCGGCAATGGGCAATCTGTGGGTGCTCGGCGGATATCAAAGCGACTTCGCGCGCAACTTCACCCGCGAAGGGCTGGACTTCGCCGACCTCACCGCAGAGGTAGTGCGGGGCACTCTGGAGTCGGCGCGAATCGCGGCCTCGGACGTCGACGTCATTCATGTCGGCAATGCGTTCGGTGAGTTGTTCGCGGGCCAGGGGCATTTGGGGGCGATGCCCGCAACGGTGTGCGACGCCCTGTGGGGCGTTCCGGCGGCACGGCACGAGGCGGCGTGCGCGTCGGGGAGCATGGCGGCGCTGGCGGCGATCGCCGACTTGACGGCCGGTTTTTATACGAGCGCGTTGGTGATCGGCGTCGAGCTGGAGAAGACAGTTCCGGGGGATACGGCGACACAGCATTTGGGCGCCGCGGCGTGGATCGGTCATGAGGGCAGCGACGCAAAGTACATGTGGCCGTACATGTTCAGCGAGGTGGCCGACGAGTATGACCGCCGGTACGGCCTTGACTCGACGTATCTGGATGCGATTGCAGCACTGAACTTCGTCAATGCCCGGAAGAATCCGAACGCGCAGACGCGTGACTGGCAGGTGCCGGATCTCTCTGCGGCGGAAGGCAATCCGGTGATCGAAGGCCGACTGCGCCGGTTCGACTGCAGTCAAGTCACCGACGGGGGTGCCGGCGTGGTGCTGGTGTCGGACGAGTACCTGCGCGTGCATCCTTCGGCCGTCCCGATCGCGCGGATCCTCGGCTGGGGCCACAGTACGGTCGGATTGGGGCTGCCGCAGAAGCTGGACCGGTCAGCCGAAAGCCCTTATGTGCTACCGCATTTGAGGACGGTGGTGCAGGATGCGTTCGACCG
>Ga0070741_10020061_pt1 | contig 10601 bp, 9 predicted proteins | sample Coa_R1_4_FD_66440 | JGI IMG/M metagenome (GOLD analysis project Ga0070741, IMG submission 66440) | Surface soil microbial communities from Centralia Pennsylvania, which are recovering from an underground coalmine fire - Coalmine... | ecosystem: Environmental > Terrestrial > Soil > Unclassified ... | reverse complement strand
TTGGAACAAACACTGTAGTATCGAACGCGACTGCGGAAACAAGAGAATTTGTAGACAATGTCGCAAAAAGTGTACCAAATAAATAATTGATGATGGATCGGCAGATGGTCCTCATCAGATGCAGTCAAGTCCTAGACCCTGCTGCTAGACTCAAAGTTGACGCTCCAAACTTCGGGTGTCCTACCATCCTTTGGTGGTCTTATATGTCTGAATCAAAAACAAAAAGCAGACTTTTGCCTCTTCATCTAGCTTTCTGATCTCTCTATAAAGCTCAAAGCCGTTCATTTTTGACATTCCTATATCGAGTATTAACAGCATGTACATTACGCGTTTGAAATGCGATAATGCTTCTTCCGCGTCGTTAAATGAATCCGCGATAATACCATTAATTTGAAAGATCTTTTTCATTATGTAAGTAATGTCAGGTTCTTCATCAACAATCATGATCGGCTTTGCTGATTCCATATTACAACAATACTAGGCAGGCTAGCTAGAAACGTCATAGCCTCAAAAAGAGCCTGTGAAAAATTACCAAAGGCTTGTTCTTGGCATGCTATTGGACTAAATAACCACTTTGTTCTAATGAGGCAATTTTAAGTCTGATTTCTTCACCAATAGATTCGACTCGCACCAATTATCAGCGAATACCCCCCAGCCCCTCGCAGCGGGCAAGAAAGTAAAATAAATGAGAAGATGTTCGAATGGCTTTCGACAAGTCAATCAATCGAAAAGGAATTGGCTTTTCTTTAGACCCGCCGCATCAATGGAAAACAATCACTTACCGCGAATATTCCTGGGTTTTAACATAATTTGGCCTACACTACTCTTATGAAGGATGTAATCATAGTTTCATTGTACATTGTCGATTCCATTATTGCTTGGGCCAATTTTGCGTAGAGCGGAAGAAAAGCAGGTGTGCATCTGGCTCGCCTTTGACAGGTCTGTAACTGTGAAAGCAGAGATCTTCAGATTTGAGGAATTGAATGTCACTAACAATAAAAGCGGTGAACAGTGGCAAAAATTTCCGATCGGATCAGGGATTGCCAAAACTCTGCGAATTGGCGATCATTTGCACGTGGTGCTTGTAATCGCACGCCCTGTTGGCTCGCATACGAGCGAAACGTATAAGGCAATCAATTTCCCTACAGACGAGCTCCTTGCATATGACATTGAAGTTATCGATGATAATGAACCTAAAAGTAGAGGCAAAACGCTAGCTGACCTAGGATTACTTGGCGGCAAAAACTCGATTGTCTATGACCGCCAAAACAATGGCAAAAGGGATCCTATGCTGCCAACTTTCTTTTTGAGGGGAAAGAGCACCCCACTGAACTTTCTTCACGGATCATGTCGCAAACTACACGGGAAGGGTGAAGACTGCCTTGCTGCAGCCGATAAAGTAATTTCTTCCTCGCTAACTGACTTGGACAAGAGACCTAGCGCGCTCTTTCTAACAGGTGATCAGATATACGCCGATGACGTGGCAGGTCCACTATCGAATTATCTTACAGACTTGGGTAATAAACTCTTAGGCTGGGATGAGCAATTCCCAGGAATTGGAGAGAAGATATCTGAAATGCACATGGGAGAACGCCAAATGTTGGTAAGAGAATGCGCAGGTTTTACTTCCTCCGCTTCATCCAACCATTTGCTTTCCTTTGGTGAATTTGCAGCAATGTACTTGCTGGCATGGAACGTCGAAAACTGGCCTGAAAGATTCCCCGATATCACAACGGTCACTAATGGGAACAAAAAGAAATATCATGAGCAAATCGAGCAATTAGAAAACACCCGGAGAGATCTCCCTGCAGTTCGCAGGGTCCTAGCCAATATTCCTACGTATATGATTTTTGACGACCATGAAATCACTGATGACTGGAATATTACTAGAGAATGGAATGAGAATGTAAGAGCCAGTAAGTGCGGAAAGCAAGTTGTAACTAATGGTCTTGCAGCTTACTGGGTATTTCAAGGATGGGGAAATAACCCCGCTTCATTTAACGATGAGTTCGTTGCCACAATATCCGATTTCTTTGCAAATAATGGTAATGCAAGCGATGCTGAAAGGTCTGCATTTGAAGACCATTTATGGAGTTTCAAAGGTTGGACATATGGAGCTCCGACCAATCCGCTCACAATCATTGCAGATTGCAGGACACTGCGCCATTATGATAGCTATAATGGAGCACCCCAGTTACTCAGCAATGAAGGCTTGCTCTCGATCTTGCAGACTGCCAAGGAAGCAAATTATCAAAAAGGCGATCCGATTATCATAGTTCTGCCAACGCCAGTATTTGGTTTTCTTCTTCTCGAAGCGTTGCAGAAAGCGGCCGCCAAGGTGACCGGTGTCTATAAACTGGATTTAGAGACGTGGTACGCAAACGAAACCGGCCTCGTAAACCTTCTTTCATTTTTGGTGCAGACATTTGAGCCAAGACACTGCATCTTTCTATCCGGCGACGTCCATTATGGGTTTACAATTAGCGCTGTTTTTGCATTGTTACAAAAAAATGATGGTGCAGTTAAAAGTCTGTGCATGAATATAACGCAACTAAATAGCAGTGCCTTGAAGACCACCAGTTTAGTCAAAATAGCATTTGTAAGTGAAATCATGGGCCGGATTCGCCAGTTGTTTCCATGGAAACAGGTGGTGCGAATAGGATGGATAAATGGTGGTTCTGACCGCCTTTTGTCCAAATCTTTAAGAGTGAAAAGCATCCCAACATTGCATCTACAAATTCGACCAAGGAAAAAAGAAAATAACCTGATGCCACAAGAGCCTCCGGACTGGGTAGAAGCTAGGTCTATTGTGAAAGCTTCTGGCTCTGCAATACCATTTCTTTTAATCTCCGACAATAACATTGGCCTAGTGACTATTGATAAAGACATAAACAGAATAATCCAAAGATTCCTTGTTCGTAAGGCAACGAAAAAAGAGATAAAGATACATCAAACACTTGTTGAAATGAATCATGGCGAGAACAGGTTAGAAGGGCTTGTCAGAGCCAAGATTTTTGAATTTACACAAAAATCACCGGTTGATGCTGACTTGACAGAAGGTTCAATGCGGTATCGATCTGAAACTCCTTAAGCGTCTTTTTAGGATTTATGTTTCTATCTTGTTGACATTCTCAGCTCAATCCAAATGATCTCCCATCATTGGTACCGTCTTGGAACACTGCATTACTTTCCACCACGACATTCAACAGCGATCATCGCCCCTTGTTGAACTCCGCGTTCTCAACAGAAGTTGATTTCGTAATAATCTTCAAACCACTTATGCAGACGAGATCTTTTGTCTCCATATTGCACCTTTTGGTGTAATTGACCACCCCTCATGTGTTTCTGCCATCCATCGGTTATGCCTGAGAAATGATTTCCACATTTCAAAAAGCTGCTCGTCACCTCCAAGCATTAATACAACTTGCTCCTTGCTCTGATGTTTGCTTAGGCATTCTATCACGTACGAAGCTTGTCTTAAGCCTGCAAGCCGCATCGGATCAATCATGGCGGTCATAGCATTCCTGATACAACTATGCACTTGTGATACAAATGTAAGAGCTCCTAAAACGACACAATAATAGTACGAATAAATCGTTGTTATCATCACAAGGCACCGAAGAACCGTTTTCATGCGCGTTTTGACTTCTTTCGCTATAACCAAAGCTGCTAGGATTGGCAAGTCGATACCTTGAATGGAGAGAGAAGGACACAAGAGATAATTCTCATTAACCTTGCCATCTATGATATATCATATGAGCAATTCAGGATATGAAAAACACGACAAGCTTACCGAGGATACTTTAAAGCCTGTTAATAAAGTCAAAACGAAACTCGATAAAGAGCTGCAAGAATGGGAAGTAGAATCGACCAAAGACGGTCAGGATTCGCAAGGGAACGGATAACGTCTGATACCTATCTTCCTGCTATCGTACCCATACAAGGTCAAGATAGACAAAAACTAGAGGGTGAACTATTTCACCAAAATATTTGACCTAGTACCCACTTTTGCCGCTTGACTGTGTTGTGGTTGTACTGCCTTGTTGTGCCGGCCCTTGACTTGCTGTGCTGTTATTTGATGAAGTAGCGTTGGTTGTTTGCGCTGCCCCGCTGATACTACTAGCATTACCCGACGTAGAGCTGCTTGCGGTTGATGTTCCACCAACAGTATTTACATTGTTGCTATAGGCACTGGTATTGAAGCCGTTAGGGTATAGTGCAAAGAGAGCGCCGCCGACTACAATTGCAGCCAATACCGATCCAATTGCAAATCCTTTTTCTAATTTTGCCAAAGTTATTCAAAGTTATATCTGGCACCATTCTAGTTAACACATTTACATGAATATTGGATAACAGTAAGCTGCAAGATTAGCTGATGAGACGTTGGTAAAGCAATAGAAGCTTGCTATGGGACCTTGACAAAATCACGCGGAGTTCAACAAGGGGCGATGATCGCTGTTGAATGTCGTGGTCTGGTGTCAAGTCGCGGGTATGGACGCGCCGCGCAGAAAGACGTCAGACTGTTTCCATAATTGCCGATTTGGCTATGTCAGAATTGGAAATTTGCATTTATCATGTCGTGATCTCGCTAATCATAACTGTTTAGAGTACTAGTCAGACTATAACATCTCACAAAGCTGATGTGGCAATAGTTTGCAAGCAAATTTTTGAACTATTATGGCTCTGGATGTGTTAAAAGCAAGGAAGTCCATATATTCTTTAAGCAGTCAAATCATGACATCATTTCTAGCATCCGACACAGCGAAGATGGAAGCGTTAATCCGGCTATTGACAGTCGTGATGACTATTGGTAAATATTTGCCAGCGATTGTAGCTGCATTCGCGACAATCAATCTGTCAATCGCAATCCTTAGTTTTGCAGTTTGGAATAACATTTTCTTAGGAGTTCTAAACTCGCTATTTGCTCTAGGTGGCTTCATCTTTCTACGTCAACTGCTCGCTAGGCGCAACATTCATCGCTACGATTACCGCTACACCGGCAGGCATATACGCGGACCCCCGACCAATCAACCACCACAACAGGAGACAAAGAGAAAAGCTAATCCTGATGCCTATTCAGCATGACGACAATGTCTCAGTCCACCTTACCATGATTGTGAATAACATTCGTAGTAATACAAGATTCTTACAAATCTACCATTTTCTAATTAAGCTCAAGACATACATTACTGTTCTATGGTCGGCGGTAAGCTCAAGGATATCAAGGAAACAGCATCTGATGCTGTTGAAATAATGCGTGAAATCGGCACACCTGGAGTGCAAGAGACATTTGACCAAATAAGAGAAATTGCAATTATTGGTAAAGAAATAATGGAAGTCATGCAGACTCCAGAATGGCAAAAGAACCTCGAAAATATTCAATTAATCTCGCAGAATTTCAAACAGGCGTCTGAGAGGATGGAGCGCACAACTAAGGAATTGAAGGAAACGGGCATAATAGATGACACTAAAGCGCTCATCCAGATAGCGAAAGAAAGGATAGGATCGTTCGGAAATGGAAAGGAGGGAAAGAATGGTCAGAGCATAACAGGTCAGGATCTGCGCGAACTAACTACGGCCGTCAAGGAGATGTTTGAATCTATCAGAGATTTAAGTAGAGAGATAAAGGTCACAATAACAGAATCCAGAGAATCCGGCATAATCCATAATGTCAAACAAACTGAATCTACAATCCGGGAATCGTTCAGTGATTTACGGTAAGGCTCGTACGAGATATGAATACTTGGTTGAAAACTGCGGAAATCGAATTTTAATCTAATGTCAAAATCAAAAAAAGTGATATGAAAAGTTCAGAGCTCTGAAGTACTTCATCAGGGTTCTGCCTTTTGCTTTGACTTTTGTGTCACTTCTCTAGCTTTATCCTTTACCGTTTGGGCAGCCTTTGACGCTATTCTGGTAGTTTCCGGAGCAGCTCCCTTTGCTTTCTGAGCGGTTGTTTTGATATCTTCGATGGTATCTCTAGCCGCTTTTGTTGTCTCCTCTATGGCAGCCATTGTATCCTGAATCGAGTTATCGTCTCTGATTTGCCTAGCAGCCTCGCTGATTTCTCTTGATGTATCCCTTGCTGCAATCGCGATTTCTCTTACAGCAGCTGCAACCTCTGTTATAGCGCCGCTTTCTCTAAGCGTCTTTACTGTCTCTCTGACTATTGCGGCCTGCTCTTTCATTTTTCTTGCAGCATCTTTCACTCTTTCGGTGGTCTGCTGCGCTGACGTTGATAATGACGATTCAGAATGTGAAGCGTCAGATTCCTTTTTTTCCAATACCATATAACTAACCCTCTCAACCTTAAAAAGATGGAAGAAAAATCTTACAGTATAATCAGAAGCGATATATGATCACGGCCTTATTGCCAACCTGTTCCTTAACTCGCGTTAGACTTTTATCTTATATCCTTAACTTTGAATTCTGATTCTCTAGTGCACTCGGAAGTACGTTCCAATGCTTAAATCAGTTCTAGAAAATCCTTACGCATGAATAGCTGTATGCTTGGCTCCGCAACTAAACGTCAAATCCGTTATCTTGTTTAATGGACATCTGTAGATTATGATTTGGACAATAGTTTGGGCAGTCCTTGGGATTATTGTGTTGATAATCTTGCTGAAAGTGGTCTTTGGACTGATCTAGTGCTCACAAGACAAATAGTGATGGAGCCTCATTTGATGCTAGGTTGCATTTTTGGATTCCTTTTAGCCATACGATAACTTGACAGTCCAGTATGGAATGTATAGTTTAACAGTAAGAGTAGCGAATATCAAATAGAAATGAGTGATAAGGAGGCTGAACATGAAGAGATGAAAGAGGAGACCCATGAACTAGAAGATGATGATAAGGATGAATCAGAAGAGGGGGAAGGAGAAGAGGATGAATAGAGCAGGTGGAATCAATGACTAGACTTCCTTTAATGATTATTTTTTCTGGTTATTTTAAATCTTCTGGTCATAGAAAATGATGATATGTTTAGGTAAGACCCATATCTTGAGAGCCTAATTGCCACAAACAGGGTATTTTTTGATTTGGACAGAGTGAATTATACATACATTTTCATTTAAAGATCGATCTACATTCTAAACGCAGAGATTCAATCTGCGCTTGAATCCCATGAAATGACTCGGGTAAATGCCAATGGGCGTTTCCTATTGGTGGCTTATTTTTTCTCTAGATATTCGTTGTTCTCAAGTCTACTTGCATTCGGTTACCATAAACTGTGAATGCAACACATGTTCAATTTATAAAAATTTTGTAAGGGCTTTGTAGCCGCCCCCGATGGCTCTGCCTTTCTTAGTATCCCCACCCAATGAGGTACCCGACCCCGACGGGCCCGTTCCTACTTTGGGTTTGGAAACCCTTGGGCACATTTTCCTCATGGGTTTAGTGCTCCGGGCACGCAAGGGGCTGTCGGAATTTTGGCTTTTTGAAGAGAAATTCCTTCGGGAGGCGTTAAGCGCAGAACTCGAACTAGATGAACGCTACTATGGAATTTTGAGGCGGAATATTTGGCTCAGGTTCATTCGGAAACACGTTTGAAAGGATTCAAGATAATTTTCTTCTGCTTTTCCTCAACAGAGTATATCGCGTATCTGTTATTATTCATATCAACTGAATAATCCCCAACTTTTTCGAAGACAAGTCCGTCTTCTGCCTTTAGTATTTCATGCAAGTTTTCTCCGATCACCATTCCATTGGCTTTAGCTTTTGAGTTGATCTTTGCACACATATTGACTGTAGCGCCAAACAGATCATCACTTTGGGACGACGTTGATTTTGCCAAGTGAACTTCGCCATAGTCAACACTTATTCTATAGTTCATGGGGGGAAGTTTCTCACTTTGTAATATTGCATTAATGATTGGATGCGCCGCTATGATTGTTACACCGCAATCAACGACATTTTGAAAAGAATCTGTGTCAGATCGATTCGAAGTTCGAGGAAAGTAGTAGATAAGCGCATCGCCAGCGTTCTTGATTATTCTCGCTCCAAAGTTCCGTGCTATCGTCGCCATGGCGTTAAGAAAGATTGAATAATATTTGCTTACTTGAGAACCGTTTAATTGAGCAGCAACTTTGGTAGAACCAATCATATCTATAAAACATACACAGCAATTCAGTCTCTGTCCAGAGAATGATACTTCTTCATTGGAGGTGCTCCATTCATTCGACCATAAAACTTGCGGTTTCATAGCCGAGTTTGGAAGCAGAAATTCATCATATCTCGAACTAAAACTGGATTTTGTTATAGGGACATTGATTTCAGGAGTATAATCTATAGACGGTAATTGAATGCCCATTACCTTACTAATTCTATCGCGAAGGTTCTCATCGCAATACCCTAGGTTCGAGGGCATGCTTTCACGAAAGCTTGTCAAAAATTTGCAGTTTTTCTTTTCTGCCGCAATCAATATTTCTTCTTGAAGCTGAGGAGAAAAAGAAATGAGAGAATTGCCGAATGCAAATCCGAGTCCACTTGCAAAGTGTTGATTTTTCTCAGCCGCCTCCAAGAGGTATGACCTTGCTATATTATCAAGATAAGAAAAGGAATGCCCAATGCCTGTACCAAGACCAGTCGCAAATCTCTGATTCGTGTTAGCAATAGAAAGTAGCTTTTCTTGCAGACGGGAATCTAAGGATGGAAAAACATGTCCAAGGGCATCTGATAGCCCCTCAGCAAATTTGCCCTTACTATCGTTCTGCGCATAGATAAGTACATGGTCTCTCAAATCGACATCCAGATATACAAAAATTTGTCCAATACTAAATGCCAAACTTTTTACTAATTCCGGATATTGCTCAGCTTGCTCGAGAAGGTTTAAGCTAAGCTCCTCTGAAAAAAAGGGGTAAGACTGGCCCAAACCATATCCTAGTCCCTCAGCATAATGTGTATCTACAGCCTTTCCTATCAGCTCCTTCTGTTTCTCTTCGGAATAAGATGAAAATACTGTTCCTGTGCCAGAGGCAAAGCCTAGGAGAAAACTACTATTTTTACAGAAGCCGTCATTAAGAAATTGATTTTGTTGTGGATAATCCAAGATCTGCCCAAGAGTATGCCCTAGCCCCTTTGCAAGATCCAAATTATGTTCGGCTCTCTTTTGAATATCCTTTTGTATGGTCTGCGAGATATACGTAAAAATCCATCCAAGGCCTCTCCCCAAGCCATTAGCAAAATGGTGATTTTGTTCAGCCCGTGCAAAAATCTGGTTCTGTAGTTCTGGCGCTAGATAAGTAAAGATGGTGCCAAGCCCGGTACCTAATCCTCTGGTAATTCCATCATTCCTTAATTGGCCATTATAGAAAAACTGTTGTTGCGTCTCATTCGCCAAGTAAGGAAAAGCATATCCTAGCCCATAACCTAATCCCTCAGCAAATTTGCTGTCTTGCTCCGCCTTACTGATGATTTTTTGCTGTAGGTTAGTGTCAAGATAACCAAAAGTGGATCCAAGCCCACGACCTAGCCCCTGCATCAGCGCGTGATTTCTTTCGGCCTTGTCAAAAATTTTCTTTCGAGTTTCTTCAGACAAGAGTAGGAAGATATATCCTATTCCATAACCTAACCCCAAAGAAAGATACATGTTATGCTCAATGTTTCTCAATATCTCTTGTCGTTCATGTTCAGAAAAATATGTAAATAATTGGCCTAAGTACGTACCAAAACCGTAAGCAAAATGCACATTTTTCTGTGCTCTGGCTACAATTTCATCTTGGCGATTCTTTGGAAAATACTTAAAAATCCAACCAACTCCTATACCAAAACCGAGATTAAGTTGGGGAGTCGTTTCAATTTTTGATGCAACCATTTTCTTGAACTCAGCATGTTGATAATCAAAAGTATACCCTAGCCCTTTTCCTAAGCCGGTCGCAAACTCTGAATTTTTATCCGCTAGCTCTAACAGCTCTTTCTGCATGGAATCTGGTCGGTACCTGAAAAGCTTACCAAACCCGAATCCTAGATCAAAAGCTAATGCATTGTCTTTTGCAGCTTTTTCTAGGACTTCACGCCTTAGATCCGGCTCGAGGTAATTGAAGCCAAACCCAAATCCAAGTCCTAGGCCAGAGGCTAATCCAATGTTTTTGCTGCACATTTTATAGATCTGATTCTTTGCCTCGTTAGAATAGTATCTAAACAAAACTCCTATGCCAAAGCCTATACCAGTAGCCAATTTTACGTTCTTTCCTGCTTTACTAAGTAATTGGTCTTTGAAATCTTGTGGCAAGTATTGAATTATGAACCCAAAGCCAAGCCCGAGGCCTAACCCAAGATTGGGATTTCTATCAACTTCGGTTAGAATCTGTCTTTGGACCTCTTGGGGCAAGAAGGTGAACAGAAAGGCGGCATAAATTCCGAAACCCCAAGCAAAATCGATATTAGTTGTTGCCTTCTCGAATGACAATTGACGAAGTTCCTGTGGCAAGAAAGGAAAAGAGGCTCCAAATCCCAAACCTGCACCCAAAGCAAGTTCATGATTTGCCTCGATATCCGCAAAAAATTTCGTTTGAAAGGCATTGCCGAGTGATGCTAATCCCAATACGAAGCCTTGACCCAATCCTCTGGTAAATTCATTATTCTCCTTTGCAGTGAAGAGAATC
>Ga0070741_10020060_pt1 | contig 10601 bp, 13 predicted proteins | sample Coa_R1_4_FD_66440 | JGI IMG/M metagenome (GOLD analysis project Ga0070741, IMG submission 66440) | Surface soil microbial communities from Centralia Pennsylvania, which are recovering from an underground coalmine fire - Coalmine... | ecosystem: Environmental > Terrestrial > Soil > Unclassified ... | reverse complement strand
CGCGCCGGCATGGACCTCGACAGCCCCGTCGACGGCATCGATTTGCTGTTGCTGGGTGCGAAGCCCGCCGCCGCCGAGGAGCGATGACGGCTCGCCCGGCGCAGCAGCCTGTGATCAGAATCTGAACTTGAGATAGCCGGGGCCGTCGCCGGAGTTGGCGCGATCGCGGTTGGCGCGCCAGAAGTCCACGGTCTCCCGGCGCAGCGTGTCGGCGCAGCTCCTCCCGCACTCCATCCAGGTGCCGCCGGGCAGCCGCACCTCGAGCCGGCCCTGCGGGCCGCGGCGCACCGGTCCGCGCACCGTCTGACCACCGTAGCGGCTCTCCGCCGTCACCCAGCCCAGCGTCGCCCCCGCCGAGGCTCCCCGGTCGGCTGCCCCGGCCGATGTCGCCGCCAGGCCGGCCGCCGCCGCCACCGTTGCCGCCAGAGTTGCCGTGCGCATGCGCATGCTCGTTCTCCCGCCTCGCTCGGCGGGGAAGCTAGGCCAAGCCTCCGAAACAATTGCGGCTGCGGATGCCGGCGGAGCAATCTTTGGGGCCTGCTGTAGCCCAATGGCCACAGCCACGAGGCGGCCCCTCCAGGGGGAGAGGCTGCGGCAGCGCGATCACCACACGCCGCGGGCGACGCCGGTCAGCACATAGCCCCACAGGGTGGGGTGGAACCACTGGCGGGAGGGCAGCTCGACCCGCCGCGGCGCCAGCCGGCCGGCGAGTGCGTCCTCGACGGCGCGGATCACGAGCGGCAGTGCGGTCGCCATCTGCACGTGCTGGTAGGTGGCGATGTTGTCGGCGGGCGCGAACGCGGTCGTCGCCTGGTAGAGCACATCGCCGGTGTCGACGCCCTCATCGACCAGGTGCACGGTCACGCCGGCGTGGGCATCGTCGCGATTGCGGCGCGCCCAGTAGGCCCCGTTCTGGCCGCGGTACTTGGGGTTGACGCCGGCGTGGTAGTTGATGAACGGCGCCGGCACGCAAGCGAGCGTCTCGCGCCTGATGATGCGGGTGCCGTACACGACGACGACGCTGGGATCGAGCTCGCGCAGCGCCGCCCGGCAGGCCTCGGAGTTGACCGAGCCGATCGTGCGCACGCCGAGTGCCGGGTCGGGCCGGGGGTCGAGGCCGTGCTCGGCCCAGACTGCGGCGAGGCGCGCGGCGCTGCGGCGGGCGAGGAGCTTCTGAAGCACGCCGAAGGCCGCCTGCCCCAGCGCCTCGGTCCAGCCGATCAGCCGGGCCCGGCGCCGCAGGATGGCGAGCTTGGACTCGGGCTCTTCTGCGAGCACCGACACCGGCCCGAAATGACGCACGAGCCCGTTCACCAGCATGTTCGCCAGCGCGCCGCCGGCGATCAGCACGGCGATGCGGCCCGCCTCCAGGGAGGCGGAGCCGTGCGCAGGTGAGGTGGAAGGTGCCGGCACTGGCCGCTCGCTCGCCGATTTCGATGCGCACGGCCGACGCAAGACGAGGGCCAGGGTCCCGTGTGCCAAATCAGGACGGCGGCGGATCGCCCGGCTGGCGCTCGGTGCGGGGCGTGCCTGGCGCCTCACGCCGGCTCGCGAACACGCTGCTCGTTCCATAGAGCCAGCGCTTGAAGCCGTTGCTGCGGCGTCCGCCGTCGCCGTGGCTCTCCTGCCGCAGCGCCTGCAGCTCGCCGCCGAGCTGGCTCAGCAGGTCCAGCATGGTCTGCTCCAGTTGCGCCACCCGGTTGCTGACGATGCCGATGTCGCCGCCGCTCTCGCTGCGCCAGGTGGCGAAGTTGTCGCCGAGCGTCTGCTGGCCGGTCGCGAGCTTCATCAGCGCCTGGTGCACCTCGCCCAGGACCTGCCCGTGCGCCTTGCTCGCCTCCTCGGCCGCGTGCAGGTGGGCCCGCACCGAAGCCTCGAGCGCGATCTGGCGCTCGTCGCTCGACGCCCAGCGGCGCTCTGTCTCCGCCTGCAGGCGCTGCAGGCCGGTCTGGGCCTCGCCGATGCGCTCGCCGAGATTGCCGACCACGCGCTCCGCGGCCTGGCGGGTGCGCGTCTCGATCGAGCCTTCGAGCGTCTCGAGCCGCGTGCGCAGCTCCGGCAGGGCGTCGCTCGAGAAGAGGCCCTCGATGGCGGGAAGGCGCTCGGCCAGCATGGCGGCGGCCTTGCCGAGGTCGCCCAGTCGCGCATCGAGCAGGGACTCCACCGCCTGGACGCCGACGGCTCCCGCTGCCTGTGGGCTGGCGCTGCGCAGCGCCTGCAGCTCGGAGCGCACCTCGCCGACGAGCTCGGCCAGCGCCCTGCGGTCGGCGGCGATGTCGTCGCGCAGGCCGCGCATGGCCTCGAGATCGGGCCGTGCCTCGTGCAGGAGATCGGCGAGCGCCTTTCTCTCGGCGGCCGCCTCCTCGCGCAGGGCGAGCACGGCGACCTCGAGCTGGCCGAGTTGCGTGCGCAGCGTCTCCAGCGCCGAGGCGTCGTTGGGCCGCCCCTCCGCCTCGCCGGCCGGCAGGGAGGCCAGAGCCTCGCGCCGCGGCTCGTCGCGCCAGCGCTCCAGCCGCTGCGGGTCGCTCGCCGCCTGCATGAGCAGGGTCGCAGCCGGTGAACCCGGGCCGCCGCCGAGCAGAGCACGCAACACGTCATGAAGCCCGGCGGGGGCGCGCCGCCTGGCCGCCAGATCGGTGGCGCGCCGCAGCACCTCCTCGAGTGCAGCGGAGGCGCGCGGGGTGCCGTTGTGCTCGAGGGGACCAGCCGGCATCTCGGCGGCAATCGAGGCAGCCGTATCCCGCCGCAGCCGGTCGACGCGGACGCCGAGCTCGGCCAGCACGTCGGTGCCGGCGGCAAGCCGGGTCAGCGCGTGCAGCAGGTGCTCGAGCCGGACGGCGTCGGCGCCATGGAACGCCGCCACGTCGTAGGCGCAGTTGGTGACCGCCAGCACGGCTTCGTCGACGGGGATGGGGCTTGCCCGCTGGGCCTGCGCCCAGGCATGTTCTGCGGGGCCGTCCACGGCCTCGCGCGCCGGCGTCAATCGTGCCAGCCGCAGATCCAAGTCGCTGCCTTTGTACGCCATCACGCTCGCTCCCCTCGATCCGGCGGGCCGGGGGCCGCGCCGGGGCATGTTCAGGCGAAGTCGCTGTCCAAGCCTATGCCCTTCTGGCAAAAACTGGGAGATACCATTGTAAAACGTCGTGATTCTGGTTGGGCCGGTAACGAACGAAGGCGGCGCGGGCATGAGTGAAACCAAGACCACGGCCGAGGGCCACGCCTGGCCGCGCTGCGCCGCCAGCGCCGCCATATTCCGTGACGGCGAGGTGCTGCTGATCGAGAGGGGAAAGGGTGCCCTCAAGGGCCTGTGGAGCCTGCCCGGGGGCCACATCGAGCCCGGCGAGGCGGCGAGTGCCGCGGCCCGACGCGAAGTGCACGAGGAGACCGGCGTGGAGGTCGAGATTTCCGGTCTGCTCGACGTGCACGAGGTGATTCTGCGCCGGCCCGACGGCGGGCTCCTTGCCCATTACCTCATTGCCGTTCATCTCGGCCGCTGGTGTGCCGGCGAGCCGGCGCCGGGCGGGGATGCCGCCGACGCCCGATTCGTGCCCGTCGGCGACATCGACCGCTACCCGCTGACCGACGGGGCGGCAGCGCTGATCCGCCGCGCCCGGGAACGGCTGCAAGGCGCCTGATGCCCTCGCTCTCTCTCCCCACCGCCGCCGGCCATCCGCCTTGCCGGCGCCGCGATGCGGCCTAGAATGCCGGTCCATGACGATGCGCGCGCCGGCCTGCCGCTTCATCCTCGCTGCCACGCTGGTGACGGCGGCGACGGCATCGGGTGCGGGCGCGCAGGGCAACATCATCGCCCCCGACTCCAAGCCCTACGACGAGCGCCTGATGCGCCTGTCGGAGATCCTGGGCGCCGTTCACTACCTTCGCGAGCTGTGCGGCGCCAACGACGGCCAGACGTGGCGGGACCGCATGAAGGAGCTGATGGATGCGGAAGCCTCCACGGCCCTCAGGCGGGCCAAGCTGACGCGCAGCTTCAACAACGGCTATCGCAGCTACAGCCGCACCTACAACAGCTGCACCCCCTCGGCGCAGACCGCCATCAGCCGCTTCCTCGCCGAGGGCACCGAGATCGCCGAGACGTTGATGAAGTCTGTGCCATGAGCATCGACGTTTACGCAACTTGCCGGCCGGCTGCGGATTAATCGTTAACCGTTGTACAACATACCGCCGCCGGCGGGGCATGCTAGGCACGGGGCGCTATTGCCGAGACAGTGACGCCGATGTGGCGCCTGCGCCGCCACATCTCGCCGTGGGGGAAGGAGGCCGTCATGCAGTCGATTGGGCCGGCCGAGGGGGATGACGCGCGCATGGAGGCGCTCAGCTTCATCCTGCAGGCCTGGGAGGAGGGGACGGGGAGCGGAATTGCCCCCGAGCTCATGGCTTACGCCGCCCTCTATACCGCCCTGACCGACCTCGTTGCGTCCTACGGGGAGGAGCCCGTCGTCGCGCTGGTGGCAGGGCTGGCGCCGCGGGTGCAGAACGGTGAGTTCACGCTTTACCGCACCCGCCAGTAGCGGAAGGCCTCGCCGGGCGGCCGGCGTCTCGCCTCACCACGAGACCGGCCACTTGATCACCATCTCGCCGATCAGCACACAGCCGAATCCGGCCAGCACGAGCCCGGCGAGGCGGTTGATCTGTCCGAGCCGCACCACGTCGAGGCGGTGGCGGATGCCGGCGATGAACTGCGACACGACGAACCAATAGAGGAAGCTGCCGCCCATGATGGAGGCGACCATGGTGAAGGCGTCGACGTAGGATTCCACCTCGACGAAGGAACTGACGCCGCCGAATACCGCGACCAGTCCCAGCACCGCGCCCGGGTTGGTGATGGTGAGGAAGAACATCTGCGGGATGTCCCAGACGTAATCCCACAGAGAGGCCTTCCCGGCATGGGCGTCGGTGGCGAGCACCGCCGGTGTCAGATAGAGCTTGGCGCCGAAGCCGAGCAGAGCCAGGCCGCCGACGATCTGGATCAGGGTGCGGTATTGCCGGATGGCGCCGGAGATGGCGTTGACGCCCAGGGCGGCCCCGAGCGCGATCAGCCCGTCCCCCGCCATGATGCCGATCCCGGCCGCCATGCCCCCGAAGAACCCGCGCTCCACCGCTCGCTGGATGCCGAGCAGGTTGACGGGCCCGAAGGGCATGGCGAGCAGCACGCCCATGATCATGCCGACGGGTATGATGAAGGGATTGGGAATGAAAGCCACAGCGGACCTGGACCGTCAGCAGGAGGCGCGCCAAGGTCTCGACGGGCTCGTCACAGCCGTGGCCGCAGGTGGCTCGCCCGCGTGGTGCGGGGCCACGGTCGCGCCCCCGACAGGCGACCGGCACGGCAACAAGAGGTACCTCCCGATGAGGCAGAGCAGACGGACAGCGACACGCCTCGCATGGCTATTCCTACTGGCGACCTTCTGCCTTGTCCATTGTCTTGCCTGGCCGTCTCCCGTCCTGTCCCAATCGGCCAAGTCGAAGCCCGGCAGCACGAAAAAGCAGCAGTCGCCGGCGCCCGCGCCGGCGGTCAGGTACGGCACCGACGGCCTGCCCGCGCCGGTGCTGGACATGCGGGAGGCAATCCTGAGTGCGGTCCGGTCCGGCCGGATCGAGGATTTGCGCCATGCCTGGGAGCTCAACGAGCTCAAGCCGGACATCGGCGAGGCCGCCGCCGGCGACCCGATCGCGCACTTCAAGAGGATCTCGGGCGACGGCGAGGGCCGCGAGATCCTGGCGGCGCTGGCCGAGATCCTGGAGGCCGGCTACGTGGTGCTGCCCCTGGGGCCGGACCTAGAGAACAACCGCATCTACGTTTGGCCCTACTTCGCCGAGGTTCCGCTCGACAAGCTCACCCCCGCCCAGGAGGTGGAGCTGCTGCGCCTCGTCCCGCCGGCGGCCGCCCAGGCCATGCGGTCGGCCGGCAAGTACACCTACTGGCGCATTGCCATCGGTGCCGACGGAACGTGGCATTCTTTCCGCAGGGAGCCGTGAAAGGTCGAAGCGCCGCCCTGTTGTCTATTGCCCGGCGGAAACGCACCGGTAACCTCTCGTACAGGCCCGCGTGCGAGACTGCGCGCGGGTTTGCTGCGCCTCCGTGCGCAGCGAGGGTGGAAGGGGATCGACGGCCGATGTGGCGTGCTCTTGTTGCAGCGTTGCTCATGCTCACGGCCGCCGATGCGGCGCAGGCGCAATACTGGGGGCAGCCCTACGGGCGCGGCGGCTACTACCGCCAGCCCAGCTACTCCTTCTTCGGCTTCTGGGACGACGACTTCCGGCCGCGGGCGCCGGCTTATCGGTCCGGCGGCGAGCGGCCGCAGATCGAGCGCATCGAGCCGCGCAAGGTGTCCTTCCCGAGCACGTACCCGGTCGGCAGCATCGTCATCGATACCAAGGGCCGCCGGCTGTTCCTCGTGCAGTCGCCGACCGAGGCGCTGCACTACCCGATCTCGGTCGGCCGCGAGGGCTTCTCGTGGGCGGGCACGGAGGCCATCAGCCGCAAGGCCGAGTGGCCGGACTGGCATCCGCCCGCGGAGATGCGCTGGCGCGATCCGCGGCTGCCCATCAGGATGTCGGGCGGCATCAAGAACCCGCTCGGGGCCATGGCGCTCTATCTGGGCGAGTCGCTTTACCGCATCCACGGCACCAACGACCCGAAGTCTATCGGGCGCGCGGCATCCTCGGGCTGCTTCCGCATGCTCAACGGCCACATCGTCGACCTCGCCGCCCGCGTGGAGATTGGCACGCCCGTGCAGGTGGTGCGCCAGCTGCCGCCGGAGCTGGAGAAAGTGGTGGCCGAACAGCTGGCACCCGAGAAGGCCGCGCCCGCCGAGACGCCCAAGCCCGCCGTGCGGCCCGCGGCGGCGCGGCGGTCGTAGGACGAAGTCCAGCTGCCGGCCGTGAAGGCTGCGGTCAGCGGCGCGTTCACCCGCGCGATGTGCCGTGCATCCAGGTGCGCAAGCCGCCGGCAGGCTGCTGACAGGCCGTCGTCAGCAGCCCATGCGCGTGGACTCGCCGGACGCTCGACGCTTGCCTCCCGCGGGGCGCGCGCTTACCTCTACCGAGGCTGGAACCGCAGTCAGCGCCACACGCGAGGAAGGCGATCCTACCTGCCATGACCGACGCCGACCACAGCACCAGGATCGCGCCGCTCGCCGACCGCGGTGTCGTGCGCGTTGCGGGCGAGGATGCCGGGAAGCTGCTGCAGGGGCTCGTCACCAACGACATGGGGCTGCTCTCCGGGCAGCCGGCCATCCATGCCGCGCTGCTCACCCCGCAGGGCAAGATCCTGTTCGACTTCTTCATCGCGCGGGCCGAGGGGGGCTTCCTGCTCGAGACGGCGCGCGACAAGGCGGCCGAGCTCGTCAAGCGCCTGTCGCTCTATCGGCTGCGCGCCAAGGTCGATATCCGCGACGTGAGCGACGATTTCCGCGTGCTGGCCCTGTGGGGCGGCGAGCCGGCGAGCTCCGGCGAGACGGTCGGCACCGTGTCGTTTCCCGATCCGCGCCTGCCGGCGCTGGGTCTGCGCATCCTGGCCCCGGTCGGACACGCGGTCGACGTGGCTGCGGCCACCAACGGCCTCGACGCCACCGCCGGGGACTACCACGCTCACCGCATCGCCCTGGGTGTACCCGAGGGCGGCAGGGACTATGCCTTCGGCGATGCCTTCCCGCACGAGGCCGATCTCGATCAGCTGCACGGGGTATCCTTCACCAAGGGCTGCTTCGTCGGCCAGGAGGTGGTGAGCCGCATGCAGAACCGCGCGACCGTCCGCAAGCGCGTGGTACCGGTGCGGGGGGAGGCGCCGCTGGCGCCGGGGGCAGAGATTGTGGCCGGCGCGGCGGTGATCGGCGGCATCGGCTCGGTGGCCGGCAGCGACGCGCTGGCGCTGGTGCGGCTCGACCGCGCCGCCGAGGCGGAGGCCAAGGGCGAGGCGCTGCGGGCCGGCGGCGTGGCCATCAGGCTGGTGAGACCGCCGTGGGCGCGGTTCGAGCTCGTGGCCGCGGCGGCGGCGAGCCAGTCATGACGGCGGCCGAGGTCACGCGCTGCCCCTGGGCCGGCATCGCCGAGCCCATCTATGCGCGCTACCACGACGAGGAGTGGGGCGTGCCCAAGACGGACGACAGGGTGCTGTTCGAGAAGCTGGTGCTGGAGGGTTTCCAGGCCGGGCTGTCGTGGCTCACCATCCTCAAGAAGCGCGACAACTTCCGACGCGCCTTCCACGGCTTCGAGCCCGAGCGCATCGCCCGCTACGGGGCCAAGGACATCGCCCGCCTGATGGCCGACCCCGGCATCGTGCGCAACCGGCTCAAGGTCGAGGCGACGATCGACAACGCCCGCGCGCTCCTGAAACTCAACGAGCGCACATCGCTGGCGCGCTTCCTGTGGGGCTTCCTCGACGGTCGCCCGCAGATCAACCACCACAAGAGCTTCAAAAGCGTGCCGCCGGAGACGCCCACTTCGAAGGCCATCTCCAAGGCGCTGAAGGCCGAGGGTTTCCGCTTCGTCGGGCCGACCACGGTCTATGCCTTCATGCAGGCGACAGGCATGGTCAACGACCACCTCGTCGGCTGCCACCGCCATGAGCCCTGTGCCGAGCTGCAGCGCCGCTTCCGTTTGCCGGCGGAGCGGTCCCGCGCATGACCGACAAGACCACAGCACCAGGCCCGGACCAGGCCGCTCCCCACAGTCCGCGTGCCTGGCAGCGCATGCTGTCCGGCCGCCGGCTCGACCTGCTCGATCCGTCGCCGAAGGACATCGAGATCGAGGACATCGCCCACGGACTTGCCCGGGTGGCGCGCTGGAACGGGCAGACGGTGGGCGAGCATGCCTTCTCGGTGGCCCAGCACGCGCTGCTGGTGGAGGAGATCGCCACCGCCATGCATCCGGAGCTGACGCGCCGCTGGCGCCTCGCAGCGCTGCTGCACGATGCGCCGGAATACGTGATCGGCGACCTCATCAGCCCCTTCAAGGCCGCCGTCGGTATCAACTACAAGGCATTCGAGGTGCGGCTGCTGGAGGCCATCCATCGCCGCTTCGGCCTGCCGCCGACGCTGCCCGACCGCATCGCCGGGACCATCAAGTCGGCCGACCGCGTCGCCGCCTACTACGAGGCGACGGCGCTGGCCGGCTTCAGCGAGCCCGAGGCCAACCGCTACTTCGGCGTGCCGCGCGGCGTGCCGCCCGCATTGCGCGAGCGCCTCGTGCGGCTGGAAGCGATGACCAGCGCGGCGGCACAGGCCGAGTTTCTCGCCCGCTTCGGCGAGCTTTCACAGGAGTAGGCCCGCCACGGCGTGGTCACGCCGGCATGCCATCAGGGCCGGGACAAGAACGAGTCGAGGACCCATGCAACAATCGTCCGACGTCGATGCCGCCACGGGAGGGGGGCGCCGCGCCGCCAAGGACGGCGCCATTCACGTGTGCCCGTTGAGCGCCGTCCCACACATCGTGGAGCGCATCAACGCCTCCCATCTCCTCACCTGCCTGCAGGACGAGATCCACGTCGAGACGCCGCGCCTGATCCCGCCCGACCGCCATCTGCGCCTGCACGTCCACGATATCTCGCTGCCGGTCGAGGGCTATGTCGCCCCCGGGGAGGAGCACGTGGAGCGCCTCATCGAGTTCGCGCTGTCCTGGGGCGGGCGCGGGCCGATGGTGGTGCATTGCTGGGCCGGCATCAGCCGCTCCACCGCCGCCGCCTACACGGCGCTGTGCGCCATCAACCCCTCTGCCTCAGAGGAGCTGATCGCGCTGCGCCTGCGCGAGGCCTCGCCCACCGCCTATCCCAACCGGCGCATCATCCAGCTCGCCGATGCCGCCCTGGGGCGCAGGGGGCGCATGGTGCGCGCCATCGAGGCGATCGGCCGCGGCATCATCGCCACCGAGGCCGTCCCGTTCTCCATCCCGGCCGACCATTCGGACGGCGGCGACTGAACCGCGACGCTCCTCGAGGTCGCTCCGCAGGCGGGCGAGCAGCACAGCCGGCCCGGGGGTTACTCCAGCTTGAGGTTGGTCAGCCTGATCAGCTCGGCGACACGTGCGGTGTCCTCGACCAGGTGGCTCGCCATCTCGGCCGGCGTCTGCACCGGCAAGGCGACGTTGAGGCTCAGCATCCGCGCCTTCATCTCCGGCGATCTCGCCACTTCCGCCATCTTGGCGTTGATCGTCTCCACGATCTCCTGCGGGGTCCCGGCGGGTGCCCACATCGCGTACCAGCTCGGCACGTAGGCATCGCCGTAGCCGACCTCCCACAGGGTCGGCACGTCCGGAAAATCGGGATGGCGCTCGGGGTAGCTGATGTCGAGCAGCACCAGCTTGCCCGCGCGCACGTGCGGCATCGGATTGATCTCGTTCATCATCTGCACGTTGTTGGCGAGCAGGTCGTTGAGCGCGTCGGCGCTGCCGCGATAGGGCACGTGCAGGATGTCGATGCCGGCCTTGACCTTCAGCATCTCGATGCGCAGGTGGGAGGAGGTGCCGAGCCCGGCCGAGCCGTAGGCGAGCTTGCCGGGATTGGCCTTGGCGTAGTCGATCATCTCCTTGAACGTCCTGATGCCGGTGGCCGGGTGGATGGCGAAGCCGCTGATCAGGTCGCCGAC
>Ga0070741_10020059_pt1 | contig 10601 bp, 8 predicted proteins | sample Coa_R1_4_FD_66440 | JGI IMG/M metagenome (GOLD analysis project Ga0070741, IMG submission 66440) | Surface soil microbial communities from Centralia Pennsylvania, which are recovering from an underground coalmine fire - Coalmine... | ecosystem: Environmental > Terrestrial > Soil > Unclassified ... | reverse complement strand
ACGCATGTGGCGAACGCGATGGATGAAGCCGCGATGCAAGATTTGGCAGACGCGGTAACGGTGCGTTTTGGGCGCGCCGATATTTTGCTGCACCTCGCAGGCGGCTATCGTGGCGGCAGTTTGCGTGATACGCAGGGCGATGTCTGGGAGTATTTGTTGAATTTAAATTTGCGAACGGCGGTCAATTCGATGCGCGCGTTTTTACCATTGCTCATGGCGAACAACTGGGGACGCATCATCACGATTTCATCAGGCATTACCCAATCGCCCCCGCCAAATGTCGCCGCCTATGTGACCGCAAAAGCCGCGCTCGAGACGATGACCATCGCCGTCGCGCAAGAGGTCAAGGATAAAAATATTACGGCGAACGTAGTCCTGATTCGCTCGCTGGATACACCCACCGAACGCGCCCGACAGCCCGAACGGAAAACGAGTTGGGTGCGACCCGAAGACGTGGCAGCCACCCTTTTGTTTCTATGCTCCGACGAGGGCGGGGCAATCACGGGCGCGCGGATTCCTGTTTTCGGAGGGAGTTGATTTGAAAATGAAATGGCGACGAATTTCGTCGCCATTTCATTTTTATGCCAACTTCTCCTCACATTCCTCTCGATACCCACAGTATCTACACCGCGTAGGATCATCGTGGCTGCGATGGACATTTTCGGCGAGACGCGCCGCCCGCATTTCCTCCAGAATCGCGAAAAATTCTCCCCGCAATTCCTCTGTGAACTCGATTTGAAATACGTGCTCACGGTATTTCAAAAGACCATACTCGGGACGCGCGTTGTACGTTTCTTCCACCAAAATCCCATACGCCATCAACTGCATCACATCCGAATCGCGTGCCTGCGCGTCGGTGCGATTGGGTTTGACCTCAATTGGAATCATCGCGCCCGTTTTGTCCGCGACGACGTAATCGGGTTTCCCCGCTAAACGATAGCGTTGCGAAAAGAGCGCCTTGTCCACGCGTCGCCATGCGCCGGTATCGGAATAGACCACGCGCGCATCAATTGGCAGCCCCGTCGCCGCGCGCTCGGCGCGTCCCAGCACGCGCAGTAGTACCGCGCCGACGAGCGCGAGGATGATAACGAGAACGAGAACGCTTTCCAAATTTTATTTCACAAGCTGCGGAGCAAAGGCGAGCGCGCCGTAGATGAGGAGAATGGCAAACGAGTTGGTCGTGATATGCATCAGGATCGGTGCCCAGAGCGTTTTGCTCTTTTCAAACAACCACGCATTCGCGACACCCAAGACGAGACTCGACGCGACGACGCCAATGGTATCAATATGACCAAGCGCAAAGAGGAGCGAACTCACGACCAGCGCAATGGGGAAATTATAGCGATTGCGAAACCACGTAAAGAGCGCGCCGCGAAAAAATAATTCTTCTGAAATTGGAACGAGGATGCCTGCGCCGAACAGCGTGACGAGAAAACCAATCAACGTAACCCCATCGGGCGCGATCACATCCATGCGCCCTTGCAAGCCCTGCAAATTCCCGCCCGAAAGATATTGAACGACAATACCGATTACGCCGCGCAAGGGGACAAGCGCAAGCGACAGGGCGATCGCGCCGAAAAACCATTTGGCACTAATGCGCGGCGGAGAAAAACCAATTTCGCTCAAGCTCAATTTGCCGCGCGCCCCACCCAACACCAGGACCGATCCTGCGAAAAAGAAAATATTGAGCGCGTAGGCAGCCAAGCTGACAGGTAGCGTGACCTTATGAACGAACGAACCCAAGACGAGCGATGTGACGACAAACCCCCCGCCGCCAATTACGACGTATAAAAGTAAATCAAGCCAAGAGGGAGCTTCTACTGGTACTGGCTGTGGTTGATTCGTTTGAACAAGTTCCATAGCATAAAAAAAGAGACCGTGTCGTTCGCCGAACGACACGGTCTTGCATTATCGTTTGCGTCGGGGATGGAGGTCGTCGTCTAACAAATCACGTGGCTCGTCATCCTCTTCATCGAACTCGACATCTCCCTCTTCAAGCTCGTCAGCAAGCAGTGCTTCCTCTTCGCTCTCCAAGCCAATATCTACCAACAAGAGATTCGAGCCGCTGGCGAATTCGAGCTCATCCAACGCGTCCCGCGCGAGCTCATGCGCCACTTCGTCATCACTTTCAATCACAGCAATCAACGCCCGTCGCGCTTCCTTCCCGCCGATTTGGCCGAGCGATGTAATCGCGGCACTCTGTACTTCGCGGTCGGCATCCTCCAAGAGTTCAATCAAACGCGGGACAGACGCCTTGAATTCCAATTCGCCCACCGCACGCGCTGCTTCAAAGCGAATCTGCGGGTCGGGCGAATAGAGCTCTTGCGCCACCGTACGTCGCCAATACGGATCGGCGCTGCGGCCCATCGCAAAGATCGCGGTCGCGCGCATTTTTGCGTCATCATCCGCATAGGCAGCAGCAATAATATCGCGCACCAGTTCATCGCCCAGATAGGCGATGGATTCAATCGAGCGGCGGCGAACCAGCTTGTCTTCGCTGCCGCTGCGGATCGCGGCGAGCAGCGCATTGCGAATTTCATCGCCATCGGTGGCTGGGATACGTTTCGTTTCCGCGAGAAGCAAAAAGCGGCCCAACGCTTCGGCGGCGGCAGCGCGCACTTGCGCCGCTTGGTCGCTACGCAGCGCGCCAATCAGAGGACGAATCAACGCGTGGTCTTCATCTTCCCAAAGTCCATTAATAGCATGAGCGCGCACATCGGCATCCTCATCATCCAGCAGGTAACGAAAAATGCGCGTAAAGTCGGCTTCAATCCGTTCTTCCGCCAGTTCGGTCATCGCCTGCGCGACACGGCGGCGGCGGTCTGCGGGCAGCACGTGCCAGACTTGGGCAAATTCTTGTAATTCTTGACGGTTCAAATCAGAGAGCGCAAACAGGAGCGAAGGGGAAAGCGAAACTTCATTGCTCTGCAAATAGCGTAAAGCGGACTTGAGATCGGCTTCAAAACTACGCTCGGGACGGCTACTCATCGGTTCATTATTTCTCATATTCGTAATCGAATTCATCATGCTAGTTTGTCAAAATTATAGCATAAAGCTTACAGGGCGGATGAAGGAATTAGAGCGCGAAAACGCCGAAAACCGCGAAAGAATAGCGCGAATGCGGTGTATACTTTTAGCGATGAACGGGCGCGCATTCGTGCCGTCGAGAGACACGCGGTTTTATCTGCTGCAAGCGCACCGCCAGCCATTGGCGGCGAATGTTGCCGCGCATTGGATTGAAACCGTTACTGCGCCAGGCGATGTGGTAATTGACCCGTTCGTGGCGTCGGATGCGATTGTGCGCGCGGCGCTGGAACGAGGACGCAAAATTATTGCCGCCGACGCGAATCCCCTTGTCGCATGGGCAGCGCGGATGGAAGCCGCTTTGCCTGCTGCGCGCGAAATCAACGCCGCGCTGCTGCGGCTCGGCGATACGCGCAAAGAAGGCGAGTCGCTGCGCGCGTTCGTCGAAAAAATGTACGCCAGCACGTGCAGTCATTGCGGCGAAGCAGTAATCGTTGATTATTTCATTCAGCGACGCGAAGGCGACAAGACACTGCTCGCGGAAAAAGTATTTCACTGTAAAAATTGCGGACTGCGCCGCGAAGACGCGACGGAAGCGGACCGACAGCGCGCTGCCGACGCCAAGCCGCACGGCTTGAGTTATCAGCTGCTCGTACAACGGCTCATCGCTGACGACCCCGCGCACAGCGCGCTGGTGAAACAGGTGCTTGGATTTTATACGCCGCGCAATCTCGCCGCGCTCGCCGCGTTGAGCCAAAAACTCGACGCCGAATTTCGAGAGGATGCCGCGCGGAATGTTCTCGCCGCGTTACTACTTCACGCTCTTGATGTGGGAACATCACTCTATCTAGCTGTCAACGGTGTTCCGTTCCGCGAAATTCCCGCAGAATTTATTGAATTCAATATCTGGCGCGCGTTGGAGAACGCGGCCAGCGGGTTGACCGAACACGCGCCTAGTCTCCGGCTCACGCCGAATGTGGCGGGCGTGCTGCGCGCAACGATGCCTGCCGCATTCATCGGCGCGGGCGGCGCGCGTTTTTTGTCAGAGAACGCCAAGGGCGCAAACGCCGCGCTGATTCTTTCCAGTCCTGCGCGCCTTGATCCGTCATTTTGGGAATTGTCCTTCGTCTGGACACGCTGGCTCTTTAATAAAACTGCCGCCGCACCACTAGAACCGCTGCTCGATGAACAACGCCAGCGCTGGGGATCATACGGCGAATGGTTATCTGGAGAAGTAGATGAACTGGCAAAACTTGCGCGAAACGATGCGCATTTCGTCGTCGCGTTCCCGTCGGGCAGTCACGCCATGATCGAAGCGTTGATGCTTGCCGCATCGCCCGTTTTCGCGTTGGACGATTTTGCCTTTCGCCCGGAGCGCGGGGCAACGCGTTCAACCGAATTTGGCGCGGTGCGCGGCGATTATCAAGTGGTTTGGCATCGGCATACAACAGCAACCGCGCCGAATGCTCCGCGACAGGTTGCACCGAAAATTCGCGCGGGCGCGCTGCGCGCGGCGATTGAAATTTTGGAGGCGCGCAACGAACCGCTGTTGTATTCGTGGCTGCACCACGCCGCGCTCGACCAATTGGCGCGGGACGGAATTCTCGCCGAAACGATGACCGCGAAATACCGCGAAGGAGATAACGCATTTCAATTTTTGCGGCATCGGCTCGACGAAGGATTCAAGGAAGGATATATCCACGACCTCGACCATTGGGAAGAAAAAGACCGCGTACTGTGGCTGGCACGCGAGCGCGAAGATCGTAAAGGACAATTGGCAGAGCAGGTTGCTGACGCGGTCCGCGAGCTGTTGCGCGAGAACGGGCGCGTGCGCGCCGACGAATTGGAAGACAAAATTTTGCAAAAATTTTCGGGCCTGCTGACGCCCGAACCAGAGTTAGTTAATATTTCGGCGCGAGCCGTTGCAGATTGGATAGATGGAGAATGGGTGTGGCGTGGGGAGGACGTTCAAGCGCAATTCACACACGCGCGAAGGTTAGTAAGGGAATTGGGTGAACGTTTGGGCTATAAAGTGGTCGAGCAAGCGGAGCCGATTCAGATCGTATGGCGTCTCGAAAAAAAGATTCCCGCATCTGCCAGCGGCGCAGTACAGGAGGAACGAATCGAGGAAGATGTGTACGGATTTGCAATACGCGAACGCGCCGATTTGGACGAATTGGTGCGATTGCGCGCCCTGCCCGCGCACGCACTAATCTTGATTCCTGAAACCCAAGTGGAATTGACCTGCGAACGGTTGCGACGCGATCCGCGCTGGAAGAAAAATCTGGAGCGCGCGGGGTTGGAATTTTTGCGCCTACCGTTTATCGAACAGCTCTTGCGCGAAACGTGGACCGAACGTCCCGAATTTCAACTCGCGTGGGGCTTGGACCCGCCCTTGGCGCAGGGGCAGGAGCAGATGGAATTATTTTAGATAAAAATATCGCGCCGCGCGGCGCGATATTTTTATACATCTGTGGCAACGCGTTCTACTTTCCATTCATTGCCATCTTTCCGCAAACGTCCAAGCGTCATCACCGCGTCGTGTTGAAAAATCAAAAGGACATTTTCCTCATACGCCCATTCGCGGATTCGCCGCTTGGTTTCAATGCTCACCAGCGGCTCGGTATCATACGACGGAACCCACGCCAGCCGTTCGAGGTATACCGTGCGCCCCGCGAGGTCGCCGAGAAACAACGCTTTTTCACCTCTAGATTCAATGAGGACGCTTTGATGCGCGCGCGTATGTCCAGGCGTAATGATTGTCCGCACTTCGTCAGTAATCAGAGTATCGCCGTTAAGAAAACAGACGCGTTCGAGGGGAATAAAATTGTCGGCAAAGTACGTGGCTTGTGTGCGCTCGTTCGGAAAAGAGGCGTCGAGATATTCCTGTCGCTGAATCCAGTACTCGGCGTTGGGAAACGTAGCAACGACATCTTGCCCGACGCGCTTGGTATTGCCCCCCGCGTGGTCCGCGTGCAAATGGGTGTTGACGACGAGATCAATATCTTCGGGCAAAAACCCGATGCGCGCCATATTCGTGGCAAGGCGCGAACCCCCTTTGCGCGCAAAATTCTGTTCCTGTTTCGTCGTTAGTTTCGTTCCCAGTCCGGTATCAACGAGAATAGTCTTTTCCCGCGTGACAATCACAAGACAATTGAGCGCGGTCTTGACGCGATTAAATTCATCGGGCGCGAGAATTTTTTCCCACAAGACGCGCGGCACAACACCGAACATGCCGCCGCCGTCCATCCGCACAAAGCCATCACTGACTACAAATAATTCAACGTTTCCGAGTCGCATACGTCCCGCTCACTATATCACTATTTTACTTCATTCGATGTTTCACTCAACGTGACGACCTCAACACCTTCCAAAGCGCGGCGCAGGTCAGCGGTCGTCATAATTATCGTAGTGCCGCGCACTCCCGAACCGATTGAGATTTCGGCAGGCGCAAACACGCTTGGATCGGCGAGAGTTCGCATTGGCTTTGGCAGACCGAACGGCGAGACCGCGCCAATTTCATAGCCCGTCACTGCGCGTAATTCATCCTCTTTTGCCATCGTGATACGCGACACACCGAGATATTTGCGGAGCGCCTGCCACGATACTTGTGTTGCGCCCGCCATCAAGACCATGATGTATTCGCCCTCCGCAAGACGAAAAACGATACTGCGAATGACTTGGTCGGGCGATTGTCCGCGTTCCCGCGCCGCTTGTTCTAGAGAATTGACAGGCCCAGAGTGTTGAAACACGCGATAAGGAATAGCAAGCGCATCGAGCGCGCGGGCAACGGGTGTAGAATTCATTGTGGATTTGTTGGTCAAGTTCATAAACTCGACCAACGGAGGAGGAATTGATTATGCCAGTACGAGGAGCGCGCGAAGCGATTACAAAAGAGGTCACGAGCTGGGAAGGCGTCACAACACATCCACACCGCTTTGGCGGAATTGAGTACTGCTATGGCGAGCGGCGCGAGATTGGTCACACGCATGGCGACGCGTTGGTGGACATTCTCATCCCGATTTCTTTGCGCGATCAACTCGTTGCCGAAGGTCGCGCCGAACGCCACCATGTTTTACCCGATATTGGCGCAGTCACCATTTTTCTAAAAAAGCCCGAAGATGTGCAGCGCGCCATTGAAATTTTGCGAATGTCGTATGACCTCGCGGTAAAGCAAGCGGCAAGATACAAGAGAGTCTCTTCACAATAGGCAAAACAAAAGGGGCGGCGAACGCGAGGACAAGCCTCTTGCTCGTCGTCCCTCTTCAATGACCAATAATTATTTCAGCGAACTCACGCTGTAGCGCGTAAACCTAGAATAATTGTACAAAATTCTAGCTCGTCCGTGCGCCGCTCCATTCTCGTACCTGCTCCTGAACCCACGCGGCATCTTCTTCCCGCAATGGAGGCGGCGGAGGTTCGTGCGTATAGTCAATGCTTTCCGCATAGTGCGCGCGTTCATACGTCACATCGAACGCGGCTTGCAGATTGAGCGGTACATCATCGAAAGGCGGGCGAAGAGGAACCGCGATAGTCGGGAGCGGGTCGCGGAGATTGAAAAACCAGACATCCAAACGATTCCATTGCCCACCGCGTTTGAGTAGCGCATAATAGTCGCTCTTGCCGGAAATTCGATATGGACGTTCACCTTCGCGCAATAAATCAATTTCAATCCAATGCACTTGGGATTCAAAAAGTTCGCGGCGCTTGCGCCAAAAATCTTCATAACCGGGCGCGCCATGACGCTTGTTGATCGGTGACATCAGTTCAATGGTTGTAATGACTTGGCGATTCTGACTATCCAAGATTTCTAAATAGCGGTCTTTGACTTCGGGATCGAAAAGCGGCTCCACCAGAGTGGGTGTTGTGATCACTCCATAATCGGCTGCGTTTTCATGTGCCGTTCGTGGATGTTTAGCGATTGTGACATCCGGGATCACGAATTCCTTGCGTCCGAAATCCGGCTGCGTCAGGTAGACCCGTTCTTCTACCCGCACAATAAAGTTTGGTGAAACCCGCGCCGATAGAGCATTACTGAGCTCTACGAGATATCGAGTGTGAAAATCAGACCACCCACTAGGGTCTTCTAGATACGGGTCCATCCCCGGAAACGGGGAATGCATAGCCGCCTCCTACTTTTTCGCTACCGCTCCGCCCGTCAGCGCCATCAGCTCACTCTCGCGTCCCATGTGACAATTTTTGAATTTCTTGCCGCTGCCGCAAGGACAGGGATCATTGCGCCCAATTTTCGCGCCCGCTTTTTTCACGGGCTGCGCTTTGCGCGTTTGTTCATCGTGTTCGCGCGATTCGCGCATTGGGCGTGATTGTTGCGCGGGCACGCGTTGCAGCTGCGCGTGATAAATGGCATGAACAATCGTGTTTTTAATATCATTGTTCAAGCCTTCAAACATGCCGAACGCTTCGCGCTTGAACGTCACCAGTGGGTCCTGTTGCGCGACGGCGCGCAGACCGATGCCGCCGCGCAATTCATCCAGCGTCGTGAGATGTCGCACCCACAGCTTATCAATCGTATCCAGCATAACAAGGCGTTCCAGCAAGCGCGTTTCCTGTTCGCCTTGCTGCTGTTCTTTTTCCGCGTACGCCTGATCTGCCAGCTCCATTAACTGCGCTTCAATTTGCGGCGCGGTCATGCTCTCCCACTGTTCTGGCACATCTGCAGGCAGCGGGAAAATTTTGCGAATCTCTATCGCCAGTGCGGGCAGGTCCCATTGTTCCTGATAATTGCCTGCACAGAACGTCTCGACGAGCGAACCAATTTCGTCGTGAATCATTTGCTGGACAACAGAGCGGAGATTCGATGATTCAAGAATCTTGCGGCGCTCGCCGTAAATAATTTCGCGCTGCTTGTTGATTACGTCGTCGTATTCCAATAGGTGCTTACGCAGATCAAAGTTATAACCTTCCATCTTGATCTGGGATTGTTCAATCGCGCGTGCGACGAGCGGCACATCAATCACCATTTCGTCGTCTTGCCAAACGCGTTCGAGCAAGCCCTTGTTGCCCATGCGCTTCATAATCTCGTCTTCGAGCGAGACATAAAACCGCGAGGAACCGGGATCGCCCTGACGCCCCGCACGACCACGCAGCTGATTGTCAATGCGACGCGCCTCATGTCGCTCTGTGCCGACGACGTGCAAGCCACCGAGCTCGATGACCTTTTGTTTTTCTGCTTCCGTCTGGCTCAAGGCGCGTGAATACGCTTCATTCCACAGCGTCGGTTCAATCGGTTTGGTTAAATCCACACCCTTTTTGCGTAATTCTTCCCGCGCAATGCCTTCAGGATTGCCGCCGAGCAAAATGTCCACGCCGCGCCCTGCCATATTCGTCGCAACCGTGACCGCGCCGAGCTTGCCCGCCTGCGCGATAATGCCCGCCTCGCGCTCATGGTTCTTGGCGTTCAATACTTCATGTTTGACGCCCTTACGATTCAACAAGCGGGAGAGGACTTCGGAATGTTCGACCGAAGTTGTGCCGACTAGCACCGGGCGACCCTGCTCATTCATCTCCTTGATTTCTTCGACGACGGCTTTGTATTTCGCTTCCTCATTTTTATAAATAACATCGGAATCGTCCTCACGAATCATCGGGCGATTCGTCGGAATGACGACCACATCGAGTCCATAAATTTTTCCGAATTCTTCTTCTTCGGTCTTGGCGGTACCCGTCATCCCCGCCAGCTTGTGGTACATGCGGAAATAATTCTGGAAGGTAATGGTTGCAAGCGTGAGCGATTCCCGCTGTACCTTGACGCCCTCTTTCGCTTCGATGGCTTGGTGCAGACCTTCGGAATAACGCCGTCCAAACATCAAGCGTCCAGTGAATTCATCTACGATGACTACTTCGCCATCGCGCACCACATAATCCTTATCGAGCTTGAACAGCGCGTGCGCCTTGAGCGCGTTGTCAAAGTACGAAGTCAATTCGAGATATTCAGGATCGTACAGCGACTTGTTCGGCGGGATGCCCAACATCCGTTCCACTTTGAGGATGCCTTGTTCCGTCGGCGAAACGACGCGCAGTTTGTGGTCAATCGTGTAATCTTCGCCCTCTTGAAGACGCGGCATCAATTGGGCGAAACGGCGATACTCTTGCGACGATTCTTCCGCAGGCCCCGAAATGATGAGCGGCGTGCGCGCTTCGTCAATCAGGATATTGTCCACCTCGTCCACGATAGCGTAGTGCAATTCGCGCTGCACCATCTGCGAAAGGTCCACGACCATGTTGTCGCGCAAATAATCAAAACCGAATTCGTTGTTCGTCCCATAGAGAATGTCAGCAGCATACGCTTCGCGGCGCGCGACGGGCACAAAGTGATTCAGACGGTCATCGCCGTGTGGATTCGGGTCATTGAAATTTGGGTCATAGATGCCCGCAAATTCGTGCGCGATAACAGCGGTTCGCATCCCGAGACGCAAATAGACATTCCCCATCCAGCCCGCGCCGACGCGCGACAAATAATCATTCGGCGTGACGAGATGCACACCCCGTCCCGCAATCGCGTTCAAATAGAGTGGCAGGGTGGCGACGAGCGTTTTGCCTTCGCCCGTTTTCATTTC
>Ga0070741_10020058_pt1 | contig 10602 bp, 8 predicted proteins | sample Coa_R1_4_FD_66440 | JGI IMG/M metagenome (GOLD analysis project Ga0070741, IMG submission 66440) | Surface soil microbial communities from Centralia Pennsylvania, which are recovering from an underground coalmine fire - Coalmine... | ecosystem: Environmental > Terrestrial > Soil > Unclassified ... | reverse complement strand
CGGCTACGAGCGATATCTGACCCAGCAGATCAGCGACGAAGAAGAATAGGACATGACCTGCGGCTGCCCCACTCTTGCGCCGTTTGCAAGGGTGGGGTTCCTTTCCATATCGACGATCCGGGTGGTTATTGCCCTCGTGTTCCTGATCGCCTCATCGTCCGCCTCACCGGATAACCGCCCGAACTTCTCCGGCACCTGGATAATGAACCCGGACAAGACTGACTTCGGCCCCCTTCCCAAGCCGGACAAGGCGAAGTACGTCATCCAGCATTCCGGCGCGAATCTCTCGATCGACTACACGCAAGATTCCGATACGAGGCATCTCGAGGCGACCAGCGACGGCGAAGAGAGGGTTACCGAATCCGACGATGAGAGTGAACTCTGGACGCGCGTGTCATGGTCGGGTCCGGTGCTGGTGTGGGAGGCGCGCCGCAGAGCAAAGCCCGCGCATGAAGTGCGCCCTGTGAGTTGGGTCAGCCGCTGGACTCTCTCGGAAGATGGCAAAACGCTGACGATCAACCGTCGGATCACGGCTGGAGATCAGTCGGTGGATGAGGTGATGGTATTCGATAAACAGTGATAGCGGACCGCATCTACCGCACAAATCCGCTGATGAACATGATTCCGAAGATCATCGCGAATCCAAGTTCCATCAGGCCCAAGCGGTGTACCCGCAGCGGCCGCGGCTTCTTGAAGAACCATGCCGCTCCTCGCAGCAGCATCGGGTGAAATGCAATCACACTCATCTTCGGCAGGAGGTGGTAATGGAAAAACACCACCAGCAAGGCCACGGTGAGAACTTCACTCAATAAGAATTTCCAGCCGTGTGAAACGCGATTGTAAAGCCCGGCGACTTTGGCGGCGCGGATGCGTAGCTGCACCATGTGAATCTGGTTCGCTGCGAACAGCCAGTTCGCTGCCCAGATCATGTATGCCGTCGCATCGAGCCGACCAGTCGCAACGTAGTATGCGCCCGCGGAAGTCGATGTCAGGCCGATAGAGCCAACGATCTGGGAGAGAAGCCGGGTTGAGCGTCCCACCTTTCTCAGCAATGCCTGTGCGCCGAAGCTCACAGCCGATGCTGCGCCCAGCAGAAACAACGCCTGGTTATGTCCACCCCAGAACAGCGCAGCCAGCGAAATCGCGGCTACAACGCAGAAGAACGACGCGGCCAGCACAGCCGCCTGCCGCTCCGCGGCGTTTTGAACCCGCTGGACCGATGTCCCGAGGAGCGCTTCAACCGGCGTGCGCAAGCAAAACAGCGCGAGCGATGCGAGAAGGAAAAAGGCGATCGGCAGGACGGAACGCGCTTGCAGCAGTGCCGCGGCCGCGCCGGTCACAAGTGGAACGAGCAGGATTCCCCACGCTCCGTGCTCGCGCGGCCAAATCAGCGAGCGCAGCCGATCGCGTTTCACTGCGACGACGGTCTCGGTCGGCGCGATCTCCGTCTGAACAGTTCCGTCCCGCATAGACTCCTCTTCAGTAACCTTCATGTCCCACATCGCTGAACACGCTGCCTGTGACTTTGCCACGGAAGGTTCGGTACAAATACGTGAAGTACCCGAGCGCGAGCAGCAATCCCAAACTCCACCAGACGATTCCGATCGACAGCCCATGCCGTCCAGCCGAGGTGTTGTAGATCGTGAGGCTGTACGCCGGGTCGGTGCTGGCCGGCAGAACGTATGGGTACAGGCCATATGCCGCACCCACGAGCATTCCCCCTAGATATGCGCACGAACTGACGAAGGCTGCGCGATCATTTTCCCGCGCTGCGAACCGCCGCATTGCAGCCAGACTTCCAAAAACAGTTAACGGAATCAGGATGCCAACAGGGGCGTGTTTGTAGTTGTCGACCATCGCGGGACGCACATAGACCGTGGCCAGCAGCGAGATAGGCGTCAGTACCAGCAGCAGCCACCAGGCATAGCTGGCAGCTTGGCGCGCGCGAGCGTTTAAGTCGCCATCGGTCTTGTTGGCGACGTACAGGGCGCCATGCGACGCGAGAGCTACCAGCGCCATTACCCCGCCCATCACCGTGTACCAGTCGAGAATCCCGGCATCGGGCTGCACTGTGAAGGTGGTCCATAGCGCTTCGAAGAAGTAGCCGCTGGCATTCAGCGGCACACCACGGATGACGTTGCCGAGCGCCGCGCCAAAGAACACCGCCAGCAGAATGCTCGAGACCGAGAACACCACGTCGAACATGTGCCGCCACATCGGGCTTTCGAGGTGTGTGCGGAACTCGATCCCGATGCCGCGCAACATGAGCAGCCACAGGACCATGATCAGCGGCAGATAGAATCCGCTGAAGCTGGACGCGTACAGCAGTGGAAATGCGAAGTACAGCGTTCCTCCGGCCGCCAGCAGCCAAACTTCATTTCCGTCCCATACCGGACCGATCGTGCGCAGGACCAGTCGCCGTTCCTCGGCACTCTTGCCGATCAAGAGCTGCACGACGCCCGCGCCGATGTCAAAACCGTCCAGCAGGACGTAGACCGTCAGCATGACCGCTACGATGATGAACCATGTGGTTTCCACGAAATCTCTCCTACCGCACACCTGCGAGTTCTGGCTCCGCCGCCGGGACCAGCACCGGAGGCTCCTCCGGCCCGCGCTGGATCTCTCGCACAACCAGGAACAAGAACAGCAAACTCAGAATGCTGTACATGCCCATAAATCCCAGAAGCGTGAACCAGCCGTTTCCGGCCGAAACCGTTGGGGACAAACCGTGCTCCGTGCGCATCAGGTTGTAGACCAGCCACGGCTGGCGGCCAACCTCCGCTGTGATCCACCCCGCTGTGTTCGCGATATAGGGGAACGGCAAGCTGAGCATCAAGATCCAAAGCATCCAGCGCGCATCCATCAGCTTCTTGCGCCACAACAGCAGTGCGCAGACGGCCATGATGGCAATGAAGATGGTCCCCAGACCGACCATGATGTGATAGCTGTAATACAGAAGCGGAATATTGTCTGGCCACTGCTCGCGCGGGAATGCATCCAGGCCCTTTACCTCAGCCGACCAGCGCTTGAAGGTAAGAAAGCTGAGCATGCCGTGGATGCTGATCGGATTGTCCATCTTCTGTCGCTCAACGTCGGGCTGGCCGACAATCATCAGGTGCGCGGCCTTCTCAGTCTTGAACAGCGCTTCCATTCCCGCCAGCGTTGCCGGTTGATACTTCGCGATATTGCGGCCCTGAACGTCACCCGTCGGGAACAGTTGCAGGAACGAGAAGATGATCCCAGCGATTACGCCGGTCGCGACGAATATCCGGCCATGCTCTTCATGCTTGCGTGAGAGCAGGTAGAAGGCACCCAGTGACGCCATGACGAACGCGCCCGTGATCGCTGCCCCGCTCATGTTGTGCGCATACTGCCACCACGCCCAAGGGTTCAACACCAGCGCCCAGAAACTCTGTAATTGCACGCTGCCATCGGCTGCCGTGTAGTAACCCACGGGGTGCTGCATCCAAGCGTCGGTCGCAACGATGAAGAATCCCGAGAGCCACGAACCGAGGAACACGAGCAGGCTGGCGGTCCAGTGTCCCCACCTGCCGAGTTTCTTTTCTCCGTAGAGGAACAGGCCGAGGAATGCGGATTCGAGGAAGAAGGCGAACATGCCTTCCATCGCCAGCGTCTGACCGATCACGCCGCCGGCAAAGCGCGAGAAATGGGCCCAGTTCGTACCGAACTGGAATTCCATCGGGATGCCGGTTACCACGCCAATCGCGAAATTGATGCCGAAGATCTTCGCCCAGAAGCGTGCGGCCTGGTTGTAGCGCTCGTCATTGGTGCGAAGGTAAAGCGTTTTGAGCGCCACGATCAGCGGCGCCAGACCCATCGTGAGTTGCGGAAACAGATAATGGAATGTGACCGTGAAAGCGAACTGCAAACGATCGACTAATAGTGCGCTGTGCATTCCCTGACTCCGAAATCCGGCCCTGCTATTTACTTGCTGTGCTTTGATTCGCTCGTTCCAAAGTTTTTGGCTGGTAGATGCAGAACGGCTCCTCGGCCATCATGTCCCCGCTGGCGGCGAAGGCGCGCGCACGACATCCCATGCAGATGTTGCGGAACTCGCAGCAGCCGCACTTCCCTTTCAGGTTGCCGGTGTCGCGAAGCTCCTCGAACACCTGCGAGTTCGACCAAACCTCAGCGAAGGTTTGCTGCCGCAGATCTCCGGCTTTCACCGGCAGGTAGCCGCAAGGGAAAATCTCGCCTTCATGCGAGATGAAGCACACGCCCGTTCCTGCGAGGCAGCCCTTCGTCATCGCGTTCATACTTTCGGGGTGGCCATGGCCGGGGAAATTTGTTCCCGGATGTCCGTGGCCGTTTCCATTTGCCGCGGCCCGGCGCGCGTGCGGATGCAGCGCGATCCCGGTGCCGCTGGGCATCAACATGTCGGTCGGGCCGATAGCATCTGGATCGTAAGGCTGCGACGGAGCTACTGCTGCTGCCGCGGCCTTCTTCGCTTCCACTTGTCTCTGCTTGGCGACTCGGAAGTAGTGGGGCGCGCACGTGGCTTTCAACTCGATCTCGCCCGTAAGCGACTGGTCGTAGAACCAGTTCAGAATCCGCTCGTACTCATCGGGAGCAACCATCTGCTCCTCCGCAATATCCACGCCACAGCCCACGGGAACCAGCAGGAAGGTGTGCAGGGCGTCCGCGCCGATCGAACGCGCCAGATCGAACAATGCCGGCAGTTGATGCGCGTTATGCCGGGTCACGGTCATGTTGATCTGCATAGACATGCCGAGTTCTTTCAGGTTTTTAAAGCCGCGAAGAGTCGCCTCAAACGCTCCCGGGATACCGCGGAAAGTATCGTGCGTGGCGGCGTCAGCGCCGTCGAGACTCATCGACACCCGGCGCACGCCGGAATCCACAATCTTCTGCGCCACGGGTTTCGTCACCAGTGTGCCGTTGGTAGCCAATGCGATGCGCAGCCTGCGATCGGACCCGTAACGAGCTAGTTGGAAAATGTCGGCGCGGAAAAGCGGCTCGCCGCCACTCAAAACCAGGATTGGGTTCGCAAAAGACGAGATCTGCTCGATCACACGAAGTGCGGCGTCCGTCGGCAGATCGCTAGGCGACGACAGGTCGGTTGCGGTGGCGCGGCAGTGTACGCAGCGCAAATTGCAGCCCTTCGTGACTTCCCAGAATACGAGGCGAGGCTTGAAAACTTCGTTCGTCATTCCCTGTCCCCACAGCCGGCCAATTGCCGGAATCAGTACGTCCTTAGGGTAAAAGTTGGGCGGGCAAGCCGATGTGACCACGGTCACAGGGGGTGGTATTCACGGTCACAGGGGAGGGCGACTGCATCTCGTGAGGCTTTTCTGACGGGACTACTCGGTGCTCTACTGCGGCCCGCCGGTATGGCAGTCATTACAGTTTGTGGATGAGAAGTCCATCTCGCCGCCCGGGTGCTTAAAGACGCCCCCAGCCATAGCCTGCTGCACCTTCCCCTCACTCTGGTCCAGGATGGTGTGGCACACGTTGCAATCGCGGCTGATCACCTTTCCGTCCTTGCTGACGTGCTGCCCGTCGTGACAGCGGAAGCATCCGGGGTAGTAGAAGTGGCCGATGTTGTTGGGATGGGTCTTCCAGTCAATCTTCATTTCCGGGAAATAGTTGGTCTCATAAACCCGCTGAACTTCCGCGACGGCCTGTTTGATCTGCGCCTGGTTCTGATTGAATGTCTCCGGATACTTCGTGCGATATGTCGAAATCAACTCCGCCGCAATGGTGTCTTTCGCCTTTACCGTATCGGGGTACTCCTTGCTGAGCACGGTTACGGCGTTCTGTTTGAGGAACGGCAACGATGGATCAACTTTGCCGGCGGCGATCAACTCGTCCACCGCGCGATCCGGAGGGACGTAGATGTGCGAGGGTCGGCTGTGACAATCCACGCAATCCATGCGGCGACTCGGCAGCTTCGCGAGGTCCTGCGGCTTGAGATTGGCATCTTTCGCGGTGTACTCGGTCACGTTCCCGTCGCGGTCTTCGATGCGCACCCACGGGATCACCTGCCGCTGTTTATCCGAAGAGACATAGGTGACTTTGTTCGCGATGTTCATGTGCCAGTGGATGCCCGTGGTCGCCCCCGTTGTCGGACTCCCGCCACCAGTCTTAATCAGCAACCGGATCTGCTCGAGCGTGTTCTGCTCGTCATACTTGTAGTGGTTGATAGTCTTCAGTTGCGCGCCGTAGAACTTTTCCGGCCAGTGACACTGTTCACAGGTCTGCTGCGCCGGTCGCAGGTTTGCCACCGGCGTGGGGATCGGCTTGGGATATTTGTTTAGAGTCGTCGCGTACACCTGGTACGCTCCGGAGAGCTTGGATTTCACATACCAGCCCGCGCCTGGACCCACGTGACAATCGACGCAAGCCACGCGCGCGTGCGGTGACTTCAGATATGCGGTGAACTCGGGATTCATGACGCTGTGGCAGAGCTGCCCGCAAAACTGCACCGAGTCGGTGAACTCATAAGCCCGGTAGCTCCCGACTGCGCTCAACGTCACGAATACGAGGGCGAAGCTTCCGATCGCGAGCACCGCATTACGGTGCGATGGGATGTTGAGGTCGATGCGAGGATACGCGGGCATTTCCCCCGCTGCCGACGTGCGCCGCCGGTGACTTTCGCGCCACGCGCCGAAAAGCAGAATCACGATGCCGCCGATGAGAACTCCCGGCAGCACCATGTAGGTGATCATCCCGAGGTAGGGATTGGCGACGCCGGAGATCGCGTCCACCAGGAAGAGGAAGACGATGTTGGCGAGGCTTATGACGATGATGATCCCGCCCAGCAGGCTAACGGGATTGCGGAACAGGCTCGGGGCTACACCGTCACGATCAGCCATCAATCGGTCTCCCTCGACACGGTCTCGATTTCTTCCTTGCTCTGCTCGGGCGGTGCAGCTTCCGCGGCTTCCGCCGCGCTTGATTCCGCCTCCGCCCGCAGCGCGTCCAGGGAATGCTCTTCTTCATACAGCTTCCGCGACATCTTTCCATCCCAGAACGCCCAATTAATGGGATAAACATCGGGATCGAAGATCACGCCGTAGAAGTGCCAGACCACGATCGCCAGTGTTGCCAGGACGGCCTCATAGAAGTGCACCGACAGAGCTACATCGACCGACCATCTGGGCAGCCAGTGCCCTACACCGATCTTGAACCACGCCATACATCCCGTCAGGCCCATGATGAACCAGCCCCAGACGAGCGCCCAGTATTCGGCTTTCTCCCCATAGGTGAAGCGTCCAAATGCTGGTTTGCGTGAGCTGAAGCCGAGATAATAGGCGAGTGCGTCGCGAACATCAAAGCCATCTTTGAGGATCGGCAACATGTCTTTCAGGCTGCGCCGCCCTTCCCGCGTGAACAAGACGTAAAACAGGTGATAAACACCGACGCCGATCAGCACCGCCGCCGCGACGCGATGTCCATAGCGTCTTACGGTTTCGCCCATGACCAATCCCAACCACGAGTCCGGATATGCGAGCGCAAATCCGGTGATGCTCAGAGTAATGAAGCTGCTGAGCAGCAGCGCGTGCTGGATCCGTTGCCGCTTCGTCATGCGAAGAATCGAGCGGTCCTGCAGGCCGCGGATGTGTACCGCCTTCTTTCGCCAGGCAAGCAGGTTGTGGAGGATCATGCCGCCGATCACCACGAGGATCATCGGAATATAGATTTTTCGAATCCAGCGAATCGCGATGCTGGAAACGTCCGCCGACAACGGGACATCGATGTGAACTTTGCCTAGTGCGAACTTCTCGGTCGCTCCTGGATGACATTGGCCGCACGTCTTGACGAGATTGGCCTTGTTTACTGTCGAACGCGGATCGGACGACGGCAGGATGTTGTGCGCGCCGTGGCAACTGGCGCAATTCGCTACCACGGTCGAGCCCAGTTTGGACGCTAATCCGTGATAACTCGACATGTAGGTGCTGGCACGCCGCCCGGCGAATCCGAAATCCTGCGACATGCGCATACCTTCGTGACAGTTCGCACAGGTTGCGCGCGCCAGGTTCTGCCCGTAGACGGATGAGGTCGGATCCGTTGGGGCCTTGATGGTGTGAATCCCGTGGCAATCCACACAGACGGGAGCTTGCCAGTTGCCGCGTGTTACGGCTTTGCCGTGGACGCTCTGCATGAACTCGGCCTTCTGGCTCTCGTGACACTTGGCGCAGGTTGCCGGCACATTCGGCCGGTAGATGGTGGACTTAGGATCGGCCGCCGTCAGTATCTCGTGCGAGCCATGGCAGTCGGTGCAGACCGCCGCCTTCGTCGAGCCCGCTGCTACTGCTTTTCCATGCACGCTGCTCTGGTAATTGCTGTACGTGGTCGCGCTGAGCCCCGCCGCTTCCATTACGTATTTCTTGTCGTGGCAGGAGCCGCAAGTCGCCGGGATGTTGCTGCGGTACACCTTAGATTTCTCGTCGCTGGGAGGCAGGATCTCGTGCGGACCGCCGTGACACGCAATGCAAGTCGGCGCATCGCCGTTGTGCCGTGTCTTGATTGCTTCTGCGTGGGTACTGTGGCTGTACGCCTGGTCAACATCGGCGTGACACTTGGCACACGACACTTTGGCCGGCGTAGCGTCGTGAGGCGCTGACTTCAGATCATCGTGGCAATCTATGCAACTGAATGAACTGTGGATCGAAGCGTTGAACTTCGTCTCATCAACCGCAAGGCTCACCTGCTTGCCGTTTACTTCATGCGACAACGTCGCATCGGAATGGCAAGCGAGACACTCGGCATTCGTGGGTTTGGCGGCTGCCGCCCGGGCATGGACTGCAGAAAATATGAGAGCGAATAACAATGACCCGATATAAGCCCGGCGACCGCAACCAATCCCAGTCGGTAAAACCGACTGCGCTAACATCGCAGCTCCCAAAGCGCCGGCTACTTCCCCACTGGTGCCCGCGCCAGGTCAATGCGTTTCCGATTTCCAGCGAGTTTCCGCTGAAAATATCGCGACCGGCAACGTCCGCCGCCCGCGGCCTCGATGATCTTTCCTGCATTGATCGTCCAGGTCGGAGGCGGCAGGCAGCCCTGAAGGTTCGGCAGTTGGAGGGTTTTGTCTGCCGAGTTCCGTGCTGCCCACCCCCACACCGACTACTTCTTCAAAGTGCGGATGTAGCTCACGAGCGATTTGATCTGGTCCGGCGTCAGCTTGCCATCATAGGAAGGCATTTTGTCTTTGCCTTTCGTGATGATAGTTGTCAGGTCCGCGTCGGAGTTTTTCTGAACTTCGGGGGAGCCTAGCGGGTGAACGCCGAACTTCTTTGCCATCGGGCTATCTGCGTCGCCCGCTTTGCCATGGCAAGCCTGACACTTGGCGGCGAACAACTCGGCGCCACTGTCGGCTGCGAACGACATCACGGGGAAGGACAGCATTGCCGAGACCAGCACCAGGATCACCAACTTCGATGCCAGCGAGTGATTCACGATACCTCCTTGGGAGTGACGCGCCCTCTGTACAGCATTCGAGCTGCGCCCGCCACCTTCCCCGACAATGGGCGGCAGCGGCCACGGTCGAGCCTAGGATTCCAGAACAGTGACCGGGGTGCTGTGATTCCATGCACCGACTGCTGTGATTCTCATCACAGGCGGACGCTTGGCAGACCACCCTCCGTGTAACTACCTGAAACTAAGGGCGTTCAAAATGGCGACCCGGAACCCCGAAGAGCAAAACGCATTAAAGCGGCGGTTGCGATTGTGCTGATCGCCGCCTGGCAGTACCATTTGGGCCGGTTTTCCGCATACCGCGAGGTACGCTGTCATGGCTGCTGCCGAGCCCAGAACGTCGGCGGGCCCGCAAGACCTCTCCGGCACAAACGTGGGCAGGTTTGCCATCCGCTCGCTGCTCGCGACCGGCGGCATGGGCGAAGTTTATCTCGCGGACGACACTCGCCTGAAGCGTCCTGTAGCCCTCAAACGCGTCTCTCGCAAGCTCAGCTCCGACCCTCGCGCAAGGGAACGCATCCTTAAAGAAGCCGAGCGTGCATCGGCGCTGAATTCCCCGTATATCGCGGCTGTCTACGACGTTGTCGAGGAGAACGATGAAGTTTTCCTGGTCATGGAATATGTCGAGGGCGCGAGTCTGCGGCAACGCCTGCGGTCGACCGGACCACTTCCGTTCCAGGAGTTCTTACCACTGGCGCAACAATGTGCCGAAGCACTCGCGAGCGCGGCGAAAAAGAATATCGTTCATCGCGATCTCAAGCCCGACAACATCATGATCGCGCCCTCCGGGCAGGCGAAGGTGCTCGATTTCGGCCTGGCAAAACGCGTTGCCGCGGCAAACGAAGAGGAGTTAACCGTCAGCTCAGAGAGCCAGACGTGGGCCTATGCCGGCACACCGGGTTACATCGCGCCCGAAGTATTGCTCGGAGGTGAAGCCGATCACCGCTCCGACATCTTCTCGCTGGGAGTTGTTTTCTATGAAATGCTGACCGGCCAGCATCCGTTCCGGGCGAGCAACCGAGCGACGACCGCCGGTAAAACGCTGCAGAGCACGCCTCGGCCGGTTCACGAACTCGCGCCCGATGTGCCGCGCGAAGTCGAGCAGATCGTCTCCCGGATGCTCGCCAAATCACCCGAGGAACG
>Ga0070741_10020057_pt1 | contig 10602 bp, 9 predicted proteins | sample Coa_R1_4_FD_66440 | JGI IMG/M metagenome (GOLD analysis project Ga0070741, IMG submission 66440) | Surface soil microbial communities from Centralia Pennsylvania, which are recovering from an underground coalmine fire - Coalmine... | ecosystem: Environmental > Terrestrial > Soil > Unclassified ... | reverse complement strand
CTCCAGGTGGAGTGGCTCGATGCTAGGCGCGCGCGCCTAAGGCACCCGTGAGGACCGGCTGGCCGCGCGTTAGAAGGTCGGCGCGCGGGCGCGGGCGCGGCGCCGTGCCCGACCCGCCGCGAGCTACCCCTTGATGCCCGACATCACGATGCCCTGCACGAAGTAGCGCTGGGCCAGGAAGAAGAGCACGAGGCACGGCAGCGCGACCATCAGCGCCGCGCCCATGAGGAGGTGGTCCTGCGGGCGCGCCGCGGCCTGGCCCTGCGTCACGCCGCTCGAGAAGTAGCGGAGCCCAACCGCGACCAGGTACTTGCTCTCGCTGTTGATGAAGATCAGGGGGGCCAGGAAGCTGTTCCAGTGGGAGATGAAGCCGAGCGTCGCCATCGTCGCAACCGCTGGCTTACAGAGCGGCAGCAGGATTTGCCAGAAGACACGCCACGAGCTGGCGCCGTCGATCCGGGCCGCCTCGTCGAGGTCGTAGGGGATGCTCATGAAGAACTGGCGCATCAGGAAGATGTTGAACGCGCCGCCGCCCAGCCAGAACGGCACGATTAGCGGCAGGAACGTGTCGAGCCAGCCGAGCTGCTTGAACAGCAGGTACTGCGGGATCAGCGTCACCTCGACCGGCAGCATCAGCGTGCCGAGCGTGACCATGAAGAAGAGGTCGCGCCCCGGGTAGCGGAAGCGCGCGAACGAGTACGCCACAACCGAGGCCGAGAGGACCGACCCCACCAGCGACAGCACCGTGACCAGGAACGTGTTCCACAGCCACTGGCCGAACGGCACGCGCGTCCAGACCTCGCGGTAGTTCTCGACGAACCGCGGATTGGCCGGCCAGAGCGACGGCGGGATCTGGTACAGCTCGGACACCTCCTTGCCCGAGCTGAGGAACGTCCAGACGAACGGGAACATCGAGACGAGGCTGAGCACGGCCAGCAGCGCGTACAGCGCGACCTGGCCGAGCCGCCGGTCGGCGCGCGCGCCGGTCGCCGCGATCGGTCGGACGAGCGTCGTCGACATCAGCGCGCCCGCTCGCCCGCGTAGTAGACCCAGCGGCGCGACATGCGGAACTGGAGGAACGTGAAGGCGAAGAGGATCAGGAAGAAGAGCCAGGCCAGCGCCGAGGCGTAGCCCATGTCGAAGCTGACGAACGCGTTCTGGTAGATGTGCAGCGAGATGAACCACGTCGCCCGCGCCGGGCCGCCCTGGGTCGCGATGAAGGCGACCTCGAACGTCCTGAGCGAGAAGATGATACCGAGCACGAGGTTGAAGAAGACGGTCGGCGTCACGAGCGGCAGCGTGACGCTCGTGAAGCGCGCCCAGCGTCCGGCGCCGTCGATCTCGGCCGCCTCGAGCAGCTCGGTCGGCACGTCCTGCAGCCCGGCCAGGAAGATGATCATCCGGCTGCCGCCGACCGTCACCCACAGGCCGATCAGCGCGAGCGAGGGCACCGCCCAGTCGGTTGAGCTGAGCCAGCCCGGCCCCTTGACGCCGACCTGCGCGAGCAGGTAGTTCACCAGGCCGACGTCGGGGTTCAGCATCCACTTCCAGAGCACGGCCGCCGCGACGATCGGCGTCAGCGTCGGCAGGAAGAAGAACGTCCGCCAGAGCGTGGTGAAGAGCAGCCGCCGGTTGAGCAACATCGCCGCCCACAGCGAGAGCGCCAGCCCGACCGGCACCACCAGCACGACGTAGTAGAAGGTCCGGACGATCGATGGGATGAACAGGTCGTCCCTGGTGAGCGCGTCGACGTAGTTCTTGGCGCCGACGAACTCGGGCGCGAGGATGACGTTGTACTTGTTGAACGACAGGTAGAGCGACGCGAGGATCGGTCCCGCCACGAAGGCGGCGAAGCCGACGATCCAGGGGAGGAGGTAGAGATAGCCCTCCACCGCCTCGCGCCGACGGAACGAGCTCATCGCAGGGCGCACCATACCGCAGTCGCCGGGGTCCGGGGGGCGAGCCCCTGGCGGGTGCGGGACAGCGCCGGCGCGGGGGCGTGGGGGTGCCACCCCCGACAGTTCCTCCCCCTCTCCCCGTCGGGGAGAGGGGACAAGGGGATGAGGGTCAACCTCTTCCCTAGGCGGGGTCCTTGTCGAGAACCGCCTGGCAGAGCTTCTGGATATCGGCCGCCGCCTGGTCGGGTTGCGTCTTGCCGAGCTCGAGCGCGTCGAACACCTGCGCGTAGGCGGCGTCGAAGTCCTCGCCCCGGAAGTTCGCGACCGTGAAGTCGGCCTCGATCGTGTCCATCAGCGCCTGGAGGTTCTTGTAGAACGGGTACTTTTCGTACACCCGCCCGTCGGCCCAGAAGTCGGCGCGCGCGATCGGGCCCTTCTGGCCCTGGATCACACCCTGGACGTTTAGCTCCTTGCTGCCGAACCAGGTGACCACCTTGAACGCCTCGTCCGGGTTCTTGCTGGCGGTCGTCACGCCGAAGACGTGCTCGTTGAGGCCGGAGCGGCGCTTGTCGCCCTTCTTCAGGAGCGGCGCCAGGAAGAAGTCGACGTCGATCTTGCCCTTGAAGGTGTCGGGGATGATCTGGATGTTGAACGGCCAGACGTCGTAGGCGAGCAGCTTGCCCGAGCCGAACAGCTCGGTCGTGTTGATTGCGCCGCCGGCCGTCGTCGGCGAGACCTTCCACGTGTTCATCAGGTCGTAGCGGTACTTCAGCGCGCCGACGAAGCCGTCCTTGTTGTCCAGGAACGTCGCCTTCTTGCCGGTCTTGTCGACCGGCTCGACGCCCCACTGCCGCAGGTAGGAGAGGCCGCCGAACGGCGTGTTGCCGCTCGAGCCGCGGAAGTAGCCGAACGTGTCGCCGCTGGTGCCCTTCTTCGCCCAGGCCTGCAGGTCGTCGAAGGTCATGTCGTTGGTGGGGAGCGACAGGCCGAGCTGCTGGACCTTCGTCTTGTTGTATGCGATCGCCGGGACGATCGGCTCCGAGATGTAGGAGAGGAAGTACTGCTTGCCCTCGAGCGTGTTGTTGTCGAGCGCGCCGGGATAGAACTGCTTCAGGTCGTAATTGGCGGCCTGCGCGAGCGGCACCAGATCGCGCACGACCTTGAACCGCACGCCCCAGCCGATCTGCGACTTGTGGCGCGGCGCGTACCAGGTGACGTCGCCGAGCTGGCCGCCCGCGGTCATCGCCAGGATCTTCGGGATGAACTCGGCTGCGAACCCCGGCACCAGCTCGAGCGTGATCTTGATGTTTGGGTTCTTGGCCTGGAAGCCGTCGATGTCCTGCTTCATGGCCGTCTCGATCCAGTCCGAGACGTCCTGCTTCTTGACCATGTGGGCGCGGATCTCGACCTGCTTCGCCCCGGCGGCTGGCGCGCCTGCGGCGGCTGGCGCGCCGGTGGCGGCGGGCGCGCTGGTGGCAGCGGGCGCGGCCCCGGCGGCGGCCGCTGGCTTGGTCGGCTCGGCCGCGGCCGGTTTGGGCGCCTGGGTCGGCTGGGCAGGGGCCTGGGTCGGCGCGGGCGCGGAGCACGCGGCGAGCGCGACGGCCGCGAGGCTCAGACCAAGTAGGCGGCGACGACTGAACGTACGGCTGATCATTCCTTTCACTCCTTCGCTGAGAAACGCCAGCTACTTTTTAACCCACTTATCCACCTCGGCCTGCACCACCTTCGCCGCGTCGTCGAGCGCCTGTTTGGGCGACTTCCGCTTGTAGAGCGCCTCCTGCGTGGCGGTCGCGTTGACGTTGTCGAACATCACCTGCGACCACGGTGCCGTCGTGTACGGCACGCCGTAGGAGAGCGCGTCGAAGAAGAACTTGATGTTCGGGTTCTTCTGGATGTAGGTGGAGTCGAGCGCTGACTTGCGGGCCGGCATGTTCTGGCTCGCCTGGGCGAAGACGGTCGACTGTGCCGGCAGGCTGAACCAGGCCAGGAAGTCGAACGCCGGCCGTGGCTGCTTCGAGTCCCTGGCGATCGACCAGTTGTAGCCGCCGACCATCGTCGCCTTGTGGCCGCCGGGCGGGATCGGCTCGAGCGCGACCGCGAACTCCAAGTTCGGCGCGTACTGCGCGACGGTGGCGAGGTTCCAGCAGCCGTCGATCTTGGATGCGACCAAGCCCCCGATGAACGGGTCGTTCGCGCCGGTCGAGAAGCTTTGCTGGAACGTGTTGACGATCTGGGCGCCGCCGATCGCATCGGTCGCCTTGATCAGCCAGTCGAGCACCTGGACGCCCTTATCCGAGTTGAACTGGACCTTGTAGCTCTCGTCGAGCAGCTCGCCGCCGTTGAGGTAGAGGTACGAGTAGAACTGGACGTTGCCGAAGAGCGGCATGAAGCCAACCCGCTTGAACGCCGAGCCCTCCTTGACGGTCAGCGCCTCGTTCACCTTCAGGAGGTCGTCCCACGTGGCCGGCGGCTTGTCGGGGTCGAGCCCGGCCTGCTTGAACAGCGCCTTGTTGATCCAGTAGCCGCGGCTATCGACGATCACCGGCACGCCGTACACCTTGTCGAGCCAGGTGTTGCGCGTCCAGGCGGCCGGGAAGAAGTCCTTCGGGTCGAACTGCGGCATGGTCCTGATAAAGTCGCTCAGCTCGTACAGCGCGCCGGCCGCGCCGAATTGGGCCGGGCGGTTCATGTGGAAGATGTCGGGCGGCGAGCCGCCCGCGATCGCGGCCGTGATCTTCTGGACGTACGGCCCGGTCTCCGAGCTGCCCGGCACGAAACTGAGCTTGAACGCGACGTCCGGGTGCTCGGTCGTGTACTTGGTCAAGAGCTCGCGGAACGCCTTCAGGTCCGGCCCGCCGCCGAGTGTGTGCCAGAGCGTGAGCGTCGTCTTGGCACCGCTCTGGCCGACCGGCCCGGTCGCCTCGGGCGGGAGCGTCGGCGTCGGCGCCGGGGTCGGCGGCGCACCAGATGGCTTGGCGGCCTCCGCAGGCTTGGCCGGCGCCGCCGTGGCGCCCGCGGCCGGCGTCGCCCCGCCGACGCCTGCGCCCGCCGTTGGGGCCGCGGCCGCCGTCGTCGGCGCAGCCCCGGCCGGCTTCGGCGCCTCCGTCGGCTTGGCCGGGGCCGCGGTCGGCGCCGCCGTGGGCGCCGCCGCCTGCCCGCACGCGGCCAGGACCGCGCCGCCCAGTCCAGCCAACCCGAACGCCAACGCGCGCCGCCGCGAGATCGCCCGGTTCGTCATCGTGTTCCTCCTCCTTGTTCACCGGCCGCCGAAGCCGCTCGTGACGATCCCCTGGATGAAGTACTTCTGGGCGACGAAGAAGAGCCCGGCCATCGGGAGGACCATCAGCGTCGAGCCAGCCATCAGGTAGCCCCACTGCGCGGTGTGCTCGCCCAGGAACGCGTACAGCCCGAGCGCGAGCGTCCGCTTCTCGTCGTCGTTCAGGTAGATGAGCGGACCGAGGAAGTCGTTCCAGTGGAAGGTGACGCTGAAGATGGTCACGCTCGCCAGCGCTGGCTTCGCCAGCGGCAGGACGATCCGCGTGATGACCTGCAGCGTCGAGGCGCCGTCGATCATCGCCGCGTCCTCGAGCTCGGGTGGCAAGCTCAGGAAGAACTGGCGCAGCAGGAAGACGTAGAACGGCGAGGCGAAGTAGCTCGGCACGATCAGTGGCAGGAAGGTGTTGATCCAGCCGAGCGTCTTGAAGATGAGGAACAGCGGGATCAGCGTCACGATCGCCGGCAGCATCAGTGTGCTGAGCAAGAGGCCGAACAGCAGGTCGCGGCCGGGGAACTGACGGCGCGCGAAGCCGTAGGCGACGAGCGAGCTCGAAGCGAGCGTGCCGACCAGCGTGAAGGCGGTGATCTCGAGCGTGTTGAGCAGGTAGGTGCCGAACGGGGCGTAGCTCCAGGCGCCCGTGTAGTTCGCCCAGTTGAGGTAGCGCGGGATCCAGACCGGCGGGTAGGCGAAGAGCTGGTCGTCCGGCTTGAGCGAGGTCGAGACGAGCCAGGCGAACGGGATGAGCATCACTACCGCGCCCGCCACGACCAGCACGAACCCGACTGCCCGCCGGAGGAACTGCGGCCAGCGGGCGCGCAGCCGCGCGGCCGGCATCGGCAGGGCGCGGGCGGCGCTGCTCACCGTGGCGAGCCCTCGTAGTGGACGCGGCTACCGATCACTTGGAACTGCACGAGCGCGACCGCGACGACGATCAGGAAGAGCAGCCAGGCCATCGCCGCGGCGTAGCCCATGTGGAAGTAGCCGAACGCCTGGTTGAAGAGGTAGAGGACGTAGAAGCGGGTCGCGTTGACCGGGCCGCCGCCGGTCATGATGAAGGCGGCGGTGAAGACCTGGAACGAGTTGATCGTGCCGACGATCAAGTTGAAGAGGATCACCGGCGAGAGCATCGGCAGCGTGACGTGCCGGAAGCGCGCCCAGCCGCCCGCGCCGTCGAGCTCGGCCGCCTCGTAGAGTTGCGCCGGGATGTTCTGCAAGCCCGCTAGGTAGATGATCATCGCCTGGCCGAAGCCCCAGAGTGACATCAGCACGAGCGCCGGCTTGGCCCAGCTCGGGTCGGCCAGCCAGCCCGGCTGCGGCCCGCCGACGAGCCGCAGCAGAGTGTTGACGATCCCGGTGTTCGGGTCGAGCAGCCAGAGCCAGAGGATCGCGTTGGCGACGACCGGCATCACCGCCGGTAGGTAGTAGATCGAGCGTAGGACAGCCAGCCCCGGCATGCGCTGGTTCAGCAGCATCGCGACCGCCAGCCCGGCGACCATCCCGAGCGGCACGGCCAGCAGCGTGTAGAAGGCGGTGTTGGCGAGCGACGTCCAGAAGACCGGGTCGGTCGTGACCATCGCCGCGTAGTTGCCCAGCCCGACCCAGGTCGGCGGCCGGATCACGTCGTACTCGGTGAAGCTGTAGCCGAACGAGGCGAGGAGCGGCCCGACCGTGAAGGCGAGGAACCCAATCAGCCAGGGCGCGATCAGCAGGTAGCCCTCGACCGTGCGCCGCCGCGTCAGGCTCACCCAGTCAGCCCTACCTTGAAAATTGTCGACAATCGACTAAGCTACGGTACTGATGCCGCGGAGTGATGTCAAGAGCGGGCGGGGGCGCGACGGGGAGCGCGCGAACGGTGGGGACGGTCAGCCGGGCCGGAGGCGCGGCGCCGGGTCGAAGAGGGCGACCTCGGACGCGCCGGCGCCGTCTTTGCCTAGGTCGCCCGACCGGAACGATCCGGCGGCGCCGGCCGGCTTGCTGGCGGGCATCCAGCCAACTGGCCAGGGATCCGGGGCCGCTGCCCGCTCGGGTCGCGCCGGCGCGTCCATCGGGGCGAGCCCCGGCGCGGGCGGCCGGCAGCCTTCCGCACCGCCCCGGCGCGGGACTCCGCGCCGTCCGGAGCTGCGGCTGGGCCGCGTCGAGTCGCGCGCGCTCCACCAGCGCGTCGCCGACCAGCTCCGCGCCGCGATCGTGAGCGGCGACGTGGCGCCCGGCACCTGGCTCCGGGAGGTCGACGTCGCGGAGCGCGTCGGCGTCAGCCGCGCGCCGGTGCGCGAGGCGCTGCGCGCGCTCGAGCGCGACGGCCTGATCGTCTCCTACCCCTACCGCGGCGTCCAGGTGCTCGGCGTCGATGTGGCCGAGGCGATCGAGCTCTTCACCCCGCTGCGGCAGACGATCGAGAGCTACGCGGCACGGCGGCTCATCGAGCGTGCATTGGGGGAGAGAGGTGGGCGCGAAACGGCGGATCCGAACGCACCGAGGGACGCGCCTGTCAGCAGTGCGCCAGCAGGCGCGAGGCCCGGCGCGACGGCCGATGTGCACGCCTCCGGCGCCGATCGCCTCGCCGCCGTCGCCGATGCGATGGCCGGGACGATCGAGGCGCTGCGCCGGGCCGGCGCGGCCGGCGACGCGGCCGGCGTCGCCGAGGCCGACGTCGTCTTCCACCGCACCCTCTGCTGTGAGTCTGGCCTGCCGCTCGTCGCCCAGCTCTGGCGCCTGATCGAGCCGCGCGTCGAGCGGATATTCCAGGCCCGCTACGCTGTCTCCGATCCGCTCGACCCCGCCTACCTCGACCAGCTCGCCTCCACCCACGCCCGGGTCGTCGCTGCCCTCCGCGCCCACGACGCCGCCGCCGCCAGCGACGTCCTCCGCGCCCACATCGCCACCGGGATGTCCAACGCCTCGGCCGCCCTGCGCTCGCGGTAGGGCCCGGTCAGTGGACGCTCGTCCCTACGGGTCGGCGTAGATCGCGTGCGTCCCAACCCGCCAACACTTGATGCCGAGCTCGCCGCCGGAGTCGGCGAGCTCGAACGTCGCTCGCCCCTCCGGCACACGCCGGCTGCGCCGCCGCGCGAACGCATCACTCAAACGCCGGAGGGCGGCGATGAACGGTTCCTGCTCGCGCCGGCTCAGCCGATCCCAGTCAGCCCAGAAGGAAGCGGTTTCGGCGTGCTTCAACCGTCGGCGGGCTTGCGCCGGGCGCTCGAGCTCCGGGACGAACGCGCGTCGCCGCTCTCGTTGACACGGTACCGCCCGGCCGCGTAAATGGAGCTCAGCCCTTCACTGCACCTGACGTCAGCCCCTGAATGAAATACCGCGAGAGCAAGCCGAACAACACCACCACGGGCACGGAGGCGACGACCGAGCCGGCCATAACCAGCCCCCAGTCCACTGAGTGCTCGGCGAAGAACGACTCGATCCCGACCGGGATCGTCCGCATCTCGGTGGAATTCATGAACGTGAGCGCGAAGAAGAACTCGTTCCAGGCGAGCAGGAAGACGTAGATCGCGGTCGCGGCGAGCCCCGGCAGCGAGAGCGGCAGCGTGACGCGCCAGAGCGCGCCGAGGCGCGAAGAGCCGTCGATCATCGCCGCCTCCTCGAGCTCGACCGGCACGGCGTTGAAGAAGCCGATCAACAGCCACGTCGAGATCGGCAGCCCGAACACGAGGTACGTCACGATCAGCGACCAGTAGGTGTTGGTCAGCGTCAGGCTCGTCCAGAGCATGAAAAGCGGAATGATCACGACCGCGACCGGGAAGAGCTGGATGAATAGGAACAGCGTCGAGAGCGTCCGGCTGCCCCTGAACGGGAAGCGCGAGAAGGCGTAGGCAGCCAGCGCGGCGAGCGTCAGTCCGATCACCGTGGTGGCCACCGCCACCACCAGGCTGTTCTGGAACCACGTGGGGAACTGGCCCTGGAAGAGGCGAACGAAGTTGCCAAGCGTCGGCGCCGTCGGCACCCACAGCGGCGGGATCGTGAAGAGCTGATCCTGCGTCTTCACGGAGGAGGCGAGCAGCCAGTAGAACGGGAACAGGACGACGGCCGTGAAGAGCGCGAGCACCGCGTAAAAGAGCAGGCCCGCGAGGCGCCGGGTGGCCGAGCGTGTCATGCGTCCCGGCTCCGCAGGCGGAGGGCGCGCGCGTAGACCAGGATCGCGATCGCCATCACGACGGCGAAGAAGGTCGCAAGCGCGGCCGCCTCACCGAAACGGGTGAACTTGAACGCGTTCTCCCAGATGAAGATCGGCAGGATCTTGGTCGAGTCGACCGGCCCGCCCTCGGTCATCGCGTAGATCAGCGTGAAGTTGTTGAAGTTCCCGACGAAGGAGAGGATCGAGGTGATCGTTAGCACGATCCGCAGGTTCGGCAGCGTGACGTAGCAGAGGAGCTGCCAGCCGCGCGCGCCGTCGACCCGCGCCGCTTCGTAGATCTCCGGGTCGATCGCCTGCATCCCGGCCAGGATCATCGTCATCCAGAACGGGAAGCCGCGCCAGACGTTGGCGGCGATCACGGCCCAGAGCGCCGTGTTGGGGTCGCCGAGCCAGTTCTCCTTCGGCGGGAAGAGGCCGAGCGGCTCGAGCAGCTGGTTCACGACGCCGAACTCGGCGTGGTAGAGCCACCGCCAGATCACCGCCGTCACGACCGGCGGCATCACCCACGGCACGAGCAGCAGCGCGCGGAAGACCCCGCGGCCGCGGAAGGGCCGGTTGAGCGCGACCGCGACCGCGCCGCCCAGCACCGCCTCGCCCAGCACCGAGCCGAGCGTCCAGGTGAGCGAGATGCGCAGCACCATCCCGAACTGCGGGATCGCGAAGACGGTCCGGTAGTTCTGCAGCCCGACGAACGGCCGGGACTGCGACATCAACGTGTCCTCGTGGAACGAGATCCAGACGCCGTCGACGAACGGGTAGAGCAGCACGAGCGCCAGGACGCAGAGTGCCGGCGCGACGAGGAGGTAGGGGTAGAGCTGGCGGTAGGTGACCCACCGGCCGCGCGGGACGACCGGCGCGGGCGCGCTCACACTGTCAGGCAGCCGCACCCGCTGCCGGCGTCGGACGAGGCGTACTTCGGCAGGATGCGGGTGTTCACGTCCTGCGCGAACGTCTTGCCGGCCTGCTCGGCGGTCTGCTGGCCGAGCAGCATCGACTGAAGCAACTTGTAGAGCGCAGTGCCGATCTCGGCGCCGGCCGCCATCGTCGGGACCGGCGCCCGTGCGAACGGCATGGTCTGCCAGTACGGGTCGTACCAGGGATCGTTGAACGGCTTGAACTTGGTCGACGACGCCCGGGTCGGCATCGAGCTGGCCGCCTCCTGGGCGATGTTCTCGGGTGTGTGGTAGTGGGCGAGCAGCTTCTTGGCGGCGTCCTGCACCTTGCTAGCGCTCCAGATCGACTGGAGCCAGCCGCCCTGGCAGGTGCCGGGGTGCTTGTCC
>Ga0070741_10020056_pt1 | contig 10602 bp, 7 predicted proteins | sample Coa_R1_4_FD_66440 | JGI IMG/M metagenome (GOLD analysis project Ga0070741, IMG submission 66440) | Surface soil microbial communities from Centralia Pennsylvania, which are recovering from an underground coalmine fire - Coalmine... | ecosystem: Environmental > Terrestrial > Soil > Unclassified ... | reverse complement strand
TCCGGTGAACGCCTGCCTGACCTGCCACAGCGAGCAGGCCGCCCAGATGAAAAAGGCTCACCTGCATCAGCCGGCAGCGGTGCAAGGCTGCGCCACGTGTCACGAGCCCCACGGCGGCGAGAACCAGCACCTGTTGCGCGCGGCCAGTCCGAATCAACTGTGCCTGGAATGCCATGGGCCGGAGGCCAATCCGAAAAAGCTGGAGAGCGAGCATCTGGTCAGTATTTTCAACGGCTCCGTGAAACTGCCCGAAGATTACTTCCGCAAGGTGACCGTGCTTCCCCTGAAATACGGGCGCGGGCACCCCACGGATCGGCACCCGGTCACCGACGTGATGGATCCGTCTGATGTGACCAAGGTTCTGAAGGCGGTCAACTGCTTGTCCTGCCACCAGCCGCATTCCTCGGCGCAGGCAAGTCTCTTGATCAAAGATCAATCGAACAATATGGCCTTCTGCATGACGTGCCATACGGGCTTCTCGAGGTAGGGAGAGATACCGATGTCGAAAGCGATGCCCAAAGCGGCGAGGGTGATGGCGGGAGTCGTGATGTTGCTGACTCTGGCCATTCCGGCGGCGCTCTATGCCGGGGGCAAGAAGAAGAAGGAAGAACCGCCCAAGCAGCCCAACATCCTCGACGTTCTGGATTACTCCAAAATCGTTTGGCCCAATCCGCCGGCCGTGACCCGGATCAAGTACTTGAACTACTTCTGCTGCGACAAGTTTGAGGTCGCTCCAGAGAAGAAAAAAAATTCCTGGATGGACCGCATGGCGGGGGGCGAAAGCCAGCAGCAGAAGCAGGCGCTGAAGCCGCTGTTCGCCCTGTGGACGCCGTACGGCCTGGCGGAAGATTCCAAAGGGAACTTGTACGTGGCCGACGGCAAGGTGGGAGCGGTATTCGTATTCAACACCGAAACCAAAGAACTCCGCATGATCAAGCACGGGGTGCAGGCGCGCTTCGGCGACATCATCGGACTAGCGATCGATGACTCCGACCGGCTCTTCGTTTCCGACACCAAGCTGCACCGCATCCTGGTTTTTGACAAAGACCACAAGGTCGAAGGCACGATCGCACAAGGTTTAGTCGATCCCGGCGGCATGGTCGTGGATAACGAGAACAGGTTTCTCTACGTGGCGGACGCGGCCCAGGACCTGGTGCTGGTCTTCGACGCGGACAAGCTGACGTTCATACGCAAGATCGGGACGGCGGGGAAGAACCACACGTTGACCGATTCCGGCCAGTTCTCGGTGCCCACCAACGTGGCGCTCGATGCGGACAACAATCTCTACGTTTCCGACACTTACAACGACCGGATCGAAGTCTTCGATGCGGATGGCAACTTCATCCGCCAGTTCGGTAAGGCGGGAGACCGCCCGGGAAAATTCACCCGGCCCAAGGGCATCGCCATCGACGTCGACGGCCATGTGTGGGTCGCCGATGCGGTCCAGGACCGGGTGCAGTGCTTTACGCCCGAAGGCGATTTGCTGATCTGGATGGGCGGCCACGGAACACTTCCCGGGCAATTCCGGACTTTGGCGGGGCTTTACATCGACAAGAACAACCGGATTTTCACCTCCGAGCAGTATCCCGGGAGGGTGCAGATGTTCCGCTACTTCACCGACGAAGAGGCCAGAGCGGAACTGGCGCGGCGCCAGGAAGCCGAGAAGGGAAAGTCCAATGGGGCGAAGCCGACGAGTAACGCAGCGGCTGCAAGTTCTGCGGCACAAAAGCCGCAATAGGGTTTGGACGTCCGCGGACGGCCAAAGGGAGTCTGGACTAATACACCGGCTCCGCATTGATAGCGGTAGCAGTAGCTGTAGCAGTAACAGCTGTTACAAACAGGAGGTCTTTAAACCTTTATGCGAAAGATGATGTTGTTGATGCTGGTAGTCCTGTTCGCGGTAGGGTTTGCGGCAGCGCAGACCTACAGCGGAAACAGTGTGGGGGGGCTAAAGGGGATGGATGTCCTCGGCGCCCACAATAATGGCGGCCGCGGTTGCGCGGGATGCCATGCTCCGCACAGCGGCGCAGCGGGCGGCGGCGGCAACGCAGCCAGCAACGGCGCAGCCTTCAACGATCCACTCTCCGGCAGCAACGCGCTGTTCGGACAAGACGTTACTCCTCTGTACGGCACTTCGCTGACGTTCGGCGGCGGATATGTAGAAGCCCTGCCGGCTGAGGCTGCTGCCTATACCACCAACGAGGAAGAACTGCGCGGAATCATGTTCTGCCTCGCCTGCCATGACGGCCAGATCGCAAAAGGCCAGATGATGCAGGGAACGTCCTGGGAGCAGGCGCGCGGTATCCTGCCCACCGGCGTTTACGGAACGCGGGGAATCCCCACGCTCCTCGGCAACGATAACAACAATGGCAACACCTCCGGTTATGGCAACGATCACCCGGTGGGCACGCAGGCTACGCTGGGCAGACTCCGCCTGGTGACCAGCAATGCCACCACCTCTCCCTTGACCGTGGTGATAGCCAACGGGGCGATCAACAGCATTACCCCGACCGCCGGCACCACCTATGCCGCCTTTGCCGCCAACTACGGTTATCCGGCGATCGCCGGCAGCCCGTGGTCATGGGGCGTGGTTCTGCCGGATGGCGACACCAATCCGGCGGACGCGTTCATCACCTGCACCACCTGCCACAACCAGCACGTGATGTACATCTATCAACCGCCGCGATTCAAGCAGGCCGCGACCGCCATCGTCAACAACAACAATGGGAATGGCTACCCGACCTACTTCTTCATCAACGCTCCTTACAACCCGGGCACGGGCAATACCAACCCGACGCTCGCTGCTTCGACCACCCAGTTCTGCCGTCAATGCCACTTCAACGAGGCGAACGAGGCGTTCGGAGTCAACAACGTTGCAACGCAGTTCTAATTTGTGCCAATGGGGGAGGAGCCTACTCTCCTCCCCCAGATTTTCGAGCGTGAGCGGAGGCAGGAAATGAAAGTCGAATTCAAGCACCGGATCATGACCAGCGCGGCGTTGCTGGCTATGACGGTGTCGTGTGGAGCGCAGGTAGTTGCTTCCCACGCTCCCAGCATCAGCACGGGTCCGGCGGCAGCATCGCCCGCGCCGCTGGCGGGAATTCCGGTGGCGCGGGTCAACGGGGCGGTCCTGACCGACCGCGATCTGGCGCGCGAGATCCAGGCAATTTTCCCTTACGCCCAAACCCACAACGGCGTCCCCAAGAGCATGGAGCCGGAGGTGCGCAAGGGCGCCCTCGACATGATCATCTTCGAAGAGCTGCTGTACCAGGAAGCGCTGCGCCGCAAGATGACCGTCGCCCCGGCGCGCATGAAGAAGGCAGAGACCGAGTTTCGCAAGCAATTCGCCACCCAGGAGGAATTCAACCAGGTTCTGCAGATCGAGGTGCACGGTTCACGGCAGCTGATGCGCGAGAAGATCCGCCGCTCGCTGCTGATTGAAGATCTGCTGAAGAGCGACGTGGCAGACAAGGCAAGAGTTTCGGTTACCGAAGCGCGCGCCTACTACAGCGCCAACCAGAAGAAGTTCCAGCATTCGGAGATGTTCAGCCTGCAGACCATCTCGATCATTCCTCCGGCCAATGCCAATCCGGAAATCCAGAAGGAAGCGCGCCAACACGCCGATGATGCGGCGAAGCGGGCGAAAGCGACCAGGTCCTATCAGGAATTCGGACTGCTGGCCGAAAAAGTTTCCGACGACGACTGGCACGTCAAGATGGGCGACCGCAAGGCGGTCGAAGCCGATAAGCTTCCACCCCCGGTGGTAAAAGCCGCGCGGGCCATGAAGCCGGGAGAGGTAAGCGATCTTATCCAGCTGGGTACGGCGTACACGCTGTTCCGGCTCAATGCGCACACTCCCGCCGGAATCTCCCCCTTTGCCGAAGTGAAAGCGAAGCTGATCACAGACTTGCAGAAACAGAAAAACGAGCAGCTCCGGAAGGAGTTGAGCAAGCGACTGAAGAAGACCGCCAAGATCGAGGTGCTGTGAATTGCCGCGCCAATACGCCGCGTGAGTTGAAGCCGCTCTACAACGCAAGGGTAGAGATCAGGTGGACGATGTGGGGAAGCTGGACTCGCAACTTGGCGTGGTGGCTGGCAGGGTTTCTGCTGACGGCACTGCCGGCGGCCGCCCAGTTGGAAGTGGGCGACAACTGGCGCATGAGCCTGAGCGGGGACATTGGTTACAACTACCAGGGGAACATCAACCAGGGCGTTTCCGGGCACAGCATGGGCTTCAGCGGCGATGCCAATCTGAACGGAAGCTTTTACAATCCTAATTTCCTGAACTTCAACGTGCAGCCATACTACGGCCGCACGCAATCCAACTCCGTCTTCGGCTCGCTGACTGATAGCCGTGGAGTCAACGGCAATGTGAATCTGTTCAGCGGCAGCCACTTTCCGGGGTCTTTCAATTACAGCAAGGGAATAAACAGCACGGGACAATTCGGGATCCCCGGATCACAAATTGGATTGGCCACGCACGGAGACTATCAGGGGCTGGCGCTGACCTGGAGCGAACTGCTGCCGAACATGCCCACCCTGACCGCGAGTTACGCCATTAACGACGGCACGTCGTCCATTTTCGGCACACAGGGGAAAAACACGCAAAATGACCGCTCGTTGACTCTGCTCTCGACCTACGGCGTGTGGGGGTACCGTTTATCCGGAGGCTACACTCACCGAAACGTCAATTCCAATTTCACGGAATTTCTGGGGGGAGGCACGGCGCCGGTGACCACAGACGCCGGTAATGACGGCTATCAGTTCGCCGCGATGCACTCCTTCCCGCTGCAAGGCTCCTACAGTTTTTCCTGGAACCGGTCCATATACAACTATGACTACCATGACTCGTACCGTTCCACGAGTTCGGGTACTTCCGATACGATCAACGCCAATCTGGTGTTTCGCCCGGCGCGCAAGCTGAGCGTGTCCCTGAATAGCAACTTCAACAACAGCCTTCTGGGGGACGTCCCCGAAACCGTTTTAAGCACCGGACAGGTGATCAATACGCTCAAGTTCGGTTCATTCCGGAATTTACTGATGGGGGCGAATGCGAATTACCAGCTCATTCCGAATCTGAATTTGCAGGGCGTGGTCAACCACGAACGGCAGTACTTCATGGGTAGAACCTATGAGGCGACGCAATTCGGCGGCAGCGCGAACTACAATCTGCAACACCGGCTCCTGGGGTCGCTGTGGTTCTCGTTCGGCGCGTTCGACACCGCGAACCAGGAAGGCAACTCGGCGCTGGGCTTTGTAGGCAATCTGAATTTTGCCCGCAAATTCTCGGGCTGGGAAGTGGACACCAACGCCAGCTACTCGCAAAATGTGCAGACCATGATCCTGCTGTATACGACTTCGTCCATCGGTTATGTGGGAAACATCCGCCGCCGGCTGGGCAACCGGATCTTCTGGATGGCGGGTTTTGGCGGGTCGCACAGCGCCCTGACCGCGCAGCCGGGATCTTCCAGCAGTTCCCAGCGATGGTCCAGCACGTTTACCTATCATTCGTACAGCTTTAACGGGTTCTTCTCCAAGTCGGATGGAGCGGCCGCGTTTACCAGTACCGGCCTGGTTCCAGTGCCCAACGGGTTGCCGCCCTCGCTGTTTGCGCCGGGAGCGGTCATCGAGTATGGATCGCAAGCCTGGGGAGTGAATGCCAGTACGGTTTTCATGCGGCGGCTTACCGTGAGCGCCGCTTACGCGAACAGCGAGGGCAGCACCGTGGACCCGCTGTTGCGAACCTTTACCAGCAATCAGCTTTACAACGTGATTTTCCAGTACCGGTTGCGCAAAATCTTCATCAATGGAGGGTACACCCAGCTTCACCAGGATGTGGGCACGGTGGGAAGCGTTCCGGTGAACGTCAGAACCTACTATATTGGAATCTCGAGATGGTTCAACTTCTTCTGATTTTCGGGAAGAGGACATTTCTGCGCGGGGGAATGCGGTGCGCAGGGATTCTTCTCCTCCTTATCGCGCCAGCCTTCGGGTCGAAGGTGCGCAAGGAGAAGACGGCGGAGCCTCCGCCGCCGGACCTGCTGCTGGAGGGCGGGCGCAAGCTGCATTGGGAGCGCAGTTTCAGCTCCGAGAAGGAGATGGAGAAACGCGGGTTCTTCAGCAAACTGGTGGACGTGGTTATCGGCGAAGCGGAGCATCCCCGCCTGGTCCGGCCCTACAGTATCGCGGTAGATTCTCGCGGACGAGCCATCGTCACCGACCCGGGCGCGAACGGGATCCACATCTTCGATCTGGAAGGGCATAAATACAAATTCATCGAGCGGCGCGATAAGGACAAAGATCCGATGCGCTCGCCGCAGTGCATTGCTCTGGATGCCCAGGATAACTTCTACGTCACCGATTCCGAGTCGGGAAAGATTTTTGTTTTCGATTCCAACGGAAAATTCCGGCGCACGATCGGCAGCCTCAAGGGCGGGGAAGGAATGTTCAAGCGTCCGACGGGAATTGCGGTCGACTCTGCCGCGGACCGGATTTATGTCACCGACACGCTGCGGGACAAAATCTTCATGCTCGATATGAACGGCAGCGTGCTGCAGACCATCGGGAAAAAAGGCACGGGCCAGGCAGAATTCAACGTGCCCACCGAAGTGGTGGTGCGCAATCGCAACCTGTTTGTCGTGGATGCGATGAACTTCAGGGTGCAGTTCCTGGACCGTTCCGGCGCATTTGAGGCTGCGGTCGGGCAGATTGGGGACTATTCGGGCTCGATGTTCCGGCCGAAGGGAATCGCCGTCGATTCCGAGGACCACCTTTACGTGGTCGACGGACTGTGGGGCGTAGTGCAGGTGTTCGACGAACAAGGCCGTCTGCTCTATTACTTCGGCACCCGGGGAACCCGCAACGGCGAATTCCAGCTGCCCGCGGGATTATTCATCGATCATGAGGACCGGATCTTCGTCGTCGACTCCTTTAACCGGCGGGTGCAGGTCTATCGCTATTACGGCTTGCCTAAGCAGGCTTCGGGAGGACGGCCATGAAGCGGTTGGGCCTGATCCTGTGGCTGCTGCTGCCGGGAATGCTGGCGCAGGCGCAGATTGTAACCACCGGCCAGGAGGTTCTGGGATCACATAATCTCTCCACCAGCGGCACCGGGCCGGTCAAAGGGCAGGCTGATGCGTGCCTGTATTGCCATGCGCCTCACTCGGGAGTGGGAGTCCCCAATGCCGCGCTATGGAGCCAGACGCTCTCGGTCCAAACCTACACGGCGTACTCCAGCACGACGCTGAAAAACGCGCCGGTGCAGCCCACGCTCGGCGGGTCCAGCAGCCTCTGCCTGAGTTGCCACGACGGCACGGTGGCGGTGGGCCAGACGCAGCCTTACGGCGCGCTCACCATGACCGGCAGCATGAGCCCCGCGGATGCGTTCGGAGCGGGCCTGCAGGGATCGCACCCGTTCAGCCTCAAACTGCCGATGGTGGATGCGCCCGATCTGCAGGTCTCTCTCACGAGCACCCATACGACAGCCGACCCCACCAAAGCGGTGAGCCTGATCAACAATAATGTGGAGTGCACCAGTTGCCATTCGCCGCACGTGCAGGCCATCGATAAGCTTTCGCAGAATTTCCTGGTGCGCGACAGCTCCAATGGGCAAATGTGCCTGGCCTGCCATTCGACCGATCCGCGGACGGTGGGCGGGCAGAACAATCCCCTGGCGCAATGGACCGGCAGTATCCATGCGCAGGCGGGGAACAAGATCGCGAACGCCCCCGTGCTGGGAAGTTATCCCAATGTTGCTCAGAACGCCTGCATTTCGTGTCATATGCCGCACAATTCGCTAGCCGGGCCGCGCCTGCTCCGCGGGCCGGTTCCTACCGTGCCGAACATGGACGCGTCCACCCAGAACTGCATGACCTGCCATAGCGGCGGTTCGAATATCACTCCGGCAATTCCCAATGTGTATGCAGAGTTCGCCAAGATCGCGCATCCCTATCCCGCGGGAACGAATACACATGACAACAACGAGGCCGCGCTGCTGAACAACAATCGCCACGCTACCTGTGTGGACTGCCACAGCCCGCACGCCGCGCAGCAGGTCGCGGGCTTCACTTCGCCCCTCCCGCCCGCGGCGCGCGGGTCGCAAAATGGCGTGCTGGGCGTGAGCGGCACCGACGGCACGACCGTGCTGAATCCGGCCGTGAACCAGTACGAGAATTGTTTGCGCTGCCATGGCACCAGCAGCGGCAAGCAGTCGGTGGCGGCGTTTGGATATCTGCCGACAAGAGCGGTGGCGGCCGCGGATCCGTTGAACATCATTCCGCAGTTCACGCCAACCGCCACTTCCAGCCATCCCGTGATGCACGATCGCAGCAGCGCTCTGCTGCAACCCAGCCTGCTGGGTTACATGCTCAATCTGGACGGCAGGACGCAGGGCCGCGCCATGGGCGTACGCCTTCTCTGCACCGACTGCCACAACAGTGACGACAATCGCGAGTTCGGTGGCCCCGGGCCAAACGGCCCGCACGGGTCCCAGTACCTGCACCTGCTGGAGCGGCGCTACGAGTTCAGCCAGGTCGCGCCCGGGGCGGCCCCGGGGACGGCGATCCAGAATCTGTTTCCTACCCCAATTCTCGATCCCGCCGCCAGTGGTCCCTATTCGCTTTGCGCCAAGTGCCACGATCTGAACCAGGTCATTTCCAACACCAGTTTCAGCGAGCACGCGGAGCACATCAATGAAGGCTTCTCCTGTTCCACTTGCCATACCGCTCACGGCATGGGCGCGATTTCAGCGGGTATTTCGGGCGAGCGCATGGTGAACTTCGATATCAACGTGGTGGCGCCCAACGGAACCAATCCGATCTCCTACAGCAAGGCCACGAACTCCTGCAGCCTGACCTGCCACGGCCACGCTCACACGCTGCTCGGCGCAACCGCGCAGAAGGCAGTCCGGACGCTGAAGTAGAATCAGCGGGTGTCGGATCATTCCCCAAGGGGATAGTTCCCCCGCCGAGATAAGTGCATCGCCCAATGAGTATCCTATCCACGCTCGCTGAAAGGAAACGTGCGGCGGGCGAGCACTCCAGGGCCGTTTGGATTTCGGCAGGGCGAGTCCTTGCAATGACGATCCTGCTGGGCGCGGCAGCGCTCCACGAAGCCGTGCACCTGAGCGCGCTTTCCAATGCCGGGGTATGGCTGCATTTGCGAACCGGGCTATGGATGCTGCATAGCCACTCGATTCCGCGCGACGGCCTGTTCTCGCAATTTTCCAGCTTGCCGTGGCTGGATTCCAGCTGGGGGGCCGACGTCCTTCTGGCGATAGCTTACAGGCTGTTCGGATTGCATTCGATCCCCTTGCTGCTGATGCTTCTCAAGGTAGCATTGGGGGCGGTTACTTTTCTGTTGGCCCGAGCGGGGAAAGCAAATTTTTGGATGGCCGTTCTGCTCTCCGCGCTGGGGCAGTACGTCATCCCCCTGACGCAGTTCCTGCCTTATTCCATCTCGATAGTGTTCTTTGGCGCCGAACTGCTGCTGCTGGAACGCAGTCGGCGGACGGGCAGCCTGCGGCCGCTGTACTGGCTGCCGGCTCTTTTTGTGTTGTGGGCGAATCTGCACGCTCTGTTTGTCAGCGGATTCATGCTCCTGCTCCTTTTTCTGGTTTCCATCTGGCTGGAGGGCGCTCTACACAGCTCCGGCGCAAGCTGGCTTGACCACCAGATCCGGCCGCTGCCGCTGAAGAGGATCGCCGCGGTGAGCGCCGCCTGTCTGCTGGCGATACTGGCGAATCCTTACACCTTTCATTTGTTCGGCGCGGCGTACAACACGCTCTACCCCGATGTGGCATTCCAGTATTTCTCGGAGATGCGCGCCATGTCCTTCCGCCACCCGCAAGACTATGCGCTGATGCTTGTGGTGATGGCGGCATTTCTCGCTTTAGGAAGAGGACGCTCGCTGCGAATCTTCGAATCTCTGGCGCTCATCACAGGGACGCTGGTGGCCTTCAGGATTCAGCGGGAGGCATGGATGGCGGTGCTGCCGGCCATCGCCGTCCTTGCCGACGGCTTCCGTTTCCAGGAGCGCGGCTGGAAATCCACGGGCGAAACGGGGTGGCGGTGGGAAAAGCCGCTGATCGGCGCCCTGGTCTCCGTAATCCTGGCGATGGCAGCGTTTCGACTGCCGCATCAGGCATCGTTCATGGATGGCATCAGCCGGAATTTCCCGGTGCAGGCCTGCGACTATATTCGCCAGAATCGCTTGCCTCAGCCCTTGTTCAACGAGTATTCGTGGGGCAGCTTTCTGACGTGGTACCTGCCGGAATATCCGGTAGCGATTGATAACCGCGTGGAAATGTACGGTAACGAGATTACGGAAAGCTATTTCAAGGTGATCGCCGGGGGTGTGCGCCTCGAGGCCAATCCGGCGCTCGCGGGGGCGCAAACCCTGTTGCTGCAGAAGCAATCGGGAATGGTCAAGGCGCTGACTACTCTTCCCGCGCTGAGTTCACAGTATCGCCTGGCCTACAGCGACGAGGTCGCAGCCGTATTCGTACGGCAACCTTGAAATCAGTTCCGGGCCAGGACGGTGGCGACGTCATCGCGGTAAATCACGCGGAAGCGGCGGTCGGTGGGCAGAAGCTTGGCGAGCGGA
>Ga0070741_10020055_pt1 | contig 10602 bp, 12 predicted proteins | sample Coa_R1_4_FD_66440 | JGI IMG/M metagenome (GOLD analysis project Ga0070741, IMG submission 66440) | Surface soil microbial communities from Centralia Pennsylvania, which are recovering from an underground coalmine fire - Coalmine... | ecosystem: Environmental > Terrestrial > Soil > Unclassified ... | reverse complement strand
CTCCTCTGGATCACGCTCGCGATGGTCGGCGCACGCTCGCTCGCGATGGCGCTGAACCGGCTCGTCGACGCGGGCATCGACGCGCGCAACCCGCGCACGGCGGCACGCGAGCTGCCGAGCGGGCAGCTGAGCGTCCCGCAGGTCGTCCTCTTCTGCGCGGCCTCGCTCGCGCTCTTCCTCGTCGCCGTGTGGCAGCTCGCGCCGAAGACGCACTGGCTCTGGCCGATCCCCGTGGCCGCCTTCGTCGTCTATCCGTACCTGAAGCGCTTCACGTGGCTCTGCCACGCGTGGCTCGGCGCCGTCGACGGGCTCGCGCCGCTCGGCGCCTGGGTCGCGATCACGAACCATCTGCCGTGGCAGGCCTGGCTCCTCGGCGCGGCGGTCGCCCTCTGGGTCGGCGGCTTCGACCTCTTCTACGCGCTCTTCGACGCCGACGTCGATCGCGCGCAGGGACTGCACTCGGTCGTCACGCGCTTCGGCGTTCGCGGCGCGTTCGCCGGCGCCCGCGTCGCGCACGCGGCGACGGTCGCGTGTCTCGTCGCCGCCGGGCTCGGTCTCTCGGTCGGCCTCCTCTACTGGCTCGGCGTCGCCGCGGTCGCCGTGCTCCTCGTCTACGAGCACTCGCTCGTCCGGCCCGCCGACCTGCGCCGGCTCGACGCGGCCTTCTTCACGATGAACGGCGTGATCAGCGTCGTCTTCGCGGCGTTCGTGATCGCGGACGCAGTCAGCTGACGATGATCGAGGCGCGCAGGCTCGGCCGGTCGTTCGGCGAGAAGCGGGTCCTGCGCGGTGTCGACCTCGACGTGCCCGGCGGAGGCTTCGCCGTCGTCACCGGGCCCAACGGCTCCGGCAAGACGACGCTGCTGCGCATCTGTGCGGGGCTCGCGATACCGACGGAGGGCGAGCTGCGCGTCGACGTCGAGCGCGCACGTGTCGGCTTCCTCGCACACGACCCGCTCGTCTACCGCGAGCTCACGGCGCTCGAGAACCTCGACCTCTACGGGCGCCTGTACCACGTACACGAGCGGCGCGAGCGGATCGGCATGCTGCTCGAGCGCTTCGGCTTGTGGGGGGTGCGGCACGACCGGGTCGCGTCGTACTCGCGCGGCATGACGCAGCGGCTCGCGCTCTGCCGCGTGCTGCTGCACGATCCGACCCTACTCGTGCTCGACGAGCCGTACACCGCGCTCGACGCGCAGGGCGCGGAGCTGCTCGACGTGCAGCTCGCCGAGCTGCACGGCAATCGGACGTTCCTCGTCTCGACGCACGATCCGCAACGCGTCGAGCGATTCGCAACCGTGCGGCTCGCGCTCGCATGACCTACGTCGCAGACGTCCGCGCCCTCGCGCGCAAGGACCTGCTGCTCGAGCTGCGCGCGCGCGACACGCTGCCCGCGATGCTGCTCTTCGTCGTCGCGATCTTCGTCGTCTTCCACTTCGCGTTGCCGGCGCACTCGTCCGAGCGCGCAGCGCGCGGACTGCTCTGGGTCGCGATCGTCTTCACCGCGCTGCTCGCCCTCGGGCGTGCGTTCGTGCCGGAGCGCGAGCAGAAGACGTTCGACGCGCTCGTGCTCGCGCCGTGCGACCGCAGCGCCATCTGGGTCGCGAAGTCGCTCGCGACGCTCGCGTTCCTCGCCGCCGCCGAGGTCGTCGCGCTGCCGCTCTTCGCGCTCTTCTTCCACGGCCTCGACGGCGCGACGATCGCCGCATTCGCGCTCGCCGATCTCGGCATCTGCGCCGTGGGGACGTTCGTCGGCGCGATGGCCGTCGCGACGCGCGCCCGCGACCTGCTACTGCCGCTGCTCTTCCTGCCCCTCGCGCTGCCGATCGTGATCGGCGGAGTCGGCGCCTCGATCGTCGCCGGCCCAGGCCGCTATCTCGCATTCCTCGGGCTCTACGACCTGCTCTTCGCCCTCGTCTGCTGGGCGGCGTTCGAGTACGTCGTCACCGAGTGAGCCGGGCGGGGCACAATTCCCGTCTGATGGCCCGGATTCCCCTGCCGGCGCTCGCGGCCGCCGCGTTCGGCCTCGTCACGACCGCGCTCGCGCTCGTCTTCTTCGTCGCGCCCACCGACGCCGACCAGGGCTTCTCGCAGCGGATCTTCTACTTCCACGTGTCGATCGCGTTCACGGCGTACGCGTGCTTCATCGGCGGCGCGTGGAAGGCGCTCGTGCATCTCTGGAAGCGCGACCCGCGCGCCGACCTCGAGAGCTACGTCGCGGTGCACCAGGGCGTGATCTTCGGCGCGCTCGTGCTGCTCACCGGCTCGATCTGGGCGAAGATCTCGTGGGGCCACTGGTGGCTCTGGAGCGAGAACCAGCTCGTGCTCTTCCTCGTCCTCTTCCTCTTCTACTGCGCGTACTTCATGCTTCGCTTCTCGGTGGAGGACGGCCCGCAGCGCGCGAACCTCTCGGCGGTGTACGCGCTCTTCGGCGTGATCCTCATCCCCGTGAGCTTCCTCGCGATCCGGCTCGCGCAGCGCTTCATCCATCCCGTCGTCTTCACGCTGCACGGTCCGAACTTCGGCGGCTGGATCCTCGCCACGTACTGCGTCGCGCAGGTGGCGATGCTCGTGCTCGCGTACACCCTGTATCGCGTCGAGCTCGCCGGCAAGCGGCTCGACCGCCGGCTGCGCGACCTGCGGAGGGCATACGCATGACGACCGCCGAGACCTATGTCACCGCCGCATACTGCGTCGTCTTCGGGCTCGTGCTGCTGTACGTCGTGATCATCGCGCTGAAGCTGCAGCGGCTCGAGCGCGAGGTGGACGAGCTCGCGCACCGGCCCGAGCCGGCGCACGAGGACGAGCGGGAGCCGGCGCGCGTTGGCTGAGCTTCTCTTCTGGCCGGCGCTCCTGCTGTACGGCGAGGCCGCGGTCGGCTACTTCGGCGACGCGCGGCGGCCCGGCTCCGCGGGACGCGCTGCCACCTGGGGCGTGCGGCTCGGCTGGCTCGTGCAGACGGCGCTCCTCGTCCTGCAGGCCGTGCGCGAGGACGGCTTCCCCTGGTCGACGTGGGCCGGCTCGCTCAACCTGTTCGTCTGGCTCGTCGTCGGCGCGTACCTGATCTGGGGCTGCCGCGGCGCGTACCGGCTGCTCGGCCTCGCGGTGATGCCGCTCGCCGCCGCCCTGCTCGTCGTCGCGCGCGCGGGCGGCGGCACCTCGGCGGGCGCGCGCGCCGGCAGTCCCGATTCGACGGCGTTCCTCGTCCTCCACGTCGGGCTCGTCCTCGCCGCGTTCGCCGGGTTCACGCTCGCCGCCGCGCTCTCGGCCCTCTACCTGTGGCAGGAGCGACGGCTGAAGCGGCGCGCGGCGACGATCCTGCGCCGGCCCGCGCCGTCGCTCGCCACGCTCGACCGGCTCGCGGCCCGCACGGTCGCCGTGTCGCTCCCCGCGCTGACGCTCGGGATCGTCGTCGGCCTCGTGCGGCTCGTTGCGCGCGGCGACCGCGTCGACGCGCTCGTCGTCGCGACCGCCGTCACGTGGCTCGTCTGGTGCGCGTACCTCGGGCTGCGGCTCGCCGGCTGGTCGGGCCGCCGCGCCGCGTACGTCGCGCTCGCCGGCTTCGTCCTCGTCGTCCTCGTCCGGCTCGCGCTGCCGGTGAGCCACTTCACGTGATGCGGCTCGTCCTCGTCGGCACGTCGCACCATCATGCGCCGGTCGAGCTGCGCGAGCGCGTCGCGCTGGACGGCGAGCAGGCCGCCGAGCTCGCGCGGCGGCTCGGCGAGGCCGTCGTGCTCTCCACGTGCAACCGCACGGAGCTCTACGTCGCCGGGGAGGATGCCGACGCCGCCGAGGCGCACGCCGTCGCGGAGCTCGCGGCGCTCGAGCCGGACGTCGAGCGCGCGCTCTACCGGCTGCGCGACCAGGCGGCGGTGCTCCACCTCTTCCGCGTCGCCGCCGGGCTCGACTCGCTCGTGCCCGGCGAGGGCGAGATCCTCGGCCAGGTGCGCGCGGCGCACGAGCTCGGCACGCCCGGCTATCTGCTCGACCGGGTCTTCCGGCAGGCCCTCCACGCCGGCCGCAAGGTGCGCGCGCAGACGGCGATCGGCGAGAGCCCGGCATCGGTCTCGTCGGCGGCCGCCGCGCTCGCGGAGCAGGTGTTCGGCTCGCTCGAGGGCCGGCGCATCCTCCTGATCGGCGCGGGCAAGGTCGGCGAGCAGGCGTCGCGCAGCCTCCGCTCGCGCGGTGCCGAGATCGTGCTCGCCGCGAACAGCAGGACGGATCGCGACGCGCTCGAGGCGGAGCTCGCGCGCGCGGACGTCGTCGTCTCGTCGACGAGCTCGCGCGGGCTCGTGCTCGACGCGGCGACGGTCGAGCGCACGCGCAGCGGCAGACAGCGGCTCTTCGTCGACCTCGCCGTGCCGCGCGACCTCGATCCCGCCATCCACGGGCTCGACGGCTGCTACCTCTACGACATCGACGACCTCGAGGCGATCGTCTCCGAGACGCTCGCCGGCCGCCGCGGCGAGTCGGCGCGCGCCGAGGCGATCGTCGCGGTCGAGGCGGAGAAGTTCCACGAATGGCACGCGTCGCTCGACGTCGTGCCCGCGATCGCGTCGCTGCGTGCACGCGCCGAGGAGATCCGCGAGGCAGAGCTGCGCAAGGCGGACGGCGCGCTCGGACGCCTCGACGACTCGCAACGCCGCGCGGTCGAGTCGCTCACCGCGCAGATCGTGAACAAGCTCCTGCATCTGCCGACGATCCGGATGAAGCAGGCGGCCGTGTCGGCCGACGGGGTGATCTATGCTGAGGCGGTGCGGCACCTCTTCGGTCTCGGCGAGGACGAGCGCTGAAAGCCGGCAACCCGACCGGCCGCCCGCTCCCGCTGCAGGTGCCGACGGCGTTCGTCCGTGTGCGCCCGCGCGGCGCGTCGTTCTGCGGCCAGCCCGTGCGGAAGCGGACGCGCTGTGCTGATTCGCGTCGGCAGCCGCGGCAGTAGGCTCGCGCTCACGCAGGCGGAGCTCGCGGCTTCGCGTCTGCGTGCGCCCGGAGTCGAGCTCGCGCTCGTGCCGATCACGACCGCCGGCGACCGCGACCGGACGAAGCCGTTCGGAGAGATCGGCTCGCGGGGCGTCTTCGTGAAGGAGCTGGAGGAGGCGCTGCTCGACGGGCGCATCGACGTCGCCGTCCACTCCGCGAAGGACATGACGTCGAGCGACCCGGAGGGGCTCGCGGTCGGCGCGTACCTCGAGCGCGACGACCCGCGCGACGCGCTCTGCGGCGCGGACGCGATCCGGCCCGGCATGCGCATCGGCACGGCCTCGGTGCGCCGTCGCGCGCAGCTGCTCGCGCTCGAGCCCTCGCTCTCGATCGAGCCGCTGCGCGGCAACATCGACACGCGCCTGCGCAAGCGCGGCGAGCGCGGCCTCGACGCGATCGTGCTCGCCGCCTGCGGGCTCGACCGGCTCGGGCTCGCGCACGAGATCGGAAAGCGGTTCGAGCCGGACGAGCTGCTCCCCGAGGCCGCGCAGGGCGCGCTCGCGCTGCAGGTGCGCACGGGCGAGGAGCACCTCGTCGCGGCCGCCGACCATGCCGAGACGCGCCGCCGCGCCGAGGCAGAGCGGGCCGCCGTCGCAGCCGTCGGCGGCGGCTGCCTCGCGCCGGTCGCGGCCTTCCACGACGGCGTCGTGCTAACCGGCCTCGTCGCCGCCGAAGACGGCTCGTGGCTCGAGCGGCGCACCGGCGACGACCCGGTCGCGCTCGGGCGCGAGCTCGCCTCGCTCGCCCGATGAGGATCGTCGTCACGCGTGCCGAGGCCCAGGCGGATCCGCTCGTCGCGCGGCTCGAGGCGCTCGGCCACGACGTCGTCCGCTGCCCGCTCATCCGCATCGAGCCGCTCGGCGACGAGCCGATCGACGCGTCGGCGTACGACTGGCTCGTCGTCACGAGCCCGAACGGCGCGCACGAGGTGGGCCGCCGGCTCGCCGGTGCGCCGGGACGGATCGCCGCGATCGGTCCAGGCACGGCGGAGGTGCTCGCAGCGTACGGCCGCGCGCCGGATCTCGTGCCGCGCGTCCACACGCAGGAAGGGCTCCGCGCGGAGCTCCCGGCCGGCCGCCTGCTGCTCGCGGCGGCCGAGGGCGCCCGGCGCGACGTGCTGGACGCCGACTTCCTGCCGCTCTACCGCACGATCGAGCTGCGCCCGCCGCCGCCCGACGGCGACGTCGCGATCGTCGCGTCGGCGTCGGCGGCACGCGCGCTCGCCGCAACCGGTGCGCGACTGCCCGTCGTCGCGATCGGCCCGCAGACGGCGGCCGAGGCGCGCGAGCACGGGCTCGAGGTCGCCGCCGTCGCGGAGTCGCACGACCTCGACGGGCTGCTGGACGTCATACAGTCGCTTCGATGAGCGCGTTCATCACGTTCCTCACCGACTTCGGCCTGGCGGACGACTTCGTCGGAACCTGCCACGGCGTGATGAAGCGCATCGCACCGGACGCGCAGATCATCGACATCACGCACGGCATCCGTCCCGGCCACGTGCTGCAGGCGGCGCTCATGCTCGCGAACACGCTGCCCTACATGCCTGCCGGAGTCCATCTCGCGGTCGTCGACCCCGGCGTCGGGACGGCAAGGCGGCCGCTCGTGCTGCGCGACGCCGAGGGCCGCCTCTACGTCGGTCCCGACAACGGCCTCCTGCTTCCGGCGGTGGAGCGGTTCGGCGGCGTCGCCGAGGCGCACGAGCTCGCGAACCCCGCGTACGCGCTCGATTCGGTCTCACGCACGTTCCACGGCCGCGATCTCTTCTCGCCGGCGGCGGCGCATCTCGCGCGCGGCGTCCCTCCCGGCGAGCTGGGGCCGCCGCTCGCCGCGGATGCCCTCGTCCGGCTCGAGCTGCCGGAGCCCGAGGTCGGTCAGGCTCTCGTCCGCGCCGTCGTGCTCGGCGTCGACCGCTTCGGGAACGTCGCGCTCAACCTCACGCGCGAGCATCTCGACGCCGCGGGCGTCGTGCCGGGCATGCGCGTCGAGCTCGCCGCGCGCGGCAGCCGCTACTACGCCGTCGCCGCCCGCACCTTCGCCGACGCGCCGCAGGGCGAGCTCATCCTCTACGAGGACAGCTACGGAAACGGCGCCGTCGCGGTCTCGCGGGGGAGCGCCGCCGCCCTGCTCGGCGTCGAGGAGGGCGGCGAGATCCTGGTGCGCATCGACGTCCCCTGAGCTAGGCTTCCGGGCCAAGGAGTTCGCGACACGGTCGCACCGGTCCGGACGCCCGGGAGCCCCCAACAACGCGTCAGCGTGATTGGGGGCTCCGTTGCGTGTCGGGCTAGATCCAGCTCACGTGGTCCTGCAGCAGCGGCACGAGGAAGTACAGCGCGAACGCCGCCGACACGCCCCACATCAGCGGATGCACGTCGCGCGTCCTCCCCTGCGTCGCGCGGATCAGGACGTATGCGATGAACCCGAAGCCGATGCCGTTCGTGATCGAGTAGCTGAACGGCATCAGCATGATCACGAGCGCCGCCGGCAGGCCGATCGCCAGATCGTGGAAGTCGATGCCGGCGATGCGGCCGCGCGTGCGCGCCGCGAGGCCCTCCTCGACCTCCGCCTCGTCCTCGGCCTCGGTCAGCTGGCTCACCATCAGGTAGCCGACGATGATCAGCGCAGCCGCCGTCGCCTGGGACGGGACCATGCCGATCAGCGGCGCGAAGAAGAGGAAGGGGATGAAGAGCGCCCCGGCGACGACCGAGACCCAGCCGGTGCGGCCGCCGGCGGCGACGCCCGAGCCGGACTCGATGTACGTCGTCGCGGACGAGGTCGACGAGGCGCCGCCCGCGATCGCGGCGAGCGAGTCGACGAGCAGCGGGCGCTTGATGTCCGGCATGTGGCCCTGCTCGTCGAGGTAGCCGGCAGGCTTGCCGACGCCGACGAGCGTCCCCATCGTGTCGAAGAAGTCCGACAGGAAGAGGGCGAACACCCAGACGAGCGCGGAGACGACGCCGAGCTTGCCGAAGGCGTGGAAGTCGAAGTTGCCGAAGAGCGACCAGTTGCCCCAGCCTGCGACGTGGTGCCAGCCGGGGAACGTCGCAGTCGACGTGCCGAACGCCTTGTGGCTCGTCGCGTGGTTCACGATCGTCGCGACGACGGTGGTGCCGATGATCCCGACGAACAGGTCGCCTCTGAAGCCGCGTGCGCGGAGCATGAGCGTGATCACGATTCCGACGAACGTCACGAAGATCGGCCACGTCGTGAAGCGGCCGAGCGTCACCGGCTCGCCGGAGCCGACGACGACGATGCCGGAGTTGTAGAGCCCGATGAACGCGATGAAGAGGCCGATGCCGATCGCGATCGCCTTCTTCAGCTCGAGCGGGATCGCCTTCATGATCTGCTCGCGCAGCCCCGTCAAAACGAGCGCCGTGACGACGACGCCCTCGAGGACGATCAGGCCCATCGCCGACGGGTACGAGAGCCCGTCCTGGCCGACGAGCTGGAACGCGACGATCGCGTTGATGCCGAGGCCGGGCGCGAGCGCGTAGGCCTTGTTCGAGTAGACCCCCATCAGGATCGTCATCACCGCGGCGACGACGCACGTCGCCGTGACGACCCCCTCGAACGGCAGCGGCGCGCCGGTCTTCGGCTTGACGCTCGTGAGGATGATCGGGTTCAGGAAGATGATGTACGACATGACGATGAACGTCGTCGCGCCGGCCATCGTGTCGCGCGCGAGCGTGGTGCCGTGCTCGGCGAAGCGGAACCGCCGCTCCAGGAGGGACTCCCGGAACGCCGCGGCCATCGTTGTCATAGGCTCGTGCCTCCCCAGGGTCGACCAGCAACTACTCGGGCGAACCTACTTCGAGGACCTGACGGACGGCGAGAGGCCGTCGGCCTACGCGTTCGCAAAGAGCGGACTTTTTTGCACGACCGATTCGAGGAAGCGGTCGACCATCGGGTTCACCTGGTCCGGCGCTTCGAGGTGGTTGAAGTGGCCGACGCCGAACGTCATCCCGAACTGCACGTCCGGCTTCGCGTCGCGCAGGCGCGCGGGGTCGTTGCTCTCCGGCGGCTGCGAGAGCAGCACGAGCACGGGCACGTTGCAGAGGGCGAGCGCTGCATAGCCCGCCCACGCGGCGACGCCGCGGATCATGGCGGTCGCGATCGGGAGCGGGACGGCGCACATCGTCTCGATCACGTGCCGGCGCAGGCTCTCCTCGAGCGTCGGGCCGGCTGCCGCCTCGACGAAGGCGCGGCGGGCGTGCTCGCCGCTCGGGCCGGCGAGCGCCTCGGCGAGGCCGGCGTAGATCGAGCGCGTGGCCGCCGTCGGATGGATCGGCCCGGGGTCGAAGCCGACGATCGCCCGCGGCAGCTGTGGGTGCCTGGCGGCGAGCTCGACGGGGACCATGCCGCCGAGGCTGTGGCCGAGCACGACCGGGTGCTCGATCCCGACCTCGTCGCAGAGCCAGGCGAGGTCGTCGGCGAGCGTCGCGATGTCGTACCCGTCGGCGGGCGCGCTGCTCCGGCCGCAACCGCGCGGGTCGAGCGTCGTCACCGTGCACGTCTGGGCGAAGTGCTCGACCTGGGGGACGAAGACCGTGTGGTCGCAGCACCAGCCGGGCACGAAGAGCAGCTCGAGGTCGCCGGCGCCGCGGCGCTCGTAGTAGAGCCTGATCCCCTGCCTCTCTGCGTACGGCATGCCTGCTCCCGGGGGAGGGTACGCCGAGTGTCTCACGGTTCCGCGGTGATGGCGAGGGCCGGACTCGAACCGGCGACACCCCGGTTTTCAGCCGAGTGCTCTACCAGCTGAGCTACCTCGCCGCTGGCGGGCGCCAGTCTAGCCGGAGCTCGGCGGCGGCTTGACCGCCGAGAGGCGCTCGACGAGCGTGTCGACGAGGTCGGCCTTCTCGAGCACTGCGTCCGCGCCGGCCTCGGCGACGGCACGATGGAGCTCCCGGTCGGGATCGCCCGTGAGCGCGATGAGGCAGAGGCTCGGATGGTCGCGTCGCAGCCGCGCGACGGCCGTGACGCCGTCGACGAGCGGCATGTGCAGGTCGATCACGACGGCGTCCGGGGCGAGCTCGTCGGCGAGCTCGATCGCAGCGAGGCCGTTCGCCGCGGTGCCCACGACCGTCAGCTCCGGCTGGTGCTCGATGAGCGGGCGCAGCGAGTCGAGGAACGACCCGTCGTCGTCCGCCAGGAGGACGCGGACCGGTGCCGCAGGCGTTCCTTCCGGTTGGTCCGCCAAGGCCAGGACGTTAGCCTTGCCGCCGTGAGCGCGCAACCGGTTGCGAGGCGCCTTGCGCTGATCGGCGCCCCGCTCGACCTCGGTGCGGGGAGGCGCGGCGTCGACATGGGGCCCTCGGCGATCCGCTACGCCGAGCTCGCGGAGCATCTTGCCGACACGCTCGGGATCGAGACCGACGATCTCGGCAACGTCGATGCGCCCGTTGCGGAGGCCGTCGCGAGCGAGAACGAGCGCGCGCACTTCCTGCCGGAGATCCTCGCGTTGTGCGACGGCGTCGCGAAGCTCGTCGCGCGCGCGCGCGAGCGCAGCGAGACGCCGCTCGTGCTCGGCGGCGACCACTCCGTCGCGCTCGGGTCGCTCGTCGGCATGGCGGCGGTGCACGGCCCGGGCGGCGTCGTGTGGGTCGACGCGCACGGCGATCTGAACAC
>Ga0070741_10020054_pt1 | contig 10604 bp, 11 predicted proteins | sample Coa_R1_4_FD_66440 | JGI IMG/M metagenome (GOLD analysis project Ga0070741, IMG submission 66440) | Surface soil microbial communities from Centralia Pennsylvania, which are recovering from an underground coalmine fire - Coalmine... | ecosystem: Environmental > Terrestrial > Soil > Unclassified ... | reverse complement strand
TCGTGCGGGCGGCTGCACCGCGCGAGCTGGCGGCGCTCCGCCTCACGATCGACCGCTGGCACCCGCTCGAGGAGCGGTGGGAGCCCGAGTCCGTGCCGCTGCCGCAGACCGAGGCCGACCTCCGGCGCGAGCACGCCCGCCGTGAGGAGGACGAGCGAGCTCTCTCCCGGGAGCTCGGGCAGCCGCTGTGGGAAGTGCGGGTCGAGCTCGACTCGCACCGGGCGGGAGAGGAGCTCGCGGAGCGGCTCGCAGCCGAGGGACGGCCTGTCGTGCGGCGCTGGAGGTACCTCCTGCTCGGCGCCGACAGCGAGGACGAGGCGACGGCGCTCGCGGAGCGCGTCCAGCGGGAGCAGCCCGGCGCGCGCGTCCACCCGGAACCGAGCGGAGCGCTCGTCTGGAGGCTGCTCGGCCGGACGCCGCTCGCGTTCATGAGCACGTAGGGCCGCCGGCTCGGGGCCGCCGGCTCGCCCCGGCCCCCGCCTCGCCCGTCCGTCAGGCCTGGGCGGCCTACCAGGTGAAGGTCGCGCCCGCCGTCAGGCCCTGGAGCGCGTTGTCGCCCGCCGCCGAGCCCGTCGAGGGGAGGATGACGCCGAAGTCGAAGCGGGCCGCCTGGCCGGGCTCGACGCGGCCGGCGCTCAGGGCCGGGAAGCCGGCGAGCGGACCCTCGTAGAGCGGGCGCTCGTCGCCGCCGGCGACGGAGACGGAGGCCCGCACCTGAAGCTGGCGCGTCAGCGCGTTCTGGTCGACGGCGCCGTCGAGCGTAAACGTCGCCGCGACCGAGCCTGTGTTGGAGATCGTCAGCGTGCCGGCGTCGCTCGCGCCGATCCTCGCGTTGCGCAGGCCGAAGGCGACGCTGCCGCCCGAGCGCGCGTCGAGACCACGCCGATCGCGGCGAGCAGACGGCTTGGCGAGGCCGTCAGCACCTTCAGTTAGCGCATGGGTTCCTCTCGGGGAAGGGACTGGGGGTGACCGCGTCATCGCCATTCGCCGACCGACCTTGAGGACGCGCAGGCGCCCGCCGGTCGATCCCGCGATCGAGGGAGCCGACGGCAGCGCGGCCGCGGAGCTTCGCTCAGCCGCCCGGCGAGCGGTTCCGCGCGAGCCAGGCCGCCGCGACGCGTTTGCGCGCGCGCGTGAGCCACGCCTCGGCGAGGAGGTCGCCGAGCTCGTCTCTCCCGAGCCTGACGAGGTCGGGAATCCGCAGGAGCACCGCGGGGTAGCCGTCGAAGTGCGGCGTCGTGAAGAAGATGCCGCGCTCGTCGGCGAGGAGCAGCTCCTTCACGCCCTCGTCCGCGACGCGCAGCATCAGCACGTCGTCGAGCCGCTCGCCGGTCTGCGGGTCGAGCGCGTCCGGCCGCCGCCCGCGGTGGCAGCAGAAGAGCTTGCCGTGGACGCGGTAGGCGGGCCGGCCGTCGTCCGAGACCTCCTTCGTCGTCTCCGGCAGGGCGAGTGCCAGCTCGTCCAAATCGTCCATCGACGCCACAGCCGCTGACCCCCGCTACCGCAGCAGGCCCCGCCGGAACCCGAGCGCGACCGCGTGCGAGCGGGACCGCGTCCGGAGCTTCGCGAAGACCACCCGCATCCGCGCCTTGACCGTGTCCTCGGAGACGCCGAGGAGTGCCGCGATCTCCCGGTTGGTGAAGCCGTCGGCGATCAGCTGCAGCGTCTCGAGCTCGTGCGCCGTCAGCGGCGGCGGCGGCGGCGCCATCAGGCCGCCCGCCGCGACGGGAGCCGACCGCGGCGGCGAGGTGACGCCGCACGGGCGCTGATCGGGCTGGCGGCGAAGGGAAGCGACGGGCCTAGTGTCGCCGATCGAGAACGATCGGGTGAGCGACGGAGCCGCCGGGGCGGCCTCGGCGGCGCGCGTACCTAGACGAGGATCCGCCGGGCGGTCTCGTGGGGGCAGCCGGCGGCGATCAGGCGCCGCGCGAGCGCCAGGTCGCTGTCGCCCGCGGCCAGCACCGCCGTCGCGGCCAGCCCGAACCCGAGCTCGTAGAACTGCTCGATCCGCCAGCGCAGCACGTCGAAGGCCCCCTCCTCGTTGTGGACGGCGAGCCGCGGCCGGTCGAGTACCGTCACGCTTCCGACATCGACCGACACGGGACGCTCCTTGATGGGCCGTCCGGCCCATCTTTCGCGGCGGCCGGGCCCAGTCGTCCGCGGCCGTCTAGGCAAGAACCGCCGCGCGTCGTAGGATCGAGTGGTCGCTGTCCGCTGCCGATGCCCGCTCCGTCCGACGCCCTTTTCTCCGAGCTTGTGGAGCAGGCGCGCGCCGCGGCGCGGGAGGTGCGCCGAGTCGCCGGCGAGGCGCGCGACGTCGGCGAGAGCTCGCGGCAGGCGCGCCGGCGCTCGGAGCTCTTGCGGCGGTTCCTGCTCCAGTGGCAGTCCAACCCCGACTACCTGATCCGCCGCTGCGCCTGGTGCGGACGGCTCGCCGTCGGCGACGAGTTCGTGCATCCGCGCGACTTCCTCCGCGGCGACGTGCCCGCCCGGGTACAGGAGCACGCGACCCACGGCATCTGCCCGGACTGCCTGGACGAGGTCAACGCTGCCGCGGCGGCCGCCCGCTCGGGGTCGCCGCTCGGCGGGACGTGCGGGTAGCCGTCGCCGCGCTGTCGACGACCGTCGTCGGCAGCTACCCCCAGCCAGACTGGCTGATCGACCGGAACGCGCTCTGCGGGCGGCCGCCGCCGCGCGTCCGCGCGCGGGAGCTGTGGCGGGTGCCCGCCGAGCTCCTGGAGGCGGCGCAGGACGACGCGACCGAGCTTGCGGTCGCGGCGATGGAGCGCGCCGGCGTCGACGTCGTCACCGACGGCGAGCAGCGCCGGGAGAGCTACTCGAACCACTTCGCGACGGCGCTGGCCGGCCTCGACCTCGAGCGCCCCGGCGAGACCACCGGCCGCGACTGCGGCACGATCGCCGTCCCGCGGATCGTCGGTCCGGTGCGGCGGCTGCGGCCGGTCGGCGTCCGCGACGTCGAGCTGCTGCGCCGGCTGACGACGCGTCCGATCAAGGCGACGGTGCCCGGGCCGTTCACACTGGCGCAGCAGGCCGAGGACGACTTCTACGGCGACGGCCGGCGGCTCGCGCTCGCTTTCGCCGACGCCGTCAACGCGGAGCTGCGCGACCTCGCGGCGGCAGGCGCAGACGTCGTCCAGCTCGACGAGCCGTGGCTCCAGTCACGCGTGGACGCGGCGCGCGAGTACGCGGTCGAGGCGATCGACCGCGCGCTCGCGGACGTCGAGGCCGTCACCGCCCTGCACACGTGCCACGGCTACGCGGCCGTGGTCGCGCGCAAGCCGGAGGCGTACCCGTTCCTCGCCGAGCTCAACGGCTGCGCGGTGCGCCAGGTCTCGCTCGAGGCCGCGCAGCCCCGGCTCGACCCGTCCGTGCTGCGCGCGCTCCCGGACAAGGAGATCGTCCTCGGCGTCCTCGACCTCGCCGACCCGGCCGCGGAGACGGCGGAGACGGTCGCGTCCCGGATCCGAGCAGCGCTCGCGCACGTCGAGCCGGAACGGCTGATCCTCGCGCCCGACTGCGGGATGAAGTACCTCGACCGGCCGCTCGCCGAGGCGAAGCTCCGCGCCCTCGTCGCGGGCGCGGCGCTCGTGCGCGACGAGCTCGGGCTGGGCCGCTGACGAGAGATGTCGCGGTCCGCCGCGTCAGGCGGCCGCGGCGTCGTCCGAGGGCAGCGTGAAAAGCGGCAGGTAGACGTCCCGCCAGCGGTCGTCGGGCGCGGCGCGCCGGAAGAGCTCCTCGGCGACGTCGCGCGGCGTGACGCCGTCGGCGACCGCGATCACGCACGCCGTCGCCCCGAGCAGCTCGGGCAAGAGCGACGCGTCGGCGCGGGCGACCGTGACGACGATCTCGTACGCGCGCAGGATGCGGTCGACTTCGGCGTCGGGCAGCACCTCGCGCAGCAGGTACGCGAGCTGGTCCAGGTCGAGCGGGTCCCAGCCGGTGGTCATCGGCCCCCCTCATCGGCCGCTTCCGCCGATGACTTGACCTCCCGGCATACCTCGGTCGAGCGACCGGGAGAGCTCCGGCGCCGTGCGCCCCTGACGTCGGTCCAGGCGCGCTGGTCCGAATGACCGGGGCGCCGAGCGCGCCGGACGGACTATGGTTCCGTGCACGGGCGAGCGGGCCGGATTCCAGCGGGGCGTCGATCACGCCTGATTCGGCCCGTTCAGCCTTCCTTCCGTCGCGCAGCGTCTCGCCCGCAGCGCTCCGCGTGGACGAGCGGTGGAGCGGGCGCTGCAGAACCGCCAGCGGGGAGAGGCTCGCCGACGGGAGCGCGCCCGCCCCAGAGGACTGTCTCACCGACGCCCGCTCCCCACTTCGACTGTGCGTCGAGGTTGCACAAGCCTTTGGTCGCGCCGGGCGGCGGCGTCTCGAAGGCCGGAGCCGCCTACTGGGTGGTGGCCCAGAAGACGGTGACGACGTGGTCGGCGCGGCGAAGGGTGCCGCGGGCGCTGACGTAGCTGACGTCGAGCGTCGTCCCGTCCTTGCGCTTCACCCCGATCGTGCCGTGCCTGAGGAGGCCGTCGACGACGCGCAGCGCCTCGTGCTCGAGGGCGGCGGCTGAGGCGTCGACGACGTCGGTGACGCGGAGGGTGACGAGCTCCTCGCGCGTGTAGCCGAGCAGCGTGCAGGCCGCCGTGTTGCAGGCGAGGTAGTTGAGCGCCTCGTCGGACACGACGACGCCGGCGTCGCTCGTCGCGACCGCCTCGCCGAGCAGCGTCTCGTGCACGAGCTCCAGGGCGTCTCTTCTGCTAACTGTAGTCATCGTCGAATCTGAGAGTTTCTGCCGAAACCGGCGATTGGTCAAGAGGGAGCCGGCGCGAGCCCGCCGGCGGCGGCGGTTCCGTTCGGGCATGCCGGCGGCCGTTTCCGCCCGAGCCCGCCGGCTGGCGTGCCGCCCGAGCGTGCGGAAGCCCCGCGGCCCCGCTCGCCGGCCGGCTACTTCGACGAGGTGGTGATCGTCCTCGTGCCGACCGTCGTCGTCCCCGTCGTCGCCGCGCCCGGCGGCACCGGGCAGTCGACGCCGGAGGCGTTCACGAGCGCGCGGCAGCTCTTGAGCACGCGAGCGCCGACCTTCGTCCTGACGACGGCGAGCACGTCGCTCGTCGCCCGGACGACGTAGGTCTTGCCGCCGCCGCCGACGTCGATGTCGACGCCGAGGCCGATCGTCAGGTTGTCCGAGAGCTTGGGGTCGATCGCGAGCAGGTCGGCGAGGTGCGTCGTGTACGAGCCGTGCGCGGCACGGTACTTCGCCTCGGCGGCGTCGATCCGGTCGGCGGCGTCGAGCGTCAGCGCCGCGCGGTCGCCCGAGGACAGCACCTTCTTCGAGCTCTTGCGGTTGAGCAGCGAGGGGAGCAGGAAGATGAGGATGAAGACGACCGCGATCAGCGGCAGCAGCCGGCGCATGCGCGGGTCCACCGGCTGAGGCTACCCGCTGCCGCGCGAGCGTGTCGCGGCGGCCGGCGGCGCGAGCGGGGCGCAGAGCGAGGGCGCGGAGCTACGGGGCTCCCGCGCGAACGAGCTCGAGGTGGTCGTCGACCGAGTCGCTCTCGGGCAGCACGCGGAGCACGACCTCGTCGACCGCCCCCTCCCACGCCTCGAGCGCCTCCGCGAGGTCCGCCGGCGAGCGCGCCGCGACCCCCGTGTCGGCCGGGGCGGCGCCCATCCGCTCGAAGTGCGAGGCGTAGAACGGGATCCGCCGGTAGCGCTCGCCCTCCTCCTCGAGCCGCCGGCGTGCCGTCTCGCCGAGCGCGAGCCGGACGTAGGCGACGATCGCAGGCGGCTCGCGCCCGGCGGCGGCGGCGCCCTCGCGGACGAGCTCGGCGGACTGCCGCGCGAACGCCGGCGTCAGCCAGTTGAAGAGCACGGCGTCGCCGACCTCGCCGGCCGTGCGGCACATCCGCGGCCCGAGCGCGGCGACCACGATGCGGCAGCCGAGGTCGCCGCGGAGGGCGTCGGCCCCGCTGCGCACGCGTGCGAGCGCGCCGCGGCCGGCGCTGCCGACGCCGAGGAGCAGCCGGTCCAGCGGCAGCCCGTGCGCGCGGACGCCGCCGGCCAGGTCCGTCGCGTCGCGGACGTGGAGCGGGACGACGCCGACGCCGAGGTCGACCCGCTCCGTCGCCCGGGCGGCCGCCGCGAGCGGCGCGAGCCCGTCGAGCGAGCCCGGGTGGTTCGTCCAGAACGACGAGTAGCCGGCCGCCTCGGCGGCGCGCGCCGCTGCCTCGACGGCGGCGACGGGCGTGCCGGCGGCGACTCCGAAGCCGCGCCTCGGCATTTCGCGGACTCTAGACGAGCCCGCCGGATCAGCGCGCCGGCCGGGCGACGACGACGATGTTGTCGCGGTAGTGGCGAGCGGCCGCGATGAACGGCCCGCCGCAGGTGACGAGCACGAGCCGCGCCGGCCCGAGCCGGGAGAACAGGCTCGCCGGCAGTGCCTGCTTGCGGTAGCTGGCGACGGAGACGACGCGGTACGCGCGTGCGCGTCCGTCGGCGGTGACGAGCCGGACGAGAGCGCCCGGCCGGGCGCGGTGCAGCGCGAAGAACGCGCCCGCGCCGGCGGTGGCGCTGTCGACGTGGCCGGCGATCAGGGTGCTGCCGGCGCGATCGCCGGGCAGGGCGCCGTCGCGCCACCAGCCGGCGCTGGCGATGTCGCTCGGCGCGTCGAGGACGCCGCCGGCGACGTCGATCCCGACAGCCTGGACGGGCGCGTCGATGCCGAGTGAGGGCACACGGACGCGTGTCGGCGTCCGCGGGCCCGGGGCCGGCAGCGCCACGACGCGGCCGTGCTCGCCCCGCCCGGTGATCACCTCGGGCGTCGCCAGCGCCGTCTCGGGCACGAGCGCGCAGGGAGTCTCGACCCCGGCGAGGGCGGGCGTCTCTGCGATCCGCTCGCGGTAGGCGTAGAAGCCGACCCGCTTCAGCTGAACGGCCGTCGAGCGGTAGACGCCGTTGCCCTCGACCGTCACGCGGCCCTTCCAGAGGGGCGCCCGCGCGCAGCTGATCGCCGCGCGCGTGCCGAAGGGCCCGTACAGCTCGACCTCGATGCTCGCCTTCGTCGTGCCGAGGCCGCGGACCTCGATCCGGTCGAACAGCGTCGAGCCCGGCTTGACGACGTCGTGCGCGGCGACCGTCGTCACGGTCGGCGTCGCCCGCACGAGCGTCGTCTCGGCGACGTCGCCGCAGGTCGAGGTCGCCGCGGCCGACGCGGGCGTGGCCGCGATCGTCTCGACGAAGGTGTAGTAGCCGGCCGCCGGGAGCGCGACCGGCGGCGTCGTGTACGTGCCGTCGCCGACGGCGGTGACGACGCCCTTCCAGAAGGGCGTCCCTGTGCAGCGGATCGCGGACTGCGTGGCGAACGGCCCCCACAGCTCGACGCGGATCGGGACGGAGAGGGCGCCGAGGCCCGAGACGACGACGCTGTCCGTGACCGTCGCCCCCGGCGCCGTCTTCTGCCCCGAGACCCACGTCCGCAGCTCCGGCTTCGCCCTCGCGACGAAGGACTCGGCGACGTCGCCGCAGGCGGTCTCGACGCCGCGGACGAGGCCCGACGCGGCGATCGTCTCGACGTAGGCGTAGTAGCCGGCGACGGTCGGCGTGAACGGCGGCGTGTCGACCTCGCCGTTCGCGGCCGTCTTCATCGTCGCCGACCACACCGGCGAGCCCGTGCAGCTGATCGCCGCGCGCGTCGGGAACGGCCCGTAGAGCGCGGCCTTGATCGTCACCGTCTGCCCGCTGAGCCCGGAGACGAGGACGCGGTCGAAGACGGGCGTCCCGACGGCCGCCGCCGCCGAGCTCGCCGTCGAGGTCATCGTCGGCTGCACCTCGACGCGGAACGACTCGCTCGCGACCCCGCACGGGGTCGTCAGGCCCTTCGTGCGCTCGTCGCCCGGCACGACCTCCTGGAAGGTGTAGTAGCCAGGCTGCGAGAGCGTCGCCGGCGGCGTCGTGTACACCCCGGAGCCGCTGGCGCGGAACGTCCCCTCCCACGCGGGCGCTCCGTCGCAGCGGGCGTCGCCGGCTGACGCGAACGGGCCGTGGACTCGGACCTTCACCGTCGCCGACCAGCCGGCCGGCGCGCCCGTGATCGTGACGCGGTCGCTGACGCTCTCGCCCGCCGCGATCCGCGCCGGCGACGCGGCCGTCGAGACCGTCAGCTCGGCCTTCGCGAGCGGCCGCCGGACGGTGACGCCGATCGTCTGCGCGGTCGGCACCGCCAGCCGCTGCGTGTTCGCCGCCGCCGCCGGCTCGGCGGGCGTCAGCACCGTCGGCAGCGTCGAGGCGAGCTGCGTCGCCTGCACGGCGAGCGTGGCGCCGGCCGCGGTCGCTGGCCGGAGCCGCACCGTCGCTTCGCCGTCGGAGCCGGTCCGCGCCTGCGGCGAGTCGTCGCCGGCCGCGACCCGGAGGGGGACGTCGGGCACGGCGGCGCCGGAGGCGCTGACGACGCGGACGGTGGCGCTGCGGCCGTCGCTCGCCTGCCGCACGTCCAGCCGGTAGGGGCCGTGGTAGCGCTCGGCGGCCGAGGCGATCGCCGCGAAGCGGGCGGCGACGGCAGCGCCGCCGACCGCCGGGTCGACCTCCCCGGGCCTCGCGTCGCCCATCAGCGAGTGGACGTAGAGCATCACCGCCGCCTGCTGGACGCGGCTCGAGCTCCGGCCGAACGCCCAGATCGCGTAGGCGAGCTTCTGCTGGGCGGCGGCCGGCACCGGCTCGCCGTCGCGGTTGCGGAGCGGGCCCGCGACCTCGACCCAGCGGGAGTCGCGCGAGGGGTACCAGTAGCGCAGGTCGACGCAGAAGGTGTGCGGCTCGCCCGGGATCACCCGGTAGTCGCCGAACCAGCGGAGGCCGTAGCGGTAGCGCTTGTAGAAGCCGACCCCGGTCGTGCCGCAGGCGTCGCGGCCGGCCTTCGCGCACGGGTCGACCGGGTTCGGCGGCTCGCCTGCGAGCGCGGGAGCGCTCACGACGAGCATGGCGAGGAGGCACGCGGAGAGGACCCCGGTCCGCACCCCGGCAGTATCGGGATCGCATCGGTCGGATCCCCCGCGCCCTCGCGCGCATGGCCTCGGCGTACGCTTCGCCACGATGCGCTACCACGGCCTCCACGACCGCGAGCCCGTCGAGCGGACGGCGGACCGCAGCGTGCGCCGCGCGAACCTGCGGCGCGTCGCGCGGCTCTTCGGCCCGTACCGGCTGCGGCTGTCGGCGGTAACGGCGCTGATCCTCCTCTCGGCCGGGCTCGGCGTCGTGTCGCCGTTCCTGCTCCGTTCGATCCTCGACCGGGCGATCCCCGAGCACGACTCGACGCTGCTCTCGCTCCTGGCGGGCGGGATGATCGCGGTCGCCGTCGTCAGCGGCGTGCTCGGGGTGGTGCAGACGCTGCTCTCGAACCAGGTCGGCCAGCGCGTCATGCACGACCTGCGGGCGGCCGTCTACCGGCACCTGCAGCGCCTCTCGCTCGCCTTCTTCACCCGCACGCGAACGGGCGAGGTGCAGTCGCGGATCAACAACGACATCGGCGGCGTACAGGACGTCGTCACGACGACGGCGACCTCGATCGCGTCGAACGTGACGACGGTGCTGGCGACGATCGTCGCGATGGTCGCGCTCGACTGGCGGCTCGCCGCGTTCGCGCTCGCGCTGCTCCCCGCCTTCGTCCTCCTCACGCGCCGCGTCGGCGCCGAGCGGCGGCGGATCGCGAAGTCGACCCAGGAGACGCTCGCCGACATCTCGAGCCTCGTCCAGGAGTCGCTGTCGGTGTCCGGGATCCTGCTCGGCAAGACGATGGGCCGCGGCCGCGAGCTCGCGGACCGCTTCGAGCGCGACTCGCGCCGGCTCGCCGACCTCGAGGTGCGCCAGCGGATGGCCGGCCGCTGGGTGATGTCGACGATCCAGATGACCTTCGCGATCATGCCGGCCGCCGTCTACTGGTTCGGCGGCCTCGCGATCGCGCACGGCTCCTCCGCGGTCTCGATCGGCACGCTCGTCGCCTTCACGACCCTGCAGACGCGGCTCTTCTTCCCGATCGGCTCGCTGCTCAACGTCGGCATCGACCTCCAGACCTCGCTCGCCCTCTTCGACCGCGTCTTCGAATACCTGGACATCCCGGTCGACATCGAGGAGCGGCCGGGCGCGCGGACGCTCGAGCGCGGCGGCGACATCGTCTTCGACCGCGTCTGGTTCCGCTACGGCGACGAGTGGACGCTGCGCGACGTCTCCTTCGACGTACCGGCGGGGACGAAGACGGCGATCGTCGGCGAGACCGGCTCCGGGAAGACGACGCTCGGCTACCTCGCCGCCCGCCTCTACGACGTCAGCGACGGCGCCGTCCGGATCGGGGGCGTCGACGTCCGCGACCTCACCTTCGACTCGCTGGCCGCGCTCGTCGGCGTCGTCTCGCAGGAGACGTACCTGTTCCACGCGAGCGTCCGCGAGAACCTCCGCTTCGCGAGGCCCGACGCGACTGACGCGGAGGTCGAGGCCGCCGCCGAGGCCGCGCAGATCCACCACGTGATCGCCTCGCTGCCGGAGGGCTACGACACCGTCGTCGGCGAGCGCGGCTACCGGTTCTCGGGCGGCGAGAAGCAGCG
>Ga0070741_10020053_pt1 | contig 10604 bp, 13 predicted proteins | sample Coa_R1_4_FD_66440 | JGI IMG/M metagenome (GOLD analysis project Ga0070741, IMG submission 66440) | Surface soil microbial communities from Centralia Pennsylvania, which are recovering from an underground coalmine fire - Coalmine... | ecosystem: Environmental > Terrestrial > Soil > Unclassified ... | reverse complement strand
CTGCTCGAGCAGACCGGCGACGGGCGCACCTACCGCCTGCTCGTCCTGCAGTCGCACTACCGCTCGCCGATGGAGGTCACCGGCGACACCATCGACCAGGCGGCCAGCCGGCTCGCTGGGCTCGACGCGTTCGCGCGGCGATTTGCCGACGCGCGTGGCACGACGTCTGACGCCGATGCCATCGCGAAGTTCCGGGCGGCCATGGACGACGACCTCGACACGCCGCGCGCCATGGCGCTGGTGTCCGATCTGGTGCGCGGTGCCAATGCCGACGCCGACGCGGGTCGCGACGCGACCGCGACGGCCGCGGCCGTGTTCGAGATGACGACCGCGCTTGGGCTGGAGCTGCGCTCGGAGAGCGACGAGATCGACGCCGAGTCGCAGGTGCTCGTCGACCAGCGTGACGAGGCCCGGGCAGCCAGGGACTTCGCCCGGGCCGACGCCCTGCGGGACGAGCTCAAGGCACGGGGTTGGAACGTGGAGGACGGCCCCGAGGGCACCCGAATCCACAGATGAGTGACCGGTGACGTGGCCGCAGCGACCTGTTAGCGTTTCCCGCCGAGGGGGTCTCTGTTGAACGCACGACCTGTTGTCGCACGGTAGGCAGCTTCCTCAGCATGTACATCTAGCAAGGGGGATCGCCACCGTGGCGTCCGGTACTGTCAAGTGGTTCAACGCTGAGAAGGGCTACGGGTTCATCTCGCAGTCCGACGGAGCCGATGTCTTCGTTCACTTCTCGGCGATCGAGATGAACGGCTACAAGAGCCTCGAAGAGGGTCAGTCGGTCGAGTTCGAGGTTCAGCAGGGCCCCAAGGGCCTGCAGGCTGCCAACGTTCGGCCTGCGTAGCAGTTCCCTCGTTCCAAGATTGAAGAAGGCCGGCTCCGTGCCGGCCTTCTTCGCGTCTACAACGCGATTTGTGTATCGCCCAGCAGGCTGCCGCTGAGGTCGACCGTCAGGGACTTCGTCGGCGCCCCGGCGGGCGGCGGGCAGCCGATGTTGGTGCCCGCGATCTGCAGGCCCACGCAGCTGTTGCCGCCGAGACCGAGCGCGGCACCTGCCACCGGTTGTGTGCCCGCGTCGAGGGACAGGCCGGCCTGCACCACCGGTTGAGCGGCCGGCTGGGGAGGCTGCGTTGTCGGAGGCGACGGCGTGGTGCCGCTCGGCGGCGGTGTCGTTCCCCCGCGGGGACGCGGGATGGCGGCCTGCGGGGGCGGGCCGGCTGCGGCCTGGTTCGCCGCCGCTGCCGCGGCCGCAGCAGCGGCCGCCTGGTCGGCGTTCGACTGCGCCACGGCGAGGTTGATCGTCTGTGTGCCGGTGGTCGGCACCGTCACCTGCTCGAGGGCGGTGCGGCCGTCGACCGACGGGCGCGATGCCTGCTTCGACGGTGTGTTGCCGTTGTTGTGCACCACGGTGAGCGAGATGACGCCGAGGGCGATCATGGCGGTGGTGAGGGCGGCGAGCGGGCGTTGCACGCGCGCCGCGTTCGTCGTACCGGTGGCGACGCGGCGGATGGCGGCGCTGGCCGCCGACGCCAACTTGAACTTGCTCAGTGTCACCGCGCCGAGCGCGAGCGGCAGCGGGATGGCGACACGGCGCAGCAGGCCGCCGAGATCTTCGAGCTCGGCCTGGCGCGCCCGGCACTCGGCGCAGCCGGCGAGGTGCTGGTCGACCTTGGCCACGTCGCGCGGCGCCAGCGCGCCGGCCACGTAGGCACCGAGGCGCTCGACCGTGTAGGTGCAGCTGCCCGCCGCGCTGCGCAGGTGCGCCTGCAGAAAGCGCTCGCGCAGGCCGGCGCGCGCCCGCACCGCCAGTTGCGCGGCGGCGTTGGGTGTGAGGCCGAGCATCGGGCCCGCCTCCCGGGCCGGGATGCCCTCGACCTCGGTGAGCCACAACACGGACCGCCACCGCTCGGGCAGGTCGAGGAAGGCCCGCACGATCATCGCCATGTCGATGGACGCCACGAGCCGGTCGGGCGGGCCCGCGCCCAGGGCGGCCGAGTCGAGCTCTTCCATGGTGGCGGTGGGCTGGGTGCGGCCACCCCGGCGCAGGGTGTCGATGGCGGCGTTGCGGGTGGCGGCCAGCAGATACGGGCGGAAGGGCTGGCTTTCGGCGAGCTGCCCGGCGGGCAGGGCCTGGAACACCCGGGTGAAGGCGTCGGACACGGCGTCGGCGGCGTCGTCGGCGTTGCCGGTGACGGCGAAGGCCAGCCGCCAGGCGCTGTCGGCGTGGCGCCGGTAGAGGGCCTCGAAGGCGGTGGTGTCGCCCTCGGTGGCGCGCGCGGTCAGCTCTCCGTCGGATTCCGCCTCAACGCTCGTTTGCCGGGTTCGGCTCCGACGCACCATCTATTGACCCCCGGACGACTGTACCGCCACTACTGACGGTGGGATTCGTCACCCTCTGCAGTGGTTCCTTCCCCGAACCCCAACTTGACGACACGTACACGCGAGCAATGTCCTCTATGTGTGAAACGCCCGGCCCGGACGCCCCTCCCTCCCGGTTTCGGGACGATCTGGGTCACCGTTGCGCTCGACCTCATCGGCTTCGGGATCGTGTTCCCGATCCTGCCGATCTACGCCCATCGCTTCGGAGCCGACGCCGTCTCGGCCACGGGGATGGTGGCCGCCTTCTCCGCCGCTCAGCTGGTGTTCGCCCCCGTGTGGGGCCGGCTGTCGGACCGGGTGGGCCGCAAGCCGGTGCTCATCGTGTCGCTGGTGGGCACGGCCGTCGGCAGCCTCGTCACCGGCCTGGCCGGCTCGGTCGCCATCCTCTACCTCGGGCGGGTGCTCGACGGGATCTCCGGCGGCAGCGTCTCGGTGGCGCAGGCCGCAGTGGCCGACATCGCCCCGGCCGACCAGCGGGCCCGCCTCCTCGGCCTGGTCGGTGCCGCCTTCGGCGTCGGCTTCGTGGCCGGCCCCGCCCTCGGCGCCCTGTCCGCCCTCGGCGGGCCGCGCGTGCCCTTCCTCGTCGCTGCCGTCATCGCTGCCGCCAACGCGCTGGTCGCGTCGCGCCGGCTCCCGGAGACACGGCCGGCGGCGGAGGCGCCGCACGTGAAGCGACCGATCTTCGATCGGCAGGCGTGGCAGGCGGAACGCGTGTTGCCGTTCGTGGTGCTCGCCTTCCTCTCGCTGTCGGCGTTCAGCGCCTTCGAGGCCACGTTCCCGTTCTTCGGTGAGGTGCGGCTGCACTTCGGCGAGGTGTCGACGGCGGCCACCTTCGCCGCCATCGGTCTGCCGCTGCTGGTGGTGCAGGCGCGGCTCATCGGTCCCGCGGTGGATCGCTTGGGCGAACGGACGGTGCTCGTCGCCGGACTGGCGTGCAACGCCGTCGGGTTGTTCCTCCTCGCCGGCGTGCACTCGGTGCTCGCCCTCGTCGCGCCGATGGCGCTGCTGGTCGTCGGCCAGGGGCTGGCGTCGCCCACCCTGTCGTCGATCGTCGCCGGCCGGGCCGGCGCCCACCGCCGGGGCGCGGTCCTCGGCGTGCAACAGGCGGCCGGCGGCTTCGCCCGGGTCGTCGGCCCCATCGCCGGTGGCCTCCTCTTCAAGCACCTCGGTGTGCCTGCGCCCTACCTGACGGGCGGCACCGTCATGGTCGCCGCCGCCCTCCTGGCCGCCGTCATCAGCGCCGACGCTCGCACCCCCTTCGGCCGATCCGGTACGGTTGTTACTGACCAGTAACAACGCCAGCGAGGTGCCTTCGCCATGACTGACTTTTCCCTGGACCTGAACGAGGACCAGCTTCAGCTCCAGAAGTGGGTCCACGACTTCTCCGAGACGGTCATCCGTCCCGCCGCCCACGAGTGGGACGAGCGGGAGGAGACTCCGTGGCCGATCATCCAGGAGGCGGCCAAGGTCGGGCTCTACTCCCTCGACTTCGTGGCCAACGCCTTCGGCGACCCCACCGGCATCTCGCTGCCGATGATCATGGAGGAAGTCGCCTGGGGTGACGCCGGCATCGGCCTCGCCATCTTCGGCACGACGCTCGGCGTCGTCGGCATCACCGCCAACGGCACCCCCGAACAGGTCGGCGAGTGGCTGCCGCAGTGCTTCGGCACCGCTGACGACGTGAAGCTCGCCGCCTTCGCCGTGTCCGAGCCCGACGCAGGCTCCGACGTGAGCTCGCTGCGCACGCGCGCCGTGTACGACGAGGCCAAGGACGAGTGGGTGCTGAACGGCACCAAGACCTGGATCACCAACGGCGGCATCGCCGACGTCCACGTCGTCGTCGCATCCGTCGATCCCGAGCTCGGCTCCCGTGGCCACGCCTCGTTCGTCATCGGTCCCAACACGCCGGGTCTGTCGATGGGCCAGAAGTTCAAGAAGATGGGCATCCGCGCGTCGCACACCGCCGAGGTCATCCTCGACGACTGCCGCATCCCCGGCAGCCAGCTGCTCGGCGGCAAGGAGAAGCTCGACGAGCGTCTCGCCCGCGCACGCGAGGGCAAGAGCTCGCGCGTGCAGGCGGCCATGGCGACGTTCGAGGCGTCACGACCCGCCGTCGGCGCCCAGGCGCTCGGCATCGCGCGCGCCGCCTACGAGTTCGCCCTCGACTACGCCAAGGAGCGCAAGCAGTTCGGCCGGGCGATCATCGAGAACCAGGCCATCGCGTTCAAGCTCGCCAACATGCACATGCACATCGACGCCTCCCGCCTGCTGGTGTGGCGTGCCGCGTGGATGAGCCGGGCGGGCAAGAAGTTCGAAGGGGCCGAGGGCAGCCAGTCGAAGCTCTTCGCCGGCGAGACCGCGGTGTGGGTGACCGAGGAGGCCATCCAGATCCTCGGTGGCTACGGCTACGTGCGCGAGAACCCCGTCGAGCGTTGGCACCGCGACTCGAAGATCTACACGATCTTCGAAGGCACCTCCGAGATCCAGCGCCTCGTCATCGCCCGCGCCATCAGCGGCGTCCACATCCAGTAGGCAGTTCTCAGGTGAAGCTGATCGCCTGACCCGTGATGTTCGCCAGGTGGCGGACGAGGGCAGGTACACCGTGCTCCCATCCGGGCGGGTTGCCCGCGGCTCGGCCCGTGACCACGTCAGCGAGCTCGACCGCGCAGCGGAGCGCCTCGTAGTAGCGAACCCGATCGGCGCCGCCCACCAGTGGCTCACAGTGCATGGCGAGCCGCCGAGCAATCGATCGCCCGATGGCGCGCCCGACCTGACCGATCGGCGGAGGCGGGGGGAACGGCTCCGGCATGAGCGCGAAACCGACCTTGGCGAACCCGACGTCGAGGGCCGGGTCGTCGATCCCACCCCGGGTCCAGTCGAGGAGTCGAATCTCGTCTCTGTCGATGAACACGTTTGCGGGCCACAGGTCACCGTGCACGAGCGCCAGACGATCCGGCGGTGAAGGAACGTTCGCGTGCAGCCAGTGGATAGGGCCCGCCAGCGCCGGCTCGTCGGCGAGCGCGGCCGAGACCGCCCGCAGGTGTCGACCCGGGCGGCTCGAGTCGTGGCCCACTCCATGGCGTTCGAGCGCGGCGATGGCGTCGTCGACGTCCACTCGGGCCAGCGCTTCCAGGATCCTGGGAACCCGGCGAGGCCATGCTGCGAGGAGTTTCGGCAGGTCGAGTGCGAAGCTGCCCGGCGCTACGCCACGAAGGTAGGAGCGACCGGGCACCCGTTCCATGACCAGGTAGCCGCCGCCGAAGTCAGGAGCATCGGCTTCCCACAACAGGACTCGTGGCGCCCGCAGGTCCTCGGCACGCGCCGCGCCGTGCAGGCCGGCCTCCAGCCGTGTCTGTTCCGGTGACCCGACGAGCCGGATGACGAACGATCCGGTCCACCCTGCCGGTGGCGGCGTCAGCTCGAAGCCGTACACCGACGAGAACCTGCCACCGCCCACCGGAGCCGGCGGACCTCGAAAGCTGACGCCCGTGCCGAGCTCGTCTCGCAGACGCTCGAGCAAGCCCGCAACCAATCTCTGGTCGGTCATCGCGTCCTCAGCACCCTCTCGATGTATCCCGAGCGCCGTTTTGCGAGGGCCCAGCCCAGGTGATCGGCGATGCCGAGGCGCACGCCTTGATGTGTCAAACAGTCAGGGAGAGGTCGGCCACGTCGCGCTCGGTGGGCTCCTCGCCCGGGGCGCCGTACCACCACGAATGACGGAGCCGGCCGGGCGCGGGCATCGAGAGGAGGACCTTCATCGGGAAAGGTGAGCCCTCCGCTCCGAGCTCGAAGACACCCGGATCGGTCTCACGAAGGACGGCGACGGACGGGCCGTGCACGTGGCCGATGAGCATGATCGTGCCGCCGTCGTGGGTGCGGGCAACGACCGTGTGCTCGACGTGCGGCCGGACCCGGCCGGGATCGTCGGCCGAGAAGACCTCGTAGTCGAGGGCGACCCCGGAACCGCCGGGTAGTGGCGTCACCATCATCCGAGCCGCCTGCGGCTTCCGCTCGGTGTCGATACCGAGGTAGAGCCCGGGATGGGCCAGCAGATCATCGACGATCGACATGCGCAGACCGTAGACCGGCTCCAGCGGATCGGCTCCGCCGTTAACGTCAGGTCGCAATGAACCGACTTCAGGATCGAGTCGCGGTCGTCGTCGGTGCCGGCCAGACGGCTGGCGAGACGATCGGCAACGGCCGCGCTACCGCCATCACCTACGGACGTGAGGGCGCCCGGCTCGTGCTCGCCGACCGAGACGCCACCAGCCTCGAGGAGACGGCCGAGCTCGCCCGGAAGGAGGGCGCCGACGTCACGACCGTGGTCGCCGACGTCGCCGCCGACGACGGGCCCGGCCGCATCGTCCAGGCGGCGGTCGACGCGTGCGGGCGGATCGACGTCCTGCACAACAACGTGGGCATCGGCGCCGGCGACGGGCCGCCCCACCATCTCGACGATGACGCCTACGACCGGATCATGGACGTCAACCTGCGGGCCATGTGGCGCACCTGCCGGGCCGCGGTGCCGGTGCTGCGCGACAGCGACCACGCCGCCATCGTGAACGTGTCGTCGCTGGCGTCGATCGCGGCGGCCGGCAACCTCACCGCCTACAAGATCTCGAAGGCCGGCGTGAACGCGCTGACGCAGAACCTCGCCCTCACCAACGCCAAGTACGGCGTGCGGGCCAACGCCATCCTCCCGGGATTCATCGACACACCGATGGCGGTCGACGCCCCCGCTCGGGCCCTCGACACCGACCGGTCCGCTCTCGCCGACATGCGGGCGTCGGCCGTGCCGCTGGGCCGTCAGGGCACGGCGTGGGACGTGGCCAACGCGGCGCTGTTCCTCGCCTCCGACGAAGCCGCGTTCATCACCGGCGTGCTGCTCCTCGTCGACGGCGGCCAGGGCGCCCGCGTCGGCTGACTACCGGTCCGACGGACTGATCCACTTCTCCGTGGAGCCGGGCTCGGCTGCCGCCAGGGCTACCAGCGCATCCTCGGCTGACCCGGCGCGCAGCAGCAGGGCGCGGTTGGCGGGCTTCAGCAGGCCGACCTCGACCATGCGGTCGAGCTGGGCGACGAGGGGGTCCCAGAACCCGTCGACGTCCAGCAGCGCCACTGGCTTGCGGTGCAGGCCGAGCTGAGCCCACGTCACCACCTCGGCCAGCTCGTCGAGCGTGCCGAGGCCACCGGGCAGGGCGACGAACGCGTCGGCGAGGTCGTACATCAACGCCTTGCGCTCGTGCATGGTGGCCACCTCGTGCAGCTCGGTCAGGCCGGTGTGGCCGACCTCGCGGCTGAACAGGCCGACAGGGATCACGCCGACCACGCGGCCGTCGGCCTCGAGAGCGGCGTCGGCCAGAACGCCCATCAACCCGACCTGGCCACCGCCGTAGACGAGCTCGATGCCACGGGCGGCGACGAGCGCGCCCAGGTCGCGGGCCGCCTCGCGATAGCGCGGGTCGTCCGGCGTCGACGAACCGCAGAACACGCACAGGGCCGAGATCTCCAGAGCGACGCAACCTACAGGGTGCGTAACCTTCGACGGGATGAGTACGTGGGACCGAATCCGGGCCGCCCTTCGCCGGGAGAAGCGGGACCTCGACGCCGCCATCGGCGACGCCACGTCCCGAGGGAACGTGGCACTCGACCGGAGGGAGCGGGAGCTGACGGCGACCCCCGAGGAGAAGCTCGCCATCGAGCAGGAACGCGCTGCCGCCGTCGATGCCGAGTTCGAAGCGGCCCGCCGCCGCATCGAGGGCAGCGACAAGCCGTAACGTTGGCGCCATGCAATCGGCGGCGCGGCACCTGTTGCGGGCGAGGGACCTCGCCGACGCGCGCTACTTCGAGCCCCTCACGGTGGCCGACCTGGCTCGCGCCGCGGGACTGTCGTCGGCGCACTTCAGTCGCGAGTTCAAGCGCACCTTCGGCGAGGCTCCGCACCAGTACCTGCTGACGCGCCGGCTCGAGCGCGCCACCGCGCTGCTGCGCAACACCGACCACAGCGTGACCGACATCTGCTTCGCAGTCGGGCTGGGCAGCCTGGGGTCGTTCACCACCAGCTTCCGACGCGTGTACGGGACCACGCCGGGCGACTACCGGGCCGCCTTCCCGCCCGCCCGGCGCCACATCCGCATCCCCGACTGCGTGGCCCAGGCCTACGGGCGCCCGCAGAACCGCACGTTTCGAGAAGCCGCCGCCTCCTGAGATCCGTACCGTCGTCCCCGGACCAAGGAGGACAGATGATCAAGATCGCCAACGCCCAGTTCTGGGTGCACGACCAGGACGAGGCGCTCGAGTTCTACACGCGCACTCTCGGTTGGGAGGTGCGCGCCGACGTGACGATGGAGGAGTGGCACTTCCGCTGGCTCGTCGTCGGCCCGGTGGGGCAGGACGACGTCGGCCTGGTGCTGATGCCCGTGCCGCGTGCACCGATGCTCGATGAGGCCAGTGCCGACCAGCTCGCCGAGCTCGTCGCCAAGGGCGCGGGCGGCACGCTGTTCCTCGAGACCGACGACTGCCAGGCCGCGTACGACGAGCTGTCGGCGCGTGGCGTCGTGTTCAACGACCCGCCCACGCCCCAGCCCTACGGCATCGACACGTCGTTCCGCGACCCGTCGGGCAACAACGTCCGTCTCACCCAGGTCATGGAGTTCTCCCTCGACCGGAGATGATCAGCCCGTGGTTCAGCGGCGCAGCTCCTCCAACACGAAGCTGGTCTGCGTCGAGCGCACCTCGGGGAACGACTGCAGCCGCTCCAGCACCACGTCGCGCAGGTGCTGCATGTCGGGCGCCCGCACGATGAGCACGATGTCCATGGTGCCGGTCGTGAAGCCGACGTAGTCGACACCGGGCAGCTCGACCAGGCGCGCACCCATCTCCCGCCACGCGTGTTGGTCGATGTCGACGAACACCAGGGCGGTGATGGAGTCGCCCAGCTGCCGGTGGTCGACGTCGACGGTGAAGCGGCGGATGGCGCCGCTCTCCCGCAGCCGGGCCAGTCGCTGGTAGGCGTTGGCCCGGGAGACATTCGCCTGGGCGGCCGGGTCGTTCACCGACATCCGGGCGTCCTGGCGGAGGAGATCGATGAGGCGGCGGTCCACCTCGTCCACGGCGCCGTCGGCGGTCCTCGGCATGGCGGCCTCGCAATTCGTCTCGGTCCGGCACCCCTGCGGGCACTGTTGTGGACAGATTGTACGTCGATGGGTCTGGAGCGAGACGATCGTCTGCAGTTCTCTTGCCCATGTCGACGACTTGCCCCTCGAGGGGCATAGTGAAAGACGATGCAGGCTGCCGCCCAGCTGGACAAAGACGTGAACACCCTCGCCTATGGGGGCCGGCTGGCCAAGGACCACCCCGGCTTCACCGACGCCGGGTACCGGGCTCGGCGCGCCGTGCTCGCCGACGTGGCCGCGCGCTACCGGCCCGGGCAGCCCGTGCCCGATGCGCCGTACAGCGACGAGGAGCACGAGCTGTGGGCGACGTGCACCACCGCCCTGGCCGAGCGCCATGCCCGCCGCGCCTGCGCCGCCTACCTCGATGGCGTCGACGCTCTCCAGCTGCCGGGCGATCACGTGCCGCAGCTGCGCGAGGTGTCGGCGTTGCTGCAGCCGATCACCGGGTTCACCTACGAGCCGGTTCCTGGCCTGGTGTCGCCCGTCGACTTCTACGGCGCGCTGCGCGACGGCCGCTTCATGTCCACGCAGTACATCCGCCACCACTCGGTGCCGGCGTACACGCCGGAGCCCGACGTCATCCACGAGGTCATCGGCCACGCCAACCAGCTGGCGGTGCCGTCGTTCGCCGCCATCTACCGCGGCGTGGGCGACGCGGTGCAGCGCCTGCACACCGACGCGGCCGTGCAGTTCCTGTCGCGCGTGTTCTGGTTCACCATCGAGTTCGGTTTGGTGCGCGAGGCGGGCGGGCTCAAGGCCTACGGTGCCGGCATCCTGTCCTCGTTCGGTGAGCTCGATGCGTTCGCGGACGCCGACGTGCGCCCGTTCGATGTCGCCGCCATGGGCACGCAGCCCTACGACATCACCAAGTACCAGCCGATCCTGTTCGCCGCCGAGTCTGTCGAGGCCCTGGAGCAGGAGCTCACCGAGTTCCTCGCCACCTACGACGACGACACGTTCGCCTGCCTCACCTCCCGGAGGTCCATCGCGTGACCGCTCTCACCGACGCCCAGCTCGACGCCCCCGCCGCCCACCTCCTCGGGTGGG